>Ga0304729_1001845_pt1 | contig 13299 bp, 13 predicted proteins | sample C_131016_MF_Meta_FD_190475 | JGI IMG/M metagenome (GOLD analysis project Ga0304729, IMG submission 190475) | Freshwater microbial communities from Lake Croche, Canada to study carbon cycling - C_131016_MF_MetaG (v2) (version 2) | ecosystem: Environmental > Aquatic > Freshwater > Lake | place... | reverse complement strand
CTCTTGCCACAGCGCTTGGCAAGAGGTGTGAAGAGTTGGGCGTGAAGATTCATCTCAATACGCCAGTCGAGAAGATTATTACTCGTGATGGCATCGCTACCGGTGTTCAGGTCGCAGGCCGGGAATTAGCAGCTGACTATGTGATCTCTAATGCTGATGCTCAGCTCACCTTCAATACTCTGATCTCGAACTTTGAATCAAAGGCGAAAAAGGAGCGGAAGAAGCTCAAAAAAGCGACGAGATCTCTGGCTGGCTTCTCGCTCATGCTTGGTCTTGATAATACGAAGATTCAGGGCGAGGCCCCGCGACTCTCCCATCACAACGTCTACTTCCCACAAGATTACGAAGCCGAGTTCATCGATATCTTCGATAAGAACCGTCCAGTTGAAGATCCCACTATTTATATCTGCGCCCCAATAGACCCAACGATGGTTAAAAGCGAAGGTAAAGAATCGTGGTTCGTCTTAGTCAATGCCCCACCTCACGATCCAAAGAATGGTTACGACTGGACGATCGAACCAGAGAAGTATGCGCAGAAGATTCTTACAAAGCTTGATGCTCTTGGGCTTCGAGTCTCTGATCGGTTGGATCTTATGGAGTATCGAACACCTTTTGATCTGGAGGCGGCAGTCAATGCACCTGGTGGATCGATCTACGGAACCTCAAGCAACGGAAGTCGCGCAGCATTCTCACGTGCAAAGAATCGTAGCGATATCACCAATCTCTATTGTGTCGGTGGATCAGCTCATCCAGGTGGCGGTTTGCCTCTCGTTGGTATGAGTGGTGAATTAGTTGCTGAGGCGATTATCGCTGCGCAAGGCGGCGTAGGAATCGCGAAGGACTACCACTAACGAGAGTAGTTGTAACCAGAGCCAAGCCCAGGCAGCGATATCTACTCCAATAACAGAGCGATCAAAGATCTGATAACTGATGAGTGCCAGGGCAAGAATGATCGCTCGCACTGGTCGTTCGCAGACGGTCACAACGCCGATCTCTCTATAGCCCAGTCCAGCAGCACGAGCTCTGACATATTCCTGCGTTAAGGCTGCGATCCATGCAAACCCGATGACGATGACAGGTGCACCAATGCGGTAGAAGGTGAGAGCCCAGAAGAACTCAACAACTCGGTCTACTACTGAATCCAGGGCCGCTCCCCAGACAGTCGTCTTCTTCGACACGATGGCAAGTGAGCCATCAATTCCATCTGCAATCAGTGAGAGCAAAACTAAGAAGATCGCACTCACATATTGCGCCTGAGCCCAAGTGATTGCTCCCAAACCTAACCCGGCCACCGTTATTACATTAGGCGAAACTTTCAAAAGGTGGAGTGGCTTCACAATAAGGTACGAGAGAGTAAGCCAACCTTTAACAACGCCGCTAACTTCCGCTCCCCCATGCAGGGCGCTCCACTCGCTAAAGAACTGCGACTTCGTCATATTAGCCACGACGATCAAAACCGATATTGCGAACAACTTCCAGCGTAGAAGCAGCGGTATTCATCGTGTAGAAATGCAGTCCTGGAACACCAAGGGCAAGGAGCTCCTCGCTGAGTCGGCTGGCACGTTCGATTCCAAAAGCACGAACACCGGCCGCATCATCACCAAGCTCGGTCACTCGCTGGGCAATATCATCTGGGATTGGTGTCCCGGATAATTCGGCCATTCGAGTGAGCTGCTTGCCATTTGTAATCGGCAGGATGCCGGCAATGATCGGAAGTTGAGATCCGCGCGCCATAAGTGCAGTCACCAATCTTTCATAAGCTTCAACCTCAAAGAAGAATTGAGTAGTTGCAAAAGTTGCACCACTCTGTTCTTTGCGAATCAGCGTCTCGATATCTTGGTTGAAATCTCCATTCGAACCAGGATGGCCATCAGGAAATGCTGCGACACCGACTTCGATTCCGCCCTCACTCATCGCGAGTTCAACGAGTTGGTCGGCATGATCGAAGCCGCCTGGTGTGGTAACCCACGGCGCTCGAGGTCCACCGCTTGGGTCGCCACGCAAAGCAAGAATGCTCGTGATCCCGGCAGTCTTGTAATGATGAAGAATCTCAACGAGTTCATCTCGTGTTGAACCTACACAGGTGAGGTGTGCGACTGTTGCTACGCCGGTCTTCGCCGTGAACTCTGAGGCGATACGAATCGTCCGGTCCCGAGTACTTCCACCTGCGCCGTAAGTCACAGAAACAAAGTCAGGGTGTAAAACGGAGAGTGCCTCAACTGCTTGCCATAGGCGCGCCTCCCCCTCAGCATCCTTGGGCGGGAAGAGCTCGACCGAGAAAGTGGGTCGTGGCGTCTCAACAGGCGTAACCATAGAGAGGCAGGGTACCTTTACCGCATGGAATCGCGCGAACCTTTGAGCCTGCCCGCGCTGCGAGAGTCGATCAATTCTGCGCTAGCCAACTTTATTGAGGCTGATAATCACTATCTCACCTCGATCGGGCCAGAGCTCGTCCCGGTCGCAGATGCCTTGAAGGCCTTCTTACTCGATAGCGGGAAGCGTTTTCGCCCACTCTTTGCAACTGTCGGATATCTAGGAACAGGTGCCGAACTCACCCCGGCACACTTCTCGGCGCTCTCCAGCGTTGAACTCATTCACGTCTGCGCTCTTATCCATGATGATGTGATGGATGCATCTGATACCCGTCGCGGCGCACCTGCAATCCACAAACTCTTTGAAGGACTTCATAGCAAGAGTGGCTTCTCTGGATCCGGCGCACAATTCGGCATTGCAAGTGCCATCTTACTCGGGGACCTTGCCCTGATCTGGGCGGCAAAGATGTTGCATGAATCCAAGATCTCCTCTGATCAGATTATTTCTGCGCTCCCGATCTTTGATGAGATGCAGGTCGAATTGATGGCTGGACAATATTTAGATATTCATGAACAGGCTCTTGCGAGTGAGAGCGTTGAACGCTCTCTTCGTGTGGCACGTTATAAGTCTGGCAAGTACAGCATCGAACGACCACTTCATTTTGGTGCAGCGATCGCCCATAAAGATCCATCGAAGTACTTCGAGATCTACTCTGCCTACGGCCTCCCGCTTGGAGAAGCATTCCAACTTCGTGATGATCTGCTCGGAGTATTTGGCGATGCAGCTCAAACCGGCAAGCCAGCCGGTGATGACCTACGTGAAGGCAAGCGCACCGTCATGATGGCGATGACGCATGATCGTGCCGATTCCGCACAACGTGCCACCATTAAAGAACTCTTAGGAAAGCCCGATCTCTCACTCACAGAAGTTGAGACGCTCCGTGCCATCATCGTTGATACCGGTGCCCAAGCGGCAGTGGAAGAGTTAATTACCTCGCTCACCGATGAGGCCTGTGCCGCCATCGATAACCCGCTCATTTCGAGCACGGCTCAAGAGTTACTTCATCAAATGGCGACAATCGCCACTAAGCGGAACGTGTGAGGATCTAATGGCTAAGCAGATCAAGGGTCCTACTGACCATGTCGTTATTGTCGGCGCTGGACTTGCTGGATTAAGCACTGCGCTGCGCCTTGCTGGGGCTGGCAGAAAAGTGACAGTCCTTGAACGCGAGAGCGTGCCAGGTGGTCGAAATGGCCTCCTGAATAAGGATGGCTATGCCTTCGATACCGGCCCTTCGGTCTTAACGATGCCATCACTCATCGCAGATGCCTTCGCGTGTGTCGGTGAAGATATGAAGGATTGGCTCGAGCTCATGCCGGTCGCTCCGCTCTATCGTGCCTTCTATGACGATGGTTCACAACTTGATGTTCATGCCGACACAGCTCGGATGCAAGAAGAGATCCGAACTGTCATTGGTGAGAAAGAGGCGCTCGGTTACGCGAAGTATGTTGATTTCGTTACCAAGCTCTATAAGTACGAGATGAATGACTTTATTGATCGCAATATCGATAGCCCCCTCAATCTGCTCACTCCTAATCTTGCAAAACTTGTCGCACTCGGCGGCTTCCGCAGACTTGCACCAAAGGTCGAGCAATTCTTAAAGGATCCTCGCACCCAGCGCGTCTACTCATTCCAAGCAATGTATGCCGGCGTTAGCCCACAACAGGCCCTTGCCATCTATGCAGTGATCGCCTACATGGATTCAGTCAATGGCGTCTTCTTCCCTAAGGGTGGAATGCATGCTGTCCCTCGCGCCCTTGCTGCAGCTGCAGCAAAGCATGGCGTGGACTTCCATTACAACACAACCGTGACCTCAGTTGAACATCACAATGGTCGTGCAACCGCAGTCCTCACTGAGAATGGCGAACGCTTCGAATGCGATGTTGTAGTTCTCAATCCTGATCTACCTGTTGCTTGGCGTGAACTCCTTGGAAGCACCCCTCGTAAGGTCGCAAAGTTGAAGTACTCGCCTTCTTGCGTCACGATGCTGATTGGGTCCAACAAGTCCTATGACCGTCTTGCCCACCACAACATTCACTTCGGAAAGTCATGGGATGGCGTCTTTGATGAACTCATCAAGAAGCAGACCTTGATGACTGACCCAAGCCTGCTCGTTACTGTCCCAAGTATGGATGATCCATCACTGGCTCCTGCTGGCAAGAACTCGTATTACGTCCTCTTCCCAACCCCAAATCTCACCGCCGATATCGATTGGAAGAAGATCGGACCTTCCTATCGCGATCAGATGATCCGCACCTTGGAAGAGCGTGGCTACGACGGCTTCGGCGATTCGATTGAGGTCGAACATATGACTACCCCACTTGATTGGCAGCAGATGGGAATGGAAGCTGGCGCGCCATTTGCTAGCGCTCATACCTTCATGCAGACCGGCCCATTCCGGCCAAGCAATATCGCTGCTGGCTTTGAGAATGTGGTCTTCGCTGGCTCTGGCACTCAGCCAGGTGTCGGCGTTCCGATGGTCTTGATCTCGGGCCGCCTTGCCGCCGAACGTATCGTCGGAAGCGTCAAGTAACTCGTCTTAGATTAAGACGGTAATGGGAACGTTAATTCCTGAAGCCAGGAATTTTTCGCGTCCGCCCAAGCCGTCAATCTCCATGAGAACAGCGACGCTATCGACGATCGCACCACACTGTTGAATTAACTCTGCTGCCGCACCGAGCGTTCCGCCGGTAGCAAGAACATCGTCGATTAAGAGGACTCGCTCATTCGGCTTAAAGGCATCGATATGAATCTGAAGCGTTGCCTCGCCATATTCAAGGGCATAACTATGTGAGTAGGCCTCGTAAGGCAACTTGCCGCTCTTGCGAATGGGGACAAATCCCTTGCCGGTGAGCTGGGCAACTGCGCTTGCAAAGATAAAGCCGCGAGCTTCAACTCCTGCGACTACATCGTAGGTGGCACTCACATCTGCGAATGCTTGCACCGCAGCAGCAAAGGCATCTCCTTCACGAAGAAGTGGTGTGATGTCCTTAAAGAGAATTCCCTCAGATGGGAAGTTGGGAACATCGCGGATGAGATCTTTCATTTGCTGCTTCTTCATGGCTCTCCTGTAAACCTAGAAATGGAGCAGGGCCCCAGAGTTTCCCCTAGGGCCCAACCACATTAGAGTGTTGAAATTACTTGCTGATCCAAAGGTTAATTGGAGACTGCAAGAAGTAGATCACGAAGAGTCCTGATACTACGTAGAGAAGCGCATGTACTTCCTTCGCGCGACCCTGGACTACTCGGACTAAGACGTGAGACAAGAATCCTGCGCCAATACCTACTGAAATGTTGTAAGTGAATGGCATGAGGATGATGCTCAAGAAGGCTGGAATTCCAATGCCGTAATCAGACCATTCAACTTCCTTGATCTGAGACATCATCAAGAAACCAACGATGACGAGCGCAGGTGTTGCAGCCTCGTAAGGAATGACCTTAACGAGAGGAGCAAGGAATGTGGTGAGCAGGAAGAGTGCACCTGTCACAACGGATGCGAGTCCGGTGCGAGCACCTTCTCCGACACCTGAAGCTGATTCGATGTAAGAAGTGTTAGAAGAGATGCTTCCTACGCCGCCAGCAGCGGCTGCGATTGAGTCAACAAAGAGGATCTTGTTGTTATTTGGAATATTGCCCTCAGCATCGATCAAGCCAGCTTCGGTACCGATCGCTGTGACGGTTCCGACTGTGTCGAAGAAGTCAGAGAGAAGAAGTGTGAAGACAATGAGCACTGCTGCCACGATTGATACGCCCGCTACATGGAATCCACCGAAGAGGCTGAAGTGACCGAAGAGGCTGAAATCTGGCTTAGCGACAATGTTGTGAGGGACGGTAGGAACGTTAAGTCCCCAGCCCTTTGGGTTGATGTAATCACCTGATGGAATCACAAAGCCCTTGTAATCAGCCGGCATCTTGCCGCCGAATACACCCTTGACTACACCGGCAGGAAGATAATTTTCGCCGATCTTAAAGGCCTTCTCCACGATGATGGAGAGAACGGTTGAAGAGACAATTCCAATCAAAATTGCACCCTTGACCTTGCGGACCATGAGAACGATCATCAAGATGAGTCCGAATGCGAAGACGATGATTGGCCAGCCAACGAGATTTCCGTTATCGCCGAGTGTTACAGGAACTGGTCCTTGGCCGGTACGACGAACGAAGCCAGAGTCGACGAGACCGATCAAGGTGATGAAGAGTCCGATACCAACTGAGATTGCGATCTTGAGCTGTTGTGGAACTGCACGGAAGACCGCAGTACGGAATCCAGTGAGAACGAGAACAGTGATGATGATTCCTTCGACGACGATAAGGCCCATTGCATCTGCCCATGTCATTCGAGAAGCGATACCGACAGCCACAAAGGTGTTGAGGCCAAGTCCGGTTGCGAGAGCTAACGGGAAGTTAGCGAGTGCACCCATGAGGAGGGTGAGCAGACCAGCCATCAAGGCGGTCATTGCAGCGATCGCTGCGAAGTTAGCGCCATTGGTTCCACCACCGAGGTAGTGACCAGTTGAGTCTTTAGCGCCACCGAGAATAAGTGGATTTAACGCGACGATATAAGCCATGGTGAAGAAGGTGACGAAACCGCCACGAATTTCACGAGCTACCGTAGAGCCGCGCTCAGAGATCTTGAAGAACGTTTCAAGCATGAGGGACCTTCCTAATTTTTTAACGAGGGGGTTTGCGACCTCGTGTGAAATGACGGCTCACCGACCGGGGAATGGGTAAACCGTATAAGACGGCTGGGGATTTGTAGAGCATGCCACTCTTAAGAAGGGGTTGAGGGTTAAGCGTGAATCCGCCGTACTATCGCTACACTCGCCAGAATGAACGAGTTAGATGCAGCCGGAATCGAGGGTGTTGACCTTCGCGCCTCCTATGCCGAGTGCAAGCGCCTCAACTCTCTCCATGGCAAGACCTACTATCTAGCAACACTCTTACTTCCAAAGGCAAAGCGCCCCTTTGTTCACGCCCTCTATGGCTTCGCTCGTTATGCCGATGAGATCGTCGATGATCTTGAATCAACTCTCACACTGGACGAGAAGGCCGATGCCCTTAAGAGCTGGGGCGAGGGCGTTCTCGCCGACCTGCGCAAAGGCGAAAGTCGAGATGCCATTGGAATGGCGCTTGCGGATACGGTGAGCCGTTTCGAGATCCCGATCGAACACTTCGAAGCTTTCTTGCATTCAATGACGATGGATCTCACTGTCTCTGAGTATCAGAGTTACAACGACCTCATGGAATATGTCTATGGCAGCGCAAGTGTGATCGGACTTCAGATGGTTCCGATCCTCGGCGCCCTCTCCCCTGATGCCTACCCGCTCGCCGAGAAACTTGGCACTGCATTCCAGTTAGCAAACTTCATCCGCGACGTCTCAGAAGATCTCGAGCGCGGTCGGATCTATCTTCCCATCGAAGAGTTAAATGCTCATGGCGTCACTTATGAAATGCTCAATGATCGAGTTGTGACACCTCAGATTCGAGACGCGCTTAAAGAGCAGATCGAACGAGTGCGACGTCTACAACGCGAAGCCAATGAAGGAATTCATTACCTCGATCCAACGAGCCGACCTTGCATCGAAGCAGCCAGTGAGCTCTACTGCGGAATCGTTGATGAAGTTGAGAAGATTGATTATCAAATCTTTACCGAGCGAGCGACGACATCGAAGCTGCGCCGTCTAAAAGTAGCGCTTCCGGCTTATGCTCGCGCTATCGCAGCCCGCTAAGAGTTAAGAGCGCTTGCCGAGCCTCACCCAGAGTGAGAGCACACCAAGGATGAGGGCAAAACCAAAGAGCAGATCCTCAAGTGGAGCTGCTGCAATTCTTACTCCGATAATTGCGCCACTTCGATACATCACAATGTTTCTCGATGTCAGCCACCAGTTTGTGAGCAATTGAAAGGGCACGATAATCGCGTACGAAGTCCAGAAGGCCCTTCTTTTGAGCAGGCCAACCTTTGTAATCTTCAGATCGAAGAAGATACTTGCTGCCACAAATGCGATTGCCGTGAAGGTGTAGCTCATTCTTCATCACCTATGAGCCAACCAGGCTTATCGCCCTTTACCCGACGAACAGCTTCAATCGTCATGATCGCAGCCAGGGGCACTACAAGGAAGAAGAAGTACTCTTCGAGTGGAATGCGAAAGGGTCCGAAGATGCCCAAGATTTGTTTAGGGTCGAAGAACCAATCACCATGCTTGATTGCCAAGGCATCCCAGATGAGAAAGAGAAGTGCGATCGGCGTAATTGCCTGCAGTGCTCGTGTGATCCGCTTTAATACTTGGACCTTGAAGACAATCTCAAGCCAGAAGGAGCCCGCGACTGTGAAGGCGAGCATTCCTACATAACCCCACTTACCCATAGAGGTAATGGTAACCTTCTATTAACGGGAGCCGCTTAATGGCTGAGAGGACTTGAGATTCAAGTCGACCGTATGACCAGTTCGGTAATGCGAATTGGAAAGGGGTTAGATCGTGCATTCCATTAATTCCATCCTCATGACCACCTTCTTCACTGCCTGGGATTACCACCTCAGCTACTTGGAATTCTTCGCCTTCATCACCTCTGTTGTGGGAGTGGGGCTCGGAGTCCTTGGGCCTCGTTCGACCTGGCCATGGTGGAATATCAGCAGCTTGCTCTACGCCATTCTCTTCTTTGAAGAGAAATATTATGCAAGCGGCTTTCTACAATTTATCTTCATCGCTGGCGGATTCTGGGGCTGGTTCGGTTGGGGCGCGAAAGGTGCAACCCCGGCGAAGCTCTCCCGCCGTCTCAACGCATACTGGCTCGCAGCTTTTGCCATAAGTTGGATCGCGCTCAATCCACTCCTCATCCATCTTGGTGCAGCTGCAACCCTGACTGACTCCTTCGGTTTTGTCGGAAGCTGTATTGCACAAATCCTTATGGTGAAAGAGAAGTTTGAGACCTGGCCATTATGGTTCGTTGTCGATGGCGTCTACACCTACCAGTTCTGGCATGGTGGGCAGTACCTGACCTCACTTCTGTATCTCATCTTCGTTGGCCTCGCTGTCGCTGGCTGGATTCGATGGAATCGCGAGTCGAAGAAGAACGCACAAGCGCTCTAGCTCATGTTCCTCGTAACGATTGATGGCCCAACTGGATCGGGCAAGACAACACTCGCCTCACTCATCGAATCGTCCCTGATCACTGCCGGCGAGAAGGTCTACACCATCCATATGGATGACCTGTATGACGGCTGGGAGAATGCGCTCGGCAATTCACTACGAGATCGCATACTCGCCATCATTAAAGAGGCCAATGAAAGTTCTCAGATCACCGTACCGCAGTACAACTGGGAGCAAGCCGCATTTGGCGAGCCGCTCACTATCTCCACTCCCGAGACCTTGATCCTTGAGGGCGTCGGCAGCGGGCAGAGTGCGGTGCGGGTGTTTGCCGATATCTCACTCTGGCTTGATTGCCCATCGGAGATCGCACTTTCTCGGGCGATCGCTCGTGATGGCGTTGAACTCTCTGAACTCTTACAGAGTTGGCAATTACAAGAAGTTGCACACTTTCTCGTAGAAATGACCGAGAGTGCTGCGGATTACCGGGTAAAGAGCGCGCCATAACCTCACTTCAAAGAGGCTGATCCTTAAACTTTGGCTGTGTCAGATCTCACCGGCGAACTTATTGATGGGCGATATCAGCTCGAGCAGCTCATCGCTGCCGGCGGTATGGCCTCCATCTACGTCGGAATAGATACCCGCCTTGATCGTCAGGTTGCAGTCAAGATCATGCATCCTCATCTGGCCAACGATGAAGAGTTCGTCAATCGCTTCATCCGCGAGGCGAAGGCAGCTGCTGCGCTATCGCATCCCAATATTGTTGCGATTCAAGACCAGGGCTGGAACGAGGGTGGAAGTCCTGCGGTATTTATCGTGATGGAATATATCGATGGCTTCACGCTGCGTGAATTACTTCATGAGGGCGGCCCGCTCTCGAGTGAAGATCTTCTGCGTTACATGATTCCTATTGTGAGTGCCCTCGCCGAAGCACATAAGCGCGGAATAGTGCATCGCGATATCAAGCCTGAAAATATTTTGATCTCTAAAGATGGCCGGATCAAACTTGCCGACTTTGGTCTTGCCCGAGGCGAACAACTCGGTGCCACCATGACGGTCGAATCAAGTGTCGTTCTTGGCAGCGTCTCCTATCTCTCCCCCGAACAAGTTCAACGCGGCATCTCAGATGCCCGAAGCGATATTTATTCCGTCGGAGTAGTTCTCTTTGAACTCCTAACTGGACGGAAGCCATACGAGGGTGAATCCCCAATCCAGATCGCTTACAAGCATGTCAATGAGCGAATCCCCGCCCCTTCAACGATCACATCTGGAATCGCTCCGGCGCTTGATGCGCTTGTATTGAAAGCGACATCCCCGAACCCCGATCAACGTCAACGTGATGCCGGAGTATTGCTATCCGAGATGCGAAGTGCCGCAATCGAGATCGACCCGCGCAAGCGCCAGATGACGCTCGAACTTGATATTCCGGTTCAACCATCTCGTCCGAAGAAGAACACGCGTCGCCCGAAAGGCGAAGTCAGAATTGGAAATGCCGTCATCGAGCGAGTTCGGACATTGACCTCAATCACCTCTCAAACCCCAGTCTTGGAGCCGACCGTGACAGAAACAAAGAAGAACGAGACCACTGCAGAGATACGACGTCGCACCTCGAAGCGAGTAGTTCGAAATCGCTTCATCGCGCTCGCACTTATCTTCGCGCTCGTTCTTGGCGGTGCTTGGTACCAACTCATCGGATCTAAGATCTCGATTCCATCGATCGTAGGTCTGAGTGAGACCGAAGCTCGAAACTCCCTCAACCCCATCGGCATCAAACTATTAGTGACAAGCAAGTCTTATAGTGAAGATGTTCCTGCAGGCAGAGTTATTACCTCAAACCCTGGTGGTGGTGGCCATCTGAGTAAGGGTGGAGTAGTTCAGGTTGTTATCTCTAAAGGTCCAGAACGAATCAATGTGCCGGCGATTGCAGGTATGACGCCAGATGCAGCTGCAGCAGCCCTCGCAAACGCTGGTCTCAAAGTTGGAACAACTACTCAGGGATATAGCTCCACGATTGCCGATGGCATGGTGATTGATGGCGATCCTGTGGCTGGCACTGCCGTGAAGCGGAATTCATTGGTAAACATTCTGATAAGTAAAGGCGTGCAGACCGTTCAGCTCGTTTCGTATGTTGGACAGAGCGGTGATCAAGCAGCGAATGAACTTACTTCGGCCGGCTTTAAGGTGAGGTCAACATTTGGATTTAGTGAGAGCGTCCCTGCTGGAAACGTCATCAAGCAAACCCCTGCGGGCGGAGCCCCAATTCCAGTTGGTTCGTCAGTTGCCATCGTGGTCTCGCAAGGTTCGGGCACCGTCTTCATTCCAAATCTCTACAGCCTCACCCAGGTTGCCGCGACACGTGCACTTGAGAATCTGCAGTTACAAGTAAAGGTTCGCAAGATCGGAAATAAGAAGATTAAGCACGTCACCAATATTTCGCCGAAAGTTGGCAGCAAGGTGAAGCGCGGCTCGACCGTAACCATCACCCTCGGCTGACTTCAGATAGGGTGGCGCAATGGCTACTCGACCTCGTATTGGCGCTCACACACCTACATCTGGCGGGATGGCAAAGCGCTCTATCGAATATGCCCTGGAGACTAAGGCTGAAGCGATCCAAGTCTTCGCCTCTAACCCGCGTGGCTGGGCGATGCCTGATCCAAACCCTGACGCTGATGCTTCCTTTATTGAGAAGTGCCTGGAATTTGATATCGAAAGTTATGTACACGCTCCCTTTCTCATCAACCTGGGATCTCCCACTGTCGGGACCTATGAGAACTCGTTAGCTTCCACTGCCTACTCGCTTGCACGCGGTCGACAGATCGGATCAAAGGGCGTCGTGATTCATACTGGATCTGCCGTAGATGAGAAGCACGTACCAACTGCATGGAAGCAGATTCACGAAGGCATGATGCCAGTCTTAAATGCTTTGACCGATGAGGATCCCTGGCTCTTGCTTGAACCAACTGCCGGTCAAGGTCAATCGTTGGTAAAGAAGCTTGATGATCTCACGAAGTACTTCGATGCACTTGAATGGCACCCCAAGGTTGGCGTATGTCTTGATACCTGCCATGTATTTGCTGCTGGCCATGACATTTCAACAAAGGGTGGAATGACGAAGACGCTAGATCTGCTCGTCGAAATCGTCGGCATTGAGAGAATTCAACTGATCCATGCCAATGACTCCATGGATGTCTGTGGCGCACTCAAGGATCGACATCAAAATATCGGAAAGGGTGAGATCGGTGAGAAGCCATTCGCCGAACTCCTTGCTCATCCTGCGGTCGCGAATGCACCATTGATCTTGGAGACTCCTGGCATGGAGCCAGAGCACGGCAGTGAGATCGCACTCCTCAAGAAGATGCGAGCAAAGATTGCATGACGGGTGGTCGCAATAAATATCTGATCACTTCACTCGTCTTGATGGTGACAGCCATCTGGGGCGGTTCATTTGTGGTGATGAAAGATACGCTCGTTCGAATGGATGTGAACTCATTCTTGGGCTGGCGCTTTATGATTGCGACGCTTCTCTTAGTCGCAATGCGACCTCGCACCATGAAGCATTTCACTAAGAAGTTCTTGATTAAAGGCGTTGTCGTTGGCTCACTTTTGGGCAGCGGTTACATCTTTCAAACTTTCGGGCTGACCCAGACCACTGTCGCAAAGACTGGCTTTATCACTGGGTTATACGCAATCTTTACTCCGCTCTTAGCTGCCGGACTCTTCAAGAAGCAGGTCTCCCGTGTTCAATGGGCGGCAACCGCGCTCGCCTTTGCAGGGTTGGCAATGCTCTCCTTCAAAGGACTCTCCCTCGGCATCGGTGAATCACTCGTCCTTGTAAGCGCTC
>Ga0304729_1001842_pt1 | contig 13305 bp, 26 predicted proteins | sample C_131016_MF_Meta_FD_190475 | JGI IMG/M metagenome (GOLD analysis project Ga0304729, IMG submission 190475) | Freshwater microbial communities from Lake Croche, Canada to study carbon cycling - C_131016_MF_MetaG (v2) (version 2) | ecosystem: Environmental > Aquatic > Freshwater > Lake | place... | reverse complement strand
GCTAGTAAGCAAAAAGGCAAATCACCAGTGGGAAAAAAGAAAAAGTCTGCGACAAAAAAGAAAAAAACAGTTAAAAAGAAAATAGCTGCAAAAAAGAAAGTTGTTAAAAAAAGAATAGTATCTGGAGTAAAAAAGAAAAAAATTAGCGAGCAAAGTATTTTAAATAGAATACATAAGGTAAAAGATAGTGTTAGTAAATTAGATGAGGCACAACATAAACATATGATGGGTGCAATTAATAAACACACAATAGAAAAGTTAAACAAATCTATTGATAATGTTATGAAATATGAGTTTTTAATTAATAGTATTAACAATAAATTAAAAAATAAAAGTAAATATTCATCATTAATAATTAATGATTTGAAAAAAACAAAAAAATCATACATTATGTTATTAAGAGAAGAAAAAAAGCACATTTCAGAACTTAAAAAACATATTAAATAAAAATTTTCCATAAACAAAAATTAAAAATCAAAAAAATGGCAAGAAGAAAAAAATCTCACGCAAAACGCCACCATACAAAACGCAGACATCACAGAATGGCTGGAATTGGTGGACAATTCGCATCAGTAGCATATATTGCTGGCGGTGCAGTTTTGGCTCAAGCATTAGGTAAAGCAATCGGAACGGCAATGGCTAGTTCTACAATGAGTGCTACTACAAAAGGCTTAATTAATGGTGCAGTACCTATTGTAGCTGGTATCTTTACACCTAAATTTATTAAGGGTGATGTAGGTATGAAATTGGGTGCTGGTATGATTGCAGTAGGTGGACTTAAATTAGTTCAATCCGCTGGTATCTTAAATGGTATAGCTGGCATCGGTGCTGGTTATTACGGAAACAAACCAGTACGTAACATTGCTGGATATCAAGGTGCATCGGCTGGTACATATATCGCTGGAATTAGTGATACACGCACAGCTGCTTTAATGGAAAAATGTTAATTTTTTTCACCTTTATATAACCTTTATTAAAAAAAGAATAAAATATTAAAAAAATGGCAACACAAATGGGACAAAGATTAGTGTTTGAAAATTCAAAAACATTGATCCAACAATTAGGATATGACGCATCTCACGCAGTCTTAACTCCTTCTTATTTACGTAGCGAGGTGGCTTTATCTACCAGTGCTGCATCTTATCACGTACCAGTATTGGTTAATGACAACCAAAATGGTACACCAACCGTACGTGAACAACGTTTAAGTTTACAAGACTTATTTATTGTTAGCGGTATTCAAATTATGTTAACTTCTGGATCATCTACAAATGGTGCTGCTATTAGTTATACATATCCAAACAGAACAGCGTTCAGTACTGGTGCTGCTCAATTATACACTTTGTATAATGGATATTTGAACATTCAAGTAAACAACCAAAACGTTTTACCAAAATGGTCTGTATTACAACATTTAGATATTCCACAAACACAACAAAATACTAACTTCAATGCTGCTACTGCAACAAGTCCAGCACAATTTAGTTTAGATCAAGCAAACTTTGATGAGTATGCTTTACAAGTGTGTGAGCCTAATTTAGTATTGAATGGTGCAAGTAACATCAATGCTAGTATTATTTTGCCAGCTGCACCAAGTACCGTAGATTCAAATACTTATGTATCTGTTTTATGGTATGGAATCTTAGCTCAAAACTGTACTTCAGTTAAATAATACTTTTGCGAAGTCTAAACGCAGCTGCCGGCGGTCAGTCACTACCGCCTATTTTTTAATTTTATAAAAATAATCAAATGTTACGCATTGAAAGATTTGAAGCGGTTGAGATTGCAGTACCTAGTGGTAGCACCTTAACACGTTTTTATTTTCCAGATTTGCCGAATTTAAGAAACGCTAAAATTACTGGCATCCAAATTTATACGGCTGGAACTATTACAGCAACGCCGTTAACTGGATCAACACCAGTAACAACAGCAGATCTTAAAAAATCGTTCTTAACATTATATGAGGGTGATCTTCAATTAGTATATAACGTGCCTATGTTAACTATGAACAATATAGTTAATAGTGCAGCAGATCCATATACTTTTGAATTACCAACTATTAATGGTATCACGATTTCTTGGGTTAAATCATACGTTAGTTTACCAACTGCTTTAGCTACTACAAGCGTAGCTTATAGCTTTGGTGTTTACTATCATTTTTAATATATATAGGATATGTCAGCAAAACCGCAAATTATTGGCATAGATGGCGTTATGGACTGGTTTGATAGATATGCAACCAGTCCATATTTCGCTGTTTATACTTTTTTATCACCAAGTAAACTAGATAAATGTTTTCAATACACTAAGCCAGACTTAGATGAGGGAAGAACATTGCTAGAAAATACTTTGGTAGCTATGCAACAGCAAGATGATCAAACATTGTATGTTTTAAAAATATACAACGGACTTAACAAACGTCATAGTTTAGATACAAATATGGAACACGAATGTGCTTTAAGATTTAGAGTAGTAGATATACCTAATATGCACAATCAAGTTAGTGGAGTGGAAAAACCAAATTGGGCAATGCAAAATGCAATGGCTAAAATGATGGAAACACAAAACTTAATATTAGCTAAATTAAGTGCAGATGAAATGGAAGATGATATGCCAGAAGAAAAACCAATGAACGGAATTAGTGGTTTATTAAATTCACCAGAGATGGCGGGGTTAATATTTGGGTATTTAGGTAAAATTTTAGGTGTTAATGGATCTCAACCAGCTGGAATGGCTGGCATAGAGGATGCACCAGATCCAAATGAGGCAATTATTATACTAAACAATTTAATGAATAAAGGGGTTACAATAGATCATTTGCGTAAACTGGATGAAATGAACAATGTAAAATTGCAAAGTTTACTATTAATGCTTTAATTTTTTTCACCTTTATAAACCTTTAATAAGATGGCAAGAGTAGGTAAAGATGGGCAACAGATCATAACATATACACTGGTAGCAGCTGGTGCGTACTTTTTTATAATTAAACCAGTACTGGTTAAATTAGGGATAGTAAAGTCAGCACAAGAATTGCAGCAAGAGGCATCACAACAACAAAATATTCAAGATTATGTTAGCCAGTCTTTAGCCACACAATTACCATCCAAGTCAAAAGGTGAATGGCAGATCATTGCTAACAATATTTACAATGATCTTAAATTCAGCGGTGCTAGTGATAATAAAAGTGATGCGGGATATCAAGTAGCAAGGGTACAAAATGATGCAGATTTCGCACTATTGTACGATACATTCGGACAAAGGCAAGAGTATTTTTTTAGCATACCCACTGGTGGATTGCAAGATCTAGTACAATTTATTACTAGCAATTTAAGTAAAGATGATATAGCCACAATAAATAATAACTATACCAGAAAAGGTATGAAATTTAGATTTTAATATGAAACAATCAAAAGGGTTTTTACCATTAGTATTGGGATTGGGTGCAGCGTGGGTGATATTTTCATCCTTTAAAAAAGGCACTACTAAAACTGGATCAGTTTACGTAGGTCAAAGTAACGCACCCACTGGATCAGTACAAGTATATAGTAAAGTAGGTACAAATGTATATGATCAAAATATGAATTTATTATACACTTATGATACTGCTAATTTAGGTATGACTAATACTGGCGTATTTAAAAGTAATATGTACAGCGTAGTGATAGGTAGTGATTTTATGAATGGGGTATCTGGTTTTGTTTATATGAATGATGTAAATACAATTTAATATGAAAAAAGATAATACAATATTGTTATTATTAGCTGCTTTTGGAATCTATTGGTTTTACTTTAGAAAAAAAACAGCAGCGGATGTAGTTTCAATACCTAGTGGTGAAATTACAAACGTGCCACCAGCAACACCATACACACCATTAATGGGTGATGTGGTTTTGCCAGATACAGGATCAGTAAAAGACACACCAGAATTTAGAGCAAAATTTGTTTTAAATGGATATTCAAAAGGTGATAGTACAAGAAAATTAGGTAAAGTACCAAATACTATATAATATGACAAACAACGTAGATATAGCTTTATTGCAATATGAAATAGATTTTTTTACCGTAGATGTATCACAATATGTAGGCGGTGAAAATGCAAATAGTTTAACTTTTATTAATTATGGTACAAGTGTAGCTAAAATTGAAAGTATTACATTACAACCTAGTCAGCAATTTGAAATTGGGGGTAATACTGGTGAAAATATAAAACAAAGATTTTTTGTAAACTTTGGATCAAGTACTACTGGTAATAACGTAGTAATGGTAAGAAAACGATACATAAACGTATAAATAAAGCAAAATGTCAAAATTAGGTGTAACACTGGATATATTAAATCAAAAAGGTACGCCCGCTTTTTATAGTGATATTTTCACTAACCGCCCAGCGGCTGGTTTTGCTGGTCGTGTATTTATTAGTACCGATACTGGTGCTATTTATGAAGATACTGGAAGCGCTTGGACGTTAATAGCGGACGCTGGTGCTGGTACTACTGGAACTTTGCAACAAGTTACTGCAAATGGTAATACTACTAATTTTGGTATAATTGTAACTCATGGAGGTATTCGTTCAAATGATGTTACAAATACGTCTTTAACTGCTGGTTCCGTAACTTTTGCGGGTACTGGTGGTTTAATGTCGCAAGACAATACAAATTTATTTTGGGACAATACAAATAAATATTTTGGTATTGGCCCAACTGGAGGCCCGACTGCTCCTTTAGACATTCATAATGGAAGCGTAAACGTATTAATGCAATTAAATGCAACAAGTACAAACAATTCAAATATTGCATTTTTAAATGGTGGCGTAGGAAAATGGCGTGTAGGTAATTTATATAATGCTGGTGCAAATAGTTTTCAAATTTATGACGTATTAAATTCAATAGCAAGATTAACAATATTAAATACTGGTGTAGTAAATATAAATACTGCAACTAGCGGTACTGGTACATTAAACGTTTATTCAGCAAGTAGTGATAATCATATTAACGCTATTGGTGCAACATCACCAAGCATAAGAATAGATAATGCGGTTACAAGTGCCACACAAAGAATTGGTTTAGGTTTAGCAACAGCTACAAATAACTTTATACAAGGTAGTGCAAGTGGTAATATGTGTATTTTTAATCAAAGCACAACGCCAAGTCCTATTTTATTCGGTGTTTACAATACTGGTTTAGCATATACCCCAGAAGCTATGAGGGTATCTTCATTAAATAATTTATTAGTAGGTAGTTCAACTGACGACACTGTTAATAAATTGCAAGTAACGGGTAGTTCTAATTTTAATGGAAATGTGTATGTAACAGCTGGAAACAAATTGTCTTTTTTTTCTACAAATCAAAATGTAGCTTTACAAGCGTTAAATAATAATACCTTATGGATTAGAACTTTAATTAGTGGTAGTGGAGCTTTACAAATTGAATCATTAGGTGGTACTGGTAGTAGAGCTGTATTAGCAGATTCAAGCGGTTTATTATCTGCACCAGTTTCTGATATTTCAGTAAAACAAAATATTAGTACTATTGGTTATGGTTTAAATGAAATACTTAAAATGAATCCAGTATGGTTTGATTATATAGATGAATATAAAAATTACGGACAAAGCAGACAAAATGGTAATATAGCACAAGAAATGGAATCAATAATACCAGAGGCGGTATTTACAACGCCATCAACTGGTAAAATGGGTATTAACTACGATCAATTACACGCTGTATATATAAAAGCAATACAAGAACTTAAAGCAGAAATAGACTCTTTAAAAAAGAATTAATATGAAACAAATACAACCAGTGGTTTTTCCACTAAATTTAGGAACGGCAATATATTTAAGTGTAGCAAGTAGTGATAATTGCGTTAATATGGCTACCATATATTACCAATTAATAGATGTAGATAATGTTACTTTACAAAAAGGTAATTTATATATGATTGGTACAGATTATGACAACTATAATAGTAGTAATGACGGAAATCAATATGTATATGATTGGACTGCAACACAAATAAATGTAACTATTATTTAATCAATAAAACATCAAACAATGAACAAACAAAAAGAACTAGAACTAATCAAACAAGTAATTGATCAAGCAATTAAAGGCGGTTTATTTCAAAATGTAGAAACAGCCATCGCAGTAGGTCAAGCATTTGATAGTATTGTAAAAGAATTACAAAAGGATGAATCACAGCCACAATAACACAATTACTGGATCAATAGCCAGCATAGGTACTTACATATTAAGTATTAACCAAATTAACGCCTATATGCAGTTATTTTTGGGTTTGCTATCTGGCTGTGCCAGTATTTATACTATTGTGAATATTTACAGACAAAACAAATCAAAAAATGAGAAATCCTAAAACTACCATCTTTGGTATTATAGCTGCCATTGGCGGTTATTTAGCAACCAGTACTACTGGTACTTTACAGATCATAGGGCAAATAGCAGCTGGCATTGGCACGTTCTTAATGGGCGGTGCGGCAGCAGATGCAAAAAAATAAAATGGTTTATGACAAAAAACCAAAAAATATTTACTGGCATTGCCATAACTACAATTATTTTATTTATGCTACGTAAAAAAATTGCAACAGCATTAAACAATACCCCTTTTGCGGCTATTAGTGATCGTTTATTCAATCTTATTAGTCAAGTTGAGGGAAAATATCAAGCTGTACCGAAGTGGGATTATATGCAATATTCAGTAGGTTATGGATCTGGCTATAATTGGGATGCAAAACGTCCAGTGATCAAAACAGATGTTATTGATCAAGCCACAGCCAAAAGATGGCTTTTATTAGAGGCACAAGACAAATATAACTTTGTAATGTCAAAAGTAAAAGTACCAGTAACAGATAACCAGCTATTGGCACTATCTAGTTTTACCTATAATGTGGGTGAGGGTGCTTTTGCTGATAGTACTTTACTAAAAAGACTTAATGCGGGCGAAAATAAAGCGAATGTAGCCACTGAATTTGATAAATGGGTATATGCTGGTGGAAAGGTCAGTGATGGCTTAAAAAACCGCAGAAACGCAGAAAAAGCACTATTTATAGCATAGTTTGTTTGATGCATAGTTGATAAAAGAGGGTTTTTGTAATCCGAGGGGTGTTTCTACACCCCTTTTTTTATATAGATCCTTTCTACAAACAATTTCGTATTATTATCATATAAGTTCACGTATTCAGCACCAATACGTACTAAAAAGAAATAACTATCATCCACATTCAAATTGTGGTACTTTCTAGCTGGTGATCCATCCAGCATAAATACAATGGCTGTATAGTACTTTTTGGGGATCATAGCGGCTTATCTATTATACTAAAATATCTTACTCCATCATCATTTGTTTTGGCTTTAATTTTACGTTTTATAACTAAATGTGATACAGCTTTCAGTAGTTGCATTTTTTCTATGTTAACGGCTGTTTCTAGTTCACGTAGTGAAATACATTTTTGTTTTAAAATAATTAAGTAAATTTTGTGCTTATTTGTCATTTTCATATATTTGCATTGAAAAAAATTAAGATCCCCCAAAGGGGTTTTATAGTCAGTTAGCAGTCAGTTTAAAAAACTGGCTGCTTTCTTTTTTACTGACTACAACTAACCATTAGTATTTTTTAATATTTTATAAAATATTGTTTTTGATATTTCCCAAATCCATATTGCTAAAATGTATTTCATATTATCTTTTAAATTTAATTACTGAAATATCGTATAAGTGTACTATAATAGTCCACAGCATCACTAATAAAGCGTAACACGCTGCAACTGGAACTAGCACAAGTATTAAATACAATCGTTTAAATATTGTTATCATATTTATATTTTTTTAAATATTAAAACATTTTCGTGTACTTTAACAAGTTTTCCAGTGCTAAAAGTTCTATTTGCTCTTAACATAGCAGTACCTAATGGCTGCAATAAAACAGCTTCACTATACAACATTGCTCCAGCATCAATAAAACACTTTTTGGTACTACTTACAAAGTCTCTATAAAAACCTTTTTTATCTCTAATATCACTAACAACAAATACAGCATAACAATCTTTTTTTAAACATTTAATTGACTTTTTTATAATGCTGTCATAAGCAGATAAAAAACATTCGTAATTCATGTTACTAATATCACCGTTCAAATCACTGTATATTTCTAAATCTGAATAAGGTGGACAACTAAAAACAAAATCAAAACTATTTTCTTTAAATTCATCTAGTACTACATTGCTATCACCAACATAATATTTTGGTTGATTATTATATGGTAATATTTCAAGTGCATTGTATATATTTGCATCAATTTGTTCTTGTCTAATATCAATACCAGTATAAAAATATTGCATATAATTTGCAACAATACCTCTAACACTACCACCAGCAAATGGATCTAAAATTTTACCATTTGTTGGACAATACCAGTAATACAATAATTCTGTTAAAGCTGGATCAAAAATTGATTCTTCTGGCATACCTTCACGACCATATTTTTCAGTAAACGTATTATTTATAACTTTTACATTTCTACCTATTTCACTTTTTATACCTTTTTGTTTCCATAGTCTTTTTCTCCTTTGCCAATTACCATTTTTGCTATCTAAAACACTAAATGGTGGTTCCATAAATCTATCCCTCAATAATTCATCTTTTATTATTTCATTTCCAAATAAGTCAATGTTGTTCATAAATTAAAAAATTAATGGTATTGTGTATTTTAAATTTTTATTTTTTACTATCCATTCTTTACTAATCCAAATCTTTACTAAATTTTTTGCAAAACCTTTACTTTTAGCTGTTCTTTCTATAATTTCTTTTACAATATCTTCATAATACATTTCAATAGTTACAATTTGCTGACATAACAAATGACTATCTTTATCATTTAAATCGCTTGCTTTATTACTACTTGTGCTTTTATTATCATTATCAATTTGCTGAAACACGCCATTAAAATTCATTAATGTTACTGACTCAAAATCGCTATCACTACGCATAAAGCGGCTAGTAAGTACATAAGTGTTTTTGTCTTTATCCTTTACTATATCCAGTGTGCTTTGAGCAAAACGATCACTGGCAGATCCTATATGACCAGTGGTAGATAAATTAGATTTACTTTGATGCAGTACGGTTATCACCAGTATATTGTAAATTTTGGTAATTTTTTTTAGCCATTTAGTTAATAAGCTGCTTTCTGTGGTATCATTGCTATCTGTCAATAAATCCAGAAGTCCATCTATTACCAGTACGCTGCAATCAAAATTTAATTCAAGGTAACGATCTATTAGCTTTTTAATATCGTGGCTGGAATCTTCACGAACTTGAAATGCATCAAAATAAGGTGGCAACTGGTTTAGTTCACTAAATCCTTTTATTTTACCTATCTGTCTGTAAAAGTCATAGTCGCTGCTTTCTGTATCAAAATAACAGATCCTACGCCTATCTGTGGGTAGGTGTACTTTCATAGTAAACACATCATAGGGAACAAAGGCACTAGCAACCAGTGCGGCAATAAAGGTAGATTTGCCCGCTTTTGGTTACGGCAACCCAGAAAATACACAGAAGTTTTGCAATGATCCTACGTGGCGGTTGCCAATGATCAATATATTATCTTCTTTGGTTGGTGTATAGTCTGGGTTGTATTTTCGCTTTATTAGTGTTTGATCAATATTTTTTTTATAGTCAGTTTTTTCCATCTAAATATTTTGTAACAACGCACATAATAAAAATGCCACAATAACGATCAGCAATGCTTGACCATTAGTAGTCAAAAATAGGTTTGTTATCAGTTTTTTCATTGTTTAAGTCTTTTGTTTTTTCTTCCAATTTATTTAAAAATACAAGTGCATCTATGATACTGGTTGCCATTAATTCGTTTTGGTGATCTTCAAAATTATTAGATAATCTAGCTTTAAAGATTTGTAAGGCAAAGTATTCTAGCTTATTAACGCCCGCCACTGGCACAACAAGTCTTTTAAAATTGTCTTGCATTGGCATTACTGGAAACGCTGGTGAGGTGATATTATTCATTTACTACTGGTTTTGCTGGTTTAATATCTTCGTAAATTTTATAATCTGGGTGCGTTGGCTGTGATTTATAGCCATTTTCCCACATTATGTACTTTTTTCCTTCAATAGTAAACTGGATGTAAGTTTTTCCAGCTGCGGTTTGTTTTTTCCACGCACCGATACTTGGTTTTTTTTCTGTTTGATTTTCCATTTTTTTGATTTTTTGGTTATTGCTAAAAGTAAATAATAGTTCATAAAATACTATTTTGTTAAATAATCAATGTGGCATTGTGCGGATATTAAACTTCCGTGTTCGGACATATCCATTTGCACGATAAAAACTTTAGGTGTTAAGTGATCGTACAAAGTTTCAAAAATTAAATATCCTAAATAGTAGTGCTTTTTCATTTTACAAATTTTTAAGGTGAAATTTTAATGTCATCAAATCTTTTTCGTATTGCTCGATTGCATCTTCCATAAGATTAAATACTTCGGTGGGTAGATGAAACGGCAACAAATCACTATCCAGTATCACTGGGTGATTATTTGCATCAAAAAGAATTTTTACATTCTTAAAATTCGTGTAATTAAAAATTTGTTCGAGGATTTCTTTTTTGTTAGTCAATCGTATGATCTCTAACAATACACCAGATTCGGTGTGAGGTAAGTTTGTTTTCATTTAAAGTGGGTTTTATAGTCAGTAAAACATAATAACGAAGTAAAACTACAAATATTTTCTAAACTACCAAATATATTTTACCAAAGGTTATATAAAGGTGAAAAAAATTAAGTGTAAAATGTAGGTTTTTAAGGGCATTTTGAAGTGTATTTTTGCTTGCCCCGAGCAAGCCAAAAATACACTTTTACATTCGTAACATTGCAAATCTGCCCTAAATTTTTTCCACAATTTAAAAAAAAGTTTAAATTTAATGATTTTGAGGGTAATTTTTGTTTGTTTTGATGGTTTTTAGTAATTTTGGTGCAATCACGTTTATATGGGTAAAAATTGGTGGATCATACCAGCTTCAATACTTACTTACATACTTTATAAAAAATATGTTTTATCTCAAACATTTAATGTATTTTTTAAGTCTGTTGATTTTTCACAACTATCATTTTCGAATCCTACTATAAATATTATTGTTCAAGTAAACAATCCAACAAATGTTACAGCGGAAGTGCAAAACATACGTGGTAATTTATTTGTTAATGGATCAAATGTTGGTTATGTGTTAGGAATAACACCCAGCGTATTAAATACTGGTGCTAGTGAATTAGCAATACCAGTAACATTGGTTTATAGTGGAGTGGCACAACTTATTAGTACATTTCGTACTGGTGGGTTTCAGTTAGATTTTGATGGTATGATTAAAGTAGATTATATTGATTTGCCATTAAAATTTAGTTATTCTTATGGTAAGTAAAAATATATTGATTGGTAGATTAGATCCTTTCACTGGAAAGAAAGATGTAATCACATACAATCAAGACACGAAAGATATAATTAGTGGAATTTTACATATACACGATAAGTATAGGAGTGAATATGATAAAATTTATAAGTTCTTTGATGGTGGTAGCGTAGATCAAACAGCATATAATGTTTGGGAATATTTAAAAGATAATTTTAAATATAGAATAGAGCCAGAGGATATGCAGATTCTACGATCACCTAGTGCAATTATAGGCAGTGATAGTTTTGGAATTGATTGCAAATGTTATAGTTTGTTTTCAGCGGGTATAATGGATGCTTATAGACGTAACACTGGACAAGATTTTAATCTAGCATATAGATTTGCTAGCTATGATCCATTTGATACAACACCGCAACACGTATTTGCAGTGGTAAAAAATGGTGGTAACGAATACTGGATAGATCCAGTACTAGATGAATATGACGAAAAAAAACAACCGTATTATTTTAAAGATAAAAACATACAAAATATGGCATTAGTAGCAATGAGTGGTATAGGTAAATATGATCCATTATTAGGATATGATCCAGCTTTAGCAAAAAGTTACAACGCTGGTTCAGATACAAGTGGTGGCGGAAGCTGGTGGGAATCAATTTTAAATTCAGCACCTAGTATAATATCTGCGTTCAATCCACAACCACAATATGGTGGCGGATATCCTAGTAGTTCATATCAAACACAATATGGTAGCTATGGTACACCACCAACATACACAAGTCAACAACCTAGCACTGGTATAAGTACAAATACTTTGTTATTAATTGGTGCAGTGGGTTTAGGTGCTTATTTTTTATTAAAAAAGAAACATTAATAAATTGGATAACATTGCATATATAGGGTATAAGCCAGCACAAATTGGTTTTGGTGAGGCAACACTTGCAACTGGTGGAACTTTAGCACCATTTACGGCTGTGGTAGATATTGCAGTGGCAGTTATTCCTTTTATCATAGCTGCAATAAATAGAGGTAAACCAAATCCAAATGATTGGCAAGGATGGAATGCACTAGATAGCCAGATGGGTTTTCCTATTGGTACTAATGTTACCGGATGGATCATAAAAGATGGTGATAGCATACAAAACGAGGCATTAAATATTTTACAATACATACGTGCTTATGGTACAAATAATGTTTTGACATATAATAGTCATTGGAATAAAACGATAACAGCACAGGATCTTGCAAATAAATTGCGTAGAGGTGGATATGAAAACGAGGCAAATCAATTATTGACTCAAGCAACATCACCACAAATAGTACAAAATGTACAACAAACAATACAAAAATCTAATTTTTTATTGTATGCTGGAATAGCACTAGGTTTAATTTTAATATTTAAAAAGAAATAAAATGGCAAATACTTTTACTGATGTTTTTGGTAATGAAATAGATTTAAATAGTCCTTATTCACACGATTGGGATTGGAATCTTCCTAAAATACCAAGCACACCAGCACAAAATCCTAAAACATCAAATACACCAATACAACAACCTAAAAAAACTGATACAAATAGTTTAATATTATATGTTACTTTAGGTTTAACATTATTACTTTTTTTAAGAAAAAAATAAATAAAAAATGACAGCTTTACAATGGATCATAAAAGAGGCAAAAATAATTAGAAAAAAAAGTCCTAAAATGGAATGGAAAAAAGCAGTGGCACAAGCCAGTGCAATTTATGCTAGTAAGCATAAAGGCAAATCACCAGTGGGAAAAAAGAAAAAGTCTGCGACAAAAAAGAAAAAAACAGTTAAAAAGAAAATAGCTGCAAAAAAGAAAGTTGTTAAAAAAAGAATAGTATCTGGTGTAAAAAAGAAAAAAA
>Ga0304729_1001834_pt1 | contig 13334 bp, 9 predicted proteins | sample C_131016_MF_Meta_FD_190475 | JGI IMG/M metagenome (GOLD analysis project Ga0304729, IMG submission 190475) | Freshwater microbial communities from Lake Croche, Canada to study carbon cycling - C_131016_MF_MetaG (v2) (version 2) | ecosystem: Environmental > Aquatic > Freshwater > Lake | place... | reverse complement strand
GGACATCTTCACACAGGGGATGCCAAGTGTCGTCGAGTTGCCGAAGAAGATCTCGGCAAAGCTCTCGGCAATGATGGCGCGGAAGCCGTAGCGGTAGAGAGCCTGAGGGGCATGCTCCCGGGAGCTGCCACAGCCGAAGTTCGATCCGGAGATCAGGATAGTGGCTCCGTTGAATCTCGAATCATCAAGGGCATGGAGCCGTCCTGCGGCCTTCTCGGCAAGCTTGGCGTCGGCAAAAGCGAACTCTCCAAGTCCGTCGAAGGTGACGCACTTCATGAAGCGGGCTGGAATGATACGGTCGGTGTCGATGTCATCGCCGGGGACGAAGACGCCGCATCCGGAGACTTGTGTGATTTTTTCGAGGGCCATTGTAAGAAAAGGTGAAAGGCTAAAGTGATATTAGTGGATAGCGAAGACCTTACGAGCATCGCTGACTTCGCCAGTGAGAGCGGCGGCGGCGACCATGATCGGACTCATGAGCATGGTGCGTCCGGTCGGACTACCCTGGCGGCCCTTGAAGTTGCGGTTGCTGGAGCTGGCGCAGAGTTGGTCCCCGACGAGCTTGTCGGGATTCATGCCAAGGCACATGGAGCAACCGGCACCGCGCCACTCAAAGCCGGCCTCACGGAAGATCTCCGCAAGTCCCATCTTCTCGGCAACGGAGGCCACTCCCTGTGATCCGGGAACGACGATCGCCTTCACATGCGAGGCGACCTTGCGACCGCGGATATGCTTGGCAACTTCCTGGAGATCGGAGAGGCGTCCGTTTGTGCAGCTGCCGAGGAAGGCTACATCGATCTTGATGCCGATAGCAGGGGTGCCGGCCGTGAGTTTCATGTGCTCGATAGCCTCATGGGCGGTTGCGCGGTCCTTCTCGGGGAGGTCGTCGGGATTGGGAATCGCCTCGTCGATGAAGATCGCCTGTCCGGGGGTAATCCCCCAGGTGATCGTCGGGAGAATCGCCTCGGCCTTGAAATTCACGATGTCGTCGTAAACGGCATCCTTGTCCGAGGCCACGGCCTTCCATCGTGCGACTGCCGCATCCCACTCGGCTCCCTTAGGGGAGTAGGGGCGGCCGCGCAGATACTCGAAGGTGGTCTCGTCCGGGTTCACATAGCCGACTCGGGCCCCGCCCTCAATCGACATGTTGCAGACGGTCATCCGCTCTTCCTGGGTGAATGCGTCGAATGTCGAGCCTGCGAACTCGTAGGCGTAGCCGATGCCGCCGTTCACCCCGAGGTGACGGATGATATGGAGAATGACATCCTTGGAATAGACGCCGGGGGCGAGCTTTCCGTCGACATTGATGCGGCGGACCTTGGGCTTCCCGATCGCCATGGTCTGGGTGGCGAGGACGTCGCGCACCTGGCTCGTGCCGATACCGAAGGCGATCGCTCCGAAGGCTCCGTGGGTCGAGGTGTGGGAGTCGCCGCAGGCGATCGTGGTGCCGGGCTGGGTGATCCCCTGTTCCGGACCGACGATATGGACGATACCTTGATTCCCCGAAGGAAGGTCAAAGAAGGTGACTCCGCTCTCGGCACAATTCTTGCGTAGTTCCTTCACCATCGCATCGGCAAGCGGATCGGAGAAGGGTTCGGCGCGCTGATCGGTCGGGACGATGTGATCGACGGTTGCGAAGGTGCGGTTGGGGTAGAGAACCTTCAGCCCAAGGTCGCGCACCATGCCGAAGGCCTGAGGACTGGTCACCTCGTGGATGAGGTGGGTGCCGATCAGAAGTTGAGTCCGTCCATCGGGGAGCGTGCGAACGGTATGTTCCTCCCAGACCTTATCAAGAAGCGTTTTGCCCATAGTTAGACTAGGATAGCGTGAAAGCGGGTTATGGAAAAGTGGAAGTTGCGAATTCCTTTTGTATTCTTTCGTCTTTTAACTCTTCAACACTTCAACGCTTCACTTATTCTCTACGCCATCATGTCCAAGCCCACCATTTTCTACACCAAGACCGACGAGGCCCCCGCCTTGGCCACCTATTCCTTCCTGCCGATTGTTCAAGCCTTCACAAAACATGCCGGGATCTCAGTCGAGCTCCGCGATATCTCCCTGGCCGGTCGCATCATCGCAGCTTTTCCTGATTTACTGACCGAGGATCAGCAAATCGCTGACGCTCTGTCTGAATTGGGAGCCCTTACCCTCCGGCCCGATGCAAACATCATCAAGCTCCCCAACATCAGCGCCTCGATTCCGCAGCTCAAAGCGGCAATCGCCGAACTGCAGTCGAAGGGCTACAAGCTGCCCGATTATCCCGACACTCCGCAGACAGAGGCGGAGAAAGAGATCCGTGCCTGCTACGACAAGATCAAGGGGAGCGCCGTCAACCCTGTCCTCCGCGAGGGGAACTCAGACCGTCGTGCGCCGAAGGCCGTCAAGGAGTACGCTCGCAAGCATCCTCACTCCATGGGTGAGTGGAGCCCTGATTCCAAGACCAGCGTCGCCACCATGGGAAAGAACGACTTCTTCTCCAATGAAAAGTCAGTGACCGTTCCCTCAGCGACCGATATGAAGATCCAGTTCGTGGGAGCTGACGGCAGCACAACACTTCTTAAGGAGAAGACCCCGCTTAAGGCCGGTGAGATCATCGATGGCACGGTGATGAGCAAGAAGACGCTTGTCGCTTTTCTCAATGAGCAGATCTCGAGAGCAAAAGCGGATGGAGTCCTCTTCTCCCTTCACATGAAGGCCACGATGATGAAGGTCTCCGACCCGATTATCTTCGGCCATGCAGTTGAAGTCTTCTTCAAGGACCTGATCGCCAAGCACGCGACGCTGATTCAGGAACTGGGCGTCGATTTCAAGAATGGCTTCGGCGATCTCGTCGCCAAGATCCAGACGCTGCCTGCCGACCAGAAGGCCGCAATTGAGGCCGATATCCAGCAGGCTCTGGCCAACGGACCGGCGATTGCCATGGTCAACTCCGACAAAGGAATCACCAATCTCCATGTCCCGAGCGATGTCATCGTGGATGCCTCAATGCCGGCCATGATCCGTGCCGGGGGCAAGATGTGGGATGTCGCAGGCAAGACTCAGGACACCCTAGCCGTCATTCCTGACAGCTGCTACGCCGGTGTCTACCAGGCGGCCATCGACTTCTGCAAGAAGCACGGCGCCCTCGATCCCAAGACCATGGGATCCGTTCCCAATGTCGGCCTCATGGCCCAAGCCGCTGAGGAATACGGCTCCCACAACAAGACCTTCGAGATTCCCGGGAATGGCGTCGTCCGTATCACAGATTCCGCGGGGGCCGTCCTCCTTGAGAATGCTGTCGAGCAGGGAGACATTTGGCGCGCCTGTCAGACCAAGGATGCACCGATCCAGGACTGGGTGAAACTAGCCGTGAAACGCGCTCGTGCGACGAACGAGCCAACCATCTTCTGGCTGGACGAGAAACGCGCTCACGATGCCGCGATCATTGCCAAGGTGAAGACCTATCTTGCTGAGCACGATACCACGGGTCTCGATATCCGTATCCTACCTCCTGCCGAGGCCTGCAAGCTGAGTCTCGAGCGGATCGTCCAAGGTAAGGACACCATCTCGGTTACAGGCAATGTGCTGCGCGATTATCTAACAGATCTCTTCCCGATCCTAGAGGTCGGCACCAGCGCCAAGATGCTCTCCATCGTCCCTCTTATGAACGGTGGTGGTCTCTTCGAGACGGGTGCTGGCGGCTCCGCGCCCAAGCATGTGCAGCAGTTCCTGGAGGAGAACTATCTCCGATGGGATTCCCTAGGAGAGTTCTTCGCCCTTGCTCCCTCCTTCGAGCACATCGCCGAAACCTTCGGAAATACGAAGGCCAAGGTCCTCGCCGAGACCCTCGATGAGGCGACCGGCAAGTTCCTTGAGAATGACAAGTCACCGGGCCGCAAACTCGGCATGATCGATAACCGTGGCAGCCACTTCTATCTCGCCCTCTACTGGGCTCAGACCCTGGCCGTACAGAGTCAGGATGAGGAATTGAAGGCTCTTTTCACACCGATTGCCGGAGAACTCGCAGCCAACGAGGAAAAGATCATAGGCGAACTCAATGCCGTCCAAGGCAAGCCTGTCGATGTAGGAGGGTACTACTTGCCAGACGAAGCTAAAGCCAATGCCGCGCTCCGTCCAAGCGGCACTTTCAACGCCATTTTGGCTACCCTTTAGGCACTTTTTTCATTCATGGGCTCCCGTGCCGAGAATGAAAGAAAGTTTCTGCATTGGTCGGAACTTTCCGCGAGCCACCGCATCTACCGACTGGATCTGCCTGGACGGAGCGGATGGAGTGCGAGCTATCTGAAGGAGGTCGATGCTGCTGAAAATACGGTTCGCTTTTGGCAGGAGATCTACGATGAGAAAGGGAGTTTGATTGAAATTCACGAGAAATTCCCTGTGGATAGAGGCCATCGGAAGGTGTAGTAATCTGAGATGGTGATTACTAAGACCATTGTTGCAGATCAGATCGCTGCGTATCTCCATCATGAGATCACGCTGGGGCAACTTGTGGATTGGTCTGAAAGTGTCTTGATGGATGGGTCCCTTGATCAGAGGGACAGTTCGACACTGGCCGATGTGGTCGCGAGACTAGGCGTTGCCGACGTGAGGGCGTTTGGCCTCACCTGGGAGGATTGCGAAATTCTTCTTGGGAAACTTGGTTTTGCTCCGAGGGTCGATGTTGTGGCCGTATAACAACTCCCGCCTACGCTTGAGTCGAAAGCTCAAGAAACCATAGCACATAGATAGGTCTCTTAAATTTCATCCCTCATACTTCATATTTTTCCCTATGTCCAATCCAGCCTGCCCCGAATGCACGATGGAGGAAGTGATCGCTCACCCTGATAAGTGGGAGTGCGTCACCTGCGGTTTCGAATGGAAGAAAGCCCCGGAAGAGGAAGTTGCCGATGGTCCGCGCATCGTCAAGGATGTCTATGGTGTTGTCTTGGCAGACGGCGATTGTGTTGTCCTGATCAAGGATCTTAAACTGGGAGGCACCTCTGTCCTCAAGGGAGGGTCCAAGTCCAAGCCGATCAAACTAGGCGAAGGTGATCATGAGATTTCCTGCAAGGTTGACGGGATTGCTGTCGGCCTCAAAGCCTGCTTCGTTAAAAAGGCCTAGTTTTTGCCCCGCTCACCTGATTCGCAGCGTCAGGATACCGTGCCGGTGCAGTCGGGTTGACCAGTGCCGTCCTTGACCCGGTACGCCGATCGAGCCGGCGAAACCCGGCCGCTCCAACAGGTCGCACGGAGTCACGGTCCGTTCCTCGGCAAAATCCAGGACAACCTCCCCGCCATTACCAGATGTTTCTTGCAATCGAAGAATCCAAGCCTCGCCGTCTTCGGCAGGTTTCCACGCGGTGGCGATTACCTCCCCGTTGATACGGAACGGAGGCTGCACGAAGCTAGGTCGGTTGAATGTATAACCGGCTGCGGTCAGCACCGTGGGTTCTTGAGCCATGGCTGCTGGCCAGAGACTCCAGCGCATCTCATGCCGACCTGTGTCGCGCTGGCCGTCGGTGTCCCAGAACTCATAGTGCGCGGGTTCTACGGAGCAGAACTCCCACTCCGGCGAGCGCAGCAGCGAGAGGTCAAAGCGCCCCGGTTGCCAGCGAACGCAGGGAAGGCCGTCAGTGATCAGCGCCACCGCGCTGCCATCGGGAGAGCGGTGCTGGGCCCAGTGCAGGATAGGATATTCGTTCTGTTGCGCATTCCACTGACTCCAGTCCGTGAGTGCGGCGTCGAAGCGACGTTCGATGAAACCAAAGGGTATCTCGCCCAACCATGACGGATCCTGGCATGGCATCGGGAATACTGCGCGCAGGCGCTTGCTTTCCGTGTCCCAGTCCACGGAGCAGGTGAAGTCCAGGCGTTCGCCGTCGGCGGAGGCGCGTACCTCAACGGTCCAGGTGAGTGCGTGCACCTTGCGGTGGCCACCCCGATAACAACCACACCAGCGGATGGCGTCGTCGGTCACCTCCACGGTATCGTGGAATTCGCCGAGGCCGCGCATGGATGAATCGCCCAGCGGCGAGATGCGCTGCCCCCAGGCATCGCCAAAATCGCTCTCCAATGTCAGCTCGCCAATCCTCAGGGCGTGCATGGTCGGAGTCACGGTTTGGGCGCTCAACAGTTCGCGCCCTTTTACAGAGACTGACAGTATGCCCAAGCGATCGAAGCGCAAGTCGAGATGCCCAAGGCGCAATGTATCTTCATTGCCCGAGTGAGGGCGCCAAGGCGTTGCTGAAAACGGACGAACTGCAGGCAGGTGAGGCGCAGCCACAGCCTCGGCCTCGTCCAGGAATTGGAGCATCTCGCGGTTGGCCGCGTCAATGTGCGTTCCGGTGATGCCGTCGTGGAACTGGGCAAAGGCCACCTGCTCCCAAGCACGGGCAAAATCGGTCGGCGGTGGAATCGGAGCTCCTCCTCTCCATGATTCATCCGCCAGATGAGATTCCGCCTCGACCAATCGGTAGGCCACGTCTCGGGTGCGCGTCTTGGTCAGGCGGCGGGTCACCATGCAGCCGGGCATAGCCGGATTCAGTTCCGGCGTCGCCGTGCCATTGCTGGCCACCGCTTTCGCCAGCAGGCGGTCACGATGCTTCAACCACAGGTCGGTCCAAGTGGCCCAGCGGATGGATACGCCTTGCGGGCACTCACTGGAAACAGCCGCCACGGCATCTAGAATGCTTTGTTCAGGCAACGTCTCTTCTCCACCAATGGTGAGCGCTGGCAATTCGGATCCGACGACTGCTGCATCCCATCCCTGAAAGGCCGCAGCGCTTGATACTGCTCCTGTCATGGCATCGCGCAAGGCCCGTTCAAAAACTTCCCGATCAAGAAGAGGAAGCAACCGAAGTCCTGAGTATTGGCAGTCAATACACCCCGTTCCGGCGCAGGAATCACAGGGAGGATATTTCACCACGCTACCGTGGTAGCGCTGGGGCACATGGTCGAGAACCGGCAGTGCCGTGCCATCGATCCCAACCCACACCTCGTCCGGGCAGCCACGGTAGCTCAGCTTGGCCGCTACCTTGCAACCGACACCTCGCAGCACCTGCGGATAGTTGGCGCTATTACCAAAGGCGTCCTCCAGCCAGGCGATCTCCAGACCTAGTGTATTCTCAACCCCCAGTTCGCGCCACAGTGGCTGCGCGACCAGGAAATTTCGCACCAACCCCTCGGCGCTCGGCAGGTTGCTGTCCTGCACGGTTTCCCCGGCCTGGACGACACTAAAACGACCGAGGGCGATCTCGGACTTGAGTTGGCCTAACCGGAGGGGATCCCGCCGCAGCCATTCGCGCAGCACCACAGCCTGCCCTTCCGTGAAGGTGTAACCACTCGGAGCCAGATTCAGCCAGGCACTGAGCACTTTCTCCTCGATATCTGCATAAGATTTTACCGTCACCCCGTTATATACGGCGTCAGCCAGAAAGCAGCGCCTCCACATCGGGTCGAAGTGATTGTGGCCTAGGATGAGAACTTCGCGGGTTGGTATCATGATTCTACCTACTAACCAAAGTGGTTGCGGATGAACAGAAGTTGTGGCCCCTAATTTAAGGGCAGCGATCCAGGGCTTTCCGCGCGAGTCATGTCAAGAGATCGGGCCTTCGCTTTTTTGTAGCCTCTAGAGCCTGCTCGGCTCGCCATGTCGCGATCGCTCCGTGATTTCCGGAAAGCAGGATGGAAGGAACTTTCCAACCTTGGAATTCCTCGGGACGCGTGTAATGGGGGTGATCAAGCAGGCCGGTCTCAAAGGACTCGGTCACAGCCGATTGGTCATCACCCAGGACTCCTGGGAGAAGGCGCACGATTGCATCGGTGAGTGCGAGCGCCCCGAGCACACCGTTGGTGAGGATGTAGTCTCCGATCGAGATCTCATCGTCAACAAGATGGTCGGCCACACGCTGATCAACCCCCTCATAGTGCCCGCAGAGAAGAATCAGATGCTCCGCCTTGGCGTACTCGTGGACGATCTGTTGTCTAAGTGGTCTTCCCTGCGGGGTAAGGAAAATAACCTTGGTCTCCGGCCGGCGAAGTTCTGCCAATGCCGCAGCAATTGGCTCGATCTTCATAACCATGCCTGGCCCTCCCCCGTAGGGGGCATCATCGACCGTACGGTGCCGGTCGTGGGTCCAACGTCGTAAATCTACCGCCTCGAGCTTCACAAGTCCGGCCTCTTGGGCACGACCGAGAATGCTCTTGCCAAGAACTCCCTCGGCGATCGATGGGATAGGGGTCAATATCTGGATTTCTATCATAGGTCGCGGATGTGATGAACTGATCGTCCGATGAACTGCGACTCGTCATCAAGTTCCATCATGGATAGTCTGGAGTGATCCTTACTATCCTCTCCCAATTCAGTGAACAAACGATCCAAAACAGCTCTCAACAAGGGAAAAAGAAAGTCACCTAGACGGAATCGATCGTTTTTCATCACGCTGGTCAAACTCGGCTTTGCCGCAATCCTTTTCTGGATGCTTATCGGCCTTTTTTACTACCTCTGGGCCTTGACCTTCGACATCTCGACAATCGGACAGATGCTGCAGCGCTCGGAGATCTATGACCGCAACGGAACCCTCTACAGTCGGACGGTCGGAGAGAATAGGATCGTCGTCCCTTACGAAAAGGTCTCCCCGAATTTCGTCAATGCGCTGATCAGTCGTGAGGACTCGCGATTTTACGAGCACCACGGAGTCGACCCATTGGGTATCGCCCGTGCCGCCGTGCGGAACCTGCTCTTCGGAGGAATGAAGCAGGGGGCCAGCACGATCACACAGCAACTCGCACGCAACAGCTTCCCTCTCGGAGGGAAGACTTTTAACCGCAAGTTCCTAGAAGCAGCCATGGCCTTCCGTATCGAGATGGAAATGAGTAAGGAGAAAATCTTGGAGCTCTACATGAACAGGATCTACTTCGGCTCGGGCCTCTACGGGGTCGAGGCTGCCAGTCAGGCTTACTTCGGAAAACCGGCCGCCGACATGGATCTCTCCGAGGGGGCGTTACTTGCCGGACTGATCCGTAGTCCGAACAGGTTCTCGCCGTTCAACAATATTGATGCGTCGCTCGGGCAGCGTAATGTCGTCTTGGGACGGATGGAGGAGCTGAACTTCATTACCCATGCCCAACTTGAGAAGGCGGAAGCTGAGCCGATGAACCCCGCCCAGCAAAGGCTCATTAACCCCATGAACAGCTGGGCTGTCGATGCGATCCTCCACGAACTGGAGCAGGTAGTGCCCTTGGACAGGATCGACACCGGTGGCCTGCGCATCGACACCACGATTGATGCCGGACTCCAGCAGTCGGCCGAGACCGCTGTCGCTAGACGCCTAATGGAAGTCGAACAGCGCCCCGACTACCGCCAGCAGCATCATGTCGCCAAGGGAACCAAAGCAGAAGACTCACCGGAGCCGCTCCAGGGGGCGCTCCTCGCCATCGACAATGCCAACGGCGGGATCACGGCTATTGTGGGTGGGCGTGATTTTGCAAAGAGCAAGTACAACAGGGCCTTGGTTGCCATGCGTCAGATAGGTTCCTCGGCTAAGCCCTTTGTCTACGAGGAGGCCTTTCGCAGGGGCATCATCACACCGGAAACACCCGTGAGTGATGCCCGACTCACCTCTGCGGATCTGCCGCCCCGCTCTGCGGCCTATGATCCTCAGAATAGCGATGGGACCTTCGGCAACGATCTCCCGGCCAAGGAGGGGCTCATTCACTCTCGGAACACCATGAGTGCCCGTGTCGGCATGAAGACGGGCCTGGGAGACATCGCCTCCACCATGGAGCGTCTCGGCCTTGCCGAACATGTGCCTCGTTATCCCTCGATCTGCCTCGGCAGCTTCGAATCAACGCTGAGGAACCTCACCACGGCCTACACGGCGTTGGCCACCGGAGGAAAAAAACTCCAGCCGCACATAATCGAACAGGTCACCGACTGCGAGGGAACCGTGCTCTATCGGGCGACCCACGGCCGCATCGCTGCTCTCGATCCTGCGGCGAGCAGAACCACCACAAAAATCCTCACCGAGGTCATGACGCGGGGCACCGCGGCGAAGTCTGCTGAACTCGGACTCCGCAAGCCGGCCGCCGGGAAGACCGGTACGACCGACCATTTCGTGGATGCCTGGTTTCTTGGATATACTCAAGGCCTCACCTGTGGCGTCTGGGTTGGCTTCGACCATCCCAAGACCATCATGCATGGCGGGTACGGAGCCGAACTCGCCCTTCCGATCTGGGTGGACGTGATGCAGTCGCCTGCGTCCGATCACTTCGCAGCGGGACCGTTACTGTAGCAGTGAAGTTCAGGCGTCCAACCTGAACTCATACCAATCACCATCAGAAATGACACTCTACGGCTGGTTCTTTTGGTGTGCAGCATTGTCGTAATCGCTCTAGTTTCCTGAAGGTAGTCATCACTCTTCCTCTGCGCCACCCACCAAAACTCCTTCGCCGCTCGGGAACCGCTGATTAAATCTCATGATGGACGCTGAATGACAGTTGATGATTTTTGAAGGTGCGAGCGCTGGGCGATACCCGCATCGGCCATCTCAAAAGCGACTTCCGCCTCGGTCGCAACTTCCTCAAGGGCCAACGGGGCGACAGCACATCAACCTCATCTTGGCTGCCACAGCCGCCAACCTCTCCCTCTGGATGAGGAAGATCCTCTCGGCTCTCGTTCAAATCCTATCCCAAATACCTCTCCACAACCCAATCACCAACTCCCCGGCAGACTTCACAGAACCTGGCTTGCCCGGCTGTTGCTACGCATCCGTTACGGCCAGCTTTTGAGCATTCATCCCTTTGAGAAAGTTTTTATCCATGAACTACTTACAGAAGTTGACTTCAAATCTTATATGCCTCACAAATATAACCAGTTGACACTGTTAGACTTATAACCGTACGTTTGTGATTTTGTAAATAATTCTTGTTTTGGGTGAGTGAATTTACTGAACACACCTTTCACAAAAAACTCTGCGCTCTCAGCGCCTCTGCGGGAGCCCTTCCCTTGATTCTTTATTTCTCAGTCGGCTCGTTAGCTGCCTTCCAGCCTGCGATGCCGGGTTTGAAATGCTGGACGTTTGTGTATCCGAGTTTCTGTGCGGCCTCTGCGGCTCTGGCATAGGCACCGCAGTGCTCATTGCCGCAATAGGCCACGATCAGGGAACTCTTGTCGGAGGGTAGCACCTTGGCTAGATCAGCGGTGTGGGCCGTATAGTCGATGGCGCTCGGAATGTGCCCATTGGCATAGGAGACGGGACCATTGACATCGAGAATGGTGACTTTCTTGGCGGCGATGTCCGCCTTGAGATCGGCGAGGCTAATGTCCGGGAAGGAACCGGCAAAGGCATTCAGGGCGAAGAGAAGTGAGGCGGCTAATAGGAGATGGAAATGTTTCTTCATGAATGAAAAACTAGCATGGGCCTTTGAATCTGCAAGGCGCTAGCACATGTAAATCGGTGTGCTTCGAATTCAAAGGCCGAGTTGAAGAACCACTTGGCTTCCCCAAGATGCTCGTGTAATTTGATTTCCTTGATCAGCCAGCGTGGCGGAATTGGCAGACGCGCCGGACTCAAAATCCGGTTCCCTTAAAGAGTGTCGGTTCAAACCCGACCGCTGGTACCATCTGATTACTTCTCCAAGGGGATTGATCGGAATCATCAGGACTTTCCATATAACATAAAAAGGCCGCATCCAAAGATGCGGCCTTTTTCGTATGGATATCGCTTAAACGATTAATTCAGAGGGCTGAAGGAATAGAGGTTTCCCCCCGCACTGTTGATGCTGAAACTGTGGGAAACCGGTGTGGCGGCACTATAATTGGTGTTCCCAGTCTGGGTGGCGGTAAGTGTCACCGTTCCGGTTCCGGTAATCGTGACTAGACCATTATTATAGGTCGCAGGACCGATTGGCATGACTGTCACTGTCAGTCCCGACGAGGCTGTGGGCTGGGTGATGATGAAGCTTGATCCCATCGCCACGGAGCCGGCAGGCAGGTTCAGACTTGGGAATGTGATGGTCTGTGGTCCAACATTAACGTTAATGACTCCTGCGGTCACCGGAGTGATGACAGCCGCATAGTTGCCTGCAGCAGCCTGTATTACGAGAACAGTAATCTGGCCTGCGCCGCCAATATGCACATCGCCTGTGTTGGCATTGATGGTCGTTCCAGTGGGTGCCCCCGGGGCCAGCGAGTAAGTCAAGGTGCCTGCGGACGACGAGGTGACTGCCGTTGCGACGTTCGGCATATTGGCTGAATAAGCGACTGTCTGGGTTGCATGCTGAGTGATATTCGGAGTCATTCCCGTAACTGTGATAGTACCGGCAGGGACTGCAGTGGCGACTGCCACGTAGTTACCCGTGGCTGCTTGGGTCGCATTGACATTAATGGTTCCAATACCGCCGATGGTTACGACGCCCGTAGAGGCAACGATGGTCGTGCCGGCGGGATACCCTGTTCCGAGGGTGTAGGTTAAGGCGCCGGTTGAGGGAGAAGTTGCCTTAACTGTAGCCGTTACGTCTTTTGAGTAGACAAGGTTCTGGGCGGAAGCCGGGGTGATCACGGGAGTACCCTTGTTCACCGTGATGATTCCCGCGGTGACGGCCGTGGTGACTGCGGCATATGAATCTGAGGCCGCTTGCGTGACTAAAACGGTGATAGTTCCTGCGCCTCCGATGGTCACATTGCCTATTTGATCAACGCTGCTACCAGCGGGATAACCGGTCTGGAGCGAGTAGGTGAAGGCGCCGGTGGATGGAGATGTGGGAACCACGTTCACGGTGGCCATGTTGGTGATGTAGGTAACGGTCTTATAAGCGGCCGGGGTGATCTTGGGTTGCCCGGCACTCTCCACATTGATGGTGCCGACAAATACCGCGGGGGTGACTGCGGTGTAGTTGCCCGCGGCTGCTTGGGTCGCTAAGACACGGATGGTTCCAACACCGCCGATGGTTACGACGCCCGTGGAAGCCGCAATGGTCGTACCGGCGGGAAACCCAGTTCCGAGGCTATAAGTAAAGGCGCCAGAGGAGGTTGAAGTTGCCTTAACTGTAGCTGTTACGCCTTTTGAGTAGACAACGTTCTGGGCGGTATTCGGAGTGATGGTCGGCGACGCGGGGTTGACGGTGATCGTTCCGGCTAAGATTGCATTAGTGATGGCATTGTAATTGGAATTAGCGGCCTGAGTCACCAATACGCCGATGTTATTCTGTTGAGTAGTAATTCCACCAATGGTGACAACGCCCGTGGAGGCAACGATGGACGTTCCAGTAGGAGCGCCAGTACGAAGGGAGTAGGTTAAGGCACCGGTTGAGGTAGAAGTTGCGGTAACTGTGACGGTGGCATTGGTTGAGTAGAT
>Ga0304729_1001831_pt1 | contig 13356 bp, 7 predicted proteins | sample C_131016_MF_Meta_FD_190475 | JGI IMG/M metagenome (GOLD analysis project Ga0304729, IMG submission 190475) | Freshwater microbial communities from Lake Croche, Canada to study carbon cycling - C_131016_MF_MetaG (v2) (version 2) | ecosystem: Environmental > Aquatic > Freshwater > Lake | place... | reverse complement strand
TCACGCCTGCCATTGGCGAAGCGCTTCCAGAGGAAATGAAACGCGCGGCCACCGTCAAGCGGGTTGACGCCGACACCGCCAACAGCCCGGCGCTTCAGAAGGCGTACAGCAACGAGGAATTCGCGCGGATTGGGCACGATGACAGCGGGCCGTTGTCGGCGGTAGCCAGCGCAGTCGAGTTCCTTGGCAAGTCTCTGTTCAGCGGAACCTTGTCCATGAACAGCGCGGCGTTGAAATTGGCCAGCGAGACGGTGATGCCCGGGTTTACGCAGCAAGAAGCGGCGGTGGCGTTCAAGAATGACCCGGCTGGTTATCAGGAGTACATGAACAGCGGCGCTCCTGCAGCGTTAGCCTCAAAAGGCGCAATTCACTTCCAGCGCGGCAGCGAAGAAGTCATGGGCTCGCTGTCTCCAGAAGCCCAAAAAGCCTACGGGGATTTGCACTACAACACCTTTGAAGAGGGCAAGAGCGCCTGGCGCAGCCCGGTCAAGATCGTGGGCGATGCACTGCAATCTTTGCCTTCCAGCACGCTCTTGGCGGTGTCCGCGTTCCTGACCAAAGGCTCAAGCACGCGAGCCTATGCAACGGCCATTGAAGCAGGCGCAACGCCAGCCGTGGCGAGGGCCGCAGCAATGGAGGCAGGCGCCCGCACGATGGCGCAAGTTGGCGCTGTTGGTGAGGGTGCGCTCGGTTACGCGCAGCAGGCCACGCAAACACTGAGCGATGCCGAGAAGGTCGATCAGAGCAAGGTCGATCAGTCCGAGGCTTACCAAAAGCTCATCAAGGATGGGTTTCATCCGGTCACGGCTCGGGCCTTGGTCAACGCTGACGCAGCGGAGCAGGCCGGGCAGATCGCGGGCATTGTTGACGCGGCGGTGAACTACGTCGGCGGCAAGTTCCTCGGCAAATACATAGGAGAAGGCGGCAATCGTTTTGTTGCCGGGTTGAAGGGCGCGGCTACCGAAGCCATCACCGAAGGCATTCAATCTCCCGGTGAGCAGTTCGGCCAGAACTGGGCCATGCAGCAGAACGTAGACCCAAGCCAAGAACTGAGCCAGGGTGTTCTTGAGAGCGCGCTCCAAGGCATCGCGGTGGGCGGGTTCACTGGCGGCGCATTCTCTGCATTGGCTTCTCGCGGGCACCAGAACGCCGCAGAGATTGAGCAGGCCAACGAAGGCGCCAAGGGCCTCACCGAGCTTTTCAAGCGCGCCCTCGACAGCCAAGTGCGCACGCGCGAACCTGATTCGTTTGCTGCTGTCGTCCAGGAGATGGCCGCAGACAACCCGCAGGCCCCGCAATCGGTGTTCATTGACGCCGCAAGGCTGACAGAAGCCCTGCAAGCCAATCCCGAGGCGGCTGGCGTTTTCAACCAGATGCCCGATGAAGTCAAAGGCCAGGTGCAGGAAGCGCTTGCCACTGGCGGCGCAGTCGAGATTCCGATTGGTGAACTGACAGCACGCGCCACCGGGACGCCGCTTGAGGCCGCACTGCTTCCCCACCTCCGCACCAGCGAATTCGGACTGAGCGCCACAGAAGCCAAGGAGTCGGCGGCTGAAGCGGACACCCTGCTCAAGCAACACGCTGACCGGGTGCTGGCCGAGAGCGAGCGCGGCGAGCAGATGCGCAGCGAGGGCGAGCAGGTTCGGCAGCATGTGGCCGACGCCTTGAACGCAGTCGGGCGCAACACCAAGGATGTGAACGACGCTTACGCGCGGCTGCACGAAGCCTTCTTCACTGCGATGGCCGACCGCATGGGCATGACGCCAATGGAGTTGTTCAAGCGCTTCGACTTGAAGGTGCAGGGGCAGGCGGTGGAGGGCTACGATCAGTCGCCAATTCACGACCAAACGCAAACCGAGGCGTTCAAGCGTTGGAGCAACAACGCCCCGCTGATCACCAGAGCCGATGCGCCAAACCACAAATTTCAGAGTGGCGAAAAGATTGTTGTTGAGGCATATCACGGCACAAAACGCCCTGATCGCATCGGCACCAAGTTCCTAAAGAAGCGGGCCACCAGCGGGCCAATGGCGTATCACACCAGCGATCCCACGTTGGCGTCCAATTACGCCACGGGAAAAGCTGACACCAGTTTGTCGATGGAGGATCAGGACTACAGCAATTGGTTCAAGGTCAAGCTGCCGGGCGAACGAACCGCAACAGATTTGGTGCGCAGTTGGTATCGCATGGATTCGGCGACCAAAGCCAAAATTGCAGAGCTTGCGCCGCGCGTTACTTTTTCAGAAGACCAAGAGGAAAACGGCGGCAACAAAATCGAGCTTGGGCCGGAAGACCACGACAACGGCACCGGAAGCTACGACTACAACCTTGCTCAAACAAAAACCAGATGGGATAGGCAAGGCAACCCGCTGAAAGCCTTGATTGAAGATTGGCTCAACAGCGGGAACTTGTTTGACGATGAAGAGCGCTTCATGCAAGTGCTCAAGTTGGCTGGCGTGCCGATGGGGGCCGTGGAGTACAACAGCCCGCACAGCGAATACCCATTCGTCTACAAAAACTACATTGCCATGCAGAAGCCGCTAGTCACTAGCGAAATTCCGGGCGATGTAATTCTTGCGCTTGAGGCGGCGGCAAAAAAAGACCGCAGCAAAGCGGCAACGGCAGGCGCGGATATGTGGGACAAAAACACTCGCACTTTGCGCGAGTGGGTCAAAGCATTGACGCAGCCATCAAACGGCAGTGCGCAATACGTTTGGACAAGCATCCCTGACAAAGTGACGGACGTTTTCAAGTCGCTTGGGTACGACGGGATTGTGGATTATTCAGGCAAAGGCGGCGGACCAGCGGCCATTCACGCCCCGGTCTATATCCCTTTTGAAGAGACGCAGATCAAGAGCGCGATTGGGAACAAGGGCACGTTTGATGCCACCAAGAACGACATCCTGAAGCAAGAAGCCCGCGCCACCTTTAACCCCAGCACCAACACAATCGCCCTTCTCCAGTCGGCGAACCTAAGCAGCTTTCTCCACGAATCCGGGCACTTCTTTCTCGAAGTGCTGTCCGATCTCGCCACCCAAGCGAACGCACCGCAGCAGATCAAAGACGATTGGGCGGCAACGCTGAAGTGGTTTGGGATCAAAGGCGATACGCCCACCAAGGGCGGCGCCAAGACGGGCGCGCTGAAGCAAGAAGACGACCCGTTTGCCAAGCCTACCCCGCCACCTGAAGCCCCGCAGATGGCTGATGAGTTGCGGCACCTTGCGGCTGGCGCTGGCTGGGCGCAAGTGGGCGGCGGCATCATCCGCTCCGGCCAAGATGAAGTTGGCGACGGTGGCATGGGCGGCGAAGTCGTCGGACGCCTGCCGTGGATTCCGCACGAGGAATGGTTTCGTTCCATGCGGACGGAGCTTGGCAAAGGCGGGCTGTCCGACCCTGAAGCGATTAAGCGCGCGGTGGAAAAGGCCATCGCTGGCGAGAAGCTGAAAGCCAACGAAAAGCGCACGATTGATTGGATGCGCGAGGAAGTCCAGCGCCTTCAACTCATGGCAATGGGCTTCGGCGATGAGCAAATGGCAAGCGACATGCTTGACGAGGGCTTGTCTTCGGCGGATGCTTCGGACGTTGCGCTCACGACGCGAGCCGCAGAGATCGACCCGGCTGCCGTTGAGCGCTTGGCGATCCAGCACGAGAACGATGATGCGGCCTTCATGGCTGCCATTCAGGAGATCATTGATGGATACGAAGCCGCAAACCCCAACGCCGCAAGCCAGCCGAACCAAAGCGCTGGCGAAAGTGGCGCTGGCGCACCAAGCGCGCAAGGCTCAGAAAGCGCCGCCGCCGAGCAAGTAAACGCCGAGCCGCGCACTGCTGCCCAAGTCTGGGCGGCTATGTCGCTGGAAGAGAAGCGCCCCTATCACGAGCGCTGGGCTGAGAGCTTTGAGCAGTTCTTACTCGAAGGCAAAGCCCCGAGCCTTGAGCTTCGCCCGGTATTCCAGCGCTTCCGCTCGTTCTTGCTTCAGGTTTACAAGTCGCTGAAGGACTTTGTTGCGGGGCGGCGCGGGACGGTTGGCGGGGCTGGTGGGGTGTTTGAGCAGTCCGCTTACCACGGCACGCCGCACCGAGGAATCGACAAGTTCAGCACCGACAAGATCGGCACGGGCGAGGGTGCGCAGGCCTACGGTTGGGGGCTGTACTTCGCGTCGAAGCGGGACATTGCGGAGCACTACCGAAAGACGCTGGCAGCCAACGGCTACACGCTCAACGGCATGTTGCTGAATTCGCTGCCAAGCATCAGCGAATCGCCAGAGCGCGCCATCATCGAGAAGTTCGTGGTGTCCACCGACCCGCGCGGCGACGGCATGACGGCAGAGCAGGCCGTGGAGCGCATTCGCAGGGACGCTGCACAGACGCTCACCAAGTCGAAAGAGAACCTCGCAGAAGTGCGGGCCAACGTCGGCAAGACCGTCGATGCTGGCGAGGGCTGGGGCGAACTGCGCCAGTTCACCTACACCGAGGACATGATCCCCGAACAAGAGCGCGCTGTTGCCTACGCTGAGAAGCTCGTGCAGATGGCGCAGGCGCTGACCCCCGACAGCGTGCAGAAGAACCCAGGCCAACTCTACGAAGTAGACATCCCCGAGGCCAGCGAGATGCTGGACTGGGACAAGCCGCTGAGTGAGCAGCCGGAGGGGGTGCGGGCGGCAATCTCCGAGGCCGGGCTGTTCGACTTTGATGCGCGCAAGTGGGGGGAGGGGCTTGGCGCCACCCCAATGTTCCCGTCATCCAGAGACTTCAGCGGCGAGCAGCTGTATCGCCGCATGGTTAATCGCCAGTTTAACCGCGCAACCGAGGTGACAAGTGCGGCGCGCAAGAACGGTGAGAAGTTGGCCAGCGAAGCCTTGATGGCGGTCGGCATCAAGGGCATCAAGTACCTTGACGGCACCAGCCGCAACGCAGGCGACGGCACGCACAACTATGTCGTCTTCAGCGGCGACGACGTGGCGATCAAGAATCAGTTCTACCAAGGCCGCAGCGAGTCCAACCCCCTCGGCCTGAACGCCGAAATCCGCGCCGTCTTTGACCGCCTGCTCGCCACCGAAGAGCAGATCGCGCAAGCCGAGGATCAGGCCCGCTACGAAGCCGTCTACCGCAGCGCCGCAGAGGCGGGCATGGATGAGCATGAGTGGGCCGTCTATCAGGAGATGAATCAAGCGGGCACCAATGCCGCGATGGACAAGCTCCAAGCCCGCAGCATGGCCGATATGAAGTGGGCGGCAGAGGCGCACGGCAAAGCCCTCAAGCGCGAGCAGGCCAAGGTCAAGGCCATTCGAGATGCCATGCGCGAGCAGGTAGCCGCCGAGGTGCTTGCAAGCCCGCTGGAACAGGCGCGTGCGTACATCCGCGACACCCGGCAGTCCACGCCAGAAGACAGGGCTGCGGTGGCCGCATGGCAAGCGCAGCGCGAGCAAATCAAGACGGCATCGCTGGAGGCCCAGAAAGCCGCCCTGATCGACGCAAACCCTGAAGCCAAGGGGCTGGCTAAGGGTCGGCTCATTGCGAGCAACAAGAAGATCATGGCGAACCAGGCCGAGGCAGCGGCGCTGGAGTGGGAGAAGACCAACCGCAAACCCGTGCCTCAACTGCCAGCCGTTGAGATGGATGTGATTGCCGAGCAGTTCGGCTTTGGCTCCGGCGACGAGCTGGCGAAGACGATGCTTGAGCAGCCGCTCGCCAAAGACCTGATTGAAGCCATCACCGAACAGCGGCTCATGGCCGAGCATGGCGACCTCAACTCTCCGCAGCGAATCCAGCAAGCGGCGAACGAAGCCGTCCACAACGAGGCGCGCGGGCGCTTTGTGGCGACCGAGCTTGCAGCCATGCAGGCGGCGATGAGCGCAACCGAACAGACGACCTCACGCACGGGCAAGCCCTTGGGTGTGAACGTCATGGTCAAAGCGGCGAAGGAGTTTGCCAAAGCAATCACCGCGCGGCGCAAGATCAGCGACCTGAAGCCGGGCCGATACACCAGCGCAGAAGCCCGCGCCGCCAAAGCCGTCCAGAAGGCGCAGATGGCGGGCAAGACCGAGGAAGCCATTGCCGCGCAGCGGGATCGCTTGCTGAACCTCTATGCGGCCAAGGAGACGATGAAGGCGCAGGATGAGATCGAGCGCGGCGTGGATTACCTGCGCAAGTTCGACCGTGATGGCACGCGCAAGAATCTCGACAAAGACTACCTCGACCAGATCGACGCGCTGCTTGAGCGTTACGACCTCCGCGCGGCCACGACGCAGAAAGAAATCCAGCGGCTTGCGAGCCTGGCAGAGTGGGTCAAGACTCAGGAAGAGTTGGGAATCGACCCCGAGATTCCCCAGTACCTGCTCGACAACAGCAGATTGACCTCCTACAAGTCGATCACGGTGGAAGAGTTCCGGGGCTTGGTGGATACGGTCAAGCAGATCGAACACCTGGCCCGGCTGAAGCATCGCCTGCTGACGGCCAAGGATCAGCGCGAGTACGAGGCGATTCGCACCGAGATTGCCAACAGCATCAACGACAACGCGGGAAGCCGAACGGCAGACACGCGCACGCCGACCACGAACCTGGGGCGCTGGCTGCAGGGAATGCGCAACTTTGGCGCGGCTCACATCAAGGCGGCGACATGGGCGCGGGTGTTTGATGGTGGCAAAGATGGTGGCCCGGTGTGGGAATACCTCATCCGCCCGGCCAACGTCGCGGGCGACATGGAAACCAAGATGCGCGCGGAAGCGACCGAGGCCCTGCACAAAATCATCGACCCGTGGCTGAAGGCAGCGCCAGCAGGCGGCAAGGGCCAATTCTTCCCGACTATTAAGCGCAGCTTGAACCGCGAGAGCATCCTTGCCATCGCCCTCAATACGGGCAATGAAGGCAACCTGCAACGCCTGCTGGGCGGCGAAGGCTGGACGGCGCAGCAGATCGCACCTGTGCTTGCCACGCTCAACAAGGAGGATTGGGCGACGGTGCAAGCGGTGTGGGATCACTTCGAGACTTACCGGCCACTGATCGGCGCCAAGCAACTTCGCGTGTACGGCACAGAGCCCAAATGGGTTGAGCCTGTCGGGCGCCAGATCACCATTGCCAATGGCGACAAGGTGTCTCTGCGTGGCGGGTACTACCCGATCAAGTACGACCCGGCTGCCAGTGTGCGGGCCGAGGAACATTCAGACGCCGAGGGCGCCAAGAGAATGCTTCAGGGCGCCTACGGTGCCGCCACCACCAAGCGATCATTCACCAAGGCGCGGGTTGAGGAAGTGAACGGCAGGCCATTGCTCTACACCCTGTCGGGCTTGTACTCTGGCGTCAACGACGTGATCCATGATCTTGCGTGGCATGAGTGGCTGATCGATGTCAACCGCTTGCTCCGCAGCCAGACGATTGATGAGGCCATCCGCAGCCACTACGGGCCTGAAGTCGTGCGTCAGTTCAAGACATGGCGCGATGCCGTGGCCGAGGGTGACTCAGGCGCACAGGAGGCGGTGGACGGCGCGCTGTCTAGGCTGCGCCAAGGCATCAGCGTGGCCGGTCTGGGGTTCAACGTCATGTCGGCAGTGATGCAGCCTTTGGGCTTGACGCAATCCATTGTTCGGCTTGGCGGAAAAGAGGGGGCTACAGCAGGCGCGCGCTGGGTCGGCATTGGCATCCAGCAGTACATCGCCAATCCGCGCAAGGCCACCAAGTCAGTCCAAGCTCAAAGCGAGTTCATGGCGGCGCGGGCTCGCACTCGGTTCCGCGAGCTGAACGAGCTTCGCAACTCCGTTCAGGGGCAGACCGCAGCGAAGAAGGCCATCACAGAGTCGGCCTACTTCCTGATGATGCAGTGCCAACAAATGGTGGACGTACCGACATGGCTTGGCGCGTATGAGAAAGCCATCGCGGCAGGCAATGACGACGAGCGCTCCAAGAGCCTGGCCGACCAAGCCGTGATCGACGCGCAGGGCGGCGGGCAGACCAAAGACCTGTCGGCCATCGAGCGCGGAGGCCCGGCGCAGAAGTTGTTCACCGTGTTCTACAGCTTCATGAACACCGCTCTCAATCTTGGCGTCGGGCAGACCATGAGCGCCCACAAGACGCCAAAAGCCCGCGCCAAGCTGGCGGCTGACTACCTGCTGATCTACACCGTGCCTGCTGTGCTGGGCGCGCTGCTGAAAGACGCGCTCACGCCGGGCGATAGCGGGGACGGCGACGATTGGGAAAAGCTGATGAAGAAGTTGCTCGGCGAACAACTCTCATTCCTGATGGGGCTGATGGTTGTGGCCCGCGAGTTTGGTGACGCCAGCAAGACTTTGCTCGGGCTGTCAGATCGCCCGCGCGACTATTCAGGGCCAGCAGGCACGCGCATGATCGGAGACACGGCAAACGCGGCCAAGCAGATCAACCAAGGCGAGTTTGACGATCAGCTACGCAAGGCGCTGGTCAACCTTGTCGGGGATCTGATGGGCTTGCCTTCCGCGCAGATCAACCGCACCGTGACCGGCATCGAAGCCCTGAACGACGGCAAGACGCAAAACCCCGCCGCAGTGGTGTTCGGCTACCAAGAGCCGCACTGATCCCCAACATTGAGGATTGCGCGGCTTGCCGTTTCGTCGCACAGTGCGGGTTTGCCAAGGACACCCATGCGAGCCGCACTCATCATCATCGCCATGTCGCTGTCGGCCTGCGCCTATCAGCAGTATTGGGTCAGGCCCGGCACCAACCTGCAGCAAACATCCACGGATTTGCTGGAGTGCAGGCTGAAGGCCAACCAGGGCGATGGCGGTCAGAAGGTTGTTTCGACTACGGGCATTGAGTACCCGTGCATGGGGTCGAAGGGCTACACGCTGTCAATGTACCCGCCGAGCAAGTAGCCTCTATGTGTACGTTTTCCCGTACAAATCGAACAAGTGACGCGCAATCTGTACGCGCGGGGAACACCGGCGGCGGCGATAAGCGCGGAATATCGGTGTGCGGGAGATTTCGGCAGAAATTGCGCTGACCCGGCACTTTCAGCGCCTTACGCGGCAAGCGCTCATAGGTGCGGAACGTGTGCGGGGAATGCGGGCAAAACTCGAAATCAGGCGTACGGTAACGTACCGTGGGTTCGAATCCCACCCTCTCCGCCATAGGTGAAACGAGCCGCTTCAAGCGGCTTTTTTCTTGCCCGCCGCTGGTGCGTTGTGCGGGGATTTCCTCCCGATCTTCCCCACTGCATCGGCCAGCGCCTCATGCCGAAGGTGGGCGTAGCGCTTCGTGCTCTGCGCGCTCTTGTGGCCCAGCACGGCCCCGACGGTGTACAGATCCACCTCCGCATTGATCATCTCGCTCGCGGCGCTGTGCCGCAGGTCGTGCAAGTGAATGTGCCCCAGCCCGCAGGCCTCGCGCGCCCGCTGCCAGCCTCGCTGCAGCGTCGAAACAGGCGCGGTAAGGGGCAGGTAGCGCAAGCACGTTGCAAGCCTTGGATGGGCTGGAATGCTGCGGCGGTCGCCGTTCTTGGTGTCGGCCAGGTGGAGCGCGTTGCCCGACACTTCCGCGCGCCGAATCTCGCCCAGCCGCATGCCGGTGTAGAACGCTGTGCGGATCAAGACCCGCACATCGTGGCGGTCAGCAGCGCGGGCAAGTTGGAGCATTTCACGGCGTGAGGCGTACACATGGCGCTCGTTGCGGACGGTCGGCAGTTGCATCCTCCCCGTGGGGTCTGTCTCGCATAGGCCGTGCTTTCTCCATGCCCAGCGGCAGGCAGCTTTGAGCAGCGCCAGGCGGACATGCACGGTAGCGTCTGACAGGGTGACACCCTCACGCACTCCGGCGCGGGTGCTGTTCACCAGCGCGGCTACGGCGGGAAGTTCGGAAAGCGGCTTTCCGGAGTAGGCCCAAGCGATGGCGGCGAGGTTTTCGCGGGCGCCTTTGAAACTCTTCAGGCCCGTCTTGTCCTGCAGGTAGAGCAGGACGGCTTGGTCAATCAGGGCTGTGGGCCGCTCGATACCACTCGCAACGGCGTAGAGCCTGCCGGATTCTTTGCGGTCATAGGCGTCGGCCTGGGCTTGACTCCAGCCTTTCGGAAGTAGGCGGCTAGTTCGCTGTCTTGTGCCCGCAATGACACGGTCAAATTCGAAGCGCCAGCGCTTGTTTCGCGTGTCCCAGCGGATCGGCATGATTGGCGGTAGGTCTCAACGTCGGCGGGGTCGAAGCGTACCGCACCTTTGCCCACGGCGAGCCGGTAGCAGGGCAGCAGGCCAGCATTTGCAAGGTCGTACACCGCCCGGGCACTGATGCCCAGCAAGTCTGCGACGGCGGCGGCTGTCAGCATCAGTCCGACGCTCCCTTCATGCGCAGGCTCACACTCAGCCCCTCGACCTCCGCCCGCAGCGCGTCACGCTCGTCCGTCAGCGCGATCCAGTCATCCGGCATCGCGTTCTCATCGAGCTTCTGTTGCATCGCGTCACGCTCGGCGCGCAGACCCTCGGCGTAGGCCCCGGCGGCGTTCCATGCGGCGGCAGGCTCGGTTTGTGTGCTGCCCATTTCGACAACGGTTTCGCCGCATTTCATGCAGCACAGTAAGCGGGGCCGATAGCCATATCCGCGAACGTCTGCATACCCCTCACGCGCACCGCATAGAGGGCAGGGGACAAGAGCCGGGCTCTCGGTTTTGTCGCTCATCACATAGCCCTCTCAGACAACAGGCGCGGCGTGGCCTTGCGCAGCCCTTCCAATACCCCAGACAGGCCAACAACGCGCCACGGCGCACCGTCAACCCACACCGCAAACTGATCGACGCGGCGCGACTTGCGCATCTCGAAAACATGCCGCGACTCGCAGCCCACATCGAATCTCTCAACCGTGATCCGCATTCGCAGTTCGGGAAGCGCGGGCGGGTAGTCGGGCGCTGGGCGAGCCATGCGGTTTGCGGCGCGCGTCTGTTGCGCTCGGCGTTGCCGGGCGGCGTCGTATTTGCGTGTTCGGCGGTAGGTCATGTGCTTACTTTTGAGGCGCAGAGCTTGCAAGGGTTGGATACAACGCGTTGTGCCCCAGGCTCATGCCACGGCCAATACATGCCCGCGCGGAACCTTGAAGCCTGCCGCCTTGGCATGCCCGCCTCCGCCGTATTGCTTCGCCACATCGGCCACGTCGATGCCTTCATCGGTCGAGCGCAGCCCGAACACGCGACCATCTTCTGTGTCCCAGTAGCAGGCCGCAAAGGGCTCACCTTGAGCCATGAGGTGCGCGGCATCGCTCACCAGCGTGTACGGCAGGCTAGCCACCGGCACATCGTGAGCGCCGATCACCATGCGGCGCTTGCACACTGCCACCAGCTCGGCCACGTCCTTGTGGTGCTTGCGCTCGATGGCGGCACCTGCTGCTGTCATCTTCAGCAGTTCAACTTGATCCGCGCTCATCAGCTTGTCCCACGTCTCGAAGCTGTATTCATGGCTGAACACAAGCGCCTGAATCTCGCGCGTGCCAGCCAGTTTGAAGCGCCACAGGTCTCGGTCTTCAATATGTCCAAGCAAGAGCGGCCTGTCTTCGCCTGGAAACAGGAAGTCCCAAGCCAGCGTTGCGCCGCTGCGGTTCAAGTCGCAGAACCACACGGCGCGGCGGTCTCCGCCGTAGGCCATTGCCTCGAACTCCAAGGGCTCGAAAATGGGCCGCAGGTCTTCAATGGCCGTCTTGTGGTGGTCGATCAGCGTCACACAGTTGGCCTTTGCCAGCATGTCCTTCACCACGGCAGCCTTGTAGCTGAAGTCCACCAGAAACACATCGCGTCCGGTCACATCAGGCGGGCTCTGCTGGTACACCCCGGCGAAGTAGTCGGCGCCGGTTCCGTACTTGCGCCAGAAGCACCATGCAGCGCTGAATCCATCGGCACAGTTGCCGTGATAAATCACAAGAGGTCGGTTCATTCATCAGTCCTTTCGTTTTCAAAACTGGGGCACAACAGGTCGTTCAAGCCGACTCGCTGCGCTCGCGGCTTAACTCGGCGTTAGAAGGCATTCGCTACTCGCCGCAGAAGCACGCCAGCGCTTCCTCGTGCTCAAAGCCCTGCAGCGGGCGCTGCTGTTCTGCCGCCAGCTTCATCGCGGCGTAGCCTGGCCGGTCATCGCGGAAGCGTGAACCGCTCCACCCGATCCCGGCTGAAAGCGCTTTGGCTTCCTGCTTCGCCCACCACACGGCGCGGGCTGGCTTCTCTGCAATCAGGCTCTGCACCTGGGCGGCTGGCTTCAAAAAGCATAGGTCGCAGTTCCCGTGCATCGTCTTGCCACCGTTGTTGGGCAACTCCAAGTCGAAGGGCTGCGCCTTCCAGAACTCGCCCACTTCAACCGCGCCCACGCTGGCCCACACCAGCGGCATGTCCACCGTCTCGGCCTTCGTCTCCGGGTGCGGGTTCGCCCTGAACTTCGCCACGCGGCGCGGCTCATCGGCGCGAATGCCGATGAACGTGTCCCACTCCGTCCAGCCGCTCCAACGCAGGTAGCGGTGCATGGTGCGCGTCTTCAACTCGCTGGAGCAGTAGCGCGCCATCCGGTTCGGCAGGTTTCCGCCGCGCTGGGCAATCACGGCTTCAAACGGTTGCCCGTTGCGCGCAGCAGAATCAAAGTCGCACTGCACCCACTCGCCGCTGCCGGTGTACTCCAGCCACACGATGTCAACGCCCAAGCGCTGTCCGCAGTCGCGCACAAAGCGCAACGTGGCTTCTTCTTCTTTGCCGGTGTTGCAGAACAGCACCTGCGCCTCATCGGGCAGCTTGCCACCGTGCGCCTGTAGCACGCGCCACAGCATGTATGCACTGGTGCGCCCGCCGCTGAAGCTGATGCAGGTCGGGTCAGTAATCTTGAAAGGGTCGTGCATAGGTTTCTCGTGTTCCAACAACCTTCTAACTGGTCGATCAAGCGGACTTGCCTTTGGCAAGCCGCTTATCTCCGGCGTTGTGCTGCTACCGCTTTTGCAGAGCTATAGCCATGCACAGCGAGCTAGTTCTGCTTTCGCCGCCGTCTCCCTCAATGGCGCACTTGGCGGCCAACGGGTCGGATCCGCCCTTTATGGCGTCAGCCACCAGCCCTTGGCGGTGCATCGTGCAAGCCACAGGCGAAGCCAGCAGGGCGGCAATCAAAACCGCAGCCAGTGCGCAGAGGATCAGTTCTTTTGTTTCCATCGTCACTCCTAAAAAGGTAAGTCTCGTTCTGGGTATCTCTCGGCCAGAGCTTGTGCCAGTGGGTCGCCACGCTCCGGGTATCTTTGCCAGAGTTCCCAATATCTCCGCAGCAAATCAGGCGGTTGGTCTGGCAACTCGCGAACATGGCGCGCCATAAAGCGTGAAAGCCAGGCTGCGTGCTGGTAAGCCTTGCGTGTCCACTTAAAGCGTTTTCGTGCCATCGTTTCCTCTTCTTT
>Ga0304729_1001829_pt1 | contig 13368 bp, 13 predicted proteins | sample C_131016_MF_Meta_FD_190475 | JGI IMG/M metagenome (GOLD analysis project Ga0304729, IMG submission 190475) | Freshwater microbial communities from Lake Croche, Canada to study carbon cycling - C_131016_MF_MetaG (v2) (version 2) | ecosystem: Environmental > Aquatic > Freshwater > Lake | place... | reverse complement strand
TTGATACCTGTTAATACATTACCTTCTTCGCTTATAAGTGAGGCAGTTCTCGCCCCGAATAAGCTTTTTGCTACCAATAAGTTTTCGTTCTCAATAACGTAACTTACAAGGGTTGATACATCAAATGCCATTGTTTATTGTTTTAAATTGTGAATTATGAAAATTTTTGTTTACTCTTTGCTTCTGCGATAGCCTTTGCCATCTTTTCTAGTTGTGCTTCTTTTCTTGCATTAAATCCGTCTTTCTTAGGTTCGGGTAATGTTGCAGGTTCTGCCTTTGGTTGATTTGCAACCATCTCAACTAATTCTAATACTTGTTTGCTGAACTCCACTTGTTTGCCTAAATGTGCTTTCAACTCAACTATCTGCGCTTCCAAACTTTCGTGTTTACTATATAGTGCTTTCATCGCTTCGGGTGAAACTGTTGGCTTAACGGGAACATCGGTTGTAGTTGGTGCAGGTGGTACTACACTTGCCATAGGCGCATCAATATCTGCTAAAGGTTGACCTGCGCCGCTTCCGCTTGGGTTTGTTATTGAAACTATTTGACCACCGCTAACTGTAAATCCGAAGTCTGTACCCGTTACCGTGTAAGTTCCATCGGCATAAGGTGTAGCCATTGATTCATCGGTAAATACATAATCATTTGCATCTAGTCCTGCTATGCTATCATCTGAAATGTCAGTATAAACGGGTGCGCCACCATCTACGGGGTAACCTACTACGTTTGCTATCATTGCAGCTGGTGCGGTAGTATCTTCTGCTGCTAGTGGGGCTTCACTCTTAGGCGGTGGAGTAGCACTAAACATTTCCTTAATTGCTTGTAATTTTTCTTTAATTGTAGACATAATTAATTGTTCTTAATTGTTAAATATTAGTTTTCAAAATCTGTTTCACTTAATATATGCTGTATCATTGCGGCGGCTTCTTCTTGGGTGTACTTCTTAGTTGTAGCCATTTGCATAGGGATATAGTTAAATAATCCTTCTACGCTAAAGCCCCTTAATTCGCCATTTTTTACTTTCTCCCAAACGGCATCATTATTAACTTTCGCTGAAATAAACCAACTTCCATTGGCGCAATCGCTATATCCATCTGGTGGGTGAATACCTAATTCTTTGTTTGAAATAAATGAATTAAAAATAGTTACATCGGAAACGGTGGCAGCATCGTTATGGAATAAATTAAAATTATTCATAAAGCCTTTAGCCGAAAACTTTTGTACTATATCTTGAATTGAGGCAGCATCAAACACAACGTAGTATTCTCCTAGCGCATCATCTTTGCGATATATTGGCAAGTCTGCAATCATAGCCGCACCGCTTATAATTCGCTTTTCTTCATTGATAGAAAACTTTAGAATATTGCTAGTAAACTTTTGCCCTACCTTTTCTGGTAATTGCTTTATTACATCGGGGTTGTCATCGTAATGTTTTACTATACCTAATTCTTTTATGGTCTTTACTTTATGGTCTAAACTACCCGTTGCATAAATATGATTCTCATCTATACCCAACTCCTTAGCAATAGGCAATAAATCCGCTTTGTCGTGACGTGCGGAAATAATGTAAACGTCATTGTTTTGTTTGATTAACTTTTCAGCTAATGCCTTTCCTTTGGGTGTAGTTAATACGCCGTCATAGTCAAATGAATATTTATTACTAGAAAAGTGTTGTGTCCAAATAGAATTACATATCGCTACGGCTTGGGCATCTTCTTTACCTTCATTGATAACGTAACTTATACAACGTGGTAGAAATTTATCCTTTTCTTCGCCGCTATTAGGCTCAACAAACTTTTGAAAGGCTTGAAAGTTCTTCTCTATTGCTGGCTTATCCACTAACGCAATAAAGTTTACTTCAACATCCGACATCATATCGGGATTAATAACCGCCTTATAAATAGGGTAATCCATACCGTTAAATATAGATTACCCCGTTCTTGTTTCTGTTAGGCTAGGCGTGCTGCTCTCGTTAATCTTTTTTCTCTTTCCCCACTACTTTTTATATCGCTATCCAAAACAAACGTTCTCCCTACTCCTTGCGCTGCTGCATTGCCTACGCCCTGAATGGATTTAGCATTTAATGCCGTTGATGTTTGTGTGGGTGCTATTGGTGCGGAAGGTGCGCTAACTGAACCGCCGCTACCGCTTGCGCCCGGTACTTCAACACTAAGTATCTTTTGGACATTGGCAACGCCCGTAGCTACTGCAAGCCCTGCATATATAGGGGCTAATACTGGCCCTACATAGGGTATTTCCATCCCTCTCTCGAATGCTTTTTGTGCCGAAGTAATAGTAGATATAGTCGCTGAAATTACAGCCATCGCTTTCCCTACTGCCGTTTGTTCGCCTATCAATTTTGAACTTTGCAATAAAACATCTGCTATTGCATCTGCTGCCTGTACGGTGGCATCTACTTCGGCTTTCTTAATAGCTTTCTTTGCCGCTGCATTTTCCCGTTCTGCCTCAACTTGTCTAATACCAATATCCCTTAACTTTAAAGCGTTTCCGTTGGCTGCCTTTATTTCTTCCGCAAATGCCGCCTTTTGTATTTTTTCTTTTTCGTTAAGTAAATCCTTTTGTATTTTAAAGGCTAATTTCTTATTCTTTAACTCATTATCAATTTCTTTTAAATCTAGTTCCTGCTTCTTCTTTTTATCTTCATCCTCAAACTTTTTTTCGAGTGCTTTTTCTGATATTCTTTGTTGATGTGTTAAAGCCTCCTTTATTTGCGCTAATTTCTTAGCATCATTCTTATATGCTTCCTCTGCTTGTTTGTATCGTTCTGCAAAAGTTGATTCTAATAGTTTACGTTCTTTTTCTCTCGCATCTTCTATCCCTGCTGTTTGTGTTTCTAGTCTTATTTTATTTAAGTCTTCTTCAAACTTCTTAGTGTACTTAGTTTCTACCTCTTCAGATTTTACCCTTGCTAATTCCTTTGCATCTTGATTAAGTTTTAAATATTGCTCTTTTTTTAATTTGCCTTCCTTTAGTGATTGTTCGTTTTGGCTTAGTTCTTCTTTTAGTGAGTTTTCAATAACCTTTAATTCTTTTACCTTTGCATCGGTAATAGCTGCAAGTTCTATTTCTTGCTGTATCTTCAAATCCTTTTGGGTAAACTCACGAAAGTTTTGAGCCGCCTCTTTTTTCTTGTCGGCTGCCTCTTTATTCGCTGCTGCTTGTTCTGCCTTTTCTTGTTTTTCTAAATTACGAATTACCTTATTTGTCCTTACCCCCTCAAGTGCATTTTCTTTTTCTGTTTCAGCTATAGACCTTTTAAGTTCTGAAATTTCATCTGCATTTTTTATTTCCCCATCTTTCTCAACTGTTAGTAAAATTAGCTTTTGCGCTACCTTCCTTTTTTGCCTATCCAAATCATCAGCCGCATTTTTTATTTCTTCATCTCTCAATTCCTTTGCGGCTTTCTTTTTTTCCGCAAGTGGCACGCTTTCATCGTTTAATTTCTCTCTTAACAATGCCAAATCTTTTGCTCTTTTTGCTTTATCCTCTGCATCTAATCTTTCCTCTTTTGCTATTCCTTGTAATGCTTTTGTTGCGTTTGCTACGGTTGTAGCCGTCCTTCCACTTGCAGCATCGGCAAACTTATCCCCTGCCTCTTTAACATCTTTTACCGCATCTTTTGCGTGTTCTTTTGCTTCGTCAATTGCTTTGCCCGCTCCTTCAAAATCTAATGTTATAAACTTTGCAGCCGCTTCATAAACACTAAATAAAGCCTTTGCGGAGTCAAGCCACGCCCTACCCAACGCAAAAACAGTATCCATCAAAACGCCTAATGTAGCCTTTAGCCCTGCCATTACTTGTTCCGTTTTCTTCGCCCCTTCGCCTGTATTTTTGAACGCCTCATATACGAATGTTAAAGCTAATACTATTGCGGTAAGTATTAGCATAACTGGATTAGCTGCAAGTATTTTTAACTCGCTGCCGAATGACTTTACGCCACTTTCAGCCCCTTTTAATCCCGGTACTAAACCGCCTACTTTATCTTTAAGCACGCCAAAAGCTTCACTTTGTTTTTTTGCACCGCCGCCACTTTCTTCTGCAAGTTTATTATATTGCGCCTGTGCCTCTCCTAACTTTTTTTGCGCTTCTTGATATTCTTTACTTCCTATTTCGGCATCTTTCCATATCTTCTTTTGCTCGGCAATAATTTTATTTAAGTCGCTCATTTGCTTTGCCGCTAATGAAGTATCTACTTTGACGGTTGCCGCTACTACTGTATTTTCTGCCATTATTTTACTGATTTAATTTGTTTCTCTAAATATTTACCCTTTGATTTTAAATAAGATAAGTCATTTAACGCTTGAATAACTGGCAACTGAAACGCCGCATCTAGTGTAATCCTTTCGTGTTCTGCTACTTGTGTTGCCGAAAATATCCAACCGTATTGTTTATTAAACGGTTCGGGCTTTACTTCCTCTTCACGCCCATCATCTGTAATACGCTGCACACCAAACAATCCTTTATACCCTTTATTAAAGTTATTAAAGTTTGTAGTTATTTGCATTGCAGAACCTAATATACTCTCGATAGACTTATGTAGAAAGTACTCTGCTTTCTTTGAATGTGGCGTATTCGTTAACCCTTTCGCACAACTAGCGACAATCAAATGTGCGTTATTCAATACTCCATCCTGCAAGAAATAGGCTATCTCAACATATTGCCCGAAAGTCAATGATGCTATATTGTAGTTAATATGATGTAGCCCTATGAACTTCGATGCAATTAGTTTAGGTGCAGTTTCTAAAGTTCGCTGTACTGCTAGTATTTTCTTAGTCGCTTTCTTTGGTTGCATCGTATCTAGCGTGTGTTCGCTTATGCCATAGATAGCACAAACGGAATACAATAACTTATCCGTTTCATCTTTTACCGTCTTGTCATAATGTTCTAGCTGTTTAAAATTAGCTAGTGTTATTTTACTCCATTTCATTTTAGTATATTTTATTAATAATTTTCACCAATTCCACACTACAAGTATCTTCCATATTTGCGTTAAAATCTACAATCTTATTTAATCTCCAAAGGCTACCATCAATGTAAATCAATTGTGAAAAGTCAAGGTTATTTATATCCTTTAAGTTAATCTTAAAAGTTCCGGTTAATAACTTCGCATCCTTGTCTGTTATCTCTGCTAAATAACTGCTCCAATAAACATTGAATTGATTGACGTTAATTGTTCCAGCCAATATGGTAAAGAATAATTCTTGCGGAACGCCAAAACATAAGTCATTAGTCGGCGTATCTGGATCGTCAAAATGTCCTGCGTATAAATAGTCTGTGTAACTTCCTAATACAGTTGTACCATCCATATCCAAAATATCCCAGCTTGTTACTCCGCTAACAACTTTTGATTGCATTATACGGATATTGCTATCTGTTGTTTCTTCTACGGGTGCGCTATCAGTTCCCGTACGCTTCATTATCGTACTATAAACTTTTTCTTCCCCTTGATAGCCAACTATTGGAGTACAGGTAAATATAATTTCTACCTTTTGGCTTTCTTCTGATAGCTGATAATTGCTATCATATTTGTAAGAACCATAAGTTAAATTATAACGTTTATTATATAAGTCATTCCAATAATCGCTGTCCTTTTTATATTCAAATTGATAATATCTTGCCGTTAATTCACTCATTGGTTTAATCTTTATCGGCTTCGCTCTATCTAGCTTATAAGTCCAATCTATTGAAGTAGCCAAATTAAAGAAATCAACAAAAGGGGTAATCTTTAAATGTTTATCTTTTTGTGAATCTTCATAAACATAAAGATTGAATAGTTTACAAATGCTGCTGATAAAATCTTTTTGTAATATATTGCTAGGTATAATATCATTAATAATAATGTCTTCCCCTAGATTGACAGAAACATAATCAAAAGTATTCCCTAATAATTTTACCGCCCCTATTGTAAAGTTTATAGTAATATCATTTCTTCCTATCATATTTGGGAATATCTTTACCCTAAAAGAATCCCCCGTTGAAAAACTTATATTAGTAGCAGTAATAACCTCATCAAAAGCCACATCACCATCTGAATTTATAAAGTTTGTAAAATTTTGATATTTAATACCTGTAGTAAAATTTTTATAAATTACTATCTGATTATTAACACCAATATCACCGCCAATCATAGTCCCCTTTATTATTAATTGAATATTACAAATCAACCCGCTACCTGTATAAGTATAATCTATATCATCACTCGTAGTAAAATCTCCTAAAGCTGTATGTACTGCAAAAGCTATCCTACCGTCACTCCCAGAACCAGGATCGTCAAACGAAAAAAATAAACTATATGGATTGGTGACATTTATATCTAATTTTATCCCGCTTTTCCTTTGTAAAACCTTTTGATTATTAGGTATAATTAAATTATTAAACCTTGCAGTATTAAACAAATCACAATCATAAGTATAGCCAGCCTTGGCAAATATCTTATCAATATACTCTTTTACAAATAGAGCGGGTCTGAATGTCTTATACATCCAACTATGTTTACCAAATGCGGTATGTGCTGAATTTCGTCCATAAGTTCCATAATCAATTAAAGGATATACAACGCCGCTACCGCTGCCTATATTGGCTTTACTTGCAACGATATTAGCTAAACTATATGTTTGGTCGTATGCGCTAAAATCTAAATCTAGTGCGGTATTAGGCGTTCCATCAGTATTCATATTTTCCGTCAATAAACTTGCCCCCAATGCCGCTGTAAATCCTGCAAGTTCGCCAAATAGTCCTACTTCATACTCTATAAAACTATCATCATATACTATTTCAAGCAATTGCAATATCCCTTTCATTACTTGGATATTATTGTTGAACACAACTACACTAGCACTAACAGACGCATTAAAGTTAATACCCACATTCTTATTTGCTGGGTTGTAGTCATTCGACACACTAGCATCAAAGATGTTTCCAAATAACTTGTTATTATTATTCGTGCCGGGTAAAATAACAGTCTTTGAAAACGTTGTATTCTTTGCACCAAAGTCTTTAATATCGTCAATGGCGTAAGTCATCAACATACTAAACTCCTCGTTTATATCTAGTTTCTGCCCCTCTATAAATACTTCTAACATAATTAACGATATTGTGTTTTGTAAGTTGTGCCAAAATCAAACTCAATAGATAAAGTTTGATAATTATCTATTTCTATTTGCTTTACTTCGTAATTACTTTCGCTAATAGTTACGGGGTAAAGTGTGCCATTATCTTCTAAATAAATCAAAGGGCTATTAATTAGCTGCTCTAAAAACTGCCAATCACTATCGCCTAATAAATTACTTTGTACCTTTAATTTCTCTCTGTACTTCACCCCAAACATTGTAGTTTGTTCGTTCATAACGTTGCCCGTCTTTAGATTCATTGCGCCCGTACTTCCATCTATTGTGTACGGTAGCTGCTTATAACTTTTACGCTCAATCTCAAATGTTTGTCTATGCGCTTTGTAGAAATTAAAACTTTCAAACCCACCGTATTTATTTAAGAAGTGAACGGGATAATTAGTGTGAACAGGTTCGCAAATAACCTTGCAAGTATAAGTTCTGCCACCTATAAATATCTCATAACTTTCTGTTGCGCTTGTTACCGTACTAGGGTACTCATTATTGATTGCAGTAGGTGAAATATTTATTAATTGTATTGAGTTAGGGTTTACCGCCGTTATTGTTTTAGTATGCGATGTATTGCCATAAATACCAACGTTAAAGCTACCGCTACTAACTGCAAAATATGGCAAAAAGTAATTGTCATTATTCAAAAACACCTCTATATCTGTCTGCCTGTCTGATAATGCAGTATAGCCTAATGATGCAAGAATAGTAAGTTGACTTGTGCGACCGTTATAATGGTTGAAGAAAGTTCTTACACTATCAGTTGCAACTACACTGCCCCGAGTGCCGTTGTATTCTTCCTTAAACTTTACTTGAACGCTAATATTCCACTCACCACTTGCTAATTCATTGGCTAGTATCCCCGTGGCTAGTGGTGTAAGTTGTGCGTTAACGTATTCCCTAATCTCGTTACTAAAATCGAATACCCCGAAATTATTTGTCGGGTCTTGAAACTTCGCCGCCGTTGCTATCAATGTGCCATTTATATAACATTCTGCAACATACTTGTAATTCTGTTTTGCAGGGTCTATTGAATTAGCATCATACACCACCCAAATAAGTGGACTATTCACGCTGCTGTATGCCGTTGGGTAACTTTTAATTGTCATTGCTTAAACTATTTTCTATGTCTATTTTTAAAGCTATTCCTAGCTGCTTATATACTTTGCCGCCAATTGTATCTACTGCCTTGTCTATAAATCCAGTCGGCTTAATACCTTTCTTTTTAATATTCACGGCTGCCCCCCATGCGCTACTAACCTCACTTACTTTGGCGTTTTTCTTTTCGTTTTGGCTTATCGTTTTACTTGTATTAGTACTTGTAATCTTTGCCTCTGCTTTACTTCTGCCCTGTTCTAAAGATGTAATAAACGCTTTAGACACTCCTAAATTCTTAAAAGAATACCCTGCATTACTGCTACCACTTTTCACACCCTTAACTCCCTTGTTTATAAAGTTGCCATAATATAGCATTGTTACATCACACCTAAATATATTACCTTCTTGTATGGGGTCTGACATTTCTATTGATTCTGAAAGTTCTCCCGTACTATTACTATTCGATTTGTTTAAATTCTTTTGCGCTTCTTCAACTATACTACCTGCAATTAGGAACACTTGGCTTAATAGTTTAGCTGGTTTAAAATCATTCTTATTATGACCTACGGTTTCTAAAAATCCACTTGCTGCCGCTTCTGCCCCTGCTTGTGAAATACTCTTTGCCATATCATTAAATATTATTATTAGTTTATTGTTTTCGCCAAATAAAAAAACCCCTCATATAGAAATACAAGGGGCAAATTGCTAAAAATGAAAAAAACAAAACTATTTTAAAGTGAGCAAATATAAAGTTTCGTTTACTAATCCTTTAATGTCTGCAATAATATTTAATAAGTCGGGGTTACCTGCTATCTTAACTTCTAATTGCGTAAGGAAATCATAAAGGCTACGAATATAAACATCACTTACTAAAGTGGTATCAGCCGTTATAGTTATCTTGCCTTCAATCCTTACGTTAAAACGCCCTTGATATTTTTCTACAAAACTATCAGCTAAATCTAGCCAACCTTCATAAAATTCATTTAGGGCTTTATGCTCTGCATAACATTTAGTATGCAAGTGTAGCAAGTGAACGGTATCTCTTGCCTCAAAAAACTTCTGTAAAATTTCTATACTTTCCATAATTTAAAATTGACATATTCGTTCGCTACTAATCCACGTTGTTCCATCATTCCGAGTTACATTAAATCTATAACGGAAATAGTATAAAAAAATCAATAACCCGTTGTCTATACCTATTGCCGTTTCTCTCGGCTGCCATCCCCTTGCATCGTTTGTGTTTAGTTCGATAAGTGCCGATTTACATTTACTTATCGTAAAGTCTAAACGAAATCCCGACTCGGGCGTGTGGAACGGTGTAATCTTTTCGCTAATAATAAATGCAGTATCTACCGCATTTGTTCCGCTTAACATTTTAGCGGACTCTTTTTGACATGATGTAGCCGCAAATAATATCATTGCGGCGAAGATTAATTTTTTCATAACTTTCATTTTATTTTTTACAAAGATATATATTTTACCACACACTCGGGCCAGTACCCATAATATCTGCAAATTTAAACGCTTCCCATGCCAAAGCTAAAGCGCAAACGTCATCATCGTGGTCACCCTCGGGGGCTGAATAGCTTACTCCCATCCTTGTATAAATTGTTTCATACTTTTCTAGTTGGTATCTTATTCGCCCTAATTTGTTAGGGTCTCCATCATCGGGTATGGTTATTTTTCTTGTTTGTATAGCAAGTGATAGACTTTCCATAAGCCTTTGCTTGCTACTTTGTGTAAAGATATACCCATCTGTATTATTTCTTACTGACTTAACTTCTTCAACTACAACGTCACCTAATCCCGTAGCATCTATTCTAGTGGTCACGTCTGGCAACATCTTTATTTTATCCATTGTGTATTTCCAAGATGTTTTATTCCAAGTTTCATAATGACTAACCGCCCCTAAACTATCTAGCCCAATAATAGAAACATAGTCAACTTTTCGCCCTAAATCAATCCCAAAGCAAATAGATGGATTTGATGATATACTATCAAAACAACAAAGTTCAATATACTTTAATCCAAAAGGATTACTTCCATCTTCATTAGCTTCTGCAAGGTATAATTCTTTAAAAACGGATTCGGGCAAATTTTCTTTTGCGTCCTCTATTTCTTCCATCTTTAATATCCCTGCTGCTACTGCATCATACGCCGTTATCTTTTTATAAAAATAATCGCTTTCATTGCTTTTGGCTTTCATAGCCATTTTATAAAAGAAGTTCTTTCTACCTTTTACGTTACCTATTAATTTAGCTTTACCGTTTGTCTTTGTAAGTGTTGAACGTATAGCAAACCACGACTGTTCTTTCATTCTTGAAGCTTCATCTAGTACGGCTGCATAGCAATCATTGCCGTAAAGACTATCGGGGTTGTCAGCACTTTTAAATTCTATAATTGAACCGTGAGGCAAAGTAAGCGTTAAACGGCTTTCATTTACTTTAAAAAAATCCCTTACCGAAACCTGCGCCCTCATTCTATCAAAAGCTATTTTAGCTTGCATAAAAACAGGGGCAACCCAAAAAACAGATTGATTACTTTTACATTGTAGGGCTTGCTCAAATAGCCATATAATCATAGACGCTGTTTTACCTGCTTTTGTAGATGCCTCCACACAAGCAAACCTTTCTCTGCAATCCATTATTTCCTCTTGATAATGCGTCATAGGGGGACGCTGATAATCTATTTTAGGCATCTATTATAATCTTTTAAAAACTCTATTATGAACCACTGAAAATACTTCCTTATAAAACTCATTTGGCAGTAATTCATCAACTGCACGGCTTACACTTTCAATCCCCTTAAAGTACCCGGATGGCAATTTATACTTATGGCTACAATCGTCAATTACTAAATAGCCGCCTACTTTTACGAATGATGAATAAATGTAAACATCCGACTTAGCTACTTCATAAGTGTGCCCGCCGTCTATGTAGATAATGTCATATAATTGTTTACTTGCTTGCTCAATTACCGCTGCATCAGTAGAAAGTCCTTTGATTATCTTAGGCTGTTTTAGTTTGAAAGTATCGTGTAGTAACTTTATATCTGCCTCATAGTCACTATCCCAATGGTTATCGCTGTTATCTAGTGGAGTTATCCCTGTTATGTCTGCCTTAGGTGCTAACATCCTAACTAAGCCTAACACTTGCCCTCTGAAAACGCCTATTTCTAAAAAGCTAAAGTCTTTCTTTTGCGTATCAATTAATAACTTCCACATCCATAAAAAAGAACGTTCACCAAAACCAAATATTTTACTTTCAATCCAGTCACGGTAATCTTTTAGCTTAGGGGTTGCGTTTACTTTATCGGCAAAAGTTTCATTGATTTGTCTGTGTACTGCCTCAATATCAGCCCATGCCGCTACTGATTGTTCAAATGTATCTGCCATAGGTAATAAATTGTAAATAAAAGGTATAGGCGTATGCCCGTTACCATGTATGAAATAAGGGATAGTATTAGTAATCCTATTAGTAAGCAGCCCATCATATAGCGTTATTTCGCTTTCATTATAAAAAGCCATTGTTTGAAATAAGTCACAATTATAATCTAGTTGCCCAATCCCTTTTAAAAATATATCGGTCAACCATACTTGGTCGTTTAATTCGTTAGTTGGTGGGTGCGCTTCGTATACGTCTATAAAAGTTTGTATATCACCCGCCCAACCGCCGCCGTTTACATACTTCCAAAGGCTTTTATTTTCTGGATACAAACTAGCTTTATCGGTATGTGGGTAACAAGCCTTTTCGGCTGATATAAATAACCCATCAGGAACTATCAGCCCTTCACTATTTCGCAAAACAAACGTATCCCACGCATCTGTATAAATGTAGTGAGTGTATCCTTGCTCTTTTAGCGTTAGTAAATACTTATACGTTTCGTGTATCTTATCTAAAAATCCATTCCACTTGTGTAAAATAAAATGATAATCCCAACAAAAGTATTTTAGAGAGCGTTCTAATTGATAGCATTTTTCTAAGTTGCTAGTCGTTGTTATTACCTTAGTTTTCTGCCCCATAATAAATAGGTTTAATTTGGTTATACATATCTCTTACTAATTGTATTACTTTTTGTGTTTGTTCGCCGCTGTGCCTTTCTTTCCATCCTTGATATTCTGTTGCACCTGTATCAATATGGTCTATGTTTATATGTGGTAAAAAGCAGCTATAAAATCCTGCAAGGTGCGCCCTGTGTGACATCAATACATCGTCATATCCGTAAAGGCTAGGTTGGTAAAGATACCCTACTTTATCTAGCAAATCGGCTGAGTGCATTACACAAGTTCCGATTATATGCTTTGCCTTTTCAACTATCTGCCAACGTTCGCCCGGTACTTGAGGCAACATTTTTAACTCACTTCTAAAATCATCTGCTTCGTGTTTAGGATGTTCCCAACAATCCTTACGCTTTAACCCTACTTGACCTATTTTATTATCTCTTCTTATCGCTTCTTCCATTTCATCTACCCATCCACTAGGATAAATAACTACATCATTATCCATCTTTATAGCGTGTTCGCCTTTATTTCGTAGCTTCCACGCTTGATTGATTGCTCGTGCAGTACCTACGTTTTCGGGTAGTGTAATAACTTGAATATTCTTGTGGCTGTAATATCTAGCGAAATGATTTAAAAGGTCTTTCGTTTCATCGCAACTATTATTATCAACTATAATTAAACGGTGCTTTTTTAAATCTACCGTTTGCAAGATACTTGCTAAGGTTTCCCGTGTGTATTCAGTACGTTTATTTTCTTCGTTATCAAAAACCGCCATTGCTATTAGTGCCATATTACTTAGTTTTTTTTAAAGAGTTTTCAAAATACAACACACCGTCTTTTATTTCTGTTTTAATTACTTGCAATAATTCACCTTTGTAAATATTGGTTGTTATTGTTTCATTTGATAACTTAACCTTTGAGGATGCAATTAAATTATCTTCGCTTATTCTCATTATTTATTTAGTTTTTAAATATTCATCAAACAATCTATAACAAAGTTTCAGCATATCCATACAACATTGAGGACACCACAAGTCAGCGGTGTAACCTTTGCGCCAATACTCCGAAATTATGCGCTGCATCTCACTACGGGTATTGCCGTCTAAATGTCGCACCTGTCCTGCCTGTACTAAC
>Ga0304729_1001828_pt1 | contig 13370 bp, 17 predicted proteins | sample C_131016_MF_Meta_FD_190475 | JGI IMG/M metagenome (GOLD analysis project Ga0304729, IMG submission 190475) | Freshwater microbial communities from Lake Croche, Canada to study carbon cycling - C_131016_MF_MetaG (v2) (version 2) | ecosystem: Environmental > Aquatic > Freshwater > Lake | place... | reverse complement strand
GAGCAAAATATGCAGAAGCAGTTTCAGTTGCTTCTACCTTCACCTCTTTGATTGTTGGGCAGGCTATCAATCTTTTGGAAGAAGTTGAGATTGATAAAGCTAGAAATCTTCTTGCCGGCATCCTTAGATCTTCATTAGAGGAATCTCTAAGAACTGCTGTCACTGAAATAGATCCTGCTGACTTGCTTGACGGAGATCGGGAATGAAGTTAGTTCACAGCATTATCGAATTACAAGAAACGCTAGAAGCAGTAAGAGAAACCAAAACTGTTGTCTTTGTGCCAACCATGGGTGCTCTGCACGAAGGTCATCTATCGCTTATCGAAGAGGCAAGAAGAGTCCCTAACTCTTTTGTAGTTCTGAGTATCTTTGTGAACCCTACCCAGTTTGGTAAAGGTGAAGACTTCGATAAGTATCCAAGAACATTAGAGAGTGATCTAGTTTCTCTCGAAGCAGTTCAGCCTGATCTTGTTTTTGCTCCTGCAGCGGACGAGGTCTATGCCAATGGCATAGCTGCACCTTTGAAGCCAAGAGCAGGGGCTTTAGGTTCAGTGTTTGAAGGCGCTAGTCGACCAGGTCACTTTGAGGGAATGTTACACATCGTCTCTTGGTTCTTTGACCTAGTAAAGCCTAAGGTTGCAATCTTCGGTGCTAAGGATGCTCAGCAGCTGTTTCTTATTAAGCGCATGGTTCATAGGGAATTTGCTGACTCAATAGAGATCATTGAGGCAGAAACTATTCGTGAAGAGGACCTCCTGGCTAGATCTTCTCGTAACAGATTCCTATCTCCAGAGGGCAGAGCCTATGCTCCAGAGCTATTCAGGACAATGCTGAGTGTTCAAGAGCAGATAACCGATGGAGTGAAGCCAAGTGTTGCTATAGCTGAGGCTAGAAGAGCTCTAGAGGCACAACCGCTGGCTAAACTTGATTATCTAGCGCTAGTTGATAAGCGCACCTTTGCACCAATTGATGATGACTTTGCCGGTGAGGCCCAGTTATTAGTTGCATCAGTGGTTACAGGGGTAAGGCTTATCGATAACTTAACTTTCTATATACAGGAGCCGGCATGACCGACGAAGCATTACAGGTAAGCGAAGAAGAGCAGGATCTGCCTGAGCAGATAGCGATTCGCTTAGCTAAGCGTGAGCGTCTAATCGCCTCAGGTGATGCATACCCTGTGTCTTTACCTATTACACACACCATCGATGAGGTGAAGCTCAAGTATCCAGATTTGGAAGTTGATGTTGCAACCGGTGACAAGGTAGCTCTGGCTGGACGAGTTATGTTCCAGAGAAATACCGGAAAGCTTTGCTTTGCAACTTTGCAAGCAGGCTCAGGTGCTCGTATCCAGATAATGCTTTCCTTAGACAAGGTTGGCGAAGGAAGCTTAGAAGAATACAAAGAGCTTGTTGACCTAGGTGATCACCTATTTGTTGATGGTGAAGTTATTACTTCTAAGCGAGGAGAGCTCTCTATTCTGGTGGAGCACTGGGTGATGGCAGCTAAGACGCTAAGACCACTACCTAATCTTCACAATGAACTTGGTGAAGAGTATCGCGTTCGTCATCGCTATGTTGATCTGATTGTTAGAGATAGAGCAAGAGAAGTTGTTCAAATCAGATCTAAGGTGATGCAATCACTTCGTAAGACATTTACTGAAGATAACTTCATCGAAGTTGAAACACCGATGTTGCAAACCATTCACGGTGGAGCTTCCGCAAGACCTTTCAAAACACACAGCAACGCTTTTGATACCGAGCTGTTCCTACGTATTGCACCAGAACTGTTCCTAAAGCGAGCAGTAGTTGGTGGCATTGATCGTGTTTATGAAATCAACAGAAACTTTAGAAACGAAGGTGCTGATAGAACGCACTCACCTGAGTTTGCAATGCTTGAAGCATATGAGGCATATGGTGATTACAACACCATGGCAAAACTTACTCAAGCACTTATTCAGAATGCAGCCATGGATTGCTTTGGCACACTTGTGGTGCAACTAGAAGACGGTGAAATCAACGACCTCTCTGGTGAATGGGCAAGAGTTTCAATGTTTGAATCTCTATCTACTGCATGTGGTCAGGAGATAACTCCTGAAACAGATATTGCTGTTCTCAAGAAACTTGCTGAGAAGGAAGGTCTTGAAATAGATCACCCTCAGCACGGTAAGTATGTTGAGGAACTGTGGGAGCACTTTGTCAAAGGTGACTTACAGAAGCCAACATTTGTAATGGACTTCCCTGTTGACACATCTCCACTAGTTCGTAACCACAGATCAAAGCCAGGAGTTGTTGAGAAGTGGGATCTATACATCCGAGGCTATGAGCAGGCAACTGGTTATTCAGAGCTTGTTGACCCAGTTATTCAACGTGAAAGATTTGTTGAACAAGTAAAACTTGCAGCAGCAGGAGACCCAGAAGCCATGAAGCTTGATGAAGAGTTCCTCAAGGCTCTTGAATTCGGTATGCCACCAACCGGTGGAATGGGCATGGGTATCGACAGATTGCTCATGAGCCTAACTGGTCTTGGTATCCGTGAAACCATCATGTTCCCATTGGTCAAATAATGAAGACTTTCCTGGACGCACTACTGAGCATCCTGCCACCACTGGGTATGGGCGTACTGGTCTATTTCCTCTTCAAATCCATCATCGGCGCTGACGCTAAAGAACGTAAAGTCAGGGCTCAGATTGAGGCTCAAGAGCGGGCTAAGCACGACCTGACCAAGGGCAAGCGTTCTCCCATTGGCGAACAGCCTGAATAAAGAGGGCTAAACAGGGTTATCTTCTTTGTAAGCACATAAAAGTGTCAAAGGAGTAAAGATGTTTGAGAAGTTCACTGACAAGGCCCGTAGGGTAGTGGTTTTGGCGCAAGAAGAGGCCAAGTCACTCAACCACAACTACATCGGTACTGAGCACATCCTGCTCGGTCTTATCCACGAAGGTGAAGGCGTAGCCGCCAAGGCGTTAGAAGCGCTCGGCATCTCTCAAGAAGCTGTCCGTGACCAGGTCAAAGAGATCATTGGTCAAGGTCAACAGCCACCAACAGGTCACATTCCTTTCACTCCTCGTGCCAAGAAAGTTCTTGAGCTATCTCTTCGTGAAGCGTTGCAACTAGGCCACTCATACATTGGCACTGAACACTTGTTGCTTGGCCTTATCAAAGAAGGTGAAGGTGTTGCAGCTCAGGTTCTAACTAAGTTAGGTGCAGACACCAACAAGGTTCGTGCTCAGGTTCAGCAAATGTTGCAAGGTTTCGATAATAAAGAAACTGCAACTGTTGGCGGCGAAGCTATTCCACAAAAGGGTTCTCAAGTTCTAGACCAGTTTGGTAAGAACCTAACTGCTGCTGCCGCTGAAGGAAAACTAGATCCTGTTATTGGTCGTGAAAAAGAAATCGAACGCGTTATGCAGATTCTTTCTCGCAGAACTAAGAACAACCCAATCTTGATTGGTGAACCAGGTGTTGGTAAGACTGCAGTTGTTGAGGGTCTTGCTCAAGCAATTGTTGCTGGTAACGTTCCGGAAACTCTTAAGGGTAAGCAGCTATACACTCTTGACCTTGGTTCTTTGATTGCCGGTTCTCGTTACCGTGGTGACTTCGAAGAAAGACTAAAGAAGGTCATCAAGGAGATCAAGGGACGAGGGGATATCATCACTTTCATCGATGAGATTCACACTCTTGTTGGAGCAGGTGCTGCTGAAGGTGCAGTTGATGCTGCCTCTATCTTGAAGCCCATGCTTGCTCGTGGTGAACTACAAACCATCGGTGCGACTACTTTGGATGAGTTCAGAAAATACTTTGAGAAGGATGCCGCTTTAGAGCGTCGCTTCCAATCAATTCAGGTAAACGAACCAACCATTCCGCAGACCATCAACATCTTGAAGGGTCTTCGTGATCGTTACGAAGCTCACCACAAGGTTTCTATTACTGACGGTGCAATCGTTGCTGCAGCAAAACTTGCTGACAGATATGTTGCGGACCGTTACCTACCGGACAAGGCGATTGACCTAATCGATGAAGCAGGTGCAAGACTTCGTCTTTCAATCCTTTCTTCACCTCCTGAGCTTCGTGATCTTGAAGAGAAGATTGCTGCTGTTCGTGTTGATAAAGAAAAGGCTATTGAAGGCCAGGACTTTGAAGGTGCTGCCAAGCTTCGCGATGACGAGAAGAAACTTCTTTCAGAGCGAGCAAAACTAACTAAGCAGTTCCGAACAGGTAACGTAGCCGCTCACGGTGTTGTTGATGAAGGTCTTATTGCTGAAGTTCTAGCAGCGGCTACCGGTATCCCAGTGTTCAAGCTATCTGAAGAAGAGTCAGCGAAGTTGGTCTTCATGGAGGCTGAACTACACAAGAGAGTTATTGGTCAGAAGGCTGCTGTTGAGTCAATCTCTAAGGCCATTAGACGCCAGCGTGCGGGCCTTAAAGACCCTAACCGTCCTTCAGGTTCGTTCATCTTCGCCGGCCCTACCGGTGTTGGTAAGACTGAGCTTGCTAAGGCTCTTGCTGAATTTCTATTCGATGATGAAGGTGCTTTGATCTCACTGGATATGAGCGAGTATGCAGAAAAGCACACCGTGTCACGCTTGTTTGGTGCTCCTCCTGGATACGTAGGTTTCGATGAGGGTGGTCAGTTAACTGAGCGTGTTCGCCGTAAGCCTTTCAGTGTTGTTCTTTTCGATGAGATTGAAAAGGCTCACCCAGATATCTTCAACTCTTTGTTGCAGATCCTTGAAGAAGGTCGTCTAACTGATGGTCAGGGTCGTGTTGTTGACTTCAAGAACACAATCATCATCATGACTACCAACCTAGGTTCAAAAGACATCTCTAAGGGAGCTCTTGGTTTCAACCTTGAAGGCAACCAGCAGAATGACTTCGAACGTATGGCTTCAAAGGTTAACGAAGAATTGAAGAAGAGCTTCAAGCCAGAGTTCCTCAACCGTGTTGACGATGTAATCGTCTTCCCGCAGTTGAGTAAGCCTGAACTGCTTGAGATTGTCGATCTATTCATCAAGAAGCTAAACGTTCGTCTTGAAGAAAGAGACATCACTCTTACTCTTACTGTTGCTGCCAAAGAGCGCTTGATTGAGCTTGGCTACGACCCAGCGATGGGAGCAAGACCACTGCGTCGTGCTGTTCAGCGTGAAATCGAAGACAAGATTTCAGAGAGTATTCTCCAGGGCGAGACTAAGAATGCAAGTGATGTTGTGACCGATGTCGTTGCCGGTGAGTTCATATTCACCTCAAACGTAAGAGTCATTGCTAGCATTTAGCAATGCCCCACAACGAATTCATTCTCAGACCAGCTAGGACTAGCGACATCGTCGCTATCCAAGCTATGCGTGCTCCGCTAGTAAATACCAATGTCCTGCTGCAGCACCAGTTGGTATCCCTCTATGAACGCGTTCAAGAGTTCGTGGTAGCGGAGCACCGTGACGGCCGTATCTTGGCTGCAGGGGCACTGCATGTGATGTGGGGGGATTTAGCTGAGGTTAGATCTTTAGTTGTCGATGATTCGGCTCGAGGCATGGGCCTTGGTAAAGCTATCGTTGAGGCTCTAGTCGAGCGGGCTTATACCCTTGGTGTCACTCGAGTCTTCTGTCTGACCTTTGAGGTCGATTTCTTTAGTAAATGTGGCTTTGAGAGCATTAGCGATGTCCCTGTTGATGAGGCTACCTTTGCCCAGATGGTCGAATCAACCGATGACGGTATCGCTGAGTTCCTAGATCTTGCCAGGGTAAAAGAAAACACACTTGGCAACACCCGCATGCTGCGACTGCTCTAAAGCGCACCTCGCTGGCAAAATGAACTCATGCCGCAAAATTACCCAACCCCCAGTGTTGTCCTAGCCCGCCGTATCGTTGGCCTTCTAGTTATTGGAGGACTCATCTGGGGGGTAATAGCTGGAGTGAGTGCAGTATTCAATGCCATTGGTAATTTGTTCAACCCCCAGCAGTCCTCCACCATGGTCGCTGGTGCTAACTGTCAACCACAGCAAATCACCATTGAGGGCCATGTTGGAACTGCTAATGCAGTGAACCAAGGATCTTTCAACCCAGGTGATGTCCCATACTTCTGGTTCACCGTCACTAACACCGGTCCTGTTGATTGCAAGTTCAATGTTGGGACCAGTGTTACCTACTACTCAGTAACTAGCGGTAGCGATAATGTTTGGAATTCCAAGGATTGCAAGGTTTCGATACCAAGAGCGGATTTTGTAACAGACCTAATGCCAAACATGCCGATAAGTAATCCACCATCCGATTGGCAACGAGTCCGTTCAAGTGGTTCAGGCTGTCTAATTGCGGATGGTCAACAGGTTGTCCCGGCAGGTGGTGCCAGCTATGTTCTGCACGCTGAGGTAAATGGTGTTATTAGTGCAAACACTGCGCAATTTGTGTTGAACTAGTTCTATGCAAGATAACACTGTTGCCATCCTTGGCGCTGGTTCCATGGGAACTGCAATTTTGGCTGGAATGATCAAAGCTCACATCAAACCTGAGCATGTCAAAGTAACTGCCCGAAGGGTTGAAAGCTCTGCAGCTCTTGCAAAGAAGTTTGGCGTTACTGCATACGCTACTGACTATCAACCAAACGCTAACTCTTTAGCTGTTGCAGGAGCAAAGATTGTTTTACTTTCAGTAAAGCCTGCATACATAATCGAAGTCTTAGAGCAAATCAAAGAAGTGATTGCAGAAGATGCTTTAGTGATTTCAGTTGCAGCAGGTGTAACAACAGCAACTATTGAAGAACATCTTCCTGAAACCGTTGCTGTAATTAGAGCTATGCCTAATACCCCAGCGCTCATCAAACTAGGTGTTACCGGGATATCTGTTGGGTCAAGAACATCACCCGAGCAGCTAGCAATAGCTGTTGAACTCTTCAACGGTGTCGGTAAAACACTTGTTATTCCAGAAGAGAAGATAGATGCGCTATCGACTATCTCAGGATCAGGTCCTGCCTATGTGTTTTACTTCATCGAAGAGTTTATTAAAACTGCAGTTGCTCAAGGCTTTAGTGACGACGAGGCTTACCTAATGGTCTCTCAAACATTCTTAGGAGCAAGTGAGCTACTAGTTCAATCACAAGGTGATCCAGCAGAGCTTAGAAGACAGGTAACCAGCCCTAACGGAACAACCATGAAAGCAGTCGCCATTCTCGAAGAAGGCAACCTGCATGACCTGTTTTTCAAAGCGACAACAGCAGCACTGCAACGTGCTAAAGAAATAGCCCAGGAGCATAAATAAAATGACCGATGTATTCTCAGCATTATCTGATGCTAAGCGCAGAGCAATACTTGAACTAGTTGCCAGTGAGCCTAGAACAACGGCTGCTCTAACTAAAGCAACCAAGTTATCTGCAACTGTTTTAGAAAAACACCTAAAAGTTTTAGTAACAGCATCACTACTAAAAGTTGAAACTAAAGGTAAGACTAAAACCTATTCCATCGATAACAAAGGCTTTGGTGATGCTGCTAAATGGTTTGGTAAGTTCGGCTCAGCTTTTGTTTCGGGTCAAGCCGATGTCTTAGGTGAAAATTTTGGAAACTTACTTGCAACAGCTGCCACCTGGCTGGAGAAAAAAATCGGAACCAAGATAGACCTAGATTTCGATCCAGAACAAGTTGGTAAAGAACTAGGCAAGAAACTCTCTGATGCTAAGCGAGAGACAACAGCCAAGGTAAAAGATGTTGCTAAGAAAGCAAAGAAGCCTGTTGCTAAGAAAACATCTGCTAAGAAGCCTGTAGCCAAGGCGTCAGTGAAGAAAACTACTCGCTAGTTCTTAGCGTCTATTTCTGCAACAAGAGCTGCTACCAGTTCACGAATCTTGTCGCGAATAGGTCGAACAGAATCTAAGCCTTGACCGGCAGGGTCATCTAAAACCCAGTCCAAATAGGTCTTGCCTGGGAACCATGGGCATTCATCCCCACAACCCATAGTGATTACATAGTCACTAGCTTTGACGGCTTCGTCGTCTAAGACTTTAGGTATTTGATTAGAGATGTCTATGCCAACTTCAGCCATAGCTTCAATGGCAACAGGGTTGATTTCATTCTTAGGCTGAGTACCTGCTGACTTAATCTCAATTCGGTCCCCTGCCAGGTCCTTTAGGAAACCGGCTGCCATCTGTGATCGTCCTGCGTTATGAACACAGACGAATAGAACGCTTGCTTTATAAGTCATAGTCAAAGCCTAGAACAGTAATGCCCCTAACCAATCTGGTTAGAGGCATTACTTGGATAACTAAAGCTGAACTATTTCTTCTTCTTAGCTTTCTTCACGTTGCCATCTAGGACCACAACATATAGCAGGGCTAGTAATGCACCAACAAACTCAGCTAGCACAATAGCCAGGTTGTTTTGAGTAAAACCATCTCTAAGCATCAGAGCAAAGGTAACCGCAGGGTTAGCCTGAGCACCGGTAAGAGTGAAGGTGCTAGCAGCAAGAACCCAAATACCAACGGCAAAAGGAATAATCGCTTCACGCTTAGTTGAAGCCAGGCGAGTGATGATTATTACTAGCACTGTTGTTGCCAGTACTTCACCAATAAAGGCACCTGATTGAGAAATACCAGCAGGAGGTGTAACAGCTTGCACTGAACTTCCAGATAGTGCGAAGCCAAGGTAAAGACCAAGTGCTGCACCAGATAGTTGAGCTACCCAGTAAACCAAAAGTGTTTGAAGATCTATTGCCTTGCGAGCAAAGAAGAATAGTGAAACTGCAGGGTTTAGGTGCCCACCTGAAACAGTTGCAGTAACCAGAATCATCACAACTAACGTTCCGGCGAGAGCGATGTTATGGAAGGTTGGGTTCAAGGGGTTGGCTGCCACGATAGATGTAACAAAGATCATTACACCCATAGCTTCAGCGATAGCGCTTCTTAGAACTACATTGATTTTCATTTAGTTTCCTTTCGAGGGGTATCCAACAAGAGCGACGATTGCTTCATTTCTTCTCAGGAAACCTGGTTTCCAGGGAGGATCAAAGCGTGCATAGTAAGGATCGCCGACTGCATCTAGACCGGCGCTTTTGACGTCAACCATTAGTCGATCGCCCAAAGATTTGAAATGTTCGTAGCCAGCTAAGCCTCTGAACTTAGTAGCTGCTGCAAAATGTCCTGGCACTTCAACTGTGCTCACCTGAGCGTCCATCGGTATGGGTAGATCTTTCAGAGAAACATCTTTAGGTAGGACGAAGCTCACTGTGTGATTAGTGGCCTTCTTATCTGGTGCATGCAAGACCGGAGCGGTCATAGCGAATTTCTCTTGGGCCTTATTGTTACCACTTATATAATTCACCAGCGGTCTAAAAGCTCGGCTAGCAGCAGATGTGAATTCACCCTTGGTCTCAACCTGCACTAAAACATAGGTCGGATAATGCCTGACCTCGAAACCAGGGTATTTGGCTATGAGGGTAAAGGGCTGTTCTTCTGTCATTGTTAGCGAGTTTATTCTCAAAGCCTTTGATTACTTGGCAAGACAGACATTCCAGAAGTCGGCTAGACTATAGCGAACCGTCAAAAACCCCTGAATTACGGGGGTTTACCTAAATAAAGAGGTCTTTGTGGGATCAGTTGTTAAGAAGCGTCGTAAGGCCATGTCGAAAAAGAAGCACCGTAAGTTGCTTCGTAAGACTCGTCACCAACGTCGCAATAAGAAGTAGTTCCTAGGAACACAATAAAACCCGTCACTTGATGACGGGTTTGTTGTTTAACCGCGTTTACCTATTTTGATTTCTTTTTTAGCGGTCTTCTTTTGAAGGCGTAGCTCTTTACGTTTGAAGTCGTAAATCTTCCAGCCAGCTGATTTGGCATAGATCTTTAGCAGCTTGTCTGGGTTTACCGCAACAGCATGACCGACAGAGGTAAGCATCGGCAGATCGTTGTGGCTATCGCTGTATGCAAAAGACTTTCTCAAACTAAAGCCACGGTCTTTAGCGAGCTTTCTAATGGCCTTAGCTTTCTGCTTGCCATGCAGTGGCTTACCGTCTATCTCACCGGTAAGGATTCCATCAACGTGCTTTAGCTTTGTGCCAAGAGCACCGGTTAGTCCTAATTGCCTAGCAATCTCTTCACCCATCTCTTGGGGTGCTGCTGTGATGAGCCAAACTTCACGGCCTGCTTCGATGTGTTGTTTAGCAATCTTTGCGGTCTCCGGCCAGATGCGTTGCTTAACTTCGCCTCTATAAACCTGCGTAACGAGCTTCATCATCTCGTCGTAACTACGACCTTTAACAAGACCAAGCGCTCGGTCTTTGATGGCTGAGAGCATGTGCTCTGTTTCACCTTTACTAAGGAACATGATCTGGTGCCAAGCAAAAGCGATGAAGTCTTTACGAGGGAAGAACTTAAGGCGATACGCCACTTTGCCAAACTGAAAGCTCGTCGAGCCACGCACTAGCGTGTTGTCAACGTCAAAGAAAGCCGCAGCAGGCTTTTTAGGGGATTTGGCCACTAGATAAGTTTAGGTTGATTACTGGAATAATCTGGACGTATGAGCACAACCATTGACCTAACCCTGATTGGTAAATCTGGCTGTCATCTATGTGATGAAGCGAGGGTAACAGTCAAGGCTGTGGTTGGGGCCTTTAGAGCTGAATACAGAGGTGTCGCTAGACACATTCAGGTGAACCTCGTTGAGCATGACATTTTGGTTGATGAAGAGCTTTGGAACAAATACTCAGAAGAGGTTCCTGTGCTTTTGATTAACGGCAAGATACACAACTACTGGCGCATAGACCCAGTCAGGCTTAGAGGTGCATTAGAGGAGTTCGTTAGGTAATGAACATCATTAAAGGGCAAGCTCAGGTAAGAGCTGCTGCTAGAGACTATGAGAAGTACTCTAGTGATCTCCAAGGGGATCAGGATGTTAGAGATTACAAGCAACTACCACTAGAAGTTGACCCGCCGCATCACACAGAGATGAGGACTCTTCTAAACCCTTGGTTTAGTAGAGAGAGCGTTGCTCAGTTTGAACCAGAGTTTAGAAAGATAGCTAAAGCACTTATTAGCTCTTTTGAGGATCAAGTTGAGGTAACCCACGATCTAGCTCTCCAAATGATTGTTCAGTGTTTAGGGGTGGTCTTTGGAAGACCGCAGGATGTTGAGGAATGGTTCTCCTGGGGACCAGATACCTGGATAACAGATGAAGATGGTATCCGTCACGGTGATCATTTAGATAGATACCTCAAGAAGACCTTTGATGATTTAGATGAGAACCCAACGGATGATTTATTTGGAATACTCAATAGAGCTGAAATGGCTGGCAGAACTCTTACCCGTAAAGAGAAATACGGAATGGCAAACCTAGTCTTAGCCGGAGGTCGTGACACGGTGGTGAAACTTATCTCTGGTTCGCTTTGGCATCTTGCTAACAACAAAGAGCACCTAGGTATTCTGAAGAACCAGCCAGAACGTCTTCCTGAGTTTATAAACGAGATGGTTAGATTCCTATCTCCACTTCCTATGATGCACAGAGTTGATACCGAGCAAACCACAGACCCAGAACAACCTGTTTATGCCTGGCTATCTTTTGTGTCAGCTAACCAAGACAAAGCAGTTATTCAAGATCCAGAACAAATCAAATTAGATAGAGGAGCAAACCCTCATCTTGGATTTGGTTATGGCAGACACTCCTGCATAGGTATGCACTTAGCTCAACTTGAAGCAAGAGTAGTCCTCGAAGAATGGCTACAGAGATTCTCAGACTGGGAAGTATTACCTAGCTCAGAAATCTTCTTTGATCTTGACGACTACAAATTTATTCCTTCAAGATTCCACAGGCTGGATTTAAAAGTTACCTAAAAACACCTTGTAAATGTTGCATTATTACTACATAGCAATTATGCTACATACATGGGACGTAAACCTAAAGCAGATGAAGAGCTGGTATTTAACAGGCTCGAAGCACTCAGGACTAAAGCGGGCATAACCAGGCAGCAGCTAGCTGATGCTGTTGATGTTCACTATCAGACCATCGGCTATATCGAAAGAAACGAATATAGCCCGAGCCTTGTGCTCGCATTGCGCATTGCCAAAGCGCTAAACAAAAAAGTAGAACAGATCTTCAGTTTGGAGGAGAACTAATGGCAAACAACAAAAAGAAATCGCTGGAACAGCAGATTGCTGAACTTGAAGCACAAATTGAGAAACTGACCAAGCAGGTAGATATTGAATGGCCGTCTAAAGATGTCGGAGACAAACTGGAAGCAAAGATTACTGGGTGGTTCCGTAACGATGAATTCTTTGCTGTTTTCAGAAACACTCCAGCACGCGCAATAATTACAGCTTTGTCAGTGGCTATCCTGTTTGGCTACGGATACTACGCATTTACTAACTCAGCACAAACCTTCTGGTATCTAGGCCTAGTCTGTCTAGTCCTGTTGGTGCAGGCTATCTCGGTGCGCTTTGTCTTCAACATGGACGAGTCCTCTACTGAGAAACTGCTTGACGAATATCACAGGAGGCGCAGGGATAAAGCTCTAAGACGCGCGAATAAGTCTTTCGTATACATGATGGGACTATTCCTGATTGCAGCTTTCCTCTACGGCTATAAGGATTATTTCGTTGGCGGTAAGGACCTTAATTTCCCAGACGGTGCAGACGCAATTTATAATTTCTCGCTCTCTGGTTGGCAATTCTTTGTCATAGTAATCTTTGTTTCGGGGTGGATTGCATTACAGAAATACTGGTCCTACGGAATCAAAGGTGAACCGTTTCTCTCCAGAGAAGAAGCTAGAAAACTACGCGACAGCTAGTTCAGATTCTGGTCAGCCCAGATCTCAATAGCACTCTTGATGTATTTAGCTAGACCCGGCTCGAACGACTCATAGGTTGCTTCGAAGGCCGGGTCTAGCACATATGTCAGTGCTAAGGATTTATAAGCCTGCTTGTTTGGTGTCCAGAACTGTTTGACAAAGGCGTAGTGATCGGCAATTAGTTTCTGAACATCGAGGTCACTAAAGAGTGCACCTTTGCGTTTTTGATCAGCGATAGCTTCAGCTATCGCATCATGCTGGGCTTTGTATGAGGCTTGTTGTTCTTCCGTATACGAGGCATTGACACCTTGTATTTGGGAAGAACGTTCAAACATGAATTATGGCTCTAAACGGTTAGGTCCACGGAATAGGTAACCAACTTCACGAATGTTTGTTTCGTGAAGGAGCAACATAACAACTCTTAGAAGACCCATACCGAAACCACCGTGCGGTGGGGCACCGAACTTGAAGAAGTCCATGTATGACTGAAGACCTGCTGGGTCTAATCCCTTTGACTTAGCTTGTTCAATAAGAACTTCTAATCTGTGTTCACGTTGAGCACCGGTGGTGATCTCAGTTCCACGCCAAATAAGGTCATAGCTGTTTGTTAGTTGATCGTT
>Ga0304729_1001826_pt1 | contig 13377 bp, 27 predicted proteins | sample C_131016_MF_Meta_FD_190475 | JGI IMG/M metagenome (GOLD analysis project Ga0304729, IMG submission 190475) | Freshwater microbial communities from Lake Croche, Canada to study carbon cycling - C_131016_MF_MetaG (v2) (version 2) | ecosystem: Environmental > Aquatic > Freshwater > Lake | place... | reverse complement strand
CGCTCCGGCGATACCGAAAGACTGGCTGCACTTGAAAAGCAGGCGGTGACTTTAAGAAATGAGCTTTCCAAGCTATGAGCCTTCCAGTCCGAATCTTTGACCAGTCTATAAATCTCATTGGAGAAGTTGACGACTACGAGTCTTTTTTCTTTGAGAGGTCTTGGTACAAGATCGGAGCTTTTGAAATTACCATCAACCGCTACAAACTTTACGCATCGGCCTTTCAAAAAGGCCGTTTTATTTTGGCCGGCAACAATCTAGACTCGGTTGGAATCATCACTTCCATCAAGTATTCCGTTGGCGAGGGTGGCAAGGGAAGCGAGACGGTAACCGCAAGCGGATACCAGCTCAAACATCTTTACACCTGGCGCATAGTTTATCCACCAGCAGGCCAAGCCAGATATACCGAAACCAATGTCGCCGAAACCGTGGTCAAAAACCTGCTAAAAGCTCAGATTGGATCAACTGCAGCCGCAGCTCGGAAGTTCACGCTTTTATCAATCAATTCTGACTCAGGCCGGGGAATCAGCTACATAATTTCGGCCAGATACTCCAATCTGGCTGCCGAACTTGAAGATTTGGCTTGGGCTACTCAAATCAGCACCACCCTTACCCTTGATCTGACCAACAAACTTTTGGTGTCAGATATTGCCCAAGGAATCGACCGGACGGCAGGCCAGAGCGTCAACGGAAGAGCCATTTTTTCGCCAGACTACGACACAATCAGCGGGGGCGAGGTTGTACATTCCGAGGTGGCATACCGCTCAATCATGATAGTAGGCGGCCAAGGGATTGGAACTTCTCGAACCATTCAAAACACATATTCCGGCAGCGAACCCACTAACCTGGCCCGGCGCGAACAGTGGATCGATGCCCGCGACCTATCAAGCGGAACCGATTTGACCGCCAGAGGCGTGGCTAAACTGGCAGAGTACGGAAACCAAGATTACCTTTCGGTCACCGCGCTGCCTTATTCTTCTTTAGTCTATCGCACGCACTACGATTTGGGAGATTTAGTCACTCTTTCCATTGCCGGCGAGTCGACCGACGCACGGATTTCGACAGCTCGGGAGTCTTGGAGTCATAACGTCTACAACCTGGAATTGACTTTCGGAAGGCCGTTTCCGACCATTACGGCTCGGGTTTCTGAGTCTCAAGTTGAGACCGCTGCGACCTTTAATGCAAACGAATAGACAAATAAATGCTTTCTCAGTAGGATGCAAAAATGAACATGACGCCTGAATGGATTACCGTGGTTTTAACATTTGTTGCAGGCATCAGCGCCGTGCTTAAAGTCATGCTTGATTTTAACCGCGTGGTCGACGGAAACACGGCTGCGCTCAAGAATATTAATGAAACTTTAGACCGGATGCGCGACACGGTGGATAGCCACGGCGAGCGGTTGATCGATCACGGCGAGCGCATAATCAAGGTTGAGACTTATCAGGAGCTTAAAAAGTGATTTACCAAATCCGCTTTGACAAAAAAGCCGTCAAAATGACCGCCTTTGGCCGGGACATTACCGTGACCAATAACGTGCGGAACGAGCTTAATGGCCTGAGAACTTCAAGCGAAGTGGTTTACTCCACCAATCAGGATGGTAAGAACGGTAAGCCTTATTACCCTCGGCAGTTTCCCGCAGGTCAATGGTACATCACCGATGTGGTAGCCCACGACAAGAAAAAAACCGATGGCACCCCAACGGAACCCTACTTGTACCCTTTCTTCCTAGCTACCAATGCCCACCAAACTGTGCCGGTCTATAAACTAGAAATAGTCAACGATAAAGAAAAACTTGGTTCCCCCGATGGGACTGCTGAGGATTGGGGCTACGGGCTTCACCACAGCACAAGCTCTACTACCCTCGGTTGCATCAAGATAGTCAAGGAAGAAGACCTGACGTGGCTTGTGGTGCAGATCAAAGTTGCTTGGCGTGACAACCAAATTGTCCGCATGGAAGTTGTCTAATGGACTGGCTCAAAGACGTTTTTGGTGGTGCCGGTGGAGTCAGCGAGATTATCAAAACAACCGGCAATGCCGTCGGCCAGTTTGTCGACAAACCGGAAGACAAGCTCAAACTGCAGCAGGCCATGGCCGAGGCTGATCTAGCGGTACGGAAACTGGCTTTTGATGCCCAGACCTCGTATATGCAAGACAGGGCCAGCGCTCGGGAGCTTTATGGCAAAGACAACTCGGTTCAAAAAGTGTACGCCCTGACTTTTCTAATCGGATACGTCGTTATCACATTGGCCCTTCTGATCGTAGTGGTAGGCTGGATTGGCGCCGCCGGCGTTGTGATTCCCGACTGGGCCAGTCTGTTGATAGGCACCATATTTGGTGCTATGAGCCAGAAGGTCGGCACGGTGACTGACTTTTATTTCGGCAGCTCGCAAAGCTCAAGCGACAAGACCGATCAGGTGCAACAGGCCATGGCTAGGATTCCTAAGAGTTGATCACAGCGGGGGAGAGGCACGGAGACCTTGCTGGCCTCATAAGCCAGAGAAAGGCGGTTCGACTCCGCTTCCCGCAAGCGTGGCCCGAAGGCCACAAAAGCCAACAGAAAGTATCACAAATCGATACTATCGGGAGAAAAATGAGTGTTCTCATTTTAGCAGAGGGAGATTATCACTGTGGCAACTTGCTGGGACTGGTTCCACCATCAGAGCAAACCGGGAAACTAAAGCACATACAGAAAGTTTTGTGGGACTGGCGTAAAGCAGAAATCGCTGCTATCGGCCCTGTCGATATACACATGGTCAACGGAGATTTGACCGACGGCCCGGGCAAAAAAGATTCCATCGGCCTGCTGACCACCGATACTGAGGAACAAGCAGAATGGGCAGAAGAGGCCGTTCGCCAGGTGCAGGCCAAGCAGCGGTTCTTCACCTACGGCTCTCCGTATCACGTTAACACCAGCTACAACACCGAAAGGTCAATCGCCAAGGCTTTCGACTGCGACATTGCCGACACCGCTAGGTTTCAAGTTAACGGAAAGCGATTCAAGTTCCGGCACGTTGTAGGCCGATCAGACACACCCTACGGCCAAGGCACCCAAGTACAAAAAGAAATCGTCAGGGACGTGCTGCAAGCTGCGCTTGATGACCACGATCAAGCCGACATCCAAGGCCGGTCACACTGCCACTACTGGACGCGGGTCGATGTGAAAGACAAGACGGCTTTTACCATGCCGTGCTGGGAGCTTCCGCTGGATACCAAGGGAAGCGTGTACCCTCGAACCCTGCGGACGATGTACTACGATGTAGGCTTCGTTCTCATCGAGGTTATGGATGACGGCGAGGTTATTATCCGGCCCAGACGCATGGACATACGCAGCCTGACCAAGGTTCGCTACGAGGTGATCAAGTGAACCAGGTTAAACCACTTCGACCCAACGCGCCGGTAAAGATTGACGCTGAAAGCCTGCTCCGCGCCATTGAAAGCCTACCGGACTCTCGCCAAGGCCCGGCAGGTTTTGAATGGACACCTGAACTCGACGAAATGCTTGTCAAGTTTTGGAAAATCAAAAGGCAGTCGGAGCTTTGCAAAATTATCGGCTGCAGTCCAAACACGGCCCGCAACCGATACCGCGACCTGATCAATTAACTTATTGGCAGGCTTCGCAGGTTGGATCTTCCAGCCTGCAAAGCTTGACCGGCTCTGGTTCGTAATCATCCCACGCATCAGCTTTGTATCCTATAGGATACAAAATGGAAGTTTTGACTGGCTTTTGTACCTGATCGGTGTTATTCATGGTGTCTCCTGGGAGAGCCATCATAACACACGCGCCACCCTTTGTGCTTCAGCAAAAGTCTTATACCGTCTTCCTTTGTCGCAAAAAAGCGGCGCATAAGTCGATCGTCTGTTACTGACCTGCTCGTATCTGACCACCAACCCTTTGATCCAGGCGCGAATTTCGGTGCCTCGGTCGCCAAATCTAGCCACCTCTCGCCACCCCTCTTTTTCAATGTCCTGTTGCAGCTTATTGGGGTTTAAATAGATCGGCACTTTGGTAACCGGCTTTGGCTTGGCTACCGACTTGGCTGCCGACTTCGGTTTAGACTTAGCTACCTTAACCGGCTTGGGTTCTGTCGGTGGCTTGGCTTTTGGTTTTGGCCCGGACTTCTTATGTGGCACACCGGCCATGCGTTTTTCATAAGACCTTTTTGCTATAGCAGCGATTTTGGCTTTGTTTTCCTTGCGCCACTTTTCTTGTTTCTCTTTGTACCTTGCCATTGCTTCTGGGTCGGCTTTAAGGCTGGCCACATACCGCTCATTTCTAATCCGCTGCTTTTCGGCAATCGCCTTCTTTTTTTCTTCGTCAATCATCCCAGCTCACCCCGGCCTCGGCCCAGCAATCCCGATGCAAAGCTCGTACCTTGTCTATGATCTCGCCACTACTTAAATTGTCCCAGTCGGACGGCCACATATCGTATTTGAGAATGCTCCGCAGCCTTTGGTCAAAATCAAACGCAGCCATCTTCATGGAACCGGCCTGCAACGCATTCATCGCATCGCCGGTTTCCTCATCGCCAAACTCAATTTTTATTGTCATGGCTTACCTTCTTTTTGACACTGGCGTGGCCGAAAAGTCTAGGTCTGTAATCCGCAAACCCATCGGCAAAGAATAGCCGTTCCAGCTGATTTCGTGCTTCTTGGCGAGCGGTGCGCTTCCTGGTTCCCTGTCGTGTTGTAGGCCGGTCGACCTGTTGAATCCGCTCCAATGGCTGATCAAGAGATCGTTCATTTTTCACACCTCTTAATCAGTTGGCAGACTGAGCATTTTTCCTCGTAGTGCGGTTGGTCTGACGGCAAAAATGACCTATGCTCTCTTTTCAGTGCCTCCACCAGAAGGCGCACTGTCTCTTTTTCGATGGATTCGTGTTCACTCATTTAGTTTTCCTTTCCGGTAAGCGGCAAGGGCTTCACGGGCTACCGGGGCATCAAGGAAATGATCATCTTCCTTGGCAATCCGCTCCAAGGCAGTCAAAAGAATATCCACATTATTTGAGTAATCCCAAATCTCAATGGTTGTACTTGCAACTTGCCCATTTACGATAACCTGTGTCTTCTTTTTCATTTTTTCCTCGTAGTGCGGTTGGTCTGACGGCAAAAAAGCTTTATGCTCTTTTTTCAGTGCCTCCACCAGAAGGCGCACCGTCTTGCGCTCGATGGCTTCGTGTTCACTCATGGTTGCTCCTTTTAGCAAGTCTGTAGGATCGTTTCGCTGATCGAATGTTGTCGCGTCTTGCATGGCGGTAGAACTCAAGTGGCATCCATTCACCACCGCACCACCGACGCCCACAACGGATGCACGTTACCTCTGCGCCGTACCACTCGTAACTTGCTCCGATCATGAGCGACGGCCTTTTGCAGTCTGGACAATCGCGTTTCAGGGCAATCGAGCGGTCAGGGTTTGGAGCGCAAATGTGCAATGTCATACCGCCCCACCTCGGCCCTTCGTCAGGAGAGCGTAAATGGCTGAGGCAATATCGTAGGCTGACCACATCTCCTCGCCGTCAACGATGTCACCGACTACCTTGTGAATCACCTCCCTGCTTATTACCTCGGGCTGGCGGGCGTTCCATGCGGCTTGCCAGATTTGCCATTCATAACCACGCAAATTGTCATAACCAGACTTCTCAAACTCTTCTCTGCATTTATCCATCATCTCAATCCTTCCATTACAATTTTTCTACAGAGCAAAACAATATGCTCTGGTGCAGGTTTAGATGGCCCGCATTTGTACGCCTCTAATGCGCGAGTCCATGTACCAAAACGCCGGTGCAATGAAGCCAGATACCTCAAAGAGATGCGGGTGCTGGCTTCCACATTCACCTCCTCAAACTCCCAACCTGCATTGAAACGCCAGCGGAAATAATCGTGGTATCGTGGATTCAGTTGCCAAGCTCCAAGGTCGCCAGTGCGGGAGACGGCTGTCACATCACCCCCCGACTCTGATATCATGAGGCTCCTCGCTATCCCCACCGGCACTCCGGTTTGGCTGGAGTACAGAATGATGGATGCAAGGAGCAAGCTCATTTATTTTCCTGACGGCTATTCCACCGTTCGATTGATATGTGCGACTCCTGGCCCTTGGCCCAAGGCCCATCGGTCTTGCAGACCTTGCAGGTAACTGCACTACCGACTTGCTCGTCCTCATCGTAGACCGGAGTGGTGCCGCAGAAGGGACATGGTGCGAAATAAATCATGATCTGTCTCCTGAAAACTTCATCAAATAGGGGTCTGTCAAAGTAGACTCCTGATCTTCATACCAATTAGCCAGTGCCTTGGTGGCACGACCCACAACATCCGCATCGTCGCCCACCAGTTTGCTGACATCTTGACCCAGCCAGTCAACTGACGTAATTCTGTGGTCGACATCGTAATTGTAGCTTTGAATCAACACGCTGACCTTGACCAGCGGGCCTTCGTCTTTGTCTTTGAGCCTGTCAGACTCAACTTCAAAAACCACCGTTTCCGTGTACCGATTTTCCCCAGGTTCGTAACCAAACATCGTGTCCCCCTTTAAATAAGGTTGCGGTGGGTCACCTCGACCACGGCCTCTGCCAGCCTCACCGCACCCCCTTGTACTGTAGTATTTACTCACCTGTATTATAAGTCAATACACAATCGTAAAAAAGTTTTCATAGGAAAAACACGATAAACAAAAGAACAGGCGCAGCCACATCAATCACCACCGCTGGTATGATCGCAAAGGCTAGTTCCACGGCCCCCCGGCTCCAACCCAGTAATTCTGCGATCCAATCAAAGAAATCCAACCGCGGGGCACCCTTGACCGCTACGGCCAGTTTGTCGGAACCCACGGCCACCAGGTCACCGCGCAGGCCGTCAACCCGCTTGGTCTGGGCATCGAGCCTGCGCTGGGTTGCTGGCAAACTTTGATCGGTAGGGGAAAAGTTGTCGAGAACCTTTTGCAGCCGTGCCTGCTCCCGCACCGCAGAATCAATCTGCTGGTGCAGCAGTTTCTCCCTGTCCACTAGGGCCACCAGTGTGCGCTCGGCCTGCTGGTCGGCGTCCTGCACCTTCTGCTGGGCGTTGTACTCTGCCGTCCTCTGGTTGTAGATCCCGCCCACTGTCATCAGCATCGAGAACGCCATCACTACGCCGGTCAGGGCAAAGGCCAAGGCCGATAACCAAGTACTGCCATTGCGGAAAAGGATCACGGCCATCTGGGGCATGACCACGGTTACACCGACAACCAACCCGCTCATCAGCCAACTGAGTACTTCATCGCCACCAGTGTGAAACCACCCAAAGGCGTAGAACATGGCCCGAACTATTGCCCCGGTGGCTAGAACCCCGGCAATCCACCGCAGGACTGTCATAGGCACGCCGTGGACGTGTCCAAGGGCCTTGGTGGTCACCTTATCTCCCTCTAGAACAGGGGCTTCTGTAGGGGCCTCTACGGCCTGTTGAAAAGGTGCTTCTTGAACAGTGTAGGAATCTAGGGCCTGCTGAGCCTCACCTACCGTCACCTTGCCTGTGCGACTGATCCAGTCGACGCTTGGCAGCTTGCCGTGCCTCTCAACCACCAGCCGGATCAGGCTTGTCAGGTCAGTCATTCTTGAACTTCCATAGGTGGAGATGGAAGTGGCATCCAATGAGTAACATACTTTTTTCCAACACCGCCAGACCATGACATCTCTGTTTCCCAAAGTTCTGTTTTTTCATTCCATTTGCCGATCATGATCTCTTGGTCTAATTTGTCCTGCATAATAAAAAGAACTAAGTACCCCATGTGTTCTATGACAGGGTAACAATCGTCAACACTTATCCATTTTTCCATAACTCCCCCTAAAAAATGGCCGTCTGTTCCGGCCTGTCACCCTCCCGAGGTTAAAAAAAATTAAAGTATTCAGGGAACAGCTCGTGCAAAGTCATGCCGGTCACCAGTTCGATGCGGGCCAGCAGAGGGATGCTTCTGGGTAGCACCCCGGCCTCCCACTTGTACACCGTCTTGAAAGTCACACCAAAAAGCTTGGACGCTTCAAGCACGGTCAAGCCCTTGGACAAACGCCAAGCCTTGAGGGTCGGCATCATGACAAAACCTCGGAAACAATCTGAATATGGTTGACCCGCTGAAAATCGAACGGCGTCATGTTCGGCCTCACAACGTACCCCATGCTGGGTGCCAAAACCGGCTTGTCTTTCAGCAACGCGTAGATCACCTGGAACTGCACGTCGCTCAGTCTGACCCGCGTGTAGTCTCGCCACACATCCCTGTGTAAACTCTGAATCATCATTTGAAAATCTCCCTTAACTGCGCGGTGTAGGCCATGTTGAAAATAACCGTCAAAACGCAAAAAAATGCGCCCAAGGCCAGCATGGCCAAAATCCCAACCACATTGTTTTTCTTCATAATTTCCCCCTGTACTTCAGTATCGGCAGATTGACCTATAAGTCAACACCTTTTCTAGGCAAAAAATCCCCGGCCCACGCATAAAACTGTTCGGCCCTTGGCATGGACTTGGCTACAAAGACAAAAGACTCCACCAGCTCGTGGCACCCGGTGCAAAGCAGCCGGAACCGCTCCGGCTCCAGCAGGCTGTAAACCGCCGGGGTGAGGTGGTGCAGATCAAGACCCCTCGAGGTCTTTGTCCTCCCGCACAGCTCGCACCGGCATCCTCTCGCCTTGATGATCGACGACCGGAATGCTCGCCAGGCTGTCGTCCTGCGGAACTTGGTCTTGCTTTGTCCTGTCATCTGCGGCTCTCCTCATGTAGTCCACAATCGCTGTCCCCTGCCTGTGTGCTTTGCGCTTGTCGGTCAAGGCGCGGTTGCGAGCTTGTTGTTGCCAATGCTGCATGATTGCTCCTCAGTAAAAAAAAACCAACCTGTTCCATCATTTAGTCTTTGGTCTATTTGTTGTGTGTCAAAAGCATGAAAAGAACAGTAGCCATCAAAACCCAAACGAGTTTTAGACCATATAAAATAGTGACATTTTCCGCAAATCGTACCTCTTGGATGCAAATTGTAAGGCATAACATATTTTACAGATTCAGATTCAAACAGATTCAATTGCATGATCACTCCATAAAAAAGGCCGGTCGAGTCACCGGCAAGACCCGCGCACCTGCTCCCCGGTGCCAAGGGCTAGTTAACTAGAAAGGAACTGCGTCGCTTTCGTGGGGCCTCACGGCTCCACCAGCTACCTGGCTCGCTTGAGTCGCTGGCTTCCACGCTGGCGCCAAAGATGCGCTCCCAGAGTTCGGCGCCGGGGAAATCGCCGGAGTCGGTTTGGGCAAAGGGCTGACGGCCTTCCACGCTTTAACCTCGGCTCGGTCGGCATACTGAGGGTCGGTCTTAACCGCAGTTTTGATCACCAAAGGCTTGCCATGGAGCTGCGCTGAGTCATTCAGGTTAAGAACCCCCACCGCGTGGCAAATGGCCGATAGCTCGCGCTGGGCTATTTCAACGACAGTCGGGTTTGAATGGATCAAATTGAGGTTGGCCCAAACTTTGCGGTTCTGGTGCTGGCCCTCTAATATGGTCACGGTGAGTTTCAGCATCTCGCCACCCGACTTTGTGACGGCCATCGAGGACTCGGTGATCATTGCGACGTACTCGCCAGCAGGCACACAATCAGAAACAGAAACAGCGGGTGCGACCTTGGTCGCATCAAAAGCGTTTAGTGCAGCCATGTTATTTTCCCCCCAGGAAAGGCTTGAATGGATTGGTAATGCCGTCAAACGGCAGATCGGTCGTGATGCCAAAACGGTTTTTGCTGATGTGGCTTGGTGTAGGGTAGCAGGTGATGATCCGCGAACCGTCACCGATGGCCCTTTTCTTTTCGCCTTCGCCGGCGACGTAAGTCTTGAGCTTCAAAAATCCCACCAGATCGACGTTATCGCTATAGTGGCCGACACTTTTGGAATTGAGGCGCATCGTGGCCCTCATGTAGCTTTCCGACTCAGGCGAGTCGACCATTTCGTTCTGAGCGTGAGCCAAGAAAACCACGTTCATCTCGCGCTCATCGGCCAAAGCACCGATCAGGTCGCGGATTTCGCGGTGCGCTGCGGAAACCATGTTCCATCCAGCACCGTATCCACCACCAGCAGCGTTGATGCTTTTGGCCTTGCCGTCGGCAGCCACAATCTCGGCTTGGATCAAAACGTCCAGCTGCGTGATTGAGTCAATGACCACCGTCTTGAACTGATGCGGCTCAACCCGCAGCGACTGAATGGCCTCTTTCACATCGGCCACCTTCTTGGCGACCGGAAACAAGGCCACATCCTGCCGGTGTGCTATAGCCTGGGTTCCATCCTCAACGAGGATGAACACCGGATCGGGGAACAGGCTCCCCAGTGTAGTCTTACCCATACCGCCGTCACCTACAAAGGTGGCAATCAGTGGGCGTTTGGTCGGCGACATTAAAGCCGCGACGTTGAAGTTCATAGTCTCTCTCCTTTTATCCACGGACGCGGTTTCCCGCGTTTCGCCGTTACCGGCTCGTCAGCGTGGAACTATTTATTGTTTTCCAGCCATTCCTTTGCACGCTCAATTTGCTTTGCCTTTACCGCTTCGTTTGTGCGGTCTTCTCCGACAAACAAAAACGCGTTTACACTAGCTCCGTTACCGGCAACAACCTTTTCAGCAGCTTGTCTCATCGCATTCACACTTGGGCCCATATTTTTCTCTCCTCTCTGTAGTAAAGTATAGGGCCAGTCTTTCTTCTTGTAAAGAGAAAGTTTTCGCATTTCAACGGTTTTTTTCAAACCCATATATTTGATTCTTGGCGCGTCTGTTTCTGTCCATTTGGGTGAGCTTTTGATGGCATGAGTAGCAAATTGCCACCAAGTCGAACAAAGGCTCGTCCCCCGCGTGTTTGTAGGTTAGGTGATGCACCTCGGTCGCCTCGCATCGCAAGCAAGCCTGACAGGTTTTGTTATCCCTTGTCATAACCCTTTCGCGCTTTGCTTTCCAAATCAAAGTGGTTGTATATTCATTGTAGTTATGCCACCAGGTCGCCTCTTCTTCTTCGGCTACCCGAGCTTTTTCTTCAGCAGCCTTTCTTTGCTTGGCATACTTTTTCTCTCGCATTCTGTCCCGCGAGTTTACGTCGAGAGCCGGTGCAGCGTCTTGCATCTGGACGCTATAACCAGACTTAATTCCCACATAACCTGTGTCATACTCAAAACAAGTCAAACACTGAAGAGCCGGCATCCTAGCACCGTTTGACATTCTGCCTAAGCGAAGCTCGGTTTTATTTCCGCATCGTCTGCACGGTCTTTCTTCAGGCATCATCTGACTCCAAAACGTCCTTAAACTCTGGATGGTACAACCGGCCACCATGTTCAAAAAGGAGGCCCATTTCAATCGTTGATTTAAGCATATCGTCACGCTCCCACGCTTTCATATTTAAGAAACGTCGCTGCAGATCGCGCCGCGTTATTCCTTCCCGGCCGGATTCTTGAACCCGAAAAACCATCTTTTTATTAAGTCGCTCAGTTTCATTGTCGGCCACGTTCTCGCTGATGCGTTCCATGATGTTATTCGCGCACCATAGGGCAATTTCGCGGCCCCAGACAAACGCGCTGTGGTCAATTATCGGGTCGGTGACGCTCATCGAAATTGCGTAAACCATTGCCAACTTCGTCGCATTCTCAGCCACGCGGGAATAAATCGCCCTGGCCTGTTCCTTCAATTCGCGGTTCTGGGCCATCAATTTAGTCATTGAGTTATCTAGATCAATAAAAGCATCATCAACCTCGTCTGGAATCCAAACGATCTTTTTCCCAACAAACTGGATTCCCGAAAGCTCAATCAACCGCGCTTTGATCCCGGTAGGAATCGTTCGGTCGTATCGTTTTTTGACACGGTCTTCTCTTTCTTCACCGCAGGGTATAACCAGCATTCTGGCAATGAAACCATCGGAACCGTGTTCGCTTGAAAGCGCATCATAAAAGGTTTGATGGGTCGAGGTGGCCTGCAGCACAAAGCAGGGACTCTGGATGATGGTCTTAGGTCTGGCCTTTTTGTCGGCGTAAGCGGTGCCGTTGTAGGTTGTTCCATAGGATGAATAAAGCTTCATCATCGTTGACATGATTTCTCGCTTGGTGCTTGAGGAGTTTTTGTTGGTGATCGACTGGAGCGCATACCCAAACTCGTCAAGAAAAAAGAGCTTAGATGCGTTGTCGGCAAGCTCGGCAATAAGTCCTGGAGCAGAGGCAATGTCGTCGGCTCCCAAAAACCTATACAGATCAAGTTCTGACAAAATGTTGTTTATCACGTTCTTGGGCTTCTGCTTTCCGCTTCCCGACTCTGCCAAGGCCACCAGCATGAGGTTTGGCCCAAGGCCAGTATAAGTCTCATATTTCCCACCAGCAAGAACCGCAACCAGTGCGACGGCTGCTGAAACTGACAATAGTGGAAGCGGCCTTTCCGATTGGGCCATGATAAACTCGGCAATATCTCGAATCAAACCCTCTGAAGGCATAAACTCAGGCGGTGGCCCTGCCTTCCTTGTCACGTTATTGACCAAGCTATCGGTGATCCGCTTTTGTCGGCTCTCGCGCATCTCAGCGGTATAAGCCTTGGCGGTCTTTAAATATTCCTGTTCTTCCAGCCATTCGGCCTCTGTCTTGCCGTCGTACTGCGAAATCGAAACAACCATGGCCTCAATCTCGGCATCTGGCAACGGCTGAAGGCACATCTCGCGGTTGTAAGCGTGAATCATGGCCCTCAAAACCGTCTCGCTCAACTGAGTCGATTTCCACGACCTGACTCCAAAGTTAAAAACCTCGTTGTGTCGGGAGCCGTTTGGAATCTTTTCCCCACCAGCAGAAGGGTCTCTGGTTTTCTTTACCGGATTGTCGAGCGCGTGAACCCACCATTCTGGAACCTCGGCAATATCGCAGCCATCAAAAGGGCTCTCGATCCACTCATAAAAACCGTTGACGTGGTTTGACGGCGGCGCGACAATATAGCCACCGTCACCGCGTGAGTCGATTCCTGATACTACGCCAACGGTCGTCTTTATGTGCCGTTTCGGGTGCAAAAAAATATGATGCTCACCACCCCCGCCAGTGCGCTGCCAAACGGTCTTGGGAATATCGTAAAGGCCACGCTTGCCCATATCGTCAATGTCGATAACTACGATGCCAGACTCTTCGCCAGTTCTCACCCCGATGTTGGCATCCGGCCACCGGCCCCACCATTCCGATATCTGAGCAGGGTCGTCGCTGGCATTCAAAAGGCCGTGCTTGATCCTTGGGTGCTTTCCCCGGCTTTCACATTCGAGGTTCCCGCAAGAACACCCTGTGCCGATTACGGTGTGCAGCGGAAACACCTGCCACCCAAGCGTCGTATACGCCAAAGCCGATTCGCGCTTCTTCATGAACCGCTCCAAATAAAAAA
>Ga0304729_1001823_pt1 | contig 13398 bp, 12 predicted proteins | sample C_131016_MF_Meta_FD_190475 | JGI IMG/M metagenome (GOLD analysis project Ga0304729, IMG submission 190475) | Freshwater microbial communities from Lake Croche, Canada to study carbon cycling - C_131016_MF_MetaG (v2) (version 2) | ecosystem: Environmental > Aquatic > Freshwater > Lake | place... | reverse complement strand
CCAATAAGGCAAAAATCACATGCAGTGGGTGCAAGCCAATTCGCTCACCAACCAGACGCGGGGTCAGCACAAAGCCCTCTAAGGCCTGGCCTAAGCCGAAGACCACGACCAACATCAGACTGGCTTGTTCAAAAGGAAACTGCAACAAAGCAGCGATGGACGCCAAAATAAGTCCCAAGCCAAATCCAACATAGGGCACAAATACGGCCAAGCCAGTGAACACGCCAATCGGTAGGGCGAGGTCTAAGCCAAACCACTTCAATCCCACACTGTAAAACACGGCCATCGCCACCATGACCGAGAGTTGGCCTCGCAAATACTGGCCCAAGACCTGGTCGCTTTCATGCATGAAACTATCGAAAGCGGGACGTATTTTTATAGGCACCAGTGAATGCATATGGCGCGTCACATGGTGCCAATCGATCAGCAGATAAAACAGCACAACAGGTATCAGCACCAAGTTGCCAATAACGGCCAAAGCCACACTGCCGCCAATGCGCAAAGACGCCAAGGCTTTGGCAACGCCGTCCCCCACCGACACATCCACGTTTTGCAAAACAAAGGCTTTGATGCTGTCTGGGTCCAAAGACACTTGGACGCCCATGCCAGCCAGCCAGGGGGCTAAAAATGCCTGCCCACGTTGCAAAAGGGTTGGCAACTTGTCACGCATCAAAGGCAATTCTGTGACCACGATAGGTATTAACAGTGTGAACACAGCGACCACTAAGACCAGAAAACCCACTTCTACCAACAACACGGCCACCAAGGAAGGGATGAGTCGCTTGCTAACGCGCTCCAAGCCACGCACCAAGGGGTTTAGGGCGTAGGCCAAAACAGCAGCCACGACAAAAGGCATCAAGACGGGACCTAAAACCCAAAGCACAACACCCACCACGAGGGCGATAACTCCCCAAGCAAGGGCATGGCGTTGCGGTGGGTTAAATTGCATACAGCGGCGTGGTGGTTGGGGCTTTAAAATGAACCGCTTCATTCTATCGGTGAGCGCCTACTTGCTTACCAACCCCACAGCGCACCATGAACCACCCCCTTTCCTACAAAGACGCAGGCGTTGACATCGACGCCGGCGACGCATTGGTCGAACGCATCAAGCCTCTAGCCAAGAAAACCATGCGCGAAGGCGTTTTGGCGGGTATCGGTGGTTTTGGCGCCTTGTTCGAAGTGCCAAAACGCTACAAAGAGCCGGTTTTGGTCAGCGGTACCGACGGCGTGGGCACCAAGCTCAAACTCGCCTTTGAGTGGCAAATGCACGACACGGTAGGCATTGACTTGGTCGCCATGAGCGTGAACGACGTGCTGGTACAAGGTGCGGAACCACTGTTCTTCTTAGACTACTTTGCCTGTGGCAAGTTAGATGTAGATACCGCCGCAGCGGTAATTGGAGGCATCGCCAAAGGTTGTGAATTGTCTGGATGCGCTTTGATAGGCGGTGAAACCGCCGAAATGCCCGGCATGTACCCCGATGGTGAATATGACTTGGCAGGCTTTGCTGTAGGCGCGGTGGAAAAGTCAAAAATCTTGACGGGTCAAAACGTGCAGGCTGGTGACGTGGTGTTGGGGCTATCGTCTGCAGGCGTGCATTCCAACGGATTTTCTTTGGTTAGGAAAGTTATTGAGCGTGCTGGTGCAGACACGCCAGCCACTTTGGATGGCCAACCCTTTAAGCAAGCCATCATGGCCCCCACCCGTTTGTATGTAAAGAGTGTTTTGGCCGCTCTGGCCCAACACCCTGTCAAAGCTTTGGCGCACATCACAGGCGGTGGCTTGTTAGAGAACATCCCCCGCGTTTTGCCAGACGGAATGGCTGCCCATCTCCAACACGGCAGTTGGCCGCGCAGCGAGTTGTTTGCTTGGCTTCAAACCACAGCGGGTATTGACGATATTGAGATGAACCGCACCTTCAACAACGGCATCGGTATGGTGGTGGTGATCGACGCAGCGCATGCAAAAGCTTGTGCGCAAACCCTGCAAGACTCAGGCGAGTCGGTTCATACGATTGGGGTGATTGCGCCTAAGGGCGATGGCGCTGCGGTTGTGGTGGCTTAAGCTTCAGACCTTAGGCCCCAGGCGTATTTCGCTCTGCTTTGACTGCACATAACCCCAGAGATACCCTCATATTGGATTAACCCTTTACGATCAATTATCGAGTATTATCTTTAAAAAGATAATTTATCCAAATTAAGATAAGTAAAGATAATTGACTATGAAACATTACCCGCGACTTCAATTTGCTAAAGAGCTGGCTGACGCGCTGATGGGGAAAGTCCTCTTCAGCGACGCAAGCAACGGCCTGTTTCTAGCGGCGCCTCGCCGCACTGGTAAGTCCACTTTTTTACAGGCTGATCTACTCCCTGAGTTGACGGTTCGAGGAGTTATGGTGGTGTACGTCGACCTCTGGGCCGATCAAAAAAATGATCCGGGTGATTTGATCGCCGATGCTATTGCACAAGCGTTACGTAAGCGTCTGGGTTTGGTGGCTAAGACCGCCAAGGCAGCTGGTCTTGACAGTATCCAAATCAGCGGCTTGAAAATTGACCTTGCCAAAATCGGCCGGCACGACGGGATCACCCTCACCGATGCCCTTCGCGCCTTACATGAAACTGCGAAAGCCCCAGTCGCCCTGATCATTGACGAGGCGCAGCACTCGCTGACAAGTGAAGCGGGCGAAAACACCATGACCGCCCTGAAGTCCGCACGCGATCAACTCAACCGACCTGGAGAGCCTAAGTTGCTGCTGGTCATGTCGGGCTCAGATCGCGACAAACTCTTGCGCCTAGTCAACACCAATGCATCCCCGTTCTACGGATCAAAAATAGAAAGCATGCCCGAACTAGGTGCTGACTTCATTGCCCACATCGCTGAACGTATCGCCCAACAGCGTCCTGAGCTTGGGCCTATTGACCTATTGGCTTTGGAGCGGGCTTTTGAATTGTTTGGGTCGAGGCCCCAGTTTTTTATTGATGCTCTGGGCAAAGTTCTGCATCCACTTGCGACACAAGACCAACGCTTTGAACAAGCCATGCACACACAGGCATTAGAAAGTCAGAGAAATGATGAGGCGCAGATGCAAAGCGACTACTTGGCGCTTAAACCTCTGGAACAAGCTGTTTTGTGGCGAATGCTAGAGCGCGGTTCTCGTTTTCGACCCTACGATGCTGATGCATTGCGTTTTTATAAAAGCTCAACAGGCCTTCCGGCAACACCAGCTCAGGCACAAAAAGCCCTAGAGAACCTGCGTAATCACCAGCCAAGCATGGTCTGGAAGTCTGCCCGCGGCGAATACGTCATCGACGATGCGAATATGCATCGTTGGTATACACAACGCGTTACAGCAGAGACTTGGCCGCCTGTAGAACCCAAATTTAACAAGGGTGAGTAGTGACACCCGTTCTACTTAATCAGCCTCATCCAAACTAGGCAACAAAACTTTCAAACGTTTCTTAACCGCATCCAATCGCTCCGTATCGGACTGCGAGCCATAGACCTCTTCTAAATTACGCAACATGCGCGTCATGATTTCTCTAGGCGAGGCGCTGCGCAAATAGTGTTTGAGAAGTTCATCGGAGACGTCGCCTTCGCGCGCTAGACCTGATTCAGCATACAAAGGTGAAAGGCGTTCCATCAAATCTTCTTTGGTCAGCGAGTGGCCGTTGAACGGGTCAATGACCACCTTGCCCTCGTGCGGGTATGGCAGATGCACTTTGACCAAGAAATGTCCGGGAAAGCCGACGCCATAAGCCTCAAGTCCTATTTGCCCAGCCAGTTCTAGCCACAAGAGCGCTAGGCTAATTGGGATACCGCGGCGGGTGCGCAACATGACGTGTAAATAGCTGTTGTCGGGGTCGTAGTAATTGTTGGCGTTGCCTGCAAAACCCATTTCTTCAAAAAAGAACTTGTTCAGCACGCGCAATTTTTGGATCGCGCCAGCGTCCGCTGGTAGACGCTTTTTGAGTCGACTAATAAGTTGGTCCACTTGCCCCAAGACTTCTTGGATGTCGAGTTCAGGGTATTCGTCTTGGGCCAAGCAGATGGCAGATTCGAGTAACGGGAACTCCGTGTCGCTTTGCACCAGGGAGGCAAAGTATTCCAAAGAGGTGGGCACTTCTAACTTGAAATCCATGGTTCAACGCCTTTTATCGCCGCAACAAGTTGATGACATTCAATCCGCTCATGCGAAGGGTAACAAAATAAATCAGTGCACTGACCAATAAGACGCCAGCCATGGAGCCAATGCGCAAAAACGGCGTCACTTGCATCTCGGTCCAATCTAGCACGTAAGCCATGGTCGCTAACCAAGCGCCCAATAGGACACAACCGAGCGAAACCTGTCCAACCAAGCCCCACCAACCTTTGTTGGGCATATAAGACCCACGCCTACGCAGCCCTATGAGCAACCAGCCCGCATTGATCAACGCACCCAAGCCAATCGACAGAGCCAAGCCAGCATGTGCCAAGACAGGAACAAGCACCACATTCAGCAACTGTGTGATCACCAATACAGACACAGCAATGATCACAGGGGTACGGGTGTCTTGGCTGGCATAAAAACCTGGCGCCAGCACTTTGATGGCGACCAAGCCAATCAGTCCCACGCCATAACCCATCAACGCGACGGTGGTCTGTTGCACATCATGCGCATTGAACGCACCGTAGTGGTAAAGCACCGAGACCAAGGCTGGAGAGAACACCAACAATGCCACAGCACAGGGCAATGCGAGTACCAGAACCAAACGCAAACCCCAGTCGATCATGTTGGAAAATTCTTGGCTGTCATTAGCAGCTTTGGCAGCCGAGAGTTGCGGCATCAACACCACGCCCAAAGCCACGCCCAACATGGCGGTAGGAAATTCCATCAAGCGATCGGCATAGCTCAGCCAACTCACGCTGCCAGGGGTCAAGTGCGAGGCGATTTGGGTGTTGATGAGCAAAGATATTTGCGCCACGCTCACACCAAGCAATGCAGGGGCCATCAGTTTCAAGATGCGCTGCGGTCCTTCACTTTTCCATGCTTGGCGCATTGAAGACCAACTTAGACCAACACGGGGCAAAAGATCTAATTTGCTTAATGCCCACCACTGGGCGGTCAATTGCGCCACGCCACCAAGCATCACACCACCCGCCATGGCGTAAATAGGCTCAATGCCCAAACGTCCAAACAACGGAGCGCCCCACAGGGCTGCGCCGATCATGCAAACATTGAGAAGCACAGGCGTTGCGGCTGGCACCGCGAAGCGCTTCCAGGTGTTCAGCACGCCTGCCCCCAAAGCAACAAGAGACATCAAGGCGATGTAAGGAAACATCCAACGCGTCATCACGACTGCCGCTTCAAATCCTTGCGGCGATTGCTGGAGGCCACTTGCCATCGCCCATACCAACCAAGGTGCGCCCAAAACACCCGCAACGCTGGCAACAAACAAGGCCCAAGCCAACACGGTGGTGACATGATGAATCAAGACATGCGTGGCTTCGTCCCCTGCCTGCTGGCGGCTTGCCGCCAATACGGGAACGAAGGCTTGGCTGAAAGCGCCTTCTGCAAAGAGGCGCCTAAACAGATTAGGGATACGAAATGCCACATTGAAAGCATCAGTCAATGCGCTTGCGCCAAAAGTCGAGGCAATCAAGAGTTCTCGCACCAAACCGGTGATGCGTGACACCAAGGTCAGGCTCGAGACGATAGAGGCGGATTTGAACAAGGACACGGCCACAAGTGTAGCCAGACGGCGTTTCCCGCTACAATCGTGGGCTTTGCTGACAACATCCACAGACACTTAAGGAACCCAAACCATGGCATCTGCTAAGCCAAAGAAAAAGAACCCGCGCCTTGCGTCGGGCCGTAAACGCGTCCGTCAAGACGAAAAAATCAACGCCGCCAACACTTCGTTGCGTTCCAAGTACCGCACCGCGGTCAAGAACGTCGAAAAAGCTGTTTTAGCTGGCGACAAAACCAAAGCTGCCGAATTGTTCGGCAAGATGCAAACCGTTGTCGACACTGTCGCTGACAAAGGCATCTTCCACAAAAACAAAGCGGCTCGTGACAAGAGCCGCCTCGCAACCAAGGTCAAGGCCTTGGCACTCGCTGCCTAATTACTAGGCAACCCGCCCAGCCTGAAATATCAGGCTGCCGTTTGTAACGGGTGCGCTGTCAGCAAAGCAAAAAAGCAAAAACCCGCCTTGGCGGGTTTTTTGTTGGGGGTATGAAAATCTCTTTGGCTAGTTCGCTTTGACAATATTGGTGACGCGAGTTGCCAAGATTTAAAGTGCTTTTTCCTTAATCGGCGGGTCAGGCAGCAAACAGGCCTCCAACACCTGTAAATCATTGTCTTTGGCGAAATTCATCACAAAGTCCCATGCCATTGGCTCTTCTTCTCGCAAGTCGGTGTGGACGATGACGCATTTATTACCCTCTACGGTATTGGGAACACACCAAGGTGAATAGCTGATGTAACTGTCAGGCGTCGCGCCACCTGGTCGAAACTGACTCATAACACCTGCCAATCGCTCCGCCCAGTCACTTGGCCGAAAGGTTCGGCCCTCATTCGTGAGGCCCAAGATGAAGACTTCTTTGGTGTGTGGAGAAACCATCGGATAGAGGTTGGAATAAAGGGCAACGCTACGAGGATCGCTCGGATTTGCGAATGAGAAACTATTCTATCTTGCATACGACAAGCGATTAGCACAAACCCTAATAACGCCGAGATTTCTCGGCAGTGATGCCCCTAAAATCGCACCTCAACGGCTCAACCTTCGTTGGGTCGTTTCTATTTTGGAGTTGTCATGAATACGCCTGCATCGCCCCACACCATGAACACCTACGGACGTCTGCCCGTGGCCTTGTCCCATGGCAAAGGCTTGCGCGTCTGGGATACCAACGGTAAGTCATATATAGATGGTTTGGCGGGTATCGCCGTCAACACCTTGGGCCACGCCCACCCCAAGCTCACCCCCGCTTTGCAAGACCAAATCGGCAAGATGATCCACAGTTGCAACTACTACCACATACCCAATCAAGAAGCCTTAGCGGCCAAGTTGGTGGAGCTGTCGGGCTTGACCAATGTGTTCTTTTGTTCGACCGGCTTAGAAGCCAACGAAGCAGCGCTGAAATTAGCTCGCAAATTTGGCCACAGCAAAGGCATTGAGAAGCCTGAAATCGTCGTCTATGAAAAGTCTTTCCATGGCCGCTCACTCGCCACATTAGCAGCCACGGGCAACGACAAGATCAAGGAAGGCTTTGGCCCGATGATGGAAGGCTTTATCCGTGTGCCTGTCAACGACATCGAGGCGTTGAAAAAAGCCACGGTGGGGAACCCCAATGTTGCAGCTGTATTCATGGAAACCATCCAAGGCGAAGGCGGCATACAGCCCATGCGCATTGAATATTTAAAAGCCGTGCGCCAACTTTGTGATGAACAAGACTGGTTGATGATGATCGACGAAGTGCAATGCGGCATGGGACGCACCGGCAAGTGGTTCGCGCACCAGTGGGCTGGCATCTTGCCTGACGTCATGCCTTTGGCTAAGGGCTTGGGGTCTGGCGTTCCGGTGGGAGCAGTAGTGGCTGGCCCCAAAGCCGCGAATATTTTTCAGCCTGGAAACCATGGAACCACCTTTGGTGGCAATCCGTTGGCCATGCGCGCGGGCATCGAGACGATTCGCATCATGGAAGAAGATGGTTTGCTGGAGAACGCCACCTACGTTGGCAACCATTTGCGTTCTGCGTTGGAGAAAAACTTATCGCATCTCCAAGGCGTCAAAGAAATTCGTGGGCAAGGGCTGATGCTTGGCATTGAGCTTGAAAAACCCTGCGGCGTGATCATGAACCGGGCACTAGAAGCCGGTTTGCTGTTGAGCGTTACAGCCGATACCGTGATCCGTTTGGTTCCACCACTCATCATCACTACTGCAGAGGCCGACGAAATCGTCTCGATCTTGGTGCCTTTGATCAAAAGCTTTTTGGCTGAAAACGCATGAAACACTTTTTGCAATTCACCGACCTCACGGTAGATGAACTCGCCTATGTGTTCACGCGCGCATCTGTGATCAAACGCAAATTCAAAGCCTACGAAAAACACCACACGCTGGCTGATCGCACATTGGCCATGATTTTCGAAAAAGCCTCGACACGTACGCGTGTTAGTTTTGAAGCTGGCATGTACCAAATGGGCGGCGCCGTTGTGCATTTGACGACGGGAGACAGCCAACTCGGACGCGCAGAACCCATTGAAGACAGCGCCAAAGTGATCAGCCGCATGGTCGACTTGGTGATGATTCGTACCTTCGGACAAGACAAGATCACCAGCTTTGCCGCCAATTCACGCGTGCCGGTGATCAACGGTTTAACCAACGAGTTTCACCCTTGCCAAATTTTGGCTGACTTGTTCACTTTCATCGAGCACCGTGGCGATACGCTCCATCCACTGCAATGTTTACGCGGCAAGGTTGTCGCTTGGGTGGGTGACGGCAACAACATGGCGAACACTTGGTTGCAAGCCGCAGATATGTTGGGCTTTACTGTGCACCTCAGTACGCCCAGCGGGTATGAAGTCGACCATGCCATTGCAGGTTTGCGTTCACGCGATAGTTACAAGGTTTTTAAAAACCCCATGCAAGCCTGCGAAGGTGCAGACTTGGTCACCACCGACGTGTGGACCAGCATGGGCTATGAAGCAGAAAACGCAGTCCGCCAAGAAGCCTTCGCCGATTGGTGCGTCGATGCTGACATGATGGCGCAAGCCAAACCGAATGCCTTATTCATGCATTGCTTGCCCGCTCACCGGGGCGAAGAAGTTGCGGCTGATGTGATTGATGGACCTCAGTCCGTCGTGTGGGATGAAGCTGAAAATCGCATGCATGTGCAAAAAGCGTTGATGGAGTTTTTGTTGCTGGGTAAGCAATAAGCGTTTTAGTAAATCGCGAAATGTTGTTTTTTCACTGGCGCTCGTAACCATACAACCACGGCATATCTATTAGTTTTTCACCCAAGGTGCGCAAACCCACATCTCGTGCCCACTGCATAGGGCCGGTGGCGTGGAATATTTCTCCATTTCGAATGGCACGCTCTTGGACTCGCGCGTTGCGCTGCCAACGCGAATGCGCAAACGCTGCAAAACGTTGGCCCACATCTTGGTCGGCCAAGGCAGTCCAATGATGGGCTAACTCAGCTGCGTCTTCTATCGCCATTCCCGCGCCCTGCGCTAAATAAGGCCGCATGGGGTGAGCGGCGTCACCGACCAAAGCAATTTGTCCTTGCGCATGTTGTGCTGCGCTTTGCATCGGCGGGCGATCGCATAAAGGCCACAAACGCCAGTTGCTGCAGGCCTCTACCAATGCTTGCAAATGTGGGCATGTATTTTTCAACGCGCCTTGTAAATCGTCGCGAGTGTCTTGGCTTGTTTTGGATAAATTCCAACCTTGCAAGTCTTGCAAAGTGACGCCTTCCAGTTGTCCTTCGGTGAGGCACACCACATTGAGCCATTCGCCGCCTCGCACGGGGTACTGCACCACGTGTACTTTAGAGCCCATCCACACCGATACATCTTGGGTTCTTAAATGTGCTGGTAAGTCGGCTTGGGACAGCAATGCTCGGTAGGCCAAGTGCCCAGTTATGCGAGGAGGACCATCGCCCAACAGTTGTTGACGCAAATTGCTCCAGACACCATCGGCGATGATCAATGCATTAGCGTTTTCGTGCAAATCAGTAGGCAATTTCTGCACAGGCGAGCTGCATCGAACGTCAACGCCTAAGGCTTGCACTTTATTCAACAATACATTTTGTAAATCTGCGCGGTGGATAGTGATGTAAGGCGAACCGTAACGCGTCGCCATATCTGACAAAGGCAAACTGGCTAAAACATCTCCAGATGTTGCACTACGGGCTTTCAAACTAACAGGATAAGCAGCCACCTTTTCGATTGCAGGTGATAAACCCCAGGCATTCAATATGCGTGTGACATTGGGTCCGAGTTGCACACCGGCACCGACCTCCGTTAATTCAGGGGCGCGCTCCAAAATTTGAACAGAGGCATTCGCCCGCGCCAATGCAAGTCCACTTGCAAGTCCTGCGATGCCACCACCTACGATCAAAACTTTTTCTAACATGGATGACATTGTGCATGGCGGTTCTATTGCGACTAAGCAATGACTTTATGATGCACCCTTTGAACTTACCAGCTTGGTGATCCATGAAACGCAGAACCCTTCTTCAAGCCTCAGCGGCCTTCGCCCCTTCCTCAGCCACGCTGTGGGCTCAAGCACAAGACAAATATCCAAATAAAACCATTAATTGGATTTGCCCATACGCGGCCGGTGGTAACGCAGACAGCCGCTCACGCCAAGTTGCCAAAGCGATGAGCTCGATATTGGGGCAATCCATCATCATCGATAACAAAGCAGGTGCTGGCGGCAATATCGGTACCGAAATGATTGCGCGCGGCAAGCCTGACGGCTACACCATCGGCATGGGTAACTTCGCACCGCTTGCGGTGAACCATGCTTTGTTTAAAAAGCTGAATTTTGATCCTCTCAACGATCTGGTACCCATCACACTGATCGAACGTGGCCCATTAATTTTGATGGTGCGCAATGATTCGCCTTTCAAAAGTGTCAAAGACATTGTTGCTGCAGCAAAGGCTGAGCCAGGCAAACTTAGCTATGGTTCTGGTGGCATAGGAGGCTCACACCATCTGAGTGGCGCATTGTTTGAGCACACTGCTGGCATCGATATGATCCACGCCCCTTACAAAAGCGGTTCGGCTGCATCTACCGATTTAATGGGCGGCCAAGTGCACATGATGTTTGAACAGATGTACACCGCCATGCCTGCTATTCAGGGAGGGCGTATGCGTGCTTTGGCCATCACCAGCAAAAAACGATCACCTCTGATACCCGATCTACCAACCATGACCGAGCAAGGCTACCCTGCTGTCGAAGTTCTGAACTGGCAAGGGCTTATTGGTCCCAAAGGTTTGCCTGCAGACATAGTCAAACTTCTCAACAGCGCATGCAACCAAGCACTGCAAACAACAGAAGTCAAAGAAAAAATCTTGAGCCAGGGCAATGAGATTGGTGGTGGAACACCCGAACAATTCGCGGCACTGATTAAGGCTGAATCACCTCGTTGGGGCAAGGTGGTGCGGGACGCGAAGATTGAACCGGAATAAGAGTCAAGTTTTGTTCTTTAGTAACGAAGATTAAAGAACAGCTTGCAGGCCTTTGCGCTCCAAAATATTTAACAGTTTGAGTGATGGGCCACTAGGCTTTTTGTCACCCAATTCCCACTTCTGAATCGTAGAGACGCTGATATTGAGAATTGCGGCAAAGACTGCTTGGCTGACTTGCTCTTTTTCGCGTAATTGTTTAATTTTTATCGGTGAAATTGGCTTCACCTCTAGATTACAAAGCGCGTCGAACTCAAGCATGCGTCGCTTGCTTATGAGGCCGCTCTCTTTCAAGCCCAGAGCTGATTCATGGACTTCGTCAAGAATTCTGCTTTTTCTTTTTGTCACCATCAGGCATCTCCATTTAATTCAATGAGTTGACCAGCATTCAATGCAGTTGCTAGCTGACTCGCATCAAAACTCAACAACGTTAGGGCCAACTGCTGTAACGATTTGAGTTCATCGCTGTCAATATTCGATCTTTCATTCTTCTCAAATCCGAATAGAAAAAACCAACGCACTCCAAACTTGGTCGCAACAATTGTTCTTGCTCCAGAACTTTTTCCTCGACCATGAAGCGCCAAGCGCTTCTTTACAACATACCCACCAAGATCAGCGTCGATGAGACCACTGACCATTTCTTGTGTTGCGTCTAAAAGATCTTCTTGGGCTACCTTGTTTTTTCGCATCCATCTCGCAAAGGTTTTAGTTGCGAAGACTTGTAGATTTGTTGTCATTGAAAGTATTGCACCTGGTGATACGCTTGTCAAGCGAACTCTGACGTAAGTGTTGTTTTTAGCTAATACTTTTATGCTAATTAATCAATGACTATGGAGCAATGCAAAACAATTTAAGTGCAGGTAACACTGATACCAAAAATGAAAAAGGGCCCCGAAGGGCCCTTTTGAAATATCGCCAGAAAGGTATTGATTTAAGCCTTCACCGCCTCAGCAGCTTCTTGGTACTCAGCAATCTGGTCAAAGTTCAAGTACTTGTAGATCTTGCTGCCATCCGAATTGATGACACCCATATCAGCCAAGTATTCAGCTTGCGTTGGAATGCGCCCCAACTTCGAGCAAATTGCTGACAACTCAGCTGAGCCCAAATACACATTTGTGTTTTTACCCAAACGGTTGGGGAAGTTGCGGGTACTGGTCGACATCACAGTAGCACCCTCTTTCACTTGCGCTTGGTTACCCATGCACAACGAGCAACCCGGCATTTCCATGCGCGCACCAGCATTACCAAACACGCCGTAGTGGCCTTCTTCCGTGAGTTGCTGCGCATCCATCTTGGTGGGTGGTGCCATCCAGAGCTTGACAGGAATATCGCGCTTGCCTTCAAGCAATTTGGATGCGGCACGGAAGTGACCAATGTTGGTCATACAAGAACCGATGAAGACTTCATCGATCTTGGCGCCAGCGACATCACTCAAAGTTTTAGCGTCATCAGGATCATTCGGGCAACACACGATGGGTTCTTTGATCTCGTTCATATCGATCTCAATGACCTCGAAATACTCCGCGTCTTTGTCTGCTTGCAAGAGTTGCGGATTAGCCAACCAAGCCTCCATCGCTTGAATACGACGCGTAATAGTGCGTGGGTCCGCATAGCCTTGGGCAATCATGTTTTTCAACAACACGATATTGCTTTGTATGTATTCGATGATCGGCTCTTTATGCAAGTGCACGGTACAACCAGCAGCACTGCGCTCAGCAGATGCATCAGCCAATTCAAAGGCTTGCTCAGCTTTCAAATCAGGCAAACCTTCGATCTCCAAAATACGGCCCGAGAAAATATTTTTCTTGCCCTTTTTCTCGACCGTCAACACACCTTTTTTGATGGCGTACAAAGGAATCGCGTGCACCAAGTCGCGCAAGGTCACGCCCGGTTGCATCTTGCCTGTGAAGCGCACCAAGACGCTCTCCGGCATATCCAAAGGCATCACGCCCGTTGCAGCAGCAAACGCCACCAAGCCTGAGCCTGCAGGGAAAGAAATACCGATAGGGAAACGGGTATGGCTATCGCCTCCAGTGCCCACGGTGTCAGGCAACAACATGCGGTTGAGCCAAGAGTGGATGATGCCGTCACCTGGCTTCAAACTGATGCCACCGCGATTGCTGATGAACTCTGGCAACTCGTGGTGCATCTTCACGTCCACGGGTTTGGGATAAGCAGCGGTGTGGCAGAAAGATTGCATCACCAAATCAGCACTAAAACCCAAACA
>Ga0304729_1001821_pt1 | contig 13425 bp, 13 predicted proteins | sample C_131016_MF_Meta_FD_190475 | JGI IMG/M metagenome (GOLD analysis project Ga0304729, IMG submission 190475) | Freshwater microbial communities from Lake Croche, Canada to study carbon cycling - C_131016_MF_MetaG (v2) (version 2) | ecosystem: Environmental > Aquatic > Freshwater > Lake | place... | reverse complement strand
GCCCTTACAGTAAGCACAAACAAGCGGTTTTGGCATAAAGAAATAGCAAAAATGTAGTTTTCAATATAAGCGAATGCACCTACATTCGCTGTCAACTTGATGGGAATGGCATGCGTGCAAAGGCTGCCTGGCCCTGGAACTCCATCCACTATTTCCTCGCATGTACCAATACACCGACTTCGACCGCCAGTTTGTCCACGCCCGCGCCGCGCAGTACCGCGACCAACTCACCCGCAACCAGGCGGGTACTTTGGGTGACGACGAATTTCGCCCCCTGCGCCTGCAAAACGGCTGGTACGTGCAGCGCTACGCGCCGATGCTGCGCGTGGCCGTGCCTTACGGCGAACTCAACAGCGCCCAACTGCGCGTGCTGGCGCAAATCGCCCAAGACTTTGACACCCCCAGCCCCGAGCTGCTGGCGCATGCGCAAAGCACGCAAGACCAGATCGGCAACGGCCCAGCGCCCAAGCTGACCACCAACTACGGCCACTTCACCACCCGGCACAACGTGCAATTCAACTGGATTCCGCTGGACAAAAGCGCCGATGTGATGGAGCTGCTGGCCAGCGTCAACCTGCACGGCATTCAGACCAGCGGCAACTGCATCCGCAACATCACCAGCGACGAGCGCGCAGGCATTGCCACCGACGAGGCGGTCGATCCCCGCCCCTACGCTGAAGTGCTGCGCCAGTGGAGCACGCTGCACCCCGAGTTCGCCTACCTGCCGCGCAAGTTCAAGATTGCGATTACCGGCTCAGTAGAAGACCGCGCAGCCATCGCCTGGCACGACGTGGGCCTGCGCGTGCTGCGCAATGCGGCAGGCGAAGTGGGCTTTCAGGTGCTGGTGGGCGGCGGCATGGGCCGCACACCGGTAATTGCCTCTGAGGCACGGGCCTTTTTGCCCTGGAACCAGATCATCAATTACTTAGAGGCCGTGGTGCGCGTCTATAACGGCTGGGGCCGACGCGACAACATGTACAAAGCGCGTATCAAGATTTTGGTCAAGGCCGAAGGCCAGCGCTACTTTGACGAAGTCGAGGCCGAATACCAGCGCATCCTGGCCGACGGCGCCAAGCACACCATTCCGCAAGCCGAACTTGACCGCGTGAGCGCCTGCTTTGTGGCGCCCAGCGTGGACGCCGTGCCGGTGGCCGCCCAAAGCGCGGCCGAGCACGCCCTGAGCGCCCAGGCGCAAGCCACACCCGAGTTTGGCCGCTGGCTGGCGCAAAACGTGGCTGGCCACAAAAACCCGGGCCTGCGGGCGGTCACGCTGTCTTTCAAACGCCTGGGCCAGGCGCCTGGTGACGCCACCGCCGACCAGTTGCGCACCAGCGCCGAATTGGCCGACCAGTTCTCAGCCGGTGAAGTGCGCGTCAACCACGACCAAAACCTGGTTTTGCCCTGGGTGCGCGTGGACCAGCTGATCGACCTGTGGCACGCGGCCAAAGCCGCCGGCCTGGCGCGCGCCAATATCCACCTGCTCAGCGACATGATTGCCTGCCCCGGCGGCGACTACTGCGCGCTGGCGAACGCCCGTTCGCTGCCCCTGGCCGCCGCCATTACCGAGCGCTACCAAGACCTGGACGAACTGTTTGACCTGGGCGAGATTGACCTGCACATCAGCGGCTGCATCAATTCCTGCGGCCACCACCACAGCGGCCACATCGGTATTTTGGGCGTGGACAAGGACGGCCAGGAGTGGTACCAGGTCACGCTGGGCGGCTCGGACGGCTCGGACTTGGGCGGTCCGGCCCGTGCTGGCAAGGTGGTCGGCCCCTCGTTTGCCGCAGCCGAGGTGGTGGACGTGATCGAGGCGGTGCTTGATGTCTACAAAGACCAGCGCGACGCGGGCGAAAACTTCATCGACACGCTGCAGCGCCTGGGGCCAGACGCGTTCAAGGCCGCCGCCAATGGTGCGCGCTTTGCCACGGCCCGTGTGGCTGCCTGAGCGCCTACAACCTCTTATTCGGACACGCACCCCATGGCACTGACCCTGATTACCTCTTCCGACCTGCCCAAAGCAGACGCGCCAGCCAGCACGCTGGCCCTGGCCAACGACACCGACGCGCAAGCCGTGGCGCTCGATGGCCTGGCGCAAATCGTGCTGAACTTTCCCAAGTTCAGCGACGGCCGCGCCTTTAGCCAGGCCTATGTGCTGCGCCGCCGGGGTTTTGCTGGCGACATCCAGGCCCAAGGCGACGTGCTGATTGACCAGCTGCTGCAAATGCAGCGCAGCGGTTTTAGCAGCGCCGTGCTGCGCGCCGACCAAGATGCCGTCCACGGACAAAAGCTGCTGGGCCACTACAGCAGCTTCTACCAGGGTGACGCCGTGGGCGCACCCCGCTTCCAGCAAGCGGCCTAAACACCCAATAACCCGCGTTTTTCGGGGCATTTTTTGCCCTGCGTGGCGCTAGCTTTGTCCAAATTCCTCCCAACACCCTTTTTATTGCGCCCATGCTGACTCCTAACCGCACCACCAGCCCCTCCAGCGCCTTGGCCCGCAACGCCGATGCCAGCGCCGACTTTGCGCACAAGCTGGCGCGCACACGCGCGCTGCTGCAGCAGGCCGCCGCCGAGTTCAGCCCGGCCACGCAGGCCTCCAGCCTGGGCGCCGAAGACGTGGTGATCACCCACCTGATCAACGCCTTGCAGCTCGATATTCCGGTGTTTGTGCTCGAAACCGGCGCCTTGCACAGCGAAACGCTGGCGCTGCTGGAGCGCACCCAAGCCCATTCGCGCGCGCCGGTGCGGGTGTTCCGACCCGACCACGCGGCGGTGATTGCCTTTGTGCGCAACGAAGGGCAAGACGCCATTTTCAACAGCATGGAGCAACGCAAGGCCTGCTGCGACATCCGCAAGATGGAGCCGCTGTCGCGAGCGCTGCAGGGCCAGCGCGCCTGGATTACCGGCCTGCGCCGCGAGCAATCCAACGCCCGCGCCGAAGTGCCCGTGCTAGACACGAGCAACACCGCACTCGCCAAATTCAACCCCCTGGCCGATTGGACTTGGGGCGACGTGTGGCATTACATCGCCGACAACAAGGTGGACTACAACCCGCTGCACGACCAGTTTTTCCCCAGCGTGGGCTGCGCACCCTGCACCCGGGCCGTGTCCCTGGGCGAAGACTTCCGCGCCGGACGCTGGTGGTGGGAACAAGAAACCGCCAAAGAGTGTGGCCTGCACGTCAAAGCCTGAACCACGCACCCTGTTTTTCAAAAAGTGAACCCCACCATGAACGCCCCTACCGCCCCCGAACTGCTGGCCCGCGTCGGCAACCAGCACCTTGACGCCCTAGAGGAAGAAACCATCTTCATCCTGCGCGAAGTGGCCGCCACGTTTGAGCGCCCCACGCTGCTGTTTTCGGGTGGCAAAGACTCGCTGGTCATGCTGCGCTGCGCGGAAAAAGCATTTGGCGCCGGTCGCCTGCCTTTTCCGCTGCTGATGATCGACACTGGCCACAACTTCTCAGAAGTGACCGATTTCCGCGACCTGCGCGCCAAAGAGCTGGGCGCCGAGCTGATCGTGCGCAGCGTGGAAGATTCCATGGCGCGCGGCACGGTGCGTCTGGCGCATCCGGGCGAGAGCCGCAATGTGCACCAGTCGGTGACGCTGCTGGAGGCCATTGACGAGTTCCGCTTTGACGCCCTGATTGGCGGCGCGCGGCGCGATGAGGAAAAAGCGCGCGCCAAAGAGCGCATATTCAGCCACCGCGACAGCTTTGGCCAATGGCAGCCCAAGGCCCAGCGCCCCGAGCTGTGGACGCTGTTTAACACCCGCTTGCAGCCGGGCGAACACTTTCGGGTGTTCCCCATCTCCAACTGGACCGAACTCGATGTCTGGCAATACATCGAGCGCGAGCAAATCGCCCTGCCTTCGCTCTACTACACCCACCAGCGTGCCGTGGTCGAACGAAAAGGCCTGCTGGTGCCGGTAACGCCGCTGACCCCGGCGCTTGCCGACGAACAGGTGCAACTGCGCGATGTGCGCTTTCGCACCGTGGGCGACATCACTTGCACCTGCCCGGTGGCCAGCCTGGCCGCCAGCGCGGCAGAGATCGTGATTGAGACGCTGAACGCCGACGTGAGCGAGCGCGGCGCCACCCGCATGGACGACAAAACGTCCGAAGCTTCCATGGAAAAACGCAAGAAAGACGGGTACTTCTAATGACCACTATCGCACCACACCAACGCGCCGCCAGCCCTGCAGCCCTCGACCGCCATGCGGCCCTGAAATTCATCACCTGCGGCTCGGTCGATGACGGCAAGAGCACGCTGATTGGCCGCTTGCTCGTTGACAGCCGCTCGGTGCTGCAAGACCAACTCGAGAACGTGTCCAAAAGCGGCGCCGCCGACCTGGCGCTGTTCACCGACGGCCTGTCCGCCGAGCGCGAACAAGGTATCACGATTGACGTGGCTTACCGCTACTTTGCCACCCCGGCGCGCAAGTTCATCATTGGCGACACGCCCGGCCACGAGCAGTACACCCGCAATATGGTCACCGCTGCCAGCAGCGCCGACGCGGCCGTCGTGCTGGTGGACGCCACCAAACTCAAATGGAAAAAAGTGGGGAAAGACGTGGACGAAGTCACGCTCTTGCCCCAAACCCGGCGCCACGCGCTCTTGCTCAAACTCTTGCGCGTGCCCAGCATCGTGTTTGCGGTCAACAAGCTCGACGCCCTGGAAGACCCGGCATTGCCCGGTAACGCCACCGAAGCGTTCACCTGCATCCGTGAGGCCCTGGAAAACTTTGCCGCCGAGGCGGGCATCCGCGTCGCGGCCACCATTCCCATCTCGGCCTTGCAAGGCCACAACGTCGTGACCTCGACCCCCGGCTGGTGCGGCTACCAGGGCGCGAGCCTGCTGCGTCTGCTCGAACAGTTGCCCGTCACCCCGGCAGAACTTGCCTTGCCGCTGGCTTTTCCGGTGCAGTGGGTCGAGAAATTTTCTGGCTCCAGCGACACAAGCCAGGGCCGGCGCGTTTTCTGGGGCCGCCTGGCCACCGGGCACGCGCAAGTGGGCCAAAGCGTTACCGTGTTCCCTAGCGGCAAAACCGCCACGATTGCGCAGGTGCTCGACCATGTGCGCCAGCCCGAGGCGGTCAGCGCCAACCACAGCGCGGGCATCGTGCTGGACCGCGAGCTTGATGTCTCGCGCGGCGACTGGCTGCTGGCCGACACCGCCGACCTGGCACCACGCCAAACCATCAGCGGCACCGTGGCCTGGATGGACGACGCCCCCCTGGTGGTGGGCCGCAGCTACTGGGCGCTGCACGGCCACCGCTGGATCAAGGCCAAGGTGCTGCGCATCAACCACCGCCTGGATGTCAACACCCTGGCCCAAACCGAGGCCACCGAGCTCGAACCCAACGCCATTGGCCACATCACCCTGGGCCTGCAGCAGCCGATTGCCGCGCTGGCTTTTGACCGATCCCGCGTGCTGGGTTCGCTCATTCTGGTGGACACGGCTACCCACGCCACGGCCGGGGCATTGTTGATCGAATAAACTCGGGGGCTTCGCGCCTGTGCGCAAGCGCCCCATTCCACGCACCGAATTAGCCATGACCCATACCGTTACAGAAGCCTGCATCAACTGCAAATACACCGATTGCGTGGACGTGTGTCCCGTGGACTGTTTTCGCGAAGGCCCCAACTTTCTGACGATTGACCCCGACGAATGCATTGACTGCGCCGTCTGCATCCCCGAATGCCCGGTCAACGCGATTTACGCCGAAGAAGACGTGCCCCACGACCAGCAGCACATGACCAAAATCAACGCCGAGCTGGCCAAACTCACAAGCTGGAAGAGCATCACCAAGCGCAAGGCGCCCCTGCCCGAGGCAGAAGCGTGGAAAGACAAGACCGGCAAATTGGCCGATCTGGTTCGCTGAACGGTTTTTCGCCTTGGACCGGTCCCAAACCCCTATTGAGACCGACGCGCTCATCATTGGCGCCGGGCCCGTGGGCCTGTTTCAGGTGTTTGAACTTGGCCTGCTGGGCGTGCAGGCCCATGTGGTGGACACCCTGCCCTTTGCCGGCGGCCAATGCATTGCACTCTACGCCGACAAGCCGATTTACGACATTCCGGCTGTGAAGCGCTGCACCGGCCGCGAGCTGACCGAACGTCTTCTGGACCAAGCCGCCCCCTTCAAACCCACGTTTCACTTCAACCAGACCGTAGACGCGCTAGAGCGCCAGGACAACGGCCGCTACGCACTGCAAACGTCAACGGGCACGCGCTTTGCGGCCAAGACGGTGTTCATTGCGGCAGGTGTGGGCGCCTTTCAGGCCCGCAAACTACACGTAGAAGGCCTGGACGCGTTTGACGGCACGCAAGTGCATTACCGGCTGCTGGGCCTTGAAGAGGTGCACAAACAAGACCTGGTGGTGCTGGGCGGCGAAGACAGCGCACTGGAAGCGGCTATCGCCCTGTGCGACTCAGCAGCGAAAAGCGTGACCCTGATCCACCGGCGCGACCTGTTCCAGGCCGAAGCCGCCACCCTTGCCCGAGTCAAGGCGCTGCGCGCCTCGGGCCGCTTGCGTTTTGTGGAAGGACAAATTACCGGCCTGCGCAGCCAGACGCGGCTGCACGGTTTGGTGGTGACCGACAAGGACGGCCAACAAAGCACGGTGCCGCTGGACAGCTTGCTGGTGTTTTTGGGCCTGTCGCCCAAGCTCGGGCCCGTGGCGCAATGGAGCCTGAACATGGAACGCAAACAGCTGTGCGTGGACACCGCTACCTTTGCCACCAGCGCGCCCGGCATCTTTGCCGTGGGCGACATCAACACCTATCCGGGCAAGAAAAAGCTGATTTTGTGCGGCTTTCATGAGGCCACCCTGGCCGCTTTTGCCGCCATGGAACTCATCACCCCCGACGAACGCGTGCAACTTCAATACACCACCACCAGCAGCAAGCTGCACCGCGCCCTGGGCGTATCAAGCTAAGCCGCCTGAACGCCGGGCGCACCCGGCACCGCCTCGATCACAGGGTCGCGGGCTCAAACAAGGCAATCGCCTGGCCACTGGCAAAGCTCTCGCCGGGCTGCACCAGCACCTGGGCAAGCACGCCGTCCTGCGGCGCCTCCATGTCAATGGACGCTTTGACCAGCACCACGCTGGCAATCACCTGCCCCGCTTTGACCGGCACACCCACGCCCACCAGCCATTTGTCCAAGAGCGCCTCGGTGCCGTCTTGGGCGCCAGACCAGGCGGCGTCCGCCAGCTTGATTTCGATCATGCGCTTGCGTGCGCCAGTTTTTTAAGCAGCAGTTCCTGCACCGCCTTGACGATGTGGTCCACCTGCGGAATGACGAACTGCTCCAGCGGCCGGCTGTAGGGAATAGGCACGTTGGGCACCGCCAGGCGGCGTACCGGGGCTTTCAGGCTGACGGTGTCCAGGTGCTCGGCCACCGTGGCGGCCACTTCGCCCGTCAGGCCAAAGCCCAGATAGTCCTCGTCCACGATCAGCAAACGGCCGGTCTTGCGCACCGATTTCAAAATCGCCCCCACGTCCAAGGGCACCAGGGTGCGCAAGTCCAGCACCTCGGCGTGAATGCTTTGCGCCTCTAGCGTTTTGGCCGCCAGCACCGCTTTTTGCACCATCTGGCTGATGGTGATGATGGTCACATCGCCGCCCTCTTTGACCACATGCGCCTGCCCAAACGGAATACTGTAAGACGCCTCGGGCACGTGGTTGCTGCTGCCCTCAAAGTAGGCCATCCACGGCAGGCCCATGATGCCCTTGTGGTACATGAAGATCACTGGGTTGTCGTCGCGAATGGCCTGAACCATCAGGCCCTTGGCGTCATAGGCGTTGGACGGCACCGCCACCTTGATGCCCGGCATGTGCGCAAACGTGCCGTACAGGCATTGCGAGTGCTGGGCCGCGTCGCTGTAGCCGCCGCCAATGGCGGTGGTCACCACCACCGGCAGCTTGACGTGGCCGCCCGACATGTAGGTGTTCTTTGCCAAATGGTTGTAGATCTGGTCCATGCACACGCCAAAAAAGTCAACAAACATCAGCTCCACAATGGGGCGCAGGCCCGCAGCGGCCGCTCCGGTGGCGGTACCAATAAACGCGGTCTCAGAGATCGGCGTGTCCATGATGCGGTCTGGGCCAAACTTGTCGAGCAGGCCACCGGTGGCTCCAAAAATGCCGCCATAGGCGCCGATGTCTTCTCCCATGACAAAGACATTGGGGTCGCGCGTCATCTCTTGGGCAATGCCTTCGGATATGGCCTGGGCCATGGTCAGGATGCGTGGGGTGTTCATAACAGCTCCTTGTTCTTGCGGGTCAGCCAACGAAAACGTCGTTCAAGGCGTCGTGCGCGGCGGGGTAATCGCTCTCGCGGGCAAACTCAAAAGCGGCTTTCACCCGCTTGTGCGCCCGGTCTGTCATGGCTGCCTGATCGGCCGCCGACGCCAGTTTCTTGTCGGTCAGCATGGCTGCGAGCTTTGGGACGGGATCGTTCTGGCGCAGCTGGGCCACTTCGCCCTTGGGCCGGTAGCTCTCGGGATCGCCCTGGAAGTGGCCAAAGTAGCGGTCGGTCTTCACCTCGATCAGGCTGGGGCCCTGGCCCGTACGGGCCCGCACGATGGCCGGTTGCACCGCCTCAAACACGGCCACCGCGTCGTTGTCCAGCACCCGAATGCCGGGAATGCCATAGCCCGCCGCCCGGCTGGCAATCGAGTCCACCGAGGTGGCGCTGGTCTTGGGCACCGAGATCGCCCAGTGGTTGTCCTCGCAAACAAAAATCACCGGCAAGCGCCACAAGGCCGCCAGGTTCAGCGACTCATGAAACGAGCCCTGGTTGGCCGCGCCTTCGCCAAAAAATGCGACTGCTACCCAATCTTTGCCCATCTTTTTGGCCGCCAGTGCGGCGCCGCAGGCAATCGGCATGCTCGCGCCAATGATGCCGCTGCAGCTGAACTTGTGGGCGTTGTCAAACAGGTGCATGTGCCCGCCCTTGCCCTTGCCCAGGCCCGAGCGTTTGCCAAACATCTCGGCCGTCATCGGGTCCAGCGGCACGCCCTTGGCAATGGCAAAGTGGTGTGGCCGGTGCGTGCCAACCACGGTGTCGTTGTCGGTCAAGTGCGCACAGATGCCCACGGCTACCGGCTCTTGCCCGGCGGCCAAGTGCATCTCGCCGGGCACCGGGCCCGCGCCAATGTCAAAGGCCAGCCCTTTTTGGATGTTTGGCGGCAACTTGCCCTCCATGTACACGGCGGCCATGGTTTCTTCGTAAAAGCGGATTTCCACCATCTTTTCGAACATCCAGAGAAGCTTGTCTTTTGCGATTTGCATATGGGACTCCTGAGCGTGCGCTTGGCCGCCACTTCGATGCCGAAGCAGCCCCGGACGCCGACCGGCGCTACGGTTTGCGCAATTTAGGCCTCCGGTAATCCACCCCCTTGACGTAGATCAGGCCAGCGTCAATCAGCCGCCTGCAACACGCGAACAAGCGCGCCGCATCGCCCAAGCCGAGAGCCCCAAAATGGGGGCGGAAGTTTGCTATACTTGCGGGCTTGAAAGCAGCGAAGCTTGTTGGACAAACAACAAAAACGCAGTGCTGCTTTGCAACAGACACCAAAGATATTCCTCGATAGCTCAGTTGGTAGAGCGCCGGACTGTTAATCCGTAGGTCCCTGGTTCGAGCCCAGGTCGAGGAGCCAGACAAAAAAAGCACTGATGCTCTCAGTGCTTTTTTCATTTGTGGCGCCAACATTGCCGCCTATGGGGCATCGGGCATCGGACATGGCGCTGGCTATTCACGACCTTCACTTTGGGTGCTTCAGCGTACCGACGGACAACGCTGCCGTCGGGACACTGGCGGCATTGCCTTATGGCCCACCTTCAGGAAACGCTCTTGTTCCAATCCATTGCTATCGTGCTTGTCATCCTCTGGCTGCTGGGCATCGTATCGTCCTACACCATGGGCGGGTTCATTCATATTTTGCTGCTCGCAGCGCTCATCATGGTGCTGCTACGACTGATCCAGGGTCGGCGCCTGTAGTAGATGGGCGCCGCCCTGGCGCCATTCGCGCGCGCTTAAAAGCGGAAGCCAATGCCAATGGTTCGGTTAAAGGCAGAGGGTTTCAGATTCAGGCCAGAGATGCTTTTTGCGTTGTAGTCCGATTGGGTCAGCTCGAACTGCCAGTACGCGGTTTTTCCAAAGCTCATGCGCACACCGGCACCATAGCCCAGGCCATCAAAATTCTCGCTGCCACCGGTCACGCCGCTGGCCGAGGTTTCCCCCTTCATGCTGATGTAAGCGGCCTTGGCAAAAACCAAGGTCGAAGGATTCACCAAGAATCCAGGCTCGACATAGAGCGAATACATGTCTTTGCCTTTAAGGCTGACGGTCGCGCCGCCCGACGCGATGTTGCCTGCATTGAAATCAGCCAAGGTGTACGTGCCACCCAGCCCGAACACGCCGTTACCGCCCATGGACACACCATACGCTGCTTGCAGGGTGAAGTTTTCTGAACCATCGCCAAATTTTCCCGACACGCCAGTGCCCGTGGCCTCGGTGCTGACCGACGAGGAGTTTGCGTTGACGCCAACGCTAAAGCCCTCAAAGTTTCGACCTTGGGCAAAGGCCTGCGGGGCCAGCGCGGCACCTAATACAGCGGCGAGGAGAAGTTTTTTCATGGCATTGACCTTCATGGTTGGAAGAAAAAAAATGCAGCCCAGGGGGCCACCGATACGCATTTACTCTACCGAGCTAGCGTCAATATCCACGCCCGGATTTGTGATTCGAATCACTTCCGCTGGGGATTGCCATCGGGCGACGGCGATTGCTGTTTTTCTGCCCACCCTCTTTTGAAAACTCTTTGCTCAACTTGGCTAATTCGGCCACGCGGGTCGCGATGCGGCGGTTGATGCTCTCGGGCGCAAACTGCCCGTTGGCCAGCGCCCTGCCCGCTGGCACGCCGGTCAACAAGGCGATGGCCGAGTCCACGTGGTCCACCGCGTAGATGTGAAACTTTCCTGCAGCCACGGCCGCCACCACGTCCTGGCGCAGCATCAGATGCGGAGCGTTCGACAACGGAATCAGCACGCCGTGTTGGCCGTTAAGCCCGCGCGCAGCGCATATGTCAAAAAAGCCCTCAATCTTTTCGTTCACCGCGCCAATGGCCTGCACCTGCCCAAACTGGTTCACCGAGCCGGTCACGGCCAGCGACTGCAGCACGGGCGCATTGGCCAAATGGGACAACAAGGCGCACAACTCGGCCAGCGACGCGCTGTCGCCCTCAACCAGCCCATACGACTGTTCAAAGACCAGACTGGCTGACAGCGCCAGCGGCTGGTTGCGGGCGTAGCGCGACGCCAAAAAGGCCGACAAGATCAAAACGCCCTTGCTGTGAATGGCCCCGGCGAGCTGAACTTCGCGCTCAATGTCCACCATCTCCCCCCGGCCCAAACGCGTGGTGGCGGTAATGCGCGTGGGCTGCGCAAACGCGTAGTCGCCCTGCTGCAGCACCGAAATTCCGTTGACCTGCCCCACCACGGCGCCTGCGGTGTCGATCATCAGCGTGCCGCGCAATATGGCCTCATGCAGGTGCTCGCGCAATCGGTCTTGGCGGCGAATCTGCGCGTCAATGGCCTGCTGCACCTGCTTTGCGCTCGTCACTTGCAAACCCGCCTCCTGCGTCCAGAAGTCAGCTTCCTGCAGCACGTCAGCCACGCTTCGAATGTGGGTGCTGAGTCGCAGAGCATCACCCACCAGGCGCGCGCTGTGCTCAATCACCCGTGCCACCGCGCTGCGGTCCAGCGGCAAAAGTTTGTCTTTGGCGCACAGCGTGGCCAACATGCGCGCGTACAGCAGCTGGTTTGCGGGCGAGCGCTCCATGCGTTCCTCAAAGTCGGCCGCGACCTTGAACAGCTCGCAGAAGTCGGGGTCGTATTGCTGCAGCAGGTAATAAAAGATCCGGTCGCCAAACAGCACAATTTTCACGTCCAAGGGCATGGGCTCGGGCTCCAGCGACACCGTGCTCACCAGGCTGACCATCTGCCCGAGCGACTCCAGGCGAATCTCGCGCGCCTGCAGTGCGCGCTTGAGAGCGTCCCAGGCAAAAGGCTGGCCCAGCACCTTGCGCACATCAAGCAGCAAATAGCCCCCATTGGCGCGGTGCAGCGCGCCGGGTTTGATCAGCGTGAAATCGGTGACCAGCGCGCCGAGCTGGGCAATGTGCTCCACCCGCCCCATCAGATTGGCGTAGGTGGGGTTGTCTTCGCTGACGATGGGCGCGCCCGCGTGCACGCCGTTGCTCACCAGCACATTAACCTGGTAGCGGTGAAAGCTCTTGCGCGTAACCACCGCCAGGCCTGAGAGGTTGGCCGATTCCTCGTCGCTGCGAAAGTCGTCGGCGTTTTCGATCATGTCTTGCTGCACCAAATCCAGGTGCGCCAATACCTCGACCAAGCCCGCAAACCGAGCGCGCAGTTCGTTCAGCACGTGCACCACCACAGCACGCGTGGTCTCGCGGTTGAGCTGCTTGAGTTGCTCGCCGCGCTCCTTCATCCACTGCGGAATGTGGCTCAGGATTTTTTCCAGGCGCTGCTGCAGCTCAGCAATGGTGTTGCTGATGCGACCGCGCTCCTGCGCAGGCAGCTTGTCGTAGTCCTGCGGCGCCAGCACCTCTTCCTTGCGGGTGGGCGCAAAGGCAAATCCGCTGGGCGTGCGGATCAGCACCACCTGCTGCTTGACCGCATCGTCACCGAGTTCCTTGAGCGCCTTGTCCTGCAGCAAGCTAAAGGCGCGCTGGATCGCTTCGGCCTTGGCACGGTACTCCTCGCTCTCAAACAGCGCGGGAATGGCGGTGCGCAAATACTCCACCCGCTGCGCCAGCCCTTGCTGCAGTTCGGTGCCACGCCCAGGCGGCAGGCGCAGGGCACGCGGCTTGTGCGCCTGGCCGAAATTATTCAGATAGCACCAATCGCTCGGTGGCGACTCGCTGGCGGCCTTTTGCGCCAAATACTGGCCCACCATGCTGCGCTTGCCCACGCCGGCCGGGCCCAGCACGAAGATGTTGTAACCCTCGTGGCGGATGCCAGCACCAAAGCGCACCGCCTCTACCGCCCGGGCCTGGCCCACCAGCTCGGCCAGCCCCGCTAAATCGGCGGTGGTCTGGAAAGAAAATTCCGCCGGATCGCAGGCCTGGTACAACTGTTCAGGCATAAGCCCCATCGCTGCCGCGTCCGACGCGCCGAGGGGCGCCCCCACTTCGCCCGGCCCGGCGGGGCTCGGGTTGCGCAAGAAGCGCGCGCCCACGGCCCCGTCATCGGCCCCAGGGCCCCCAGCTTCCAAGCGCATAAGTTCTCCGTGCAACGAAGCCCGAATTAGAAACGCGCCAGCTGCCAATAAAAATGATCCAGCGCAGGGCCGCGCTCCGGCACTAGCGGGCTTGTGTGCGCCATGTCGGCAAGC
>Ga0304729_1001815_pt1 | contig 13455 bp, 23 predicted proteins | sample C_131016_MF_Meta_FD_190475 | JGI IMG/M metagenome (GOLD analysis project Ga0304729, IMG submission 190475) | Freshwater microbial communities from Lake Croche, Canada to study carbon cycling - C_131016_MF_MetaG (v2) (version 2) | ecosystem: Environmental > Aquatic > Freshwater > Lake | place... | reverse complement strand
AGTGACATTAATCTGTGTCGGCATACCATTTGCAAATGTAGTAAATGCACCATTAGGTGTATAGTTGACTGACATCTCTTTTAATACGCAAGATGTATGACGATGAATATTCTGATTTTCTATTCCATTGTTATAGTAAAAGATATCAAACTCAGATGGATAAATGTAAATAAAATTATTATTATCTTTAAACTCAGGATGCATATGATACTTAAATGTTTTAATAATGTTTAAAACATTAGCAGCTTCTTCTGCGCTTCTTGGGAAAAATTGATAATCAAAACTAAACGATCTAAAATCAACTCCCTTAAATATTTGTTCCTTTTTAGGATTTGATGCCATACCTGTTGCAGCGGATAATCCTGCTGCATTTGGACCTTTTGATAATGCCAAATTTGTAATGATAGCTTGTGCTGGTTCTGCTAATCCTTTGGCAGATCCCGCTGAAACTGCAGCTAATAATTCTTCAGAAGCAGTAGTTGCCATTTGAAGAGCACCTGTATCCTCGTCGCCCCACTGCATACCATATCTAATCTGTAATTGATTTGGTACATGCATGGCAATCGCAGTCTTTAATCTTTTCTGAGCACGAGATGCTGATGCAGCCATTGTTGTTGTCGTTACTGCACCAACTTCAGCTAGCACAGCTGCAGTTCCAGCAACTTTACCGACACCCAATGCTTCTCCAAGAACAGCACCGCCAGCGATTAATCCAGTCTGTGCTGCAAGTAGTTTTCCAGTTGTTAAATTTTGAGCAATCAGATCTCCACGATCTCTTGGAGTAATATTTTCTACAAAATTATCTGCAGTTAATGATTTTGCTAGTTTAGAATCAACAGCAATATTAATATAGAATATAACATAGTTTCCACCGTACTGTGTACCATTATCTGACAATAAATCGCTTGGATACATATGTTGCTTCACTTCATAAGGAGACGACTCAGCATTTCCTTTATGCAGTTCTGCTCCTCTAGTACTACCCATATAAGGAGGAGCACTAAGTGATGTTGCTTTATCTCTAACAGCTTGTACAGCTGAAGATGCTTGGTTTCTAAGATCGGAGAGGATTGCCATTTATTGTTTTAACCCTAAATATGGTTGTTGTTATCCTAATTAGTTATTTATGTTCCACAAAAGAAAGTATATTCCTATATTCCCAGAAAAATATACAGGGGATCCTTCAAACATTATTATGAGATCCAGCTGGGAAACACGATTCGCTGCATGGTGTGATAAAAACCCTAGCGTATTAAAGTGGAGTTCTGAGGAAACTATTATACCATACAAATGTCCAACAGATAATCGTATTCATCGTTATTTTGTGGATTTTAAGATTACTGTATCTACAGGTAAAACCTATCTGGTTGAAGTCAAACCAAAAATACAAACCCAACCACCTATTTATCCTGGAAAGAGAACCCAGAGATATTTACAAGAGTCTCTATCATTTATGAAAAACCAAGCAAAATGGGAAGCAGCAAGCGAGTTTGCCAAAGATCGAGGATGGGAGTTTAAAATTATAACAGAACACGAGTTGGGTCTAGCACCTAAATAAGAGTATGGCTCAAAAATCACCAATGCTCGATGTATTCGAACGAAACAAATATGACTTGGCTACAAGCGTTAGAAAGTCTAAAGGATGGTTCGAACAACAAGTCACTCTGCTGACTAAGCAACAACTCACTCCAGCGAAAGTGTTAAATGGTAATACAGATCAATTAGTCACTAGAATTATGCCTGGAAGACTATACATGTATGGCTATGATCCTAAAGGTAAAAAAGAGTTACCTTACTATGATAGATTTCCTTTGGTATTTCCATTTAGTAGAACTCCAGATGGATTCATGGGGTTGAATATGCATTACCTTCCGTATCATCTAAGGATTAGACTCCTAGATTCTTTGTTAGTATTTAAATCTAATAATCGTATGGATGAAACAACTAGACTAAAGTATTCATGGCAGGTTATAGATGGAGTTTCTCGATTTGCTGCTGCACAACCATGCGTTAAACAGTATTTAACTGGTCATGTAAGAACACAATTTAGACAAATTGATGCCGATGATTGGGCGACTGCTATGTTGCTTCCAGTTGAACGATTTGTTGGTGCATCTAAACAAGAAATATGGTCGGATTCGATCAGAAAAATAAGAAGGGCTTAAAATGGCACTTAACTTACCATTCCTCACTAAAGACACTGCACGAAAAGATGCTAAACCAAATAAAATTAACCAGTTTATAGCTGAAGTTAAAACTGGAGCATTAGCTCGTTCTAATAGATTTGGTGTAGAATTTACTCCACCAGCTGGAATAAATCCAGGTAATTTAAGAAAGATTTTGTTGTTCTGTGACACAGTTCAACTTCCAGGAATAAACTATTCTACTGTTCAGAACAGAACATTCGGTGAATTTCGTGAAGTGCCTTATGAAAAACTATACGAACCAATAAATCTAACTTTTTATGTTGATAATGATATGCAAGTAAAGAAATTGTTTGATGATTGGATGAGTTTGATTTCTAATCCTGATACACGAACTTATAGTTATTACAACACTTATATTGCATCCAAATTTACTATTGAAGTTCAAGATATTAATGATAAAACAAGATATCAAGTTGAACTATTTGAAGCATATCCAAAAAATCTAAATGCAGTTGCGCTAGATAATGCTTCTAAAGATGTTATGAAACTAACTGTTAATATGCAATACAAATACTGGAAGGCAACTCCAATATCACAATTGGCAGACGATCAAAAGATTCCTACCAGTTTCATTGATAAAATGACTAAGAATTTTACAGGATTCCAAGAAACATTGAATAGAACATTGGGTAGTACTGCAGGTAACTTTGTTACTGGTTCTGTTCTATCGTATGGAGTAACTAAACTTCCAGGATTATTGAAGTTCTAATAAATACATCATTAAGGATTGCGAATGAAGATTGATGAAACATTATCTGCCGAGTTTGGTATACAACCAATGGGCAATACTGAAGTGATAACAAAGACTGGAGAAGTTATTAACGACTCTACAAATAAAATTCAAGACGACTTCGATGTCACTCGAGGTAATCTTCGCATTTTACTCCAGCAAGGGCAGGAAGCACTACAGAAGTCACTTGATGTGGCTATGCAGTCTGAGCATCCAAGAGCATTTGAAGTTGTTGGAAATTTAATGAAACAGTTGGCTGATATAAACCAACAGTTATTAGATCTACATCAACAGAAGCAAAAACTGGATACACCTAAAGAGGGATCCAGAAAAGAAGTGACGAATAACAATGTTATCTTTACAGGTAGCACTGCTGAGTTGAATAAATTAATTAAGAATATGTCTAAAGGAGAATAATTATGGCTTTACCAATGAATAGTACACCAATTTATAACTTGGTGATTCCGTCAACTAAGAAGTCTATTACATATAGACCATTTTTAGTTAAAGATCAAAAAACTTTGTTGATAGCACAGCAAAGTGATGATCAAAGAATTATGATTGATAGTTTAAAAGAAGTTATTAAATCATGCGTCACAGAACCTATTGAAATTAATAAACTGGCAATCTTTGATATCGAATACATTTTTACTCAGCTAAGATCTAAGTCTGTTGGTGAAACTGTAGATATCGTATTATCCTGTGATGAAGATCACGGAGAAGATAATGCAAAGGCTAAGATTCAACATACGATAGATCTGTCGCAGTTGACTGTACAAGAAAAAGAAGGACATACTAACAAGATTGAGTTGTTCGGCACTGTCGGTGTAGTTATGAAGTATCCTAATATTGATGATGTTAAAAAACTACAAGGTGGTGAAGTAACAGCTGATGATACATTTAAATTAGTGGCTTCATCAATTGACTACATTTATGATGCAGATGCAGTGTATCATGCAAAAGATCAAACTGAACAAGAACTCATGGATTTTATTAACAACTTGACTTCTGAACAGTTTGGTAAAATACAAAGTTTCTTTGATACTATGCCGAAACTAACACACACTGTTAATTATAATTGTCCTGTTTGTAACAAAGCGCATACCATCCTGTTGGAGGGAATGCAAAGTTTTTTTTAATAAACCTTTGTCATGACAGCTTGGTGAATCATTATAAAATGAATTTTGCCTTGATGCAGTACCACAAATATGCTCTATCAGATATTGATAACATGTTGCCGTTCGAGCGAGAGGTCTATGTCTTTATGTTAAAAGAATACTTAGAAGAAGAAAAGAAACGACTAGAGAGCAAATAAATGGAACTCGTACTTCAAAAACAATCTAATCAGCTGGCTGAATCAGGCAGTAGACCAATAGGATCCTCTGGTGGCGGAGGTGGCTCAGGTGCAGCTGGTGGAATGGGTAACTTGGCGCAGGAACTAATTGGTTCTTTACAAGATTTAACATCTGGTATAAGAAAGTTAGTAACTGCTGTTCAATTTAATACTAGAGCGATTAGTAGTATACCATCTGCTGGTGGTGGCGATGGCAAAGGTTTAGAAAACGAAATTGAAGGTAATAGAGCAAGAGATGCTCAGACTGGATTGTTGCTTAAAATTGAAGAAAACACTCGTGGTATGGGTGGTGGCAAAACTGAAAAGAAAGACGATAAGAAAAAAGAAGGTTGGACTTGGTTAGACACTATTAAAACTTTCGGTCTTGCTATTGCAGCTGCACTCGGTACAATAGCTGGTTTATTCTCAGCGCAGATTAAAACTATGAAATTCTTCGGTAGTCTTCTAATGAAAGCTGCTGAAGGTATTGGTGATATATTCAAAAGATTCGCAAAGTTTCTAGGATTAGATGAAATTGGTGCGAACATCCAAGAAAAGTTTAAACGAATCGTAACCTTTGTTGAGGATATTACCAAAGGTTTAAGAGAAAGAATTGGTAATATTGGTAAATCAATATCTACATTCTTTGAAGAATCAATGGCGAAGTTTAAAAAGTATTTTTCTTTCTTTGAAGAATCGGACATAGGCAAAAAGATAAAGAGTACTATATCTGCTGTTCAAGATGCCTTCACGAATTTCTTACCTAATCTTAAAGAAAGTTTTTCTGGATTTGGTAAAGAGGGGGTGATTGGAAAAATCTTTACTGCTGTCAAAGACTTCTTCTCAGGTATGGGTTCATACTTTGATAATTTCGCTAAAGTTTTTAAAGTTGTTGGTAAAGTTGTAGCAAAGATTGCCTATCCCCTTGGAATTATTATGGGTATCTGGGATACAATCCAAGGTGCTATCGAGGGATATGACACTGGTGGCATACTAGGTGCAATCAAAGGTGGTATCACTGGTTTGATTAATGGTGTATTCTTGTCATTCTTTGATCTGATTAAAGACGGAATTTCTTGGATCTTAGAAGCAGTAGGATTTAAAGATGCAGCTAAATTTTTAGACTCGTTCTCATTTCAAGATTTATTTAAAGGGTTAATGGACGCACTGTTTAGTCCAATTGAAACACTTAAAAAAGCATTCGAAGGATTAGACTTTAAAGCATTAATATTTGATCCGTTGTCAAAAGCATGGACATTTTTAAACGAATCTCTTGGTGGTATACCGCAAAAGATTGTTGATAATATTAAATTGTATATTATCGATCCATTAGCAAATGCGTTTGCTCCAGTGACTAAAATGTTTAGTGATATGGCATCAAAGGTAATCGGATTCTTTAAAGACTTTTCTATTCCTGGAGTTTCAATTAAGATTCCATTTAAAGAAGAACCATTAAAAATTGGACCATGGTATCCATTTAGAGGTGATGCAAAATCTGAGGGTGGTGGAGATGCAGCTAAACCTGCAGCTGTAAGTGGTGACGCTAAAAATGCTACACCAGTTGCCGCAAGCGAAACTAATAAAGTTTCTACAGTCAAACCAGCAGATGCATCAACTGTTACTAATGCATCTAAAACAAACGCTGAGACTGCTTTAAATAGAGCACAAACTGTTCCAAGTAGTAATACTGTTGTCAATGCTCCAAACAATGTCATGAATAAAACTACTCAAATCTCGAGACCACCTATTCGTAACACAGAACCTTCAGTATCTTCATACCTTAGAAGTAGATTGATTACATAAAAAAAGGGATCTTTACGATCCCTTTTTAATTTCTATTCTAAAGAATTAATCTTCTTTAGCAATCTTTTCGAAGTATGACATTACATCGTCATCGTCTTCTTCCATTGCCTTTGGTGCTGGCGCAGGTTTAGAAGCAATCTTTGGTGCTTGTGCTACTGGACGATCTTCATCTTCAGCGATCTGTGCAGCAGACTTGCTAGCAAAAGAATCACCAGATAAAACCTCATTGAGTTTCTTCTTTAACTCATCATAAGACTTGAAGTTCTTACGATCTGTAAACTCAGCCAATTTGACTTGAGCAGAAGCGATCTTAACGATCTCATCATCAGAACCAATTGCATGTGGTTCCATAAATGCAGACTCATCATAGTTTGCGTAACCATCTTTCTTACGCATACGAAGTTTAAAGTTTGCACCTTCCCAGAAGTCGAACACATTGACTGGCTTCTCATCTTCAAAGGTTGGACGAGCCTTGTCCATAATCTTATCAAAGATTTTCTTACCAAACTTCCACAAGAACACTTTACCTTCATTCTCAGGATGCTTAGGATCTGATACAATCAGAATGTTAGCAGTGAATGAAAGACGACGCTTTTGTTTACGAGCAATCTCTTTGTTTGCTTCAGAACCAGAGTTCCAAAGTTGAGTGTTCAATTCACCGACTGGATCATTTTCACCAAGAGTTGTTAGGGAGTTTTCGATATACCATTTTCCAGTTGGACCTTGGAAGCCATGAGAAAAGATACGAACCCATGGGAGTTCATCACCTTCTACACGAGGTAGGAATCGGATTGTTGCTGTTCCGTTGCCAGCCTTATCACCTTCGAGTCGCCAGAAGCGATCGTCTGTGAAAGACTTTTGTTCGGATTGGGGATTTGCGACTTTTTCGAATGCGTTTGAGATTGCACCAAAGTCAGAGTTGCGCATTTTGCGCAGAGATTGAATATCCATCGTATTTCCTTTGTATTAAAAGTATTAATTTGTATTATCGTTTTGTATATGTTGAATCTGAATGTCATCACTAACTTCAATCTCATCGTCAAATGAGTCATCATTTAAATCATAGTCTTCATCAACATAACTATTTAGCGTTTTCATACCACCACTTTTTCCAGAACGCTTCCCAGAAAATTCTTTATCAGTTTTTTGCTTATTGTATGTCTTACCCATTGTATCACTCTGCAAGTTCTTCTTTAAAATGCTCGAAGATTTTACCAATCTTAATTCTATCGTATTTTACGAACCCAGTCAACTTTTTAATTCTTCGCAACTCATCTTCCCATATGTATTTTACAGAAGCATGAGTTGACCATTCATCAAGTATGTCTATCTGGTCGTTTATAATATTTAGAGTTTCTATTGCAATTTTACCCCCAACAAATAAGTTTAATGCTACTGGATATTCGTTTTCGGTAAACTGAAATATTGCAGTGGGTTTTAACTTGTTCATTTCAACATATGTTAATAAAGTTGCTAAGTCATCCACAAAAATCTTAGTCATAGACTGTTTTCGTTTCTGCCATTGCAAATAATTATCGTCTGCTTCTTGACCAGCATAAATTGCTTGGTCATTACCATATGCAAAGTTCGCTACAAAGAACTGGATGATGTCTTTATCATCTGGTCGTTTGCTTGCTAACTTCTCAAATATGTATCTGTCATTGCGAGCATTAAATGCTTCACGAGTACCACGAACATTACCTCTGTTCTCAAAAACATTGAATCTGTCAGTGGTAAAATGAAGTTTAATTGCTAGGTAATAACGATATGCCTTAAATCCATCCATTACACATCCAGTTGTGCTTGCTTTGGTAAGTAGTTCAATTCACGAAAGTCCATCTCAATTTTATCTTTCAGAGACTTGTTAATCAACTTCGATACATCTTCTGGTTCTAGATAGTTTTCTTTACAATACTCAAGAACAGCATCCATATAACTCAATTTGCTATCACGAACCATCTGCTCTATGTGAAGAGAAAATTCGTTTGCAGTTTTAAACATTTCGTTCCTTATTAATCCAGTACTGAGTTGCTTTAAGTTCATGATCTACCTTTTCATATTCTTTGAGTTTATTTTTATACAGTTTCCAGACAGGTGTATCAGTTTTATCAGGATCCATCTGTCGTTCAAACTTCTCAAGGAACATAGAGAAGAATTTATCTAATTTCATTTTTTGGACTTGTAAGTCACTATACTTCTCGTTCAGCGTCATAATATATTATACCTTATTTGTCATTGCAAGACAAGTTAATCATGTTGCCACCATAGAATGCAACATCCATGATAAGTGCATCGTTTTCATCCTGTAATTTAGCAATCTTTTCTTTCATGCATTGCATTTCTTTATAGTGTTGATTGCGGAGAATTTCTATCTCTGCTTCTTTTTCAGAACACTTAACACAAAATTCAGCCATTGTTATCTCCTCATCGTTGCAATAGCAACTGCTTCTTCATCACTAAAAATTGGAACTGCATTACTTTTATGCATCGTGCCAATACCTTTAACCTTAGTACCTGTATAAACAGGGTTTGGTTTCTTAACACAAGGAGCACCTGTGAATGGAAGACTTGGAATCTTAGGTGTCTCACGACAAGCAGGTGTACCAAGTGAGTATACATCACTGAGTGATTGCTTTTTAGGAGCAATCGTCTTTGTGGCATACTTCTTTAGCATGGTTTCCCATGACGACTGCAACTCTCGCTGCTTGATAGTCGGTTTTTTCTTCTTGGATTTTCCAAGTGATGTATGTAGCATTTGCATAATATAATTATACCTCAAATAAAGTTGCAAGTCAAGCAGTATAGTTTTTCCAACGATTTAAGTCGCCAGACAGTCTACTTTTAATCTTGTGGCATACGACACACAATTCTTGTATATTCGATAGCCGATTATCAGTGTGGTCTCCATTCTTATGATCAATTTCAGTTATGTGCATATCTTTGGGAAGAAGTTTATGGTTCACAGCACATTTAAAACCTAGTCTACTATCTTTGTTTTCACAAATACCAGTTCTATATGAAGTAACTCCAACTGCATATGGTTTTCTACCTTGTTGTGCTTTTTCACAATGACTGCATATGGGTTTCCAACGATGTGTTCCATCTTCATTTTTATAATTCCAGGTAACAGGTTTCTTGCAGCCTTTATTAATACAAGTTGGGCGAAATTCTAGAACATTTCCCATAATTACACCACGAATCCAGTTGTATCTTTCTTGGCTTTACCTTTGGCTTTCAAACCAACGATAACACCCTTTGGATCTAAGAAACGAAGATCAGTCTCATCGCCATTAATAACTGGACGACCAAGATATGTTTCTGGCACTTTGTGAAATACAGCTGCAACATTCATGCCATTTGACAATGCAATACGAACATCCATATCGTTGCCATCTGCTTTAGAGAAAGTCAGGTGATAGTTAGGAATGTGTGATACTTTGCGATTGTTGATTTTGGTATAGTCGTAAAACTGCACTTCTGGGAACATCTGGAAAATGTTTTTGCCATTTGCAACTTCATACTTCTCCCATGCGAGATCTGAAGTACCATTCAAACGAAAGACTGGAATCAATCCTTGTTTTTCTGCTTTGGTTTTTGTTTTGATAATCTCAACAGTCAACTCATTGAGGAATGCTTGACGATTTTCGAAGAATGCTTTGGTCTTACGAATTCGTGCTTGCTGAATCACATTAGTGGTCTCACCCTTTTTGAAGATGCCACCACGACCAGCAGTATTCAAACATGCAGCAGTACATCCAGCTGTTCGTTTGGCACACACTTCTTTACCTGATAAATCAGCAGGTGCAAAGTGTAACACTGAGGACAAATAACCCTTCTTTTGACCCTTTAACAACTTTGGATTACCAACAGTAAGCAGACCCATTTTTACTTCCTTTTCAACGATATAATAGAGTTATTATACGCTAATTACGAATTAAAGACAACCCCCTAGAACACCTGTATCCTAGAGGGTTGGTTAGGTAAGTAGTTACTTACTTAGAGGATTTTGAGGTGGAAAACCCTTGTTGATGCGATGCTGCATAGGCTACACAAACTACATCTCTCTCGTTTGCATAGGCACAACGAACTGCAACTGGATCAATTCCTTTTACAATCGCTGACTCTACATTTCGTTCAACAGACTTCAACTCACTATACTGGAAAAAAGTCACCGAACAAATAAGTGTAACAATTGCAAGTGTCACACAACTAACAAAAACATTATCATTCATAATTATCCCCTTTAATTTACCAAGATCCATCATCTAAGACAGCCCTAATCCAAAATGGTCCAAAATAAACAGATGCCAGATATCCGTTTGGATCTGTATCAGTTGGTCCAGTTTTTTCTACTCGAAATTCCCAGTGGTAAGGATTCAAAACAAATCCTATCCAGATTCCAGAAAATTTTACATAATTAAGAAAGTTCTTTAACTTCATCGCATAGTCCTAATTTTTTGGCTTCAAGAGGACTGAGCCAAATATCTTGAGGTGGTAATAATACCTCTCTGATTTTTGATTCAGCAAGACCAGTAGACTTTTTATAATGAGTGATCATCTTTTTAGTCGTTAAGTCAAACTCTTTTACCGTTGCGAATAATTCGTGTTCTTTACCAAAAGCACCCCAAGTGTATTGATGGGAGAGTATAGAAGTATTCGGTGTAAGAATACGATGCCCTTTGTCACCAGCAAGAAAGATCATTAATCCTGCCGAAGCAATTTGTCCTAAACCAATTGTGCGAATAGGGATTGCTGAACCTCTCATAGTATCGATAACTGCAAATGCAGCGTTCAAGTCACCACCTGGAGAACAGATAATCAGATTGAGTAAATCTGGTCGTTCTTCAGTAAAGTTTGCTTCAAAGATCCATTCAACTAAAGTCTTTGCAGACTGTAATGATATTTCTTCCATAAGAAGATAAAACGAGTGTGCTGAATCGTCTCCGCTATCTTTAAGTTGAATGTTCAGTTTGTTCATCATATTAAATACCATCTCTCTGTTTATAAAAAATATGTCTGCCGATTACTGCAGTTCGTTCAAGTTTCCATCGTGGATTAACATAATCCGCATGGTAGAATAATGCACCACTTGTCATGTCATGCATCTTTTCATAGTTAGCATACACCATCAACGCAACTTCTCGTGCTTGCATGTATACTGAGTTATTTTGGATTGTTTTGTTATGCTCACAGAACCAAGAGAACTGACATGTAGATTTTACCCTTTGTTTCACTACAGAGCAAATATCTTTTGGGAATTGTGGGTCTTGCACCCTATTCAATGTGACCATTGCAACTGCAATCTGTCCATCTCGTGGCTCATAACCTGCTTCATAATAAATGTTTTCTGCCAAACAATCAACCTGTGTTTTGGCTTCTGGTGTTAACTGTGTATAAGTTACACCAATGATTCTTTCTTTTGAAAAACCTGTACATAGTATTAATATTGCACTTATTAAAAATATTGCTGCTAAACTGTATATTCGTTTATGCATAGTGATCTCCTTAAAACAGTTAAGGATTGCAGAGTGTGTGAACCCTGCAATCCAATCCCTATCAGGTGGACTTTTTGCTAGTCTTTGTATCTAGTGGGATATTTGAAACAAAACCATTTAGGGTCTGAGCCTTTGCAATGATTTCGGTTTCTGATGGATAAGAAGGGAATCCTGGATGTTCAGGTAACTCTCCACCATTGATTTTAGCAACTTCTAACTTTGCATGCCAGCTGTTGCTAATTACCTCACGCTTACCGTAGTATTCATCGTTAAGCATGTCTTTCGCCATTTTTAAAAGTTCTAGGCGAATCTCGAACGGGGTCATATTACTCATATTAAATCTCCTTGTGTGTTATGAGTTGTGTGTAATGAAGGTTTTATTGGGATCCTTCAACCCACTGTGTATATTATTTAGGAAGAACTATTTCTTCTCTTCAACTTTTTTCTTTGGTGTTGGCTTAGTGCCTTTTGGTGGGGTAGGACAATTACCTTTTTTGTCCTTGGTCACGCAATTAACTTCTGGTTTCTTTTCTTCTTTCTTTGGTGGCTCTGCTGCGAATGTCATCGAAACGAATGCCAACATAACTAATGTAACTAATGCTTTCATGTAATCTCCTTTTATTTGTCGAACACTGCAATGATAAACTCTTCTTTAATCATTGCTCTTTGCACATCACCAATTTTTACTGGAGATGCTTTAGCCCAATCTATCAAAACAACATCATCAACTTTAACATCAGTAACATCTGGACCAACTGCAAGAACAGTTGCCTTTGCTGTATTACCAGTACCACGAGTACCTTCGATAATGATACCAGACTCAGTTGTGTCTTCTTTTTTATTTTCTGCGACCAGTACTTGCGTCTTCAATGGCAAAACATTCATTAGTAAATCCTTATGTTATAAAATTAGTGGATGGTTATTCTGTTACGAGGAAACCATCCGAAACCCTAAGCAGTGTTTAGGCTGCTAATGCGAACTGTGCGTCGTTTGCGTTTACGGTTTTTTACTTTTTACGACTCTCTGTGTCGTGCTGTCCACTTGTGTACTTGTTGCCCTGTCGAAACCTAGTCACCCCCATCAGAAGTACACCCATTAGAGCCCATAAAATGGTTTCTTTCATCTAACACATGCACTTCTGGTGGAGGTGGGGAGAATCGAACTCCCGTCCAGAACACTTTTCTCTTTGCTTCATACAGCAATATCATTAAACTGGCTTAACTGAAAAACCTTTCGATAAATCAAAGCCAGTTAATTTTCCATCAGCTTCATCTTTGTTAAGATCTTCGTTGATTTCATTAATACTATAACCACCTGTAGTAGTAATAGTCTTATACAACTTATTATCTATGTAAATTTCGTAATTCATATGATCTCCTATTATACATCGTATTTAGTTACAAGTCAAATGTTTTTTAAATTTTTATAATCTAATCGCAGTTTTCTAAAGCCACCAATCCAGTTGTCTCGTTTCTCGATAAACCATCTTGGGTCATCATTATCAACTGCCATAATAATTACTAGTCTTCCAATAGGGATACCAGTTCTTTCTTCGAAAGCCACTGCATATGCTGCAGTTTGCATGAAGTAATTATGAATGTCATCACGATCTTTTGGTTTACTAGATGTCTTAAAATCTATGACAGACAGTTTACCTTGGAACTCTGCGATACAGTCAACTGTGCCAGCGACTTGTAAGTGGTCAGACCATAGTGGAGTCTCCAAGCAGTGGATGTTGTCGATTTGGTCGAGGAGTGGTCGGATTGAGTTGAACATCTCTGCATCAAACATATCTGGCTCAACATGCTCTCCAAGGAGAAAGTCTTCGCAGTGTTGATGGATTCTTGTACCTCTGGCACTGGCTTTTCCTGAGACTCGGTTTGCTTC
>Ga0304729_1001811_pt1 | contig 13467 bp, 9 predicted proteins | sample C_131016_MF_Meta_FD_190475 | JGI IMG/M metagenome (GOLD analysis project Ga0304729, IMG submission 190475) | Freshwater microbial communities from Lake Croche, Canada to study carbon cycling - C_131016_MF_MetaG (v2) (version 2) | ecosystem: Environmental > Aquatic > Freshwater > Lake | place... | reverse complement strand
TCCAGTGCTGATTTTCCGCGCCTCATAGAAGCCGATCATCTCGCTAGCGACGATCAGAAGTGCCTTAGTACGGGAAAGCGCCTGAGCTGATTTTAAAAGTTCGACAAGATGGGCAACGCGGTCGCGCTCGGCCGCAAGCAAAGGATAAATATTCGGAAATTTTTCCCGAATTGTTTTGGTAATATAGCCTTTATCCGATCTCGGTTCTAAATCTGCGGTTAAGAAAGCCGAGATATATTTTTGCTTCCAAACAGGTTTACCGATCAGAGAAAGAGCCTCGATCAATACGGCTCCAATTTTTGCGTCATTAGAGGTCGAGCGGGTCAGAATATTACCAATTTCGTAGCATTCTAAGTCGCTAACCCGCTCGAAAAAAAGTTCGGCTTCAATTTTTTCAACCGTGTACTCGGGATCCAAATTCAATGATGCAGCTACGTTTTTAATAACGCTTTCAATCGCCGGCAGGCTCAGTGCGTGTCGCTTTATTTTATCAGCATATCGGAGTACGTCAGCCAAAATCGTTTCGAACCCATGCTCGCCCGTTTCTTCAATGACACAGTCGATTGCAGCCATCAGATGCGGGTTATTATTCTGGCTTTTATCCAACACGCGTTTTCGGGCATAGGTTAGAAATTCAGATTTCGTTTGATCGTCGAGTATTTGAAACTGTGCCGGTACATTGGCTTCAAATGGAAAAAGATGAAGCACACGCTCACAGAAGGCGTGGATCGTTTGGATTTTAAGTCCGCCAGGTGTTTCTACGGAGCGCGCAAATAACTGGCGCGCGAAGTTTATCTGTTCAACCTTGGGTTTCTTACCATCAAGCTTGAATAATTCGGATGAAAGGGCTTCGTCGTCTAAATTCACCCAAGCCGAAAGCTCTTTAAAAACGCGGATCGACATATTAGCTGCTGCGGCAGTCGTATAGGTAAGTGCCAGAATACGGGACGGATCTACCCCGCTCAGCAAAAGTCGAAGAATTCGTCGAACCAGCACATAAGTCTTTCCGGAACCCGCATTCGCCGCCACAAATGCAGATGCCTTGGGGTCCGAGGCTCGACGCTGTTTTTGTTCCGTCGGGGTTAATTCATCAAAGTCCATTACTCAGAACTTCCCTCATCTATATTTCCACCCGTAAGCGACCACTCGCGGACGCGCGCAAGGTGGTCATACTGGGCAAAATCTTTCAAAAATTGCGGATGAGGACGCGACGAAAACGGTCGCCCGGCATTCCAGTGCTGATCAAGGAGAGAAACCAATTCGACAAAATGTTTTTCCGCCAGTTCATCGAGATCAAACGAATTTTTTGCGTCGCGGATCGCCTTTTCATCCCCTCCGCTCTTCCCGCCCAATTTTACATAAAGTAAGGCCTCCGTCCGAATTCCCGAGAGACCCGCAAAGGCACCCCGTTTTAACATGGCGGCCTCGAGCGTAAGTTGAGGCGAAAATCCCGCCTTGACTTGTAATACGCTAGGGATCTTGCCCGTCTTGTAATCAATAATAGAAAAATTCTCGTTCGCTAAAAGTTCAATTCGATCCGCCTGTCCGCTTAACGTAAATTCTCCACCACCAGGCAATTGAAAGGTCAACGCTCCAAGCCTTTCAACGGCTAATGGATAAGCCAGATGTTCCCGGCGATTGCGATCCCAACCGACGAACCAATCAGCTGTTGATTGAAAAGTCGGCCACCAAAAAGCTTTAAATTCCGGACCATCGGCCACTGGCGCAAACACTTCCCGGGCAATTTTATAGAGGTATTCTAATGCCTCATTCGGCTGTTCATTTGGCCATTCCGTGGCGAAGCGGGCAAATACTTCATGAAACATCGTACCGCGCTCACTTGCGCCTACAACTTTTCCAATTGGATCCAAAAAATCGAGCTTTAAAACGTGTTTAGCGTATATCGAATATGGATCGCGCCTCAGCGTTTCAATCTCGGTGACACTTAACCGCGTTGGTAATAGCTTCGGGTTGGGTGCGGGTAGAGGCTGTCCCAGTAAGGGGACCCTAACCGCTTGATCGAGGCTAAGTGCCATCGACAGAATTTCATTACCGCGCGCTACAACGGGCGAGAACAGACTTTCACCCGCTACGGCTCTCATCCGCTGCAAAAAGCGGGACGTAACGGTGGGAGCGCCGCTGCGTTTGATTGCACGCGTAATGACGACCTCTTTGGAGCCCATAGCCGTCATAAAATCATGCGCTGTTTGCCCTATTCGCCTTTCAGGCGCAGGTAGTCCCAATTCTTCGCGCCATGGTCGATTTATAAAGGGATCCGTCCGGGTCTCTGGAGGCCAAACAGTCTCATCAAGTCCGGCTAGAACAACAAGATCAGCAGACAAGAGGCGGGCTTCGAGCAATCCCCAAATCTTAATTCGAGGATGGGGCTTGCTCTGACCAACCACTGAAATGCTAGCGATTAACTGCTCAAAGAAGCCAAGATAATCGTCAATTGTTCCCCCAATTTTAGCGGATGATTCCGAACGTATTGAATCGAAAAGTTCACCAACAGCGTCCGCTCCTTCTAATCGATCGAAGGCATCAGGTTCATCGGGAAGTGCAGCAACTAGACGAATAATTTTTGCGTGCGATGATACAATGTCAGATAAATTTAATTCCCCCTCACTCTCCATGGGTTTAAATATTTCAATCAGGCGGGTTAAGATATTTTTTGCAGCCTTCAAGTCGTCCGTGTCGATACGCCTCTGGGGTTGCGGTAAACGCCTATCTCTTTTTTGAAATGCGATCCGTTCAAGCGCTTCACAAATGCCGTGTAGGCCCTCGAAACGGATAGGTCCGCGCAATACGCCTACATCTATTGCCTTCCGACCTTTGACGAGTGTTTCGGAATCAAGGCCGAGAGTTAGATGAGGGTGATTGATTAAGGCCAACAGTATCGCCGGGGAAAATTTTAAAGCCACCGCTTTCATAATGAGTGTGGCCAAAGAACCAGCACTGGTTCGTTTCAATGGAACGCCTGCTGAATCTTCAATAAATAGCCCCCACCGTTTTAGTTCATGTGCAACACGCTCGGCGATTGCCCGGTCTGGTGTAATTAACGCGACCGTTTTGTTTGGCGTTTCAAGGGCACCTCGGAGCATCACAGCGATTGCCAACGCTTCAGTCGATTCATTCTCAGCTTCAACAACGCTTACATTGCCAAGGGCACTTGTAACGGCATCATCCGAAATGCGCTCGCTACGAGAATACCAAAGGCCCGTCGATTCATGTGGCCGCATCACCTCTGATAGGAATTTAGCTCTTGCTGCAATTTCCGGACTGCTGTCGCTGAGTTGAACAACATCCGTTCGGTTGATCCCAATTTCATGAAGCAACCGGGCGAGTTGTGCCTGGGGTGGGTTGGATGGCGCAACCTGCCTTTCGCATCCATAATCATTTGCCAAGAAGATTCATCTAACGTTTGATCCAGACCCGACAGAACAATTGATCCCATCGGTAGCGTGGAAATTTCTGCCAATAGCCTAGCGGTCGAAGGCATAGAACCGGTCGAACCCGCGGCTATGATCGGAGCAAGAGGCTGCTCTCTTTTCAGCCGCTCTGCTTCGTTGAGAATAAGCCTATGATGCCGTTCTCCGGCATCCATTACACCGCTAATTGTACAAAATTTAGGCCAAGCATCTGCGGCAATTGATAAAAAATCTTTCGAAATACGCCAATATTCGTCGGTCAAATCCTGCGGCATAAGCGCATGTACATCGCTCCATGTTTTTCCGTAAATAACCAGGGTATCGATCAAATGGCCCAATGCATCGGCAAGTTGAAGCCCGTCGCAAAGAGATTTGGCAACAGAAAATCCTTTAAGCTCATTCGCAATGCCCTGCGCCAAGTTTTGCGGCAGGGGATGATCATCGGTTCCCTGACGCACGGCTTTATCGATATTCTTGGCCCAGTCGAGTACAAATTTCGTCAAGATCAACCGGCGGTGAACCGGGTCGATCTCGGGTAACAAGTCTGCACTGTCCGCCATTATCTGAATACTGCGTTCCACGGTCAAACGATCTTCAGCCTCGTCGAGGCCGCCGAGTGGAAGAATACGAGGCAACAGCAGTGTTCCGTTTCCGTTAAGTGTAACAATAAGTTCGCTTAACACCTTGGCCGCCCGCCGCGTTGGAAGATAAATCGTCGCATCGGATACAGAAAATGGATTAGAAAAATCCGGCCATTCAGGGAAAATTTTTCGATCAAAAATTGCCTGAACCAACGTTTTTAAAAAGGGCGCACCTGACGGAATTGTAAAAACGCGCGAGGTAGGACTGGACAATTTAAGGCTCATAACACGCTTAACATTAATCGCCGCTCAGCGTCAGCAATCGCGTCGGGCGTACCAACATGCAACCATTCTCCATCCAAACGGAGCCCGAACAATTTTCCGGCCTCGATCGCACGATCAAAAAGCACGTTCAAAGAGAATGGCCCCTCGGGGGTTTTTGCAAATAATTCTGGCTTAATGATTGCAACGCCTGCGTACACAAATGGTGCTACCGATTTTTCCGGCCGTCGGGATAACCGCGAGTCCGAAGACATCATAAAATCCCCTTGTCCCGAATATCCCGTCATTTGAGCGCCGGAAACGACCAAAAGCAGAATATCCATCTGAGAAGGTTGCCAAGCTTCCGCCATTCGCACGAGATTAGATCGCGGGCCATCAATCCAGAATGAGTCGGCATTAAGTACAAAAAAAGGAGAAGAACCGATGATCGGTAAAGCCTTCTTCACACCTCCACCGGAGTCCAAAAGCTCGGCTTGCTCGTCCGACAGAATGATCTGAGGCGTTTCAATGCCCGAAGCAAAAGCTCGAATTTGATCAGCAAGGTGATGCATGTTGATGACCACCCGCGCAACGTTAGCCTTGGCAAGCGCATTCAAAATCGGCAAGATCAGCGGGCGTCCTGCGACATTGATAAGTGGCTTTGGCGTCTTCTCTGTGAGGGGGCGCATGCGAAGTCCAAGGCCTGCAGCCAAAATCATGGCTGTGTTAGGTACAGCGGTAGACTTTTCTGTTTTTATTTCCATGATGGTTCAACAATCAAAAACTGCGGACAAGAATGCCTCAACCAATCCCGAAAATCTGTTAACGCAACATGGTTAAGATTTCTCAGGAGATAAGTCTTCAACATTGGTAATTTGGTTAAATATTCAGGTTTGCCATCGCGTTTGCAGAGGCGAACAAAGATACCTAGTATTTTTAAAGTCCGTTGGGTTGAAAACGCCACGTACGACTTGGCAAACGCCGCTACGTCGAATTTCTCGTCATCCTCGCTTCGGCGTCGGATATAGGTCTCAAAAAGATCGAGTTCCAATTGCTCCGATACGAATGTTCTTGCATCTTGCGACAATGAGCCGAGGTCGTAGGCTGGGTGACCCCAAAGCATATCTTGAAAGTCGATCAAGCCAATTTTTTTTAAACCTTCGCGTTTCTCGAGCCAAAGTAAATTAGGCGAGTGGAAATCTCGAAGCGTCCAAACGTGTTTTTCGGACAAGTGTGGTTCTAAAATTCGGCGCCAGATAGCACGAAACTCCTCTTTTCCGACACTGGAAATCTCGCTTTCCATTATTGTGGGCAGATACCAGTCGACAAACAGGTCAAGTTCAATCAACAAAGCATCGATATCGTAAATCGGTAAATGGTAACCGTCCTCGCCCCCAAATGGAATTTCTCTTGGTAAATCTAGGGAGTGGAGGTGAGCCAATAGGATTGTTGCTTCAGTATAGCGGCATGGAATGGGGCCCTCGATCCCTGCGACATGCTCGAAACCTAGATCCTCGACCAAAACAAGTCCGTTTTCCGTATCGGATGCCAACACTTTTGGTGCACTGAAGCCATAGGAACGAAGTCCGTTGGCAATTACGATAAAGTCTCTCACGGAATCGGATAATTTGGCTGTTGTTCGATAGGCGTTAACAGAAACAGATCCATCACCATAATGGGTGTTAGGGGCGATCATCAAAATTGCAGAAACATTACCAATCGAAAGTCTTTGGAAATGTCTCCCCGATGCATCTCCGGCTATCGGGGTTCGTTCTGCCATTGCCCAATTGCACGAAATTAAAAAATTTTCGATCGCTAAAAATTGCAAGATGCGCGCGGAGACGATGCCCTTTCCCGAAATTAAAATATTCCTACCCTCCCCCCCTGTATTAGGAATAAGTTCTAATTTGATATGAAAATGGTCTCGCTCAAGTAGGATCGGCGCGCGATCCGGCCATTCAACCAGTGCGAGAGCATCCATGCTGGCTTCTTCAAAGCCAATCTCGTTAAACTCGTCCGCATCGTTCAGCCGATATAAATCAGCGTGCAGAATAGGAAAATCTGCGCCCTCGTAATTTTGAATGAGCGTAAATGTAGGGCTTGGAACCTCAAGGTGAGGCGAATGAGAGAGGACACGAATAATTGCCCTTGCAAAACTCGTTTTTCCCGCGCCCAAATCACCTGATAACGCAATACAATCACCGGCTTTGAACATTGGTGCTATCATGGAAGCAACAGCTACCATTGCGTTTTCATCCGCAGCAAAAAGTTTCAAAGCAGGCGTTGCATTAACGGATACAAATCGGCTCTCGCTCATGCTGCCTCAATCTTCCCTTCGGCACTTTTCAATTTTGGAAATCTACATGTTACCAATGTGCCCCCACCTAATTCAGATTTAATGAATACGTCCCCATCGTGAAGTTCCATCAGAGATTTGACGATCGAAAGACCAAGTCCAGCTCCACGGTGCCGGGACGCCGTGGTAAACGTCTCGAACCGATCAAATACGCGATCAATAATTTCAGGTGGAATACCTCTACCTTCGTCTTCAACCGATATCGTCAAGGCTTCTTCCGTTTCTCGAATAACGAGCGAAATCGTTTGCCCCTCAGACGAAAACCCTATTGCGTTCGATAATAGATTGAATAAAATTTGACGCACTCGCTTTGCATCAATCAAAAACTCGGTAACATTTTCCTCAATTAAAACATGAAGCTGCAATTTTCGTTCGGATACACGATCTTGAAGACCGGAAATTGTGTCGGAAACTAAATCGCTTATACGTGTAAGGCGACGGTCTATTGAAATCTCGCCTCGGTCAAAAGACGCGAGATCAAGAATATCATCAATAATAACCATAAGCGCTTTAGAAGACTCGAACACATGCCCGACATATTCACTTTGACGATCGGTAAGCCTTCCAGCTGCACCGGCGGCTAACATTTCCGTAAAGCCGATCACATTGGTTAATGGCGATCTCAATTGATAAGACACATGGTGAACAAAGTTTTCCCGAAGTTGTCCTGCTTGAACCAACGCCTCGTTACGCTCTTTCAAGGCTCTTTCAACATTAACGCTGGCCGATACATCAACGAACGTCACCAGAGTTGCTCCGTCGGGAAGCGGCGCAGTTACACAATCGATAATCGATCCGGCTGATCGCTCCATCCGAAAAGACTGGCTCTGACGCGCATCGCTAACACCCGTAATTGAACCTTTGATGGCTGTCCAAACGTCAGGTACATCATAAAGTCGTGCGGCTTCCGATATAATTTGGTCGATATGCGGCTGTGTTGCCAAGATGGTATCGCTAAGGTCCCAAATTTTTTCAAATGCCGGATTTTTTAACTTTAGACGACCATCGGCACCGAAGACCGCAACGCCTTCATTAAGTGAATCGAGTGTTTCATTTTGAACCCGCGATAATGCATTAAAGTTCGATTGCAGAGTGAATTGGGCTGTTACGTCCTCGAATAAATAGGTTACACCGCCTTGCGGGTTGGGGTTCACCACCACTCTTAACGTCTGACCGCCAGGAAGATACCAAACCATTTCCTGCGTTTCTAATGCTTGGTATGCTTCCTGGAGTGCTTTTTTCCAGTTCTTGTAATCCGCTTGCTCGGGCAAACGCCTTGAATCACGCAGGCGGTCGAGAATTTCACCCTCGTTCGGCCTTGCATCCAAAAAACTATCGTCGAGCTGCCATAAATTTTTGTAGGCTAAGTTACAAAACACGAGGGTATGCTTTTCATCGAAGATGGCAACAGCAGTTGGCAACTGATCCAGCGTACCCACATGGCTTGCCATTTGCCGATGCATATCACTTCGGATTGCCTCGATATCCGAAACATCTGTAGCGTATCCGATCGACCCTGCTGCAAGTGGAGTTTCAACGACATCAAATATTCGCCGTTGACCGGATACAATTGCAGGCAAACGGGCATTAAAAACGTCACCACTTGAAATAGGCAATTTCGATCCATTCAAGGGAAGCGTATCAAAAAACTCGATCTGTTTAGCTACAACCTCGGGTCCATTTTGCGCGTCCACGGCGAAAGCATAGGATTCATTTACCCAGCTTATCCGCCCATCCCTATCACGAAGCCAGATTGGCTGTGAAATCGTATCGAGTATTGCGCGCAACCCCAACATTTCTATTTTTAGATTTTCATAATCATTTGAAATTTTTAAGAATTCTTGCCGTTGAGTGTCTACGGTCCGGATCCTTAAAACCCGATCACCATCTATAACAGCACCCTCTACTTCGATGTGCCGCCCATTTTCTGCCTGTAACGTCAGTTGAAAGGGCTCTCCATTTGAGCGCAAAGCTAAAATGGATCCGTTTAAAACCTCATTCCGAATACCGTTGAGCCAAGAACCAAAATCGAATGGATTTTGAAAGCCAATTGCCGATCCAAACCGCTGTAAATCTCCGACGATTTCCGAGTTGTTTGCCGACCGCCAAATAACGGTCAACTGAGGGGCGATGTCCGGTGCGTTTTCTAAACGGTTGCTGGTATTCAACGATTTTGATTTCGTTGTTAAAAGTGGATAGGAACTGGCAAGTGTCGCTTTTTTAACATTGGCAAATGCAACGAATACGGCGATCAGCAAAAATACTAATCCTAATGCGAATAAAAATTCGCCCACTATAATGGCGTCGACCCGAACTGACGCCTCAAAAAGAGTGGTTATAGCGTCGTAAAACTCCATAAATTGTCAATTCTCCCTTTAGGCAAGGCAGGCAACCAAGCAGGCATCACGTCGAATCACTGACCTTATGCAGTTTGATCTTTTATTTATTATAATACGAGATCGTATTAGAAAAAATTCACATTGAAAAAACGTAGATTTTTGTAATTTTTATTTCAAATAAAAACCATTGAACAGGTTAAGTGAATAGAGCACCACCGAGCGCCTCGAATTTTGGGCGCTCGGTACTCGTAGGTTGTTAAATAACATTCTCACAGAGTAAGCTGACATAACGTCATGCATATCTCATTCAAATTTTGAAACCTGCCAAAATTTAATATCTATAGTGATCAGGCTTAAATGGACCCGCTTGGGGAAGACCAAGATAGTCGGCTTGCTTATCCGAAAGCGTTGTTAATTTGACTCCAATTTTCTCAAGATGGAGCGCCGCGACTTTCTCATCCAGATGTTTTGGCAACGTATAAACCTTTTTATCGTACTGGTCATTCTTCGTCCAAAGCTCGATTTGCGCGAGTGTTTGGTTCGTGAATGACGCTGACATCACAAAAGACGGATGACCGGTAGCGTTGCCAAGGTTTACGAGACGTCCCTCGGAAAGCACCAAGATACGCTTGCCATCTGGAAATTCTACCTCGTCAACCTGCGGTTTTACGTTGTGCCACTTCAAATTTTTAAGCGCTGAAATTTGGATTTCGCTATCGAAATGACCAATATTACAAACGATTGCTCGGTCCTTCATCGCTCGCATGTGTTCGATGGTAATGACGTCCACGTTTCCGGTGGCGGTTACGAAAATGTCAGCGCGCGTTGCAGCGTCCTCCATCGTTGTAACTTCATACCCTTCCATTGCCGCCTGTAGCGCGCAAATCGGGTCGACCTCAGAAACCATTACGCGGCAACCGGCATTCCTGAGCGAAGCGGCAGATCCTTTGCCGACGTCACCAAAACCCGCAACCATCGCAACTTTGCCCGCCATCATGACGTCGGTGCCGCGGCGGATACCATCGACCAACGATTCACGGCAACCGTATAAATTGTCAAACTTCGACTTGGTAACCGAATCATTGACGTTAATGGCTGGAAATAGAAGTTTACCTTCGTTCGCCATAATATAAAGGCGATGGACGCCAGTTGTAGTCTCTTCCGTTACTCCCTTAATGGCCGCTCCGTTTCGACCATACCACCCGGGATTACTCTTCAACCGTTTTTTGATGGCCGCGAATAAGACTTCTTCCTCTTCGTTTCCGGCGGTTTCGAGAAACGCAACGTCTCCCGCTTCCGCTCTCATGCCGAGATGGATCAACATGGTGGCATCACCACCGTCATCCAAAATCATGTTGGGCGTACCGCCGTCATGCCACTCGAAAATTTTATGCGTATAATCCCAATAATCCTCAAGGCTCTCCCCCTTAATGGCAAATACGGGGGTCCCTGCAGCAGCTATTGCTGCTGCGGCGTGATCTTGGGTCGAATAAATATTGCAAGACGCCCAGCGCACATCAGCACCAAGTGCTTTCAGGGTCTCAATCAAGACACCTGTCTGGATCGTCATGTGGAGCGATCCCGCGATACGGGCGCCCTTTAGCGGTTGGCTGGGGCCAAATTCCGCTCGCGTCGACATAAGCCCAGGCATTTCTGTTTCGGCAATCGTAAGTTCTTTCCGACCCCAATCTGCCAATGCGATGTCGGCAATTTGATAATCGTTAAAATGAGAAGTCATGTTGATCCTATCTTGGGCTTTATAAAATGCCACCGTGAACACAAAGGGTAATCAATAACGCTCTATATCAAAGGGGACTTTAAAGGGCAATGATGACATAAAGATATCTTTATATCATAAGAATTTTAATCCCCTTCGCCGAACCGATTCTCAATCAGAGCCGAAAGCGCTTCAATAGCCGCCTCGGCCTCAATCCCTGTGGCCGATAGGCTAATCTTCGAGCCCATGCCGGCTCCAAGCGTCAGAATTCCCATGATGGACGTGCCGCCGACGGTCTCTCCGGAACGAGTAACGGTAATTTCCGCGTCGAATTTTTCGACGCACTGGACGAACTTTGCCGTCGCGCGCGCGTGCAGACCCTTTTTATTGATAATTTCGACATCTCTTGAGAATACGCCACCTACATTTTCTTCGGCCATCCTGCGATATCTCCATTCCTAACTAAGCGCTATAAGTCCGAATTATTTTCCGGCCAGAACTTGGCTGGCAACATTGATGTACTTTCTCCCTGCGTCCTGGGCTTGGACAACAGCCGTCTGCAAGTCACAATCGGACCGAACACTTGCAAGCTTGATGAGCATGGGTAAATTTATTCCTGCAACCACTTCCGTTTTGCATGTCCCCATTACCGATATCGCGAGATTGGACGGCGTTCCACCAAACATATCGGTTAAAACGACGACACCGGCACCGGTGTCCACTTCGGATACCGCATTCACAATTTCGGTTCGGCGGGCGTCCATGTCATCGTCGGGCCCTATTGTGATGGTTTTAATTTGCTTTTGCTGGCCAACGACATGTTCGAGCGCAGCAAGAAATTCGATTGCTAGCTTTCCATGTGTGACAAGAACTAAACCGATCATTAAACCGTTCCTTCAAACCTAAGCACTACAGACATAATCACTACGAGTGGTTGAAACAGCTTCAAATTCCGCATTCGATTTTAGGCCAGACACTGCTTTCAAAACACAGTGTCTAACCCGAGTAATCCCAAAATGATATCCGCTCCGTCTAACGTCATAAAAATGTGGTTACACGCAACCCCTAAAAGTTCGATGGGCAGGCTGGACGCCTCAGGAATGCGTTGGTCTAGCATAGGCACGCAATCCACGAGAAGCCGTATGACAACCCGCGGTTCAAATCTTGTCTCGACAACGCCAATTCCCCTCAACTCCATTTGACCGGCGATGACAGGATGGCCCTCAGCAATTAATTGATGTCCAACCGCATGAACAGCAATACGATCATCGCCAACAAGTCGGCTGAAATGACCACGTTGGCGGGCCAAATCGATCAGACGGCGGGACAGTGTCGATTTTCCACTTCCCGACTTACCTCTGATCAAAATACCTATATCGCCAACAACAACGCAATTGGCGTGAAACGTGCCGTTATTTCCCTTGTGGCTCATTTTACATCAGCCGGTAATTTTATGATGAAGCGTGCACCAATTGGTATCTCGGATTGAAGATTTCCGGTGTTATAACGATTTTCGGCTTTAATTGATCCTCGATGAGCTGAAATAATCTGCCTAGAAATAGCAAGCCCAAGACCAGAGTTTTGGCCAAATCCGTGATCTGGACGATCCGTGTAAAACCGATCAAAGATTTTTTCGAGTGAATGGGTCGGAATTCCTGCACCGTCATCGTCAACCAGTATTTCAATTTCGTTGTCGAGACGATTTAAATAGACCCTGACTTGACCTTCAGGCTTTGAAAAAGATTTAGCATTATCGATCAGATTGTTAATCACCTGACCGATCCTAGAATCGTGCCCGGTCAACCGATAGGCTAATGGCCCGAGTGGATGATCCGAAACGATCAAAATCGTCTTCACATGCTCACCCGACTTCACACTATTAGCTAATTCGACCACCGCGGAAAGAAGCCTGACGAGATCAATCGGCCGCGCATCGCTTCGTGCGAGATCTGCGTCGAGCCGTGATGCATCCGAAATGTCGGTAATCAGGCGATCTAACCGGCTGACATCATGTTGAATGACATTGAGCAGGCGTGCGCGGCTTTCGTCGGACTTAGCCAACGGCCACGTTTCGACGGCACTTCTTAGCGATGTGAGTGGGTTTTTTAACTCGTGCGCTACATCGGCGGCAAAACTTTCAATCGCTTCGATCCGATCATATAAAGCGCGGGTCATGTCCCGGAGTGATCCGGACAGATGGCCAATTTCATCACTACGCATCGTGAAATCAGGTATCTCGGAGCGTATCGTGACACCGCGACGTACCCGTTCAGCTGCAGACGATAAACGTCTGATCGGCCCGGCGATCGTTCCTGCAAATAAGACCGAAACGATGATCATCACGGATGCTGCAATCGCAAAAATTCGAAATATAGCTAAACGTTCTGTTCGAATAATTCCGTCAATATCGCCACCTTGAGTTGATAGCAATAAAACGCCGCGTACTATTCGAGACCTCTGAATTGGAACGGCCGCTGATACAATTGTTTCATTTGACTTATTTGTACGAACAATACTTGTTATATTACCATCGAAAGCGCTTTTAACCTCCATAAGGTTCCGACCATGAACGGATGCAGCGTCATCTATCAGAGGAGTATTTGGCAACGTAAAGGGGCTATTGAAGAAGTTAAAGGCTCTCGAAAAAAGAGATGCCTCTGGAACCACCGGCGGTTCAAGGTTAAATTTCATAATTTCGCCGCGGGAGTACATGGCCGCAGTATCGATGAGTAATTCCCCATCTTGGTCAAATATTCGTGCGCGGGTCCTGGTCGGCGTCACGAGG
>Ga0304729_1001806_pt1 | contig 13502 bp, 14 predicted proteins | sample C_131016_MF_Meta_FD_190475 | JGI IMG/M metagenome (GOLD analysis project Ga0304729, IMG submission 190475) | Freshwater microbial communities from Lake Croche, Canada to study carbon cycling - C_131016_MF_MetaG (v2) (version 2) | ecosystem: Environmental > Aquatic > Freshwater > Lake | place... | reverse complement strand
AGTAGTAACCGTGCGCCAGCTGTTAGACAGCGGTGTTCACTTCGGGCACCAGACCCGCCGTTGGAATCCAAAGATGAAGAGATACATCTTGACCGACCGTTCTGGTATTTACATCATTGACTTGCAAAAGTCTTTGGCATACATCGACCAGGCATATGAGTTCACCAAGGACCTAGTTGCTAACGGTGGAACCATCTTGTTCGTAGGAACAAAGAAGCAGGCTCAGGAAGCTATTTCAACTGAAGCTCTTCGTGTTGGTATGCCATACATCAACGAGCGTTGGTTGGGTGGTCTGTTGACTAACTTCCAGACCGTTTCAAAGCGTCTAGCTCGTCTAAAGGAACTTGAAGTCATGGACTTCAAGGACAAGAAGACCAGCGGATATACCAAGAAGGAACTTTTGATTCTTTCTCGTGAAAAAGTAAAGCTTGAAAAAACTCTTGGTGGTGTTCGTAACCTAACTAAGACTCCTTCAGCGATCTGGGTTGTTGACACAATCAAGGAGCACCTAGCTATCACTGAAGCGAAGAAGCTTGGTATTCCTGTTATTGGAATTCTTGACACTAACTGTGACCCTGATGAAGTAACTATCGGTATTCCAGGTAACGACGATGCAATTCGTTCAGTTCACCTACTTACCCGTGTTATTGCAGATGCAGTTGCAGAAGGCCTAAAGCAGAAGCACTCAAAGCCTGAACAGGTTCAGCCGCTAGCTGACTGGGAGCAGGAGCTTCTTGCTTCTGCTGAGGCAGCTGCAGTTGTTGAAGCTCCAGTTGTTGAAGAAGTTGCAGTTGTTGAGGCACCTGTAGTTGAAGAAGTTGCAGTTGTTGTTGAGACACCTGTAGTTGAAGAAGTTGTTGCAGTTGAAGAAGCTGCAACCGAGACCGCAAAGGAAGCTGAATAAATATGGCTAACTACACAGCAGCAGATGTAAAGACTCTGCGCGAGCGCTCAGGCGCTGGCATGATGGACTGCAAGGGTGCTCTTGATGAGGCAAACGGCGATCTAGACAAGGCTATGGAAGTTCTAAGACTCAAGGGTCTAAAGGGCGTTACCAAGCGTGAAGGTCGCACCACAAGCAATGGAATCGTTATTGCTCGTGTTGCCGGCAACAAGGGCTACCTAATCGAACTAGCTTGTGAGACTGACTTCGTTGCTAAGGCAGAGAAGTTCATCGCACTTGGTGATTTGATTGCTGATGCTATTGCTGCAGCTGGAGCAGAGACTGTTGAAGCAGCTCTTGCTGCAACAGTTGCTGGCAAGACTGTTAGCGATGCAATCACTGACGAAGCTGCAATCATGGGCGAGAAGGTTGAACTTCGCCGTATTTCAGTTATTGCTGATGAGAACATCGATGCATACCTGCACCGCACCTCAAAGGACCTACCTCCACAGGTTGGCGTTTTGGTTGCATTCAAGGGTGCAGATGTTGAGACAGCTCACGATGTTGCAGTTCACATTGCAGCATTTAGCCCTACCTACCTAGCTATCGAAGATGTTCCTCAGGACATCGTTGACACCGAGCGTCGTATTGCAACAGAGACCGCTCGTAACGAAGGAAAGCCAGAGGCTGCACTTGAGAAGATCGTTGAAGGTCGCGTAAAGGGATTCTTCAAGGAGAACTGCTTACTAGAGCAGGACTTTGCTAAGGACAACAAGTTAAGCGTTGCTAAGGTTCTAGAACAGCACGGTCTAACCGTTTCTGCGTTCGTTAGATTCCGCGTAGGCGTATAACAAATAGTTCTAAAAGTGAATTGGCTCGGTCTAATAGACCGAGCCTTTTCCTTTATGAAGCCTAAACTAGAGGGAGTATTAGGTCTTTGAGAGGGATAACCATGCCATCAACTCCACGTCGTGTTTTGCTCAAGCTTTCAGGTGAAGCTTTCGGTGGTGGCACACTAGGTGTCAATCCAGACATCGTTGCAGGAATTGCCCAAGAGATCGCGGAAGCTGCCAAGAAGGTTGAAATAGCCATTGTTGTTGGTGGCGGTAACTTCTTCAGAGGTGCTGAATTATCTCAACGAGGTATGGATCGTGCACGTGCCGACTACATGGGTATGTTGGGTACCGTTATGAACGCTTTAGCGTTGCAAGACTTCTTGGAACAAGCTGGTTGTGAAACTAGAGTTCAGTCAGCTATTTCTATGGCCCAGGTTACTGAGCCTTATATTCCTCTTCGTGCTATTCGTCACATGCAAAAGGGAAGAGTTGTAATCTTCGGTGCCGGTGCAGGTCTTCCTTATTTCTCAACTGACACTGTTGCAGCTCAACGAGCTCTAGAGATTCATGCTCTTGAGGTACTCGTTGCCAAAAATGGTGTTGATGCCGTTTATTCAGCAGATCCTAAGAAGGATCCAAAAGCGAAGCGTCTTGAAACTATTACCTACCAGGAAGCTCTTGTGAAGAAACTCAAGGTTGTTGACTCAACTGCGTTTAGTCTTTGCATGGATAACAACATTCCGATGGTGGTATTCGGTATGCAGCCTGAAGGTAACATCACTAAGGCTTTACTAGGTAAGAAGATTGGCACCCGCGTCAGCGCGTAGTTTTTAAAACAAGGAGAAACATGATTAATGATATTTTGGCTACTGCCAACGAAAAAATGGGCAAGGCTGTTGAATCAGCTAAGGAAGACTTTGCCACTATCCGTTCAGGCAGAGCTAACCCTGCCATGTTCCAAAAACTAATGATTGATTACTATGGAACACCAACTCCACTATCTTCACTTGGCTCTATTGCCAACCCAGAAGCTAGAACCATTGTTGTGACTCCTTATGACAAAGGTGCGCTGGCCGCCGTTGAGAAGGCAATTAGAGACATGCCTAATCTTGGTGCTAACCCAACCAATGATGGAACTCTCATTCGTGTCTCGCTGCCTGAGCTCACTGAAGATCGTCGTAAAGATTACGTCAAGATAGTAAAGACTAAAGCTGAAGATCACAGGGTTGCTGTTCGTAACATTCGTCGTAAGGCTAAAGATGAACTTGATGCACTCAAGAAAGACGGCCTTGCTGGAGATGACGATTTATCTCGTGGCGAAAAGGAACTAGAGGCAACAACCAAGACTCACGTTGACGCCATCGATGAAGCGCTTAAGCGCAAAGAAGTAGAACTTCTAGAGGTTTAGTTTGAGTAAGAGCGAGCCTAAGGGTGGTAGGAGCCTCTCCCAATCAATAGTTTTTGGGTTGATTCTTGCGTTCTCGTTTTTAGCCTCTGTTTTAGTTGTTAAGGAGCTTTTTATAGCTCTCATAGCTTTTGCATGCGCGGCTGGTGCTTGGGAGTTGTCTTCGGCTCTGAGACAAAAGAACTGGCATGTCCCTAGAATTCCTGTCTCTGTTGGTTCTGCACTGGTTATGCCTTTTGCTTATTGGGGTGGGGAAGTATGGCAGTGGCTAGGAGTATTGGCAATTGTTGCAGCTCTCATGCTCTGGCGCGGCATTGAACTTATAGCTCAACACCAAACACTGGAGCGCAGCTTCGCTGAAATGATTCGAGATTTCTGTGCTTCTGCTTTCGTAGTTACCTACCTGCCACTAACCATGAGCTTTGCTGCACTGTTACTTCGTGAACCTGCTCACAATGGTTTCGTCGAGGGTAAGTACTGGGTTATCACAGTTGTGACAACAGTGATTATCATCGACTCCAGTGCGTACCTGTTTGGTAGAAAGCTTGGCAAGCATCCGATGCTTCCTAAGGTTAGCCCTAAGAAGAGCTGGGAAGGTTTCTTTATCTCGGCTCTGTTCGGACTTGCCTCGTCCGTATTGCAAACAGTTTGGTTACTGCAACTTCCTTGGTGGTTTGGCTTTGTCATAGCGGCTGTTATCTTGATGGCTGCAGTTCTTGGAGATTTTGCAGAGTCGCTTATAAAGCGAGACTTAGGTGTCAAAGACATGTCTAGTTGGATTCCAGGTCACGGCGGGGTAATGGATCGTTTAGATTCGATGCTCCCTGCTGCATTGAGCGGTTACCTGCTCATGGTTTTCGCGGTCAGGCTGTTCTGATTAGTTTGAGAGAATAGCCCTGTGAGTTTTGCCTTTAGTAAATCTGGATCCAAGCCTGGTTATGTTCCGAGCCAGGTTGATGCATTTCTAGCCTCGGCACGCGAACAGTTTTTGAATCCAGATAACCACAGCATCGATGCTGCAGCAGTGCGCTCAGCCAGGTTTGAATTAGTAAAAAATGGCTATTCAATTTCAGCGGTAGATGCAGCCATGGAGAAGCTAGAAGATGTCTTCGCTGAAAGAGAACTTGAGGGAACCCTGGCTTCAATAGGGTTAGCCGAATTCACAGCACTTTTGGATGAAGGACTAGAACTTCTCAAAGCACGAGCGAGTAGGGTTAGGGGCAAGCGGTTCTCAAGACGTAACTGGCCTAACCGTGGCTATAACCGTAAACAAGTAGATGCATTTTGTTCCCGAATCTCAACACACCTCAATGAAGGTGCAGAACTATACGTTAAAGAAGTAAGACTTGCAGTATTCAAGACTCAGAGGAGCGGCTATGCGGAGTATCAAGTCGATGCTTTCATCGAAAAACTCGTTGAAGTCCTCCAGCGCGAAAACATTCTTTCGAAATAGCACAGCTAGCTTCATCGCAGTTGGGCTAATCTTTACCGCCTTTGAATTTGCCCCAGTTGCCGAGGCTGCCACAACTCCTAAAGCAACAACAGTGCTAGCCAAGATTCCAATCAAAGGTAGAGCTCCTAAAACAGGCTATGACCGAGCGCTTTTTAGTGATGGCTGGGGAAACATCGGTAGCTGTGACACCAGAAACTACATTCTTGAAAGAGATTTAGTTTCAATTACTTGGCGAAATTCACCTAACTGCACAGTCGCCACCGGAATCCTAAACGACCCATACACAGCCAAAAAGATTTACTTTGTTAGAGGAGTTGGCACCTCAAATGCGGTGCAGATAGATCATGTTGTGCCCGTTAGCGATGCCTGGCAAAAGGGAGCACAGAAGCTTGATTCCGCTACGCGTTACTCTTTTTACAATGATCCGCTAAACCTGCTTGCAGTTGATGGCATCTCCAATATGCAAAAAAGCGACAGTGATGCAGCCAGTTGGTTACCACCTAACCGCAAATACTGGTGCCCTTACGTGGCCCGTCAGATAGCAGTGAAATACAAGTATCACCTCTGGGTCACAAGCGCTGAACATGATGCCATGGCGCGAGTACTAGCCAATTGCCCGAACAGGCTTATTCCTAGAGGCTAATTCCGAAGCTTAAAAGAGCCTTCTGGTAAACTCGAGGTTAGTTGCGAAGGCGGTGAACTAATGGGTAGATATGAACTTGAGAGACCCTCGCTACGCAAACGCATAACTGCCCGCCTATTTGGCAGGACTTTCAGCACCAGAGTGGAATCCTTCAATATCCGTAAGAAGCTGCAGCTTGTGATTGTCAATCTGCTTGCCTTTGGTTTCGCCGGTAGTTATGTGTTGGTAACGGTTGTTGATCCCTATGGTGGAGCTTTAGCTAGCGAATTCACCTTTTACTCTGACACCGAAGCTCAAACCTATGGTTACGCCTCCCAGCAGAAGATTAGTTTTTCTAGAGGTGGTTGGGAAGTTGTTACAGGTGATGAAGCCGCAGCCATTTACGTTGCTAATGCTGCCACTCCTGAAACTGGCACGGTCAAAGAGTTTGCATACACACTGGTTTCCTCCAATAGCTGGGGTAGAGATCAGTACTCCTGTTTGGTAGCTCTTTGGACAAGGGAATCCAACTGGCGTTGGAATGCGTTCAACTCCAGTTCCGGTGCCTACGGCATCCCTCAGGCTCTGCCAGGAGCCAAGATGGCTGAGATGGGTGCTGACTGGCAGACCAACCCTGAAACTCAAATTCGCTGGGGTGTGAATTACATTAAGCATCGTTATGGCGCACCGTGCGGTGCGATGGCTCATTCCAATAAATTCAATTGGTACTAAATCATGCCTAGAAATAACAAACCAAGAGGTTTTCAAAGAGGCGAAGATGACGATGAGCCAATGGACATCGCCAGATTACGCGAAGGCATCAAGAAGACCGTAATCAAGAACGGGATTGAGTTCTTCGTTCAAACCGCCTCAGGTAAGAACGATGAAGAAACCAAACGTTGGATTTGTCCGTTCTGTCACCTAAGTTTTGGTCCCGGACTTTCCCACGTTGTTGCTTGGGAAAGTGAATATGGACCTGAAAAGCGCAGGCATTTCCATAACGCCTGTTGGCAAAAGTTTCAGGGCAGACTATTTTGAGTCAGCAAGAGATACGAGCGTCAGTTGAACTTCCTGCTAGAAGAGAAGCAGTAAAGCTCACTACCGAAGATGGATTGAACCTGGTTGCCGAGTTAGCAACTCCAATCGATAGGGAACCTGTTGCAACTTTGATCATGCTGCATCCATTACCAACAGCAGGTGGCTTTATGGATTCGCATATCTATCGCAAAGCAGCTAACCGGTTACCAGCATTAGCTGATCTTGCCATTCTTAGATTCAACACCCGTGGCACTGAATCCCCACAAGGTAAAAGTGAAGGTGTCTTTGACGGTGGGGTTGCTGAGAAATACGATGTTGCAGCAGCTCTTAGCTTTGCTAAGGATAGAGGGCTACCAAACATATGGTTAGTTGGCTGGTCTTTTGGTACCGAACTTGCTTTGAAGTATGGAGCTGACCTGGATGTTTTAGGCGCTATTTTGCTTTCACCGCCATTGCATAGGACTACAAACGAGGAACTACTGCGTTGGAATCAACAAACTAAAAAACTTGTTGCGCTCATTCCAGAGCACGATGACTATCTCAAACCTGAACAGGCGAAAGAGCGATTCTCAATCGTGAACAACATATCGCTGATAGCCATTGAGGATGCTAAGCATCTTTGGGTTGGTGAAACAGCTACTAGACGAGTGCTGAACGAGATTGTGAAGAAAGTAAATCCAAAAGCGTATCCGCTTCCTGATTTTTATTAGAGCTTGTCTTGGTGGGGTACCCAAACTTCTCGCAAGATAAGTAGCAAGGTAGCTGCCATTGGGATAGCCAGCAAAGAACCCAGCAAACCAAGAAGTGACCCTCCAGCTAGAGCTGAGACCACGACAAGTGCGGCTGGAACATTCACTGCCTTTTTCATGATTCTGGGAGCAACGATAAATGCCTCGATCTGGGTATAGACCAGAATTGCGATAGCAACTCCGAAGGTGGTTTGTGGGGGCATGGTTGCTGCGGTGACGATAATCACGATTGCTGCACCGGAAAGAGAGCCAATCATTGGAATAAGTACAAGTAAGAAGTCAATGAAGGCTAAAACAACTGCGAACTTCACACCTGCAACTAGCAGCACGATGAAGACGATGGATGCGTTAATTGAGGCAACAGTTACCTGACCCATCACGTATCTACCAACTGAACTAACCACCTGGTCAACAATTCCTTCGACCCGTTTGCGACGGGATTTAGGAACCATGTTGATGCCAACTGCTTTGATGCCGTGCAGTGAACTCATGAAATACAGGGTCAAGATACCAACTGTGAGGGTTGCTACCGCTCCGTTGAATAATGAGATACCAACCTGAACCACGCCACCTAAAAGGTTCGGCCAGTTCTTGCTATCGACAAGATACGCGCCAGAGGTATCTAACGCTGATGAAATAGCGCCACCAAATCTTAGATCGGCAGCTTGAATCCAAGGAAGCTTGGAGAACTCAGTTAGTAGTGAAGGTAGGTTTTCAACGAAAGTGCTGGTCTGGGCAATAAGTGGCGGAAGGATCAAAACGATAACTAGAGACACGACACCCAGTAAGCCAAGAGCGACGATGCTTATTGCATAACCACGACGCTTCACTCGCTTTTCTAAAACTTGAATAAGCGGCTCTAAGCCGAGAGTGATAAACAACGCAGTGAAAATCGAAGTGATTATGCTGGCAATCGAAATCAGCGCATTACCAACTGCAATAGCCGTTAGCACTCCAAGTCCACCGAGTAAACCGATTTGGTAGGCGTGACTAATACGAATATTCGTAGGTGCTGACATTAGTGCTCCTTAGAAAGTGTTACTTGATGTCTTTGTTAACTTGATCAATTACTTGTTTGAGGTTGTTCAAGTAGACCATGATGCTTTCACGCTCATGGCCAAGTTTTCTTTCAGCAACTTCAAGCTGGTGCAACCTAGCCGCTACTTTGACTTGGTTAGAACTGAGAATCGCTCTAGCTTCCGCTTCAGCAGCAGCAATTATCTCCTCTGACTTGATGCGGGTCTGCTCTATAGTTTGCTTGTTGATAGATCTTGCGGCTGCCTCAAGTGTGTCAGCTTCCAAGCGAGCTGCAGCAACTCGGGTGAGCGCGTTAGATAGCTGTGCATTAGCATCGTCAAGGTATTTCTGAGTTTGGGCAACAGCTTCCTGGTACTTACGTTGATAGTCAGCTTCAGCATCGGCTCTTCTAGCAGATAGCTCTAAATCAAGATCGATTCTTGCCTGCTCACTAACCAGAGCTGTCGCTAGAACCTGATCAACAGATTGAGTGAGCTGCCTTTCAGTGATTAGTCTTCGCTCAGCGAGTGTTCGATCAGTTTCACTCTGTCTTACTTCAATCTCTCTTTTAGCAGTTGCCCTCATTTTGGCAACCTCAGTTGAGATGGCTCCTCTAGTGCTACCTGCTTCACGCAGAGCTTCATCGATTAGCCGATCTGCCTCTACTTTCGCCTTAGCCATGCTCTCGTCGTAGTCGGTTTTAGCAGAGTTAATGATTCGGCCAGCTCTGCGTTGCGCCTCCGCTACAAGTTCGTCGTAATAGTCCTGACCATCGGATTTCTGCTGCTCAATGTCTTTGGTGACATCGTTCAGCAAGGCATCTCTTTCTGCTTCAGCATCGGCAACCATACGAATGGCAAGGTCTTCAGCGGAACTTAGGATTTGAGCGGCTTTTGCCCCCACACCCGCATAACTAGGGTTTTGAGCCTCAGCAGCGATACTTTCAAGCTCAATGAGGCGATTCTGGGCATCTCTTAGCTCAGTAACCAATTGGTTATTCAGGTTGGTTAGGTTGATAAGTTCTTTGCGGAAGTCCCGGATGGCGTCGTCAACGGCACCACGGTCATAGCCACGCATAACCAGCGGAAATTCTGTCTCATCGGCTGCCAAAGGGGCGCTCCTAGGGCTTAGGTAGAATAGTCGGGTTGCCCCGTACCCCCCAAGTTTAGCCTGAAAGGTGCACAATGCGTTTTGTTATAGCCCTCGTGCTCCTAGTAGCCTCTGCGCTGAGCGTTTTACTGGGCTTCGTGCTCAAAGGCCCATATGAGGCAAATGCCGGGCACAAAATTGAGTTTAAGGTCGATTCTGCCTATTCGTACCTGGTTATCCCGCATGATACTTTGACCAAATTTGACGGCAAAATCTCAATCCAAGCTAAAGGCACTAAGAAGATCTTCTATGCCGATGGACGTGAGCGGGATATTCAGGATTGGATTGGCACTTCCAACTTTGTCCGCCTAAACGTAAACCCAACAACTAACAAGCCTGATGTTTCCCCAATTACAGCTGGTGGCACAGATACCAGTCCCGATGGCAGTGACCTTTGGCGCTCACAGCTAAATGTGAAGAACTCGTTACTGACCAATGTGGTTATGTATGACGACACAGCAGTGCTACTTGCCAGCGATGGTTATCACCGAGCGCCAACCAACGTCACAGTAATTTGGGAAAGCGCTAACCTAATCAACTGGCCAATAATTTTGATTTATAGCGGTTGCATACTGCTATTACTTGCCTTGATCATGAACTATGTTGCTTTTAGACATATTCGTAAACTTCGTGGCCCTAGAAGAAGAATTCCTAAAGCGCCGAAGGGTCCTAAATATCGACGCAGAGTTAGACCAGATGTCCCTCGCAAAGGCAGAAGATCAACCCGAAAGATGATGGTAGCTCCGGTTGCCATAATCAGTCTTTCACTTCTGGCTGGTTGCTCCTCTTCCAATCCAGCTAAATCTGATCTAGCGAAACTTCAGTATGAACAGGTAAAGGTCGTTGTTACAGATAGCCAACTGCAACGCATAGTTGGTGAGGTTGCTTCAACTGTGAATTTGGCAGATAAATCTCGCGATGAAAAATCGTTGCTGACTAGAGTTGCTGGTTCTGCTTTAGAGATTAGAAAAGTGCAGTATTTACTTCAAGTCAAGAGTAAGAAGATCCCTAAGCTTCAAGAGTTGGTAGCAAACCCGGTGACAGTAGCGCTTCCTATGCAGTTACCTGAAGTCAGTCAGATATGGCAGCCAAGAACCATCATGGTTGTTACTAAGTCAGATTCAACCACCCGCGCGCCACAGCTCATGGTCTTACAGCAAAATACTCCACGAGAGAATTACAAGCTCTGGTATTTGATTGATTTACTTCCAACTGCTAATTTCCCTAAGGTGGCAGCACAGGACACCGGAGCACTAGCAGTGGATCCCAATAATGCCTATCTAGCCACAACTCTCAAGAGTTTGCCATTCAAATACGGTGACACAATCAACAAAGGTTTAGCCAGTAAGTACTCTAATGAATTTGACCTTGCTGCAGACAAGTTCTACGCAGCGCTATCCGAATCGCAGACTAAGCAAAAAGCGGATCTCAAGAAAGCGAATGCCTCGATCAAGTTCATTCACTCGCTGGGAAATCCAAATATCATCGGTATGTTAACCGTCGAATCAGGTGGATTAGTTGCGATAGCGATGAATGACACATCCGTGATTAAGCCTAAGATTCGTGGTGTTGCAGTCTCGGTTACTCAACTAGATCACAAGATACTTTTGGATGCGCCAGGAAGTGCCAGTGGACTCAGGATTGTTTATGAAAACATGCTGCTGTTCTATGTTCCAGTAGCCGGTTCTAAGGAACAGATCAGACTGGTCGGAGCTTCTCAGGGAATTCTTAGCGTGAAGGCACTGAATTGAGTGAGATGAATTCAAGCTTCAGAGGTGGCGTTGACCTTTCAGCTTTGGCAAACAAAATTGTCAAAGAGAAGATAGAGCAAACCTCCGGGGTAAAAGTAGACACCCAGGACACAATCAAGGTACCCGCATTAGCGGTTGACCTGCACGAAGCAATCCTCAGAAGTGTCATTAAAATATCCTCTGTAGTTCCAGTGGTGGTCTGCTTCTATGACGCAGCTAACCCTGAGAGCCTTGCTCTTACCCAAAAATTAGAGAAGCTAGCTAATGCTGGCGCTGGTCGTTGGCTACTGGGCAAAGTGGATATGGTTGCCAACGCCCCGCTGGCTGAAGCCTTTGGTGTTACAGAACCTGCAACAGTTGCCATGATTTTAAAAGGTGAGCCAAAGCCACTGTTTCAGGGTGATCAGGAAGAGGAAGACCTAGCTGAGTTCCTTCGAAAACTAGTTGAGGTAGCTGCCAGCCAGGGCATAGTTGGCCAGTTAGAAGTTTCTGATGAGACTCAAGAGCAGGCAGAGCCTAAGCTTTCCGAATCGGAACAACAAGCACTGGATGCCATGGACCAAGGGGATTTCAGCACTGCTGTGAAGATTTATGAAGCAGAACTAGTGAAGACTCCGAACAATGATTTACTGATTGAACGTTTGGCTCAGGTGAAACTAGTTGAACGAACATATGCGGGTGAGATCGAAAAAGAATTACAAGTCGAGCCAGCAACTATTGCTGAAGCCATGCGTAAAGCCGATTTTCTTTTAGCCATAGGCGACTCAGAAAGTTCCTTCAATTTGCTTTTGGATTGGTTTGATAAGGCGGCACCGGCTGAACGTGCAGCTGTCTCAGCACTACTACTTGAGCTATTCAACGTCGTTGGCAAGAATCACCCGAGTGCAATAGCAGCTCGTAAATTACTAGCCGTAAAGATGTTCTAACCATGACTGTCTATCTCGATTACGCTGCCACAACTCCACTTCGTAAAGAAGTTTTTGATTGTTACGTCGGCTACCTTCAGCAACTGGGTAACCCATCTTCTGTCCACAGCTCAGGTCAAAAAGTTAGAAGAGCACTGGAAGAAGCCAGAGAGTCATTAGCTAAAAGCGTTGATTGCAATAGAAGTGAAGTTATCTTCACCTCCGGAGGCACCGAAAGTGACAACCTAGCCATCAAGGGTTTGTTTTGGCAACGTAAGGCCGAGGATACAAATAGAAATATCATCATCTCAGCCGGCACTGAACACCATGCAGTTATCGATCCAATCGAATGGCTGGAAAAGCATGATGGCGCAGAAATCCTTTGGCTACCAGTTGATACAGAAGGTGTAATCGACCTTGATTTCCTAACTACTTTCTTAGCTGAACAACACAGCAAGGTTGCCGTGATTACTTTGATGTGGGCTAACAATGAAACCGGAGTGATCACCGATATTCCTAGAGTGGTGTCAATAGCTAAGCAATATGAGATTCCCGTGCACTCTGATGCCATTGCGGCTTTTGGCCACATTCCACTAAGTTTCAAAGATTCAGGACTAGCAGCAATGAGCATCTCAGCTCACAAAATAGGTGGTCCGGTTGGAGCTGGAGCGCTCTTAGTCTCCAGAGCTACCAAACTGGTGTCACTTGTTCACGGTGGTGGACAAGAGCGAGGCATGCGATCTGGAACCATGAATGCTCCAGTTGCTAAAGCCTTTGCACTAGCGGCTGAGATAGCAGTAGCGGAACTTGATCTTGAAATGAAAAGGCTTGAAGCACTTCGTGACTATCTGGTTACAGAGGTGAAGCAAATAGCGGCTGTTGCCAAACATACTGGCAGCCAGGTAAAGCGCATGTCTCACAGCGCTCACTTCACTTTCGAAGGTTGTTCTGGAGATTCACTGCTATTTCTTTTAGACCAGCAGGGTGTTTGTGTTTCAACTGGTTCTGCCTGTCAGGCTGGGGTAAACGGACCCTCGCATGTTTTAGTGGCGATGGGTAGATCTGAACGAGATGCTTACGGTTGTCTTCGAATGACCCTAGGCCAAGAGACAACTCAAGAAGATATCGACTATTTCCTCACTGCACTACCAAGTGCTCTAGAGGGTGCGCTCAAAGCGGGACTACCGAGTTAGTGGAGAATAGATAGATGAAGGTTCTAGCAGCAATGAGTGGTGGCGTTGATAGCGCTGTCGCTGCCGCTAGGGCGGTTGATGCAGGACACGAAGTAGTTGGTGTTCATCTAGCGCTCTCAAGGATGCCAGGCACACTTAGAACAGGTTCCAGGGGTTGCTGCACAATCGAAGACAGCATGGATGCTCAACGAGCGGCTAACGTAATTGGGATTGATTACTATGTCTGGGATTTTAGTGAAAGATTCAAGCTGGATGTTGTTGATGATTTTATTGCCGAGTATCAAGCAGGAAGAACTCCGAATCCTTGCATGCGATGTAATGAGCGAATCAAGTTTGCGGCCTTACTAGAAAAAGGTTTAGCACTTGGTTTTGATGCGGTTTGCACCGGACACTATGCCAGCATCCTGACCGATGACGAAGGTAATCTCGAATTACACAGATCTATGGCATTAGCTAAAGACCAAAGCTATGTGCTCGGTGTGCTAACTGCAGAGCAACTAA
>Ga0304729_1001805_pt1 | contig 13526 bp, 19 predicted proteins | sample C_131016_MF_Meta_FD_190475 | JGI IMG/M metagenome (GOLD analysis project Ga0304729, IMG submission 190475) | Freshwater microbial communities from Lake Croche, Canada to study carbon cycling - C_131016_MF_MetaG (v2) (version 2) | ecosystem: Environmental > Aquatic > Freshwater > Lake | place... | reverse complement strand
TGGAGATTTTATTGGGCGGTTTCGGAACGTGTCAACATGTTTTGGACCGTTGTTGGTTAAGTTAACTTAGCTTTGACCCTCCCAAGTGTTGGGAAGTTGACGCTAGCCGCTGGATCGGGCCGACCATCGAGGTCCAAAACTGGATTGATGTAAACCGTCGACGGCGGCAACGTCACTTTGGGTGGACCACTCACGAAGCGCTCTGGATGTCGCAGAAAGGCGAGATCCAAGGCTTCCTGGCGTCGCTGGGCGACTTCAACGTGTTGTCCGGTAAAGACCTGAGAGGGCGTGAAGCTCGCGATGCCGGTGTGATGATGGGAAAAGTTGTACCAATGGACGTAGTCCTCGCACCATATCCGAGCATGCTCGAGCGACTGAAACCGCCGGGGATAGTCGGGCTGATATTTCATGGTCTTGAACTGACTTTCGCTCATGGGATTGTCGTTTGAGACTCGAGGCCTTGAGTGGCTGGCGGTGATGGAGAGTTCACTCAAAAGGTCGAGGTAAGCGTTTGCGATCATGGGCGCACCACGGTCTTGATGGACCGTCAGGCGCTCAATCTGATACCGATCGGTGGCTTCCCGAAAGAGTTGCTGTGCTAGTGCGCTATTTTCCTTTCGAGAGACCATCCATGCCACGATGTAGCGGCTGTAGAGGTCCATGACCACGTAAAGGGACAGATAGACCCCTCGGGTCTGGAGTGCCAATTTGCTGACGTCCCACGTCCATACTTCATTGGGGTGGCAGGCCATCAGCCGTGGAATGGGCTGTGTGGCGGGTGCCCTCTGGGGTCTTCGGTCACCATGTTGATCACGGGCCCTTAGCAATCGATGCATCGTGCTGATGGAGCACAGATAGGTTCCCTCCTGCAAAAGCCGGTAATAAACCTGCGCCGGGGGCTGATCTGCGTAGGCTTCGCTGTTCAGGGTTTCAATAACCTGCTGTCGTTCAGTCGATGACAAGGCCCTCGCCGAAGTGATGACGGTCTTCTTCTGGTTATCAGGATTGATGGATCGCGACGCGCTGTCCCGCCTCGCGTAGAGAGTACTCCGATTCAAGCCTAATGCATGACAGGCGGTGCGAAGGGGAACGATGGGTGGCCTTGATTCCACTATTGTGATCATGTCCGGCTCTCCAGGTCGAAGGCGTCGATCAAGGACAAAGCTTTTTTTTGGAGTTCAAGACAGTGATCCTTAACCAACAGCTGTTGCTGAAGGCGCTGGTTTTCCTTTTCAAGTTGAGTGATGCGCTTCGACTCGGCGGTCATGACCGACTTGGGGCCAGGGGCACTTTTGGAGAGCCCCTCAACGCCTGATTCAGCGAGCTCTCTTCGCCATTGACTCAGCTGGGCGTGATACAGCTTTTCCCGCCTAAGAAGCTCGCCGAGCTCCCCACGAGCGCAGGCATCAGCCTCGCGGAGAATACGCAACTTGTAATCGGCCGAGAGGACACGGCGGGCTCTCTTCTCAAGTGCCGGATCCGGGTTGACTTCTTGTGGCGGTAATGTGGTTTCTGGCTTTGGCATGGTTACATCCATTGATTAGGACGCCCTCAAAACTATGTTATCTCTGTCAATGAGTGTCCAATGCCATGTGTGACACACAGGGTTACAGAACATTATAAATCGTTTCGTGCGACACCCGTTTCTCCGGTTCGTCAGGATAACGATTACGGAGTGTGCCAGCGATTTGCTCCGCAAGACCAACGATCACGGAGAAAATACTCCACAACGCCAAACAGTACCGTGTGAGGACCCAGCTTGGGCCATCGTCGCCTCTGGTATCGCCTCTCACGGGCACGCTCTCCGGCGGCCGCCGCCTCATATTTATGCCCATTAGGACAGTTCTTTTTCAATTCTCTGCTGATCGTGCTTGGGGCTCGACTCAAGGTTCTCGCAACAGACCTCACCCGCCCCGTCCCGCATCATCAGCATGACCGCAGCCCATTCTTCACGCTTCAAATGGTTGTATGATTTTTCCATCGCAACATCCTACTCTCATAGGTGTTGCAGTTGATTTTTGAGCCCGCCCCGCCAACTACGCTTGAAAATTCAGGATTTTGGCGCAGACTATCGTCATAATGAGTATCAGTTTGGGTGAAAGTGATGAGACCTTCGATTGCCTTACAACTACATCGAACTGAAATCCTTGCTTTGTTACAGCAATACCGTTCGTCAAACCCACGGGTCTTTGGGTCAGTTGTTAGAGGATCTGATGAGGATGGTAGCGATCTGGATCTCTTGGTTGATGTAGAGCCTGGGACAACATTGTTTGACCTGGGTGGTCTCCAGATCGACCTTGAGAAATTGCTCGGTGTGAAGGTAGACGTTCTGACGCCTGCAGATCTTTCACCGCGATTCAGAGCCCAAGTGATCTCCGAAGCTAAGGCTCTATGACGTCACTGCGCCTTTCAAACTATATCCTCCACATGAAGGAGGCAAGTGCCGATATTCTCAATTATATGGAAGGTCTGGACAGAGAGTCCTTCATGTCGGATAAGCGGACCCAACAGGCCGTCATCATGAATCTGGTGATTCTGGGCGAAGCTGCAACCAAAATCATGGAGCACTGTCCAGCCTTCGTTGAGCATCATCCCAATATCGCATGGAAAAACATGAAGGGGATGAGGAACCGGGTAGCGCATGGCTACTTCGACATCAATTTAGATATTGTCTGGGATACCGCTACTTCAGCAATACCCACTCTGAATACCGATCTAACCATTCTAAGTCTTGAATGCGATTCTTAGATTCGGGAGTACCTGATCTTGGCGCTCTCGAGCCAATACCTTTCGCGTTCAAATCAGCAAGGTCCGCTTTGGGTCGAAAGCAGACAGATACGAGGCATCATTTCGAGAAGCCTTAACCAATGCTTCAACTTCCCCATCCCCTGACCTCTGGCGTAGTCGAACGCTTTCATGAAACCACTGACTGAGGAAACAACTGTGATGGGGGCGTGGGTTCATTTACCCTTGGGGCTAGCGCCTTCGGTTCCTCCCCCCGCCCTATTTCAAGAGTCGGGGTCATTTGACTTCCCTTCACCTTCTTTCTAGGATCATTTCATGAACCCGACGCCAGGACCCGAAATTTCTTACTGGTATGTCTCGACTGATGAAAACGGGGTGAGCCACCAATGCAGAGCTTCCCTTGTCTCCAACACGCTAAATAACGTAAGCCCCGGATCAGCCATCGTCTGGCAGTGCATCACCCGCAACGTCCCAACTAAAATTCTATTTCTTACAATCCCTCCCGGAGCGGAGGGTGACTGGCATGAAAACCCAGCCCCGCAATGGATCGTCACTCTTTCAGGACGATGGTATGTGGAGACGATGGATGGTGTCCGGGTTGAAATGGGGCCTGGAGAGATTTCTTTTGGTGGCGATCAAGGCTGCAATTGGGTCGAGGGCAAGCGGGGGCATCTTTCGGGATCGCTCGGCGAGGAGCCTGCCGTGTTGATGCTCATACAAATTGAAGATGATCCCAAATGGTCATGACGCCTAAACCATTTTTTCTAAACAGGACGTAACTCTGTATCAGTACTCATCCACAAGCGAACCGAACGGCTTGGGGCTTGATGATCGGAGAAGGCCATCAGTTATGGCGGTTGCGTTGGGTGATGCTTTGTTCTGACATTGCACTTTCAGCAACTCGATCTCCGGAAGATTCCGTAACCACGCATTATCAACCCAGAACTCTCTGTTTGAGGGCGTGTTATAGAAATTCCCGGAGTAACCGTTACCGGTGAAAAATTCAGAGAAACTGTTAGAAGCAAAAAGCCAGGCGCGGAGTTCAATGGCAGAGGGCTTGGCTCCAAATGATCGAAGAACACGGTCTGTCGGACACTGGTTAGATGGGGAATACGTCAGCGCGTTGGGGTTTTCGCATTGCTTCTGGTTTAGTCCTTTTACAGTGTCTTTGAAAGGCGCTAGGCAACGATCAAGATCAGACCATCGAAAGGCGCCGAAGAGGGGATCCAGGGGGCAGCCACTCAGTGTCGAGAAACGAGTGTTCATCAAGCTGTCGACAACATCGGGGTTGATCTTAGGAGAGTGCTTGACGCCATAAACATGATCGAGCCACTTCTGAAGATTATGGGGATAGGTCGCGGAAACGGGCTGGGTTTTGGGCTTGAAGACCAGTAGCCAGTAATTTTGGGTGTTAGAACATACCGTGCCTGCCCCATAACCCACATAAGCCATGATTTCATCTGGGTTGTATTGGCCAGAAATCAGGGCTTTTTCAATCAGGGTGTGATCCCCAACAAAAATGAAATAGCGCCCAACGCCTTGACGTCCCAGTGCAAACTGTTGCTTGACCCAAATGGGGTCATCGCCTTGTGGATAGGTCGTGTTAGAGATGGCAAAGAAACGGGCGAACAGTTTTTCGGAAACAATGGCCGGAACTTTAAGAGTGCCTGTACTCGGGTCTACCCGCTCGGTGCTTGCGAAGGCTTTTCGAACGGCTGCTGCGGATCGCAATGTCACCAAAGGCTCATTCCTTGTGGCGGCAGCACTCGTTGCGATAAAGGCAAGAATAAAAAGCCATAAGCATCTCAGGCTGACCGGAACGTTTAGAAGATTCATGTGGCTCCCTTAAAAAGTTATAGACCACCTATGCCCAGACTCTCTTTTGGTGTGTCACCCATCATTATTGGTGACTGATAAGGATCTTGGTCAGTGAATGGGGGAGCTAGTGTTCTAGCTCCTTGATCCGCTTTAGTTCCGATGTCTCAAGGCCGCCATATTTGGATCTCCACTTGTAGAAGTGGTCCCGCTTATTCCATAGGTTCTGAGGATTTCCGCTACCGGAATTCCTTCATCTCGAGCCTGCCATCATGCTTTACATGCTGATCGCTTGGCGGATCCTCTCCCTCATCATGATCGGCAGGGAGTGTCCGGAGCTTCCTTGTAGTGTCCTCTTTGACCAAGAAGAATGGGAAGCCGTCTATATCGTGACGCACAAGAAACCATCGCCCAAAGAGCCACCGACCGTCAATCAAATGATCGGATGGATTGCAGGATTCGGCGGCTTCCTCAACCGAAAGGGCGATGGCTTCCCAGGCCCGCAAACCATGTGGATCAGGCTCCAGCGAATGAAGGACTTTGCAGCTGGAATTGCTTCGGTTCGAGAAGCTGATTCAAAAAATTATGGGTAACGATGTGGGTTTAGCCCGACAGGGTTGCCCGATACCAAAGCGCTTCCGTGAGATTAACGGAAATGAATTGGGATTGCGGCGGTTTAGTCCAACCGGGATAGTTTGTTGAGTTCGATGCCTTCCCCTTGGCTCGAGTTGAATGTCACAGTGGTTATCGCTCTGCTTTGATGACATGATATTCCCAATATAAATTGACTAAGCAATGATCGAAATTCTTAGGTACTATTCGGACTCGACAGGCGCACCACTGCATCCCATAGGACAAGCGGGTTTACTGGAACAAAACGACACGAATGAACGATAAATCAGCGTGCGGGAGCCTAAAACCAGCATGATCGGCAATCCACACATCGCCTCTCTCGCTGTGACGGTTCCACCGTACTCGGCGGACCAGGCCTTCGCAGAGGAGTTCGTGAAGCGACACTTCAGCGACAGGTTGGATAAGCGCAGTATGCACTTCGTGCATACCTTTTTCTCCCATCCAAGTATTCGGAAGCGACATTACGCCATTGATGATCCGATAGAACTGGTGGACGAGGATCCGGATCGCCGAATTGCCCGGTTTACGGCAAGATCAATCGAACTGGCGGCAGAGGCCGCCATTCGTGCGCTGGAGCAAGTCAATCTTGGGGTAAAGGACGTTTCCGGCATCGTACTGAATACATGCACCGGCTATATCTGCCCCGGCGTCTCGACTTACCTGATTGAGCGGCTAGGTTTACCCCGTAATATTCGCGCCTACGATCTGGTAGGCAGCGGCTGCGGGGGCGCCATTCCCAACCTTCAGGTGGCCAAATCACTGATTACTGGCAATGATGGTGTGGTGCTAAGTGTGTCCGTCGAAATTTGCAGCGCGACGCTGCAATGGGACAATGACCTGAGCCTCATTCTGTCCAACGCCCTTTTTGGAGACGGCGCGGCCGCCGCGGTGATCTGGGACCAGCCTCTGGGGTGGGAACTGATCGCATCGGCAAGCCTCTGTGTGCCTGAACAAAGGGAAACCATCCGTTATGTCCACAAGCATGGACAACTTCACAACCAACTCTCACTCAAACTTCCGGATATTGTCAGAAAGGCGGCTGCCGGCGTAGTGACCGATGTCCTCAAGGCGCGCGATCTCTCGATTTCTGACATCGATCACTGGGCGCTCCACACCGGGGGCGAAAACATCATCAACGCGGTAAGTACCGAGATTGGCATCCCCGAGGAAAAAATCCGGCCGACGCGGACCATTCTGTCCGAGTTCGGCAACATGTCCTCTCCCACGGTCTGGTTTGTAATGGATGAAATCCAGAAAAATGGCGTAAAACCTGGCGACTGGTGCGTCATGATCGCTTACGGCGCTGGCCTTTCCGCTCATGCATATTTGCTCAGGAGGGCGTGAATCCTTGCGCCCAACCCGCCTAAATTTAGACACGTTTTCCCTCTGTCCAGAACCCGTCGGCAAGCTGATAAGCCCATGAACGGCCTCAAAAACCGGGTACTTGAACCTGAGGAAATGGATGATCCATCGATTTCGCAAGGCGAACACGAACGTGCCCTTAGCGGATTGGCGCGACTGAATTGGATCAGCCACGCCGCATCATCGGTCTGGGGAGGTCTAAAGATCGCCGGAATCGACAGAAAACCCGGGGCTGTGAGTTTTCTGGACATCGCCACTGGGGGTGGCGACATCCCTATCAAGTTGGCCTTAAAGGCCCGGCAAAGAGGCCTTAATCTGAATGTAGCTGGTGCCGATCGCAGCCCGGTCGCTCTGTCTTATGCTAGGGAGCGGGCGAACCGCGCTGGGGTCGATACCGAGTGGTTGCGGTTGGATGCACTGGAAGAGCCGATCCCTAGCGGCTATGACTTCATAAGTTGCTCCCTCTTCCTCCATCACCTAGCTGATGAGGCCGTGTGCGGGTTGCTGGCAAAGATGTCGCAAGCTGCCCGGCGCGGAATCATCATCAACGATCTGGAGCGTTCATCGATCAATCTTGGCCTGGTCTGGCTCGGAGCCCACCTGTTGAGCCGGTCGCCGGTAGTGCATCGGGACAGCATTCGCTCGGTGCGGGCTGCCTTTACGCTGGAAGAGATTGATCGGTTGGCTCTCCGTGCTGGACTGGCCAGCGCACAAATTCAGCGAACTTTTCCTTGTCGATACAGACTGACATGGCTGAAGAGCTGATCGAAGCCTCTCTGGATTTCTCCGCCGCGGTCAAGCACTCATGGGATGTGATCGTCATCGGCGCGGGCCCGGCGGGTGCAGCGGCCGCACTCGCCTGCGCTAGGAAAGGATTGGAAACGCTGTTGCTGGACAGAAAGGATTTCCCCCGCGCTAAGGTGTGTGGCGGGTGTCTGAATCAGGCCGCATTGGCCCAGTTGGCAGATTTGGGGCTGGATGCGCTGCCGGCGGAACTGGGCGCCCTGCCGGTCAACCGTTTGCGCCTGGCGGCCAAACGCACTGAAGCCGTTATCGAATTGCCGGGCGGCATGGCGCTCTCGCGGCGCGTACTGGACGTCGGACTGGTTCGCGCGGCTATTGGGGCTGGCGCCCAGTTCCTTCCGCACACCCTGGCGGTGGACGCAGGCCTTTCATCAAACCATCGGGTTTTACGGCTGAAGCGCGGGCATGACCACGGAGAGGCCAGGACGCGGCTGGTGATCGCTGCCGATGGCCTGCGGGGGAAGTTTACTGAGGGATTGCCGACGATTGCTAGCGTCACCGGGCACGATGCCTTCATCGGCCTGGGGGCAACCTTCGACGAGCAGGGAGGATATCCAGCCGGCGTCATTCACATGGCCACGCACCGGCACGGCTACGTCGGCCTGGTGCGGGTGGAAGAGGGCTTGCTGAATCTCGCCGGCGCGCTCGATCCCCGTTGGCTTCATCGGGTGGGCTCACCGGCCGAAGCCATCGGCCGGGTGCTCGCCGACGTGGGCTGGCCAATACCATCCGGACTTGCAACCGCGCGATTGCAAGGCACGCCCAGCCTGAGCACTTTCCGCTCTCCAGTCGCCAATGACCGGGTGTTACTAGTTGGCGATGCGGCGGGCTATTGGGAGCCTTTCACAGGAGAAGGCATGGCCTGGGCTTTGCTCGGCGGACGGGCGGCGGCGGCCCAAGCGGGTTCCGCACCAAGCCTGGACGATGGCCAGGCCATGACGGCCCGCTGGTGCGAAACCTATGACACCGTGGTGCGCAAACGGCAGCGAACCTGCGCCATGCTTACCCCATGGCTGCGCCGGCCACTATGGCTCAATCTGGGCGTGAGGGTCCTAGCCGTCGCGCCAATTTTATCCCGGGGCTTCGTCAGGCGTTTGAACGCAACAGGTTATACATCCATTCCCTAACCCTGCTCGCCTGCCTCGCAGCGTTCGAGGCCACCGCGGGTAACATTCTGACAGGAGAGATTATGTCCACTACTCAGCAGACAGGCCCCGCAACGGAACTGGCGGAGCGAGTCATTGCGGTCATCCGCAAATCGGCGGACAAACCCATGGAAAACATTACCCTCGACACCACGTTTGAGGAACTGGGGTTTGACTCGGTGGATGCCGTGACAATGACCTTCGCCATTGAGGACGAATTCGGCATCGAAATTGACGGACACGGCTTCATCGGCCTGAAAAATATCGGCCAAATTGTCGAAATGCTCGAAACAATGATGGCCCCTCCGGCCTGATCAAAGGAGCACGCGCGTTGTCTCAACCCAAAGTGGTGGTGACGGGGCTGGGTATCCTGTCGGCGATCGGCAATGACCGTCCTTCATTCTGGAATGCGCTTTGCCAAGGCAGGAACGGTTTCGCTCCCATCAAGACCATCGACCCGAATTCCCTTCGTTTCAAAATCGTCGCCCAGATCGGCGATTTCGATCCGCGTCATTATCTGGAGAACAAACAACTCGAATACATGGACCGCTTTGCCCAGTTTGCCTTGATTGCGGCCCGGGAAGCGTTTCGGGATGCAAACATCCACGACTGGACGGACGAACAGAGAAATCGCTTCGGTGTCGTGATGGGTTCCAGTGGAGGCGGACAGGCCACAATTGACGACGGCTTCGTGGAACTCTATCGCCACCATAAGCCGCGGGTCCACCCTCTGACCATACCGCGGGTGATGGCCAATGCTGGGGCCAGCCATATTGCCACCGATCTCGGGATTACCGGACCCTGCTATGCCGTCAGCACCGCCTGTTCCTCGGCGAATCATGCCATCGGGCAAGGCTTCTGGCTGATTCGCAGCGGCGTCATCGATGGAGCCATCGTGGGTGGCAGCGAAGCCCCCTTGAGTTTCGGAAATCTGAAGGCCTGGGAAGCGCTGAGAGTCGTTTCACCCGATCTATGCCGGCCCTTCTCCCGGGACCGAAACGGCATCATCCTTGGCGAGGGGGCCGGGGTTCTGATCCTGGAGTCCCTGAAGCATGCCCGAGCGCGCGGCGCCCACATCTATGCGGAGCTTGCCGGATTTGGGATGTCGGCCGACGCCTCCCATGTCATTCAGCCGTGCAGTGACGGCGCCGCCCGCGCCATGCAGGCAGCCCTGCACGACGCGGGCATGTGCCCGGAAGATATCGATTACATCAATGCGCACGGCACCGGGACGACGGTCAATGACCTTACGGAGACCGTCAGCATCCGCAAGGTATTCGGCCGACACGCCGATAAATTGCTGATTAGTTCTACCAAGTCCATGCATGGCCATGCCCTGGGGGCGGCGGGCGCTCTGGAAAGCGTTGCGGTGGCACTTTCCCTTCAGGACGGCGTGGTCCCGCCGACGGCGAACTTTACCGAGGCCGATCCGGCCTGTGACCTGGATGTGGTCCCGAACCAGGCGCGTCAGGCAGATATCCGCTGCGCCGTGTCCAACTCATTCGCTTTCGGGGGGTTGAATGCCGTGCTGGCGTTTCGCAGGTGGGAACATGAAACGAACTGAGAGTAACTCATGCACCATCACGGACCCCAGGGTTGCAGGAAGTAAACCTCCCTTGAGAGCTACACGCCGTGGCAACGGCAGCAGAGGATCGCAGTGCTGGAGTGGCAACAGGACCAAGTCCAGTCGATCATCGCCACGGCACGACGCTTGCGGGCGGGTGCGCCCTTTGGCGACCCGTGATTGGGTTTCGGTGTTGTCGCTAAACGGATCGAGCGGGGACGGCTGGGGCGCCGAAGGCATTAACCGTTTAGCGCAATGGGTCCCTACAGGGCTGGGAGCGCTGTAGGCTTAGCATTTCGTAGAACTCACTGATCATTAAGGATGGGTAGAGGGGTTAATCTAAAGGCAAACGGAGACCTGGCCGCCAAAACGCTCCTTAAAAAATCCGATTCTTAATACATTCATTGCCTTGTAATGACCTGATGGCCGCACTGGCTGACGAAATCAGGCACGGTACCGGGAGAGCCGGGGAGATCCTGCCAAAAGAGTGAACGAGGAGAGATCGGTGTCATATAGGTAGGACCATGCGTGATAAACGCAGAGGTATTATCTATGAGGGTACTGGCAAGCACCATCGTTAGCCACCGCCCCTGGACCTTCACCATATAAGAAACAGGCCATGGATGGGCCACGCCACCCGTTCCGGGGGTAACAACCGTGAGGGAGATTTCCCCTCTGGGTGCGATTGTGCCGAACATATCCTGGCAACTGATGGGGAAATCCAAACCGCCCGCCTGCGACGTAAACTGCGTCACCATCCAACCCTTAATAACGCCTCGCTTTGAGTTCTCGATGTAATAAACCGTTTGTTGCTCCACCGGCAGGATGGACGAAGCCCTATGGAACTGTGCCGGCAGGGCATCGGGCGGAACGAACCAATATGTCCCTGTCAGATACCGGTCCCATCGGGAGGGGTCATTTTGATGCCCGATTTCCTTTGACCGAGTGGGTTCACCAGTACTAATGGTAGTGGCCGCTATGACATTGGATACCAATATCCCAGCAATAATAATCAAACAGGCCCAACATTCGCGAGGATTTAGTTTATAGGCTGACATTTCGTGACCCTGAATAGACATCGATAGTAAGGGTTTTGGCAGGATCGGCACCGCCGCAGTCAAAGACCTTCATCTGATCAATACCCACATCATCCAAAAGATGAAGAGGATATTGGGGGTCGAATTTGCTGCCGCATCAACCGGTGTTGTAGCCGAAACAGCACCAAGTACCTCAAGGCTATAGATGAGCGAGAAAAAGCTCAGGAAGATTACACTAGAATGAGTGATGGCTCTAGTGGATTGTTGATGATCGAGTTGTCTCAAATTAAATGTAACCGAAGGCACCCCTAAGGAGGGATCGTTGCCTCACATTCTAGGTAACCCAACTTTTAGAGGTTACCGAGATGATAAAAGAGGCAAGAAAGGCTTACTTGTTGGCTATCAAGAAGGGCTATCGGCAGGGTGATCGGGCCGAGAAGAAGCTAATTCTTGATGAGCTCTGTGAGGTTTGTGGGTACGCACGGAAATACGCGATACGAATCCTTAATGCGAGCGGAAGATCAAAGCCATCGCGAAAGAAAAAGTCGGGGCCGAAGCCCCGATACAGTGATCCAGCGCTCATGGTGGCCCTCAAGAAAATCTGGTTCACCAGTGATCAACCATGTGGCAAGAGACTGAAAATGGCCATTCCGATCTGGCTGCCTCACTACGAGGAGACCTTCGGCGCTCTCGAGCAGTCGATCAGGGAGCAATTGCTGACCATCTCGGCGGCAACGTTAGATCGCCTTTTAAAGCCGGTTCGCGCCAAAAACCCAAAGGGGCTGACCGGGACCAAACCGGGCACCCTTTTGAAGAATCAAATCCCGATCCGAACCCACTTCTGGGATGAGACGCTTCCTGGCTTTGTTGAAGCCGATACGGTGGCTCATTGTGGAAACAGCCTTGAGGGCAACTTCGTCTGGACCCTCACGATGACTGACATGGTGACGGGATGGACCGAGTGTAGGGGGACCTGGAATAAGGGCTCCGGGGGCGTTATCGAGCAGATCAAGGTCATCGAATCGCTACTGCCATTTCCTTTGCGAGGATTTGACTGTGACAACGGAAGCGAATTTTTGAACCATCACTTGCTGACCTACTTCAGTGATCACCCCAACCAACCCGCTTTCACCCGCTCAAGACCCTACAAGAAGAATGACAATGCCCATGTCGAACAAAAGAACTGGACGCATGCCCGACAACTGTTTGGCTACGATCGGATTGGCAAAGAACATCTAGTCCCTCTGATGAACGAGGTCTACAGCACGCTTTGGTGTCCACTACAAAACCACTTCTGTCGATCCGGCTCTCTTCCGAATTGAGTGGAAAGGCGGTCATGCCGGGGTCGGATTCAGGAAGGGGTTAGCCGGCAGATTCGAAACCTTGCCTGAGGCCAGGAAGATGATGTTGGTCAGGCTGCGTAGCGATTTAAATCCTCTTACTCTGAAGATGGCCGCCAAATGGGGCTGCATCATTTGGTATGGCCTCTGTTTAAGTGGTTACATTCGTGGCAGATATGACCGAATGTTAAACCACCGCGTTCACTTTTCTTGGCTCCTGATGGTCGAAGGGTAACCGGCCGCTGTTGTGGCGCCAGTCAACTTGTCACTCGTAATACTCACATCATCGAATTGCACAGTGGCGGTCTTGTTGGCGTAATCGATAGTGGCCTCCTTAACCCCAGGGACTTTCTCCAGGGCTTTTTTAACGGTCAGTGGACACACTGCACATGTCATCTTCTGGACGTCGAGGATGACCGTCCGTGGTGCAGCTAAAGATACGACCGACGCGACGGTCAAGAACAGAAATACACAAAACTTTTTTGTTTTCATTGATTTTCCTCAATAGAAAAACGGAGCGAACCAGGGAAATGCAATAAGGCCCACCAACGGGATCGTCACGACCCAAAAAAAGAGCCGCTGTTTTTTGATGGCCCGATCATTGGCGCAGGCTTTGTCGGACTCGCATTTCTGAGGTGTTAGGTAGAGCTTTTTGAAGGTCAGCGAGATAAAAACTAGGGTTAGCAGCAGAAAAACTGGGCGGAAAGGTTCGAATGCCGAGAGATTTGCGATCCAAGCGCCACCGATTCCAAGGCTCAGCAGTACCAAGGGTGCGACACAGCACAAGCTTGCACCGATCCCGGTAAGAACGCTCGCGATGATGGCCTGTTTCTGGTTCATAAGAGTGCTGACAGTTTAATGTGCGAACTATAAACCCCTTCAACGAACCTCGCGCGTTTCACTTTTTATAACGTCTTTATCGAAGCGCTCTTCAGGGCTGATGTTACGTACCGAACTATCTGAGACTTCCCCAGCTATTTGATTCCGGGATCTTCTAGGGTGTTTTCCGCCACCCTCCCTTAACTATCGCGAGACAACGACAGGCATAAGAAAGGCTGGTGCTCCTCTGTTATCGTGGGAC
>Ga0304729_1001803_pt1 | contig 13529 bp, 10 predicted proteins | sample C_131016_MF_Meta_FD_190475 | JGI IMG/M metagenome (GOLD analysis project Ga0304729, IMG submission 190475) | Freshwater microbial communities from Lake Croche, Canada to study carbon cycling - C_131016_MF_MetaG (v2) (version 2) | ecosystem: Environmental > Aquatic > Freshwater > Lake | place... | reverse complement strand
AATTATTTTCATTATTATAATTTTCAAATATATATTCAAAACTTTTATTTAATATTTCTGTTCTATTTAATAAAATTTCATAATCTTTATTTATTAATTCATTATAATTAATAGTTTTATATTTACCAAATGGTATATTAAATTTTCCATTTTTATTATATCTTAACATACCTCTAAAACAAGTTTTTCTTTCATAATAAAATCTTTTAGCACTATCTAATTCACTATTAATTTCCATATTATCTCTAATTTTATAATATGTGTTTTCATCATTTGGAGTTTCTTTCATAAAATCATAAATTTCTTGACCTTTTCCTTTTTTTATACTTTTATAAAAATCAATTAATTCAGTATGAATATCACTAATAATTGCATTTATAGGATTTAAATAAAAATATACTGAACCACCACCAATAAAAGGTTCAATATATATATTAAAATCTTTTGGAAAATATTTGAAAAATATTTTAATTTCATCACTTTTACCACCACTCCATTTAATTAATGGTTTTAAATGATTTATTTCATTATTATTTATTAATTTATTATTTATAATATCAATTAATTCGCATTTATTTTTAGATTTACATTTCATAATTTTAAGTTCTTCACATTTAATTAAAAGTTCAGTTTTTGATAATTTATTTAATTCCATTTTTGAAAAAAATAAATTATATTGCTATTAATATAATTAATATTATTTAATTCAATTTTTTTATTTTTTTATAAATATATTAAAGGTATAAAATTAAATTTTGTTTTTTATTTTTTTATCTTATATTAAATAATGAACGATTGGCGTATATTAGATTTATATTTTAAAGACCATAAATATCCATTTACTAATCATCATTTGGATAGTTATCGTCAATTAATTAAAACATATATTCCTCAAACTATAAAATCTTATAATCCTATTACGATGATTAAATTAGATGAAAAAAAACAAAATGTTATAATGAAAGCAAATGTATATATAGGAGGAAAAAATACAGATGAACTTTTTATAGATCATCCAATAACATATGAAAATGGTATTCAAAAACTTATAACTCCAAATGATGCAAGACTTAAAAGTATTACATATGAAACACATATATATGCAAATGTATTAATAGAAATAATAAATGAAGATAATGAAATATTTACAAATACAATAAAAAATGTAGCAATTGGAAGTATACCAATAATGCTTCATTCAGATATTTGTGTATTAAATGGAAATGGTAATAAAGTTCTTCAAAAATTAGGAGAATGTATATATGATGGAGGAGGTTATTTTATAATAGATGGAAAAGAGAAAGTAATAGTAGCTCAAGAATCGGAAACAAATAATTGTTTAATAACAGGAAAATTAAAAGATGATGATAATTTTAGTTATAAAGGAAAAATTAAATGTGCAGGAGAAATTGGAGAAACAGTTTTAGCACCAAGAACAATAGAATTTTATTTAGTTAAAAATAGTGATGATATAACTGAAAAATTTATAGATAATAAAGGAGCTATTTATGTAAGTTTACCATCAATAGAAGGAAAAATACCAATATTTATTTTATTTAGAGCATTAGGAATAGAAAGTGATAAAGATATATATGAAACAATATTTGGTATAAATAATACAGAAATAGAAGAAAAATATTTTAGTAATTTTATAAGACCATCAATTTATAATAATTTTTATGAAAAAGATGGAGAAAAATATTATATTTATACACAAGAAGAAGCTTTAAATTATCTTAAATTTAGAACAAAATATAAAACAATAGATCATGTAAAATATATTTTTGCAGCAGATATATTTCCTAATATAAATATTTTTGAAAATAAAGGAAAATATCTAGGTTATTTAACAAAAGAATTTATAGATGTTGCATTAAAAATTAAAAAAGAAAGTGATAGAGATAATTATTTTAATAAAAGAATAAATATTAGTGGATTTTTATTAGCAGAACTTTTTCAAGAAGCTTATATGAAATTAAGAAAAACTATTAGAGATACTATGGATAATTTTTATTATTTTGGTGCTTGGAAAAATACACAAAATTTTAGTAATTTTATTAATAAAGATAATATTTATAAATTAATACCTGTTGTTTTAATTGCTAATACTTTTGCTAAATCTTTAAAAGGTAGATGGGGTTTAGAAACTGATGATGATCCTGAACTTGGTAGAGTTCAAGATTTATCTCGTATTAGTTATATCGGTTTTCTTTCTCATTTAAGACGTGTTAATATGCCTATTGATAGAACTATTAAAGTAACTGCACCACATAAATTACATTGTCATCAATGGGGTATAATGTGTCCTTTTGAAACACCTGATGGTGCAGCAGTTGGATATTTAAAAAATTTAGCTTTTTTAACTAAAGTAACTGCAGGAACAAATCCAGAATATATAAGAAATTGTTTAATTGATATTGGAGTTATACCAATTGAAAATTATAATTTAAAAATAGATAGAAATATTACTAAAATTTTTGTTAATAATACTTGGTTTGGTATTACTAATGATCCTATAAAAATTGTTAGAACATTAAGAGCTTATAAAAGAAATGCTTTAATTAATATTTTAACATCTATTTCTTGGAATAATATGAATAATGATATAAAAATTTTTGTTGAAGCTGGAAGAGCAGTAAGACCTTTAATTATTATTAAAAATAGTGAAAGTAAAATATTTAAAAATAATTATGATAATTGGTTTGATATGATAATTGGAAAATATAATAATTATTCAAAAAAAGAAAGAAGTGAAGAAATTTATTATAAAAATGAATATATTAATCCTAAAATACTTAAAATTGAAAATAAAGATTTTAGTAAAATGAATGATGATGAAATTTTAAAAGAACTTGAAAATGAAGGTGCTGTTATTGAATATATTGATCCTCAAGAAAGTGATAATTGTTTTATTGCTATGTATAAAGAAAATATTAATAATTTTCATACTCATCTTGAAATTCATCCTTCTACTATGTTAAGTGTTGTTACTGCAAATATTCCTATGTCTAATCATAATCAATCTGCTAGAAATGTTTTTCATGCAGCACAAACTAAACAAGCTATTGGTATATATGCTACTAATTTTAATAAAAGATTTGATACTTTTGGTTTTATTCAACATTATCCTCAAAAAGCTATTATTAATACAAGACATGCACAATATACTGGTAGTGATACTATGGCAAATGGTGCTAATTTAATAGTTGCTATTATGACATATACAGGTTTTAATCAAGAAGATAGTCTTATTATTAATAAAAAATCTATTGAAAGAGGATTATTTCATTTATCTTATTATAAATCTATTACTGCTACTTCTAAAAAAGTTTCTCAATATGAAAGAATTATATTTGCTAATCCTATTAAAATGAGAAATGAAGGTATTAAAATTAATGGTATTAAACATGCTAATTATTCTCTTATTGATGATGAAGGTATTATTAAAGAAGGTTCTTATATACCAAGAGGTCAAATTGCTATTGTTATTGGTATGGTATTAGTTAAAGATGTTTATAAAGAAGTTAAAAAAGGTTTATTTATAGAACAAATTAAAGAAACTACATATACTGATGTTTCTATAACAACTGATGAAAGTTATTATGGTCATATTGATAAAGTATATTTAGGAACTAAAACTTTAGATGATGATACAAAAGTTTGTAAAGTAAGATTTTTAAAAATTAAAAAACCAGAATTTGGAGATAAACATTCTTCTAGACATGGACAAAAAGGTGTTATTGGTATGATTTTACCTGATGAACAAATGCCTTTTACTAAAGATGGTATTAGACCTGATTTAATTGTTAATCCTCATGCTATTCCTTCTCGTATGACAATTGGACATCTTGTTGAATGTGTATATGCTAAATTATGTTGTTTAGAAGGATTTTTAGGTGATGGATCAATTTATATTAATTTAGATTATAATGCTATTTATGATAATTTAGAAAAAAATAATTTTAATAAATATGGTAATGAAATTTTATATAATGGACAAACTGGTAGACAAATTAATACTGAAATTTTTATTGGACCAACTTATTATTTCCGTTTAAAACATATGGTTGCTGAAAAAATTAATGCTAGAGGTTTTGGTGCTAAAGTTCAATTAACTAGACAACCTACTGGTGGTAGAAGAAATGGAGGTGGATTAAGAATTGGTGAAATGGAAAGAGATAGTTTAATTAGTCATGGTATTTCAAGATTTATAAAAGAAAGTATGATGGAACGATCTGATAAATATAGATGGTGTGTTTGTAAAACTTGTGGTATAATTCCAATTTATTCAGATAAAATTAAAAATAGTTTTTGTACTAATTGTGGTAATAATGAAATTAATATAATTGAAACTCCATATACTATGAAATTATTAAAACAAGAATTTGAAGCTATGGGTGTTCAAATGAGATTTAATTGTGATTATGTTGATATTCCTACTGAAGAAGATTTAGGTGATGATATAGATATTAATTATGATGATATAGAAAATATAGAATATAAAGAAATTAAATCTATAAAGAAAATTAAAAAAGAACCAATAATTAAAGAAGATAAAAAACAAGATTATAATAAACTTACTAAAAAAGATTTAATTGAAAAAGTTAAATTATTATATCCAAATATGAAAGGATTAACTACAAAAACTAAAGATGATTTAATAAAATTAATACAAAATAAAGAAGAAAAACCTGAAAAAGAAGAAAAACCTAAAAAAGAAGAAAAACCTGAAAAAGAAGAAAAACCTAAAAAAGAAGAAAAACCTAAAAAAGAAGAAAAACCTAAAAAAGAAAAAATAATTAAAACTAAAGATGAACTTAAAAAAGAAATAAAAGATAAATATCCAAATTATCCAATAAAAGCATCAGCAACAAAAGATGAACTTTTATTAATTTTACAAAAAACACCTGAAGAAATAGAAAAAGATATTCAAAATAAAAAACAAAAGAAAAAAGGAGGTGAAGGAGAAGATAATAGTGAAAAAGAAGATGAAGAAGAAAAAACTACTGGAGGAAAAGTAGAAAGTAGTGAAGAAGAAGGAGATGAAGAAGAAGATGATGAAAAAGAAGATGATGAAGAAGAAGATGATGAAAAAGAAGATGATGAAGAAGAAGATGATGAAGAAGAAGATGATGAAAAAGAAGATGATGAAGAAAAAGATGATAAAGAAGAAGATGATAAAAAAAAAAATAATCAAGGAGGAAATAATGGAAAAGAAAATAATATTATAAAATTAATGGATGGTGGACAATTAGTAAAAGAACATTTTATAGATCCAGATATTAAAATAATAAATATATAATTAATTGATAGATAATAATTATGAATGATATTTATATTAATCTTATAATAATTGTAATAATTATAGTTTTATTTTTGGCATATATATTAATTGCTCATTTTTATAATAATTATATTAATTATAAAAACAATGTTAATGATAATTTTAATAAAACAAAAGATTATATAAATACTACAACTACAAGTCTTAATAAAAGTATTAAAACTAATACAAATAATATTGATGATGTAGATTTAAAATTAACTACTAAAATTAATAATATTTCAAATGATGTTATTAATACTAATAATAATATTACATCAATATCATCAAATGTATCATCATTAACAAATAGTAATATAAATAATAATAATAATATAACAAATTTAGATAGAAGTTTAAAACAATTTTTTGAATTTAGAAGTAATAATTCAAATATAAATGATGCTTTATATAATTATAGATTTGATGTTGTTCCAAATTTATCAATGAATTTATTAAGAAATGTAACAGCAGTTTCTGGTATAACAATCAAAACAGATACAACTAATATTATGAGAATATGTGATAATAATATCAATAATAGTAATTGTATAGATATGAATATAAATAATGGAACATTTGATATATATCCAAGTGCAGTTCCAAATAATAATATAGATAATATAAATATTTATAATAAAAATAAACAAAAAGTATTAGCAAGATTTGATTTAAATTCAAATAATATATATTTAGGAGGTAATAATGAAGAAGCAGGTATTTATATAAATGATAGTAATGTTTATTTAAAAAATGTGAATTTTTTAACAAATAATGCTAAATTTAATGATAATAAACAAATATATGATAAAAATAATCAAGATTTAAATCAAATATATAATACATATAAATATAATATAGATGATATTATAAAATTAAATAATATATCACAATTAATAACAGGAATATATACTATAATTAAATCTACAGGAACAAATCCAAATACAATAATTATAAATTTTAAATCAGCATATGATATACCAATTAATAAATCAATGAATATAGATATATATGAATTAGCTAATACTGATAATACTAATATTGAAATAATAAATAGTGATATAACATCTTCATTATTAATACAAAAAGGTATATTAAATGAAAAAAAAATAATATTAAAAACAATAGGAATTATAAGAGCTAATACAAATGTTAGAGTTAAATTAACAGATATAAAATTAGCATTACCAACAATTTATGATAGTGAAAATTATATATCAAATATAATTTCAACAAATATTTATTAATCATTATCATTAATAAATAATTTAATAGGATTTTGTAATTCTTTTTCTTTAATATAAATATTATGAAAATTATTTATTTTAGGAATAATAAAATTATTCCAATATTCTTTATCAAAAGAAACATCTTGAATATTAATTAATTTTAATTTCCAATAATTTAATTTATAATTATTATATTTATATTTATTCATTTCAATAATATTTATTTCACCATCTTGTTTATCTGTAGAATATGAATAAATATATTCATTATTTTCTTTTTTTTCTGCAATAATTCCATGTAAATAATTATCAATATCAATAATATTATTTAAATATTCTTCTTCATTTTCAAAACAAATAAATTCACATTCTATATAATCACATTTAGATAATTTACATACAGCTAATTGTCCTTGTATTTGATAATAATATTTTTCAGGAATATCATTATCTTTAATTTTTCTAGAATATGGACATTTAATTTCTATCATAATTGCATCTTCAGTAATACCATCAGGAGATGCTCCAAAATTATTAATATCATCATTAATAATTAAACCAAATTCATATATTTTTTTATTTTTTAAATTAGAATAAATACGAATAGCCATTGTTTCAAACATTGTTCCCCATTTAAGAGCAGGAATTGAACTAGAATTAAATGAAGAACCTTTAATTTTTCTTTTAGCTAAACTAAGAGGATTTTTAATAGCATCATATAAATCACTTGCTGTTAATTTATCTTCTCTTAATTTAAACCATTCTGGACTTCTTTGTTTAATTAAAGGTTTTTTTAATAATTCTTTAAGAATTTCATTTTCAATTAACTTATTATCATTTTCATAGTTATTATTTTTCATTTTAATAATACAATTATTATTATATAGTTTCTTTTTTCTTATATCTTGCTGAATTTCTAATTTTCTTTTCATTTTCAACTTTAAGTCTGTTAATAGTATTTGATATATCTCTATTAACTTTATTAACATCACTCATTTTTTTTATTTCTCTTTTTTTATTATTAGCAATTTCTAATATTTCATCTCGTTTATCTAATAATATTTTATTAAAATTATATAATAAATCATCATCCATCCTAAATATAACTATTAATAATAATTATGATAATCTTAAACTCATTTTTTATATCATTAAATAAAAAATTGATAAATAATAAAATTATTAATTATAATATTAAATAAATGAATTCATATAAATTAACTCCTATAACTACTGTAGGAGTTGATGAAGTTGGAAGAGGAACATTATTTGGAAATGTTATAGCATCTGCAGTAATATTACCAGAAATATTTCCTGATAATATTTATCTTCAAATTAAAGATAGTAAAAAACTTTCATTTAAAAAAAGAAAAGAATTATCTGAATATATTAAAAAAAATGCTATAGCTTATGGTATTGGAATTATAACACCTAATGAAATTGATAAAATTAATATTTTACAAGCATCAATAAAAGCAATGCATATAGCATTATATGAAGTTATGAAAAAAACAAAATTTAATAAAATTATTGTTGATGGAAATTATTTTATACCTATTATTCCTATAAATGAAGATAATGATATAATAGAATATGAATGTATTCCTAAAGCTGATAGTATTTATTTAAATGTAGCTGCTGCATCAATTATTGCAAAAGATTTTCATGATAATGAAATATTAAAAATTCTTGAAAATGAACCAGATTTACATAAATATGATTTAAAAAATAATATGGGTTATGCTACAAAAAAACATAGAGAAGCAATAGAAAAATATGGTATTCATAGATTACATAGAAAAACTTTTAAATCTTGTTTAAATTATTCTATAGATTGTAATTTAATTTGATTAATAATATTAATAAAATCATTATTATTATTTATATTAATATAATTAATATTATTATTATCTATATATTGTTTAATTCTATAAAAATAAACTGGTACATTACTACAATGAAACCATTTATTTTTAAAATTAATATTAAAATCATTACTTAAAAAATAAAAACAAGCTCCTATATCAAATGTAAATACTAAATCACATAATATAGCACAATGAAGACATTTAGATATATTATTACAATCAATAGTTTTAATAATATTAAAATCTTTTTCAAGTGATAATACATTAGATAAATTACAATTATTATTAGCTGTAGAACATATATAATAATTTGGAAATATTATAGCTAAATGATTAATAATAATATCATGATTAATATTAGGAAAAGATTGTGAAGAATTAGGATAAAAATTATAATAAAATATAATTTTTTTATTTTTTTTAAATTCAATAAAATTAGAAATATCACTATATGGAATTGTAGGTAATATAGTAGAATTATTTTCTATTAAATTATAATTTAAATTATAATTATTATTAAAATAATTAATAATTGCATTATAATAATTATTACATTCTTTTAAATTACATTCAATATATAAACATTCAATATTATAAATATGTGTATAATGACATCCTATCCATAATTTAAAATAAATAGTATTATTAATTTTATCAAAATAATATAAACTATAAGTTTTTAAAAAATTATCACAAATATATTTATGTTTTAAATATTCTTTATTATCAAAAATAGTAAAATCCATTGGATTTACATTATTTCCATTAAAAGAAGTATTATTATAATTATTATTATTACTTATATTAATAATTTTTAAATTTGGTATATCATTATATATAAATGAATTATAATAAACTATAATACTAATATCTTTATCTTTATTAAGTATACAAAATTGTTTTATAAAACTTTTACAAAATAATGTATCTCCAATATGAGCATCATTAAAAAAAATTAATTTCATATATATTAAATTTTTTATATAAAGGTATATTTTTTATCTTTATATAAATGAAAATAGAACAATTATTAATAAATAAAAAGGATATAGATATAATAAATAATATAAAAAATAATTATTCAAAAGAAAAAAATAATAAAATAGATTATAAAAATAAAATTTGTAAAAAACCTTGGGGATATGAATTTTTAAGTTATGAAAGTAATAAAATTGGAATATGGACAATTAATATAACTAAAAATAATAAAACATCTTTACATACACATTTTAATAAAGATACAATATTAATAGTAATAAAAGGATGTGTAAAAATTAATTTAATAGATGAATATAAAATATTAACAATAATGGATATAATAAATATTCCAAAAAATAAATTTCATAGTATAGAATGTATTACAGATGAAAGTACAATATTAGAAATAGAAATTTTTAATTCAATATTAGATTTTAGTGATAAAAACGATTTATATAGAATAAATGATGATTATAATAGAGAAAATATAGGATATGAAAAATCTGTAGAAATATCAACAGAATTAGATAAATATAATTATTTTTATTTTAATGATAATTATAAAGATAATATATTTGAAATTATTAATATAGAACCTAATAATATATTTATATATGATAATAATTCAATAAATATATTATTAGAAGGAATTATAAATAATAATTGTTTATATTATAAAGAAGGAAGTATAATTAATTTTAATATAAATAATAATAATGAAAAAATAAAATTATTAAAAATTAATTTTTCTCCTTATTTAAATGAAGAAAAAAAAATAATTTATAATTTGGAACATTTAGAATTAATAATGAATAATTTAAGACATAAAAAAAATATTTTAACATCTGGATGTTTTGATATTATACATATTGGACATTTAGAAATTTTAAAAAATTCTAAAATATTAGGTGATAATTTATTTGTTTGTTTAAGTAATGATAAACAAGTTAAAATATTAAAAGGATCAAATCGACCAATAAATAATTATAATGATAGAATTAGATTATTTAAAACAATAAGTTATGTAGATTATATTATATTATATGATGAAGAAGATATTAAAAATGAAAAAACATTAGATAAAATAATGAATATAGTTAATCCTTTATATTGGACAAAAGGAACAGATTATATAAAAGAAGATATTATTAAAAAACATCCAAGAATAAATATTAAATTAATTGAAAATATACATAATATAAGCACAACTAAATTAATATTAAATATAAACAATTCAATATGAAAATTTTAATATGTGGTGGTGGTGGTTTATTAGGAAGAGAAATATGTAATAAATTAGAAGAATTAAATATAAATTATATATCTACATATTTTAATAATATAATTAATAAAAAAAATTTTTATAAATTTAATTTAGATACTATAGAAGATATTATTAATTTTGAAAAACCTAGTATTATAATTAATTGTATTGTAAATAGACTTGTAGATGAATGTGAAAATAATTGGAATGAAATTAAAAAAGTTAATATTGATATAACTGAAAAATTAGCAAAATTAGGAATTAAAATTATACATATATCTACTGATTATGTATTTGATGGAAAAAATCCTCCTTATTATGATAATTCTTTAACTAATCCTATACAAAATTATGGTATATCAAAATTAATTTCAGAATTAAGAATTATTAATAATAGTAGTAATTATTTAATTATAAGAGTTCCTGTTTTATTTACAGATAAATATAAAAATTTAAATGAAAATGCTGTTACATCTATTGGAAAAAATCTAATGAATTTAACAATTAAAAGAGGAATTATTTTAGAAGATGCAATATCTATTAGAAGACCAGTTTATATACCTATTTTAGTTAATTTTATAATTGATGCAATTATAAGTAATTATAAAGGAATATATCATTTTTATAATCCAATTGATAAATATACTAAATATGAAATATTAAATATAATATCATCAATAATTAAAAAACCAATATCAAATATTATTCCTTCTTATAAAATATCAAATAGACCAATAGATACAGCATTATCAGATAATAAATATAATATAAATAAATATTATGATAATTATAATTTTTATACTTTAATGGAAAAATGTTTTAATAAATTTTATCATCCAAAAGATTTGAAAGATTGTTTTTTAATGATTGATTTAGATGGTACTTTAGTTGATAGTGAATATATACATTTTAAAAGTTATAATGAAATAATTGGATTATCTATAGAAGAATTTAAATATAAAAATCAATATAATTTATTAGATTATAGTGATGAAATAAAAACTAAAAAAAATTTAATATTAAAAGATAAAATTAAAGAACTTAAATTAATTGATGGTGCAGAATTATTTTTAAGATATTTATTAAATAATAATATAAATTTTTGTATAATTACTAATACAAGTAAAAATAATGTAGAATTATATAAAAATGAAATTTCAATATTAAAAGAAATTAAAAATTGGATTACTAGAGAAGATTATATTCATAAAAAACCAAATAAAGAATGTTATGAATTAGCTATAAATAAATATTATAAAAATGAAAAATTTAAAATAGGAATAGAAAATACTATTGCTGGTTATGAAGCTTTAAAAAATATTACAGATATTATTTATATAAAAATAGATAATAATGAAGATTTATTTAAAAATAATGATGTATATTTAATTGATAATTTAGAACAAATATTATAATAATTTTGAAGCAAAATATAAACCTATAAAATAACTATATAAAACTTTATTTGGTTGATTAATAAATATATGTGCATTACTTAACCAAATTGAAATAAATAAATAAATAATTAATTCTTTATTATAATTATTTTTATGAATATTAAAATCTGGAATATTAATAAATTCTATATCAATATTATTATTAATTATATTAAATGAATTAAATATCATATCATCAAAATAATTATAACCACTTAAAGATAAATATATTTTAGCAATATCATATTCTTTTATACCATAAATATTAGATGTTCCAAAATTACCTTTTGGATCAATAAAAAATATTTCATTATCATTATTAATAATAATATTATTAAATTGAGGATCACCATGTATAATATTTAAATTATATTGATTTAAATTATTAGTAAAAAATTTTAATTTATTTTCTAATTTTAATATAATTTCATCAAAAGTTAAAATACTAAAATTATTTATTTTAATATTTTTATAATTATTTATAATATGTTCAATTTCTTTAATTCTATCTTTTATTTTAAAAATAGTTTCTTCAAATAATAATTTTAAATATAATTTTTTATCTATAGATTTAAAACTATAATTATGAAGATTATTAAGATAATAAAAAATTTTATTAATAATATTTATATTAAAATTTTTATTATTATTATTTGTATTATTAATAAAATTAATTATTAAAAAATCATCATCATAATTATATATAATTGGTATATTAAAATTAATATTATTTATTTTAATAAAATTATAAAAATTAATTTCATTTTTAAGTTTAGATATAGCAAAATTATTAATTGCTTTTTTTTTAATTAATGTTTTATTATCATTATAATATAAAATATTAAAATTTGATCCATAACCATTTCTTACAATAATATTATTAAAATTATTCATAATATAAAATCAGTAATTTAATAATACTTATATAAAAAAATGAATAATTTTTTAAATATGAATTAATTTAAAAATGAATAATTATTATTTATGTAATTTAGAAAATTATCATAAATATAATTGTAAAGTATTTCAATCTTTTTTAGAAGCAAATGATTATCATAAAATAAATTATCGTTATAAAAATAATTGGAGTACAATTATATCAATAAATAAATATATACCTTTATTTATTCATAAATATATATTACATTATAAATTATCTAATATATTTATAAATGTTAATATTGAAAAAAATTATAATGATGTATAAATTTTAGCAAAATCTTTATATAAAAAAATTGATGAAAATATAGTAGGATAAATATAATAATTATTAAACATATTATTAATTTTATTTAAATGATTAATATGTTCATTAAAATAAGAATAATTTAATAAATTATTTTTATCTTTTATTAAATTATTTTTAATCATTTTTTCAGTATAATCATTATTTTTATTATTATGTAAAATAGTTACAAACCATTTTGTTTT
>Ga0304729_1001802_pt1 | contig 13529 bp, 29 predicted proteins | sample C_131016_MF_Meta_FD_190475 | JGI IMG/M metagenome (GOLD analysis project Ga0304729, IMG submission 190475) | Freshwater microbial communities from Lake Croche, Canada to study carbon cycling - C_131016_MF_MetaG (v2) (version 2) | ecosystem: Environmental > Aquatic > Freshwater > Lake | place... | reverse complement strand
TGGCAAATATGGGTTATCGGTTATTTTTGCAGGAATATAAACCCATTCATTAGGTAGAGTTCCGTTTTTCCATCTGTCGTAAATCAATGTTTTAACCCATCCAAATGTGGGGTTACACGTTGCTAATATAACTGGCTTAGGTTGGATGCTGTCTTTGATTATCCAACTTCCTGCTCGTTCAAACGCTTTGTAAAATGTTTGCTGTTGGCACTCGTTAATCTCTTCAAATAAAAAGCCGTTAACCTCTAACCCTTTCATCCAATCTAAATCTTTATCTTGTGCGTAATTCTCCGATTTGAATAGTATAACAGATCCGTTCGGGTGGTGGTACTCGTAAGGGGATTGTCTAACCGTACCACTAGGCTCTATTTTTCTAAACGATGGGATTGTAGTAGTCCGTATTTTCTCCATGTCCTCCCGAATAACGCACCACCTAGAACGAGGGAATACCTCGCACATAATAAGAAGGGCGGACAAACCCCAAACAGATTTACCGCCTCGTCATCGGATGGCACCACCATAAAGTAAGAAGTTATACTTCTCGCTTTGTAGCAACACCATCGCTTCCGCTTGTTTAGGGGTTAATGTCATTTTATAAATGTTTCCAAATAACTCTATTCTTAATATCTAAAATAATTGATTTATCAACATTATAAATCAATCCTAATTTTCTTGAACTTAAATTATTATTTCTTATTTCTAAAACTTGAAATTCTTTTAATTTACTCATTCCGTTTATTTCTCCACAAGTAGGTTTTTTTAAACCTATTTTAATAGCGTGTTTTATATTTTCTGATTGAGTACACCATTCAAGATTTTCTAATCTATTATCGTTTTTTATTCCGTTAATGTGATTTACTTGTAATTTATTTAATGGGTTTAATATAAAAGCCTCGCAAACTAATCTATGTATAGAATAAGCTTTGCTATTTAATTCTATTCTTAAATAACCGTTTCTAATCATAGGTTTTAAAAGTTTTATTTTGTTAAATTTTAAACTTTTAACGTTTCCTAAATTACTAATTTGATATAGATTTTCATAACCTACAACATCATTCCAAATTTCTTTATTCATTTTTTTTGAGTTTTTATTTGACGTTATTAAAAAATTGGAGCAGGAACGTCAAAACCTTTTGCATAAGACCGCTAAATCTTAACTCCAATGTAAATATACAACTTTTTTTTAAATCTTTATCTCATTGTTACCCCAAATAATAGTGTTTCCTTTTAATTCGTTACCATCTGAAGTAACATCTATTGCTTGGGATGCTTTGCCCTCTGTTCGGTCGGTAACTTCTTTTAAATAGTTCAATTCCTCAATAGCTTTTTTAACCGCTGCGTAGGCTGCATTTTGTGCCATGGTTTGAGGATCAAAAACATTAAATTCCTCAATATTTAATCGAATTAATTTATTATACCAATAGCTGATGGATGTTTCTTTGCTCCATGCTCCATTTGCTCTATTTTGCGGATTATCGGCAAATCCGCCTTTCCCTTTTGGGTTATTTATATCTCCTTGTTTCGGCATTTTTATCTTACTTTGAAGTTACTCAAAAAGTTTAAATGTATCCAAACCCGTATATTTTTCAATTAAGATTTTTATTTCTGTTCCTAATTGCTCGGCTTGGTCTTCACATAGTTTTTGACCTAATTTTATTTCTTGTTGACGTTCATACATTTTATCCATCATTACCGAACTGAAAATAGTAATTGCAGCTCTAAACCCTTCCTTTGTAAATTCTGGTTTATAATCTGAAAACTCCAATAAACTGTTTTCAATTTCTTCTAATATCGGGGATAATTCTTTTCCTATTGCCATTTTAATTTGCTTTTTTAATTAAATAATACCATAACCAAATTAATTTTTTTCTTATAAACTCGTAAGCAATTAGTAATAAAATGTAATTCATAATTGATATGTTAAATAATAATAATTACTATTTTTCTTTAATTCCTTCCATTCTTTGAAAGTGATTAATTTTTCAAAGGTAGTAAAAGTTTGTTTATGTGTTGCAACTAAACGCAATTTTGTTTCGGGGTCTAGGTTATAACTCATTAAATTTTCTCCAATCGTTATTATCCCATTTTTTAATTTCTTTATTCCAAAGTGTTGTCTTTGGATTTTTTCGCAATACTAAAATTATTTCCTGTTGACTTAATTTTGGAATTTCTACTGTTTCAAAGATACGATTTTTATTAAATTTTTCTTTGTTATTGGCATAGTATTCATTCATTTGCGCTTTAGTGCGTCTATATTTCAAGTTCTTTTGTGCTATTTCTGCTTTTGTTCTGTATTCTGTTTTCATAATATGTTTTTAAATTTAATAACGCATTCCGAAATTGAGTTATTTAAGGCCTTAAATACATTCTCTTTGCTCCAAATACCTTTTACATATTTTATCATATCTAAACTATTACTATTGCTTTTAAGTATTGTTTTTTGTTCCTGCTCCTGTTTCTCGTTTAATAACATTCTTTCCATGTGGTCTGTGATTAATCCTAAACTTTGAAAATATTTTGTAAGTTCCAAATTATTTAAATCAGTTGCTATATTTTCATAATGATACATAATCGGTTTTTTTAGTTCGTCCTGTAATTTTACATTTGCGAATTTAATATCTTTATAAAACTCAATTTCATTTCTTAAGGCATAACAATATAGTTTTGCAAATAATTCATTTTCCTTAATTGTTTCCTGTTTTTGTTTATTAATCCAATTTACTAAAAATTTTACACTGTCAATATCGTCCTGATTAATTGTAATTTTAGATTCATTTGGTTTTACATTTTCATTTGTAAATCTCCAATTAATTCTATTTATGGCATTCTCGAAATTCATTATTTTTTTTGTAGACATGTGGTTTTTTTGTTTAGTAGTTTTTTACTTTTTTTATTTTACTAGCAGGTTAGTTTTACGCCCCTTATAAGGGCGTAAAAAACCACCTAGTTTTTTTGTAGTTTAACCTAGGTTAAACCAGTTGGTTTTTATAATTAATTTTATTAAAATGGAGCTTCATCTTTATCAATATTATCAAAATTATAATCTAAATTTTCAATAATTCCATTTGTATTTTCGTTCTTAAATTCTCCTAAAAAGTATTCAGAAAATCCATGCGATCCAGTTTTTAAAATCCAATCATTATCTATAAATTTAGTTAATAATTTTTTTGCAATACTTTCTCCTATGTTTTCACTAAATATTTTTTCGTAGTTTAAAATAATAGCGCTTATTAATTCACCATATCTATAACCTAATTTATCTGGAGTTTTTGAATATGTAGTTGTTAATATTTGAAATAGTTGGTAGTCAGGTTTTTCGGTTTTTTGTGATTTTTTACCTATTAATTTATTTTGAGTAATTTCAATTTCACTTATAATCGGTATTCCATTTTCATTTATTTTAAATTCAAATGCTTCTGGTTTTCTATTTCTACTCGCTAAACTTTGTACTATTCTATTTGAGTCGTTTTCTTTGTCAACCGATACTCCAATTACTATTTCGCTTTTATCCTGTAATTTAGTACCTAAATGGCCTTTCATTTTTGTTTGTAAGTCGTTTGGGTTTTGGTGGATTACATTTAAAATGTGACAATTGTTTTCGGTTGCCCAAATTCTTAAATTTGTTACCAGTTCGTCTGCTTCTTTTAAGTTGTTTGTATCTAATGCAAGGTCTGAAATACCATCTAATACTACAAAATCGGGGTTGGTGTTATAAATTAACCATTTAACATATTCTAAACGCTGGCTTGTACTTATTGCGTCAAATTGATATACATTCATTTTACTTAATTCTGCTTCAAATTCAGGAGTAAGCATTTCTTTAATATGCGAAAGTCCTAGTTTTACGTGATATTTACTTTGTTCTGTATCAATATAAAGAATTTTATCCCTTCCGTTTGGTAATTCACTTAATAATCTATTTTGAAAAACTCCTTTTTTAAGTACTGCAGATAAAATTAATTTAACTAAAAAAGTTTTACCAACTTTTGCCTGAGCTGTAACGCATGATATATTTTCTCTGGTCATTACCATTCTTTTATTTTGTCCATTTACGTCACAAATAGATAAAACTATTTCAGGCATTGGAACCTCATCTGTAACCAAAACCTTAAATTTTTCTAAACTTTTTTCAATACTTAAATTAACTTCACTTTCTCCAAAAGTTTTAAAAAGCATATTGTATTCCGATAAAAATTCTTCAGGAATTGGAATATTAAAATTATTATATTCACTAACAAACCATTCATATCTAATTTTATAGTTCGGTTGTTTATATCCTGTATCCTCACTAAAATTATTTGAAACCGCTGGAAGTTCAAAAATATTTATTTCGTTATTATTTTCCATAAGTTTCGTTTTTTGTTTTAGTTAAATGGCATTTTTTACAAAGCGGTTGCAAATTATCAATTGAATTTTTGCCCCCGTTTGCAATTGGTAGTTTGTGGTCAATCTGATAATCTCTTTCTAATAAATTAGTTCTGCAAACGTTACATTTATAATCAAAATGCGAAGCAATACTTTGTTTTTCAAATTCACTAAAATTCTTTCTCTTTGTTGTTTGGTCAAATTGTTCTTTTTTATTTACAAATATTATTTTTTCTTTTGCCCTAGATAAAGCAACATAAAGCAATTGATTTGCGTCTTTAAAATTCATCATAAAATAATCATAAACGGGAATTATAACAACATCGTAAGTGCTTCCTTGAGCTTTATGGCATGTAATAGCGTACGGTCTTTTTAATTTTGCAAATGAATTTTGATAGTCGGCAAATCTAGTATTTAAATCTTTTAAAAATGATTTATTTTCATTTAAATTTTTATTTTTATTAATATGTTCTAAATATGTTTTTCTTTGACCATAAACACTTTGAGTAACTCCACCGCCATTTTGGCCATATAAACCGCCATGAATATATCTTATTTCATCAATTTTATTTACTGAATTTTTGACTTTAATTTTATTAAAAATTATTGTTTTTATCATTCCATCTTTAATATAAAATCTTTCATTACAATTTTTTTCTATATCAATAACTTCTATAATATTACTAGTATAAAATTTTGTTTCTTTTGAGTTATAAAATTGATCAAACATTAAAGAATCGCCTATATTTATTTCATTTAAACGATAATCTTTTTTCATTGATTTAGTACTTCCAATTAACCAATTAAAATTCAATACGGATAAATTTTTAAAGCAAACTGCAACACAATTATTTTCTTTTATAATTTCAGTTAATTTTTTATCATGAATATCATAATAGAAAATATCAATATCATTTCTTTTTTTTGTCGCTAAAGAAATTGGATTAATATTAACGTTCATAAATTTTCTGAAATTACTAATCATTTTACCTAAATCGGAATCAGTTTTTTGTCGGTTTTGAATTGTTAAAGTAAATGTATTTTCTTTTGGAATTGATAAAAATATTTTGCTTACCTGAAAACCATCTTCATTTCTAGTAACATTTTCTCTCTCCTCTTCAATAGGTGGAAGTTGTAAATAGTCTCCTAATAAAATGAATTTACAATCGTTTTTTAATTGTTCTAATAAATTAAATTTTTGAAAACTAATTAAAGAAATTTCATCGATTATTATTAAATCTGGAATTTCATTTTTTGAAGGGAAAGAATAACTAATAGTTTGTTTATTTTCGTGATCCCTTGTAATTTTAAACTTTAAAAAACTATCAATTGTTTTAATAGTTGTAGGTTTAAAGTAATTACTTTTAAATAAACTATCTTTTAAAACGTTAGTAACTTTGTTTGTAGCTCCTAAAAATAAAATTTTACCTTTATAATCATGTATGGTATGGCAAATTGTGAAAGTTTTACCAGTTCCACCAGCTCCATAAATTCCAAAATAACCATTTTGTGAACTATTTAAAAAAGATAATAATCTTTCTTTTAGTTCTTGCTGCTCAATATTTAGCATAATTTTTAAATTTAAAAAACCCCTAAAATCCCAGCGTCTACTCTGTTCATTTAAGGGTTTTGTTTGGTTTATTTAACCATTATCTTAAAGAGGTAGACGTTCTCTTTTGCAAATATAATACTTTTTATTTAATATAAAATAATAATGTAAAAAAAAACTTCCTAAATTAATAGGAAGTTTAATTGTAATACTAGAACGGCATTTCATCAATATCTATAATATCCGATGCAGCAACCTCTTCAATTACTGGGGTGCTTTCTTTAAGGTTTCCAAAGTAAAACTTGTCCTCTTTAGTTGCACCTTTAAAGCTGCTTTGAAAACTTGCAATGTTTCCGAACTTATCTAATTCATCGTTTACCCAAACTTTTACGTTTAAGTAAATTTTTCCGTTTTCATTTTTTGTAAATGCTTTGTTTCCAGCTTTTGCTTGTTCCATCAATTTAGAGAAGTCTATGCTTCCGTAAAAACTTGTTTTTTCTGACATAATTTAAGATAATTAAAGGGTTAAAAATTCTGATTCTTGTTGTTTAGTAGTTGTGTATTTTGATTTAATTTGATCCAATGAAAAACCTCCATCTTTGGCTTTCTTTAATATTTCAGCAGTTGCATTTGGTTTAGGTTGTACGGCTTTTTGTGCATCATCGTCCTCGCTTCCAATTCCGCATATTGAAGAAACAGAATAACGACGTGCATAACTAATTCCAGACCCGTAAGCTTGTGCGTCATTTTGTTTTGTGCAAAATATTTCGGCAAGGCTTTCAAACGTTTCTCCGCTTTCGTGCATTAAAACTGTTTTAACGTAGTTTTTACCTTCAATATTTACCAAAGGTTGAAGTAATACTATACCATTGTTGTTTAATGCAGGAACTACTGCAGAAAGTACGTCGTTTAAGTCTGCGTACTTGTTTTTAAAAAAAGGATTTGTACTACCTTTTTTTGGTGTAGTCATTTCGGACTGTGCTTTAAGTAAAGCTGTTGCAATTTGTTTCATAAGATAAGATATTTAATTGTTTAAGATTTGTAAATATAGTTAATTATTTTGTTTAAAATTTAAAATTCTCAAAAAAACTTGTGCTTTATACCATACTTTTAAAAATTTATATTTTTTAATTTTAAATGGAAATCCATATTCAATAAAATCAAAAAATAGATTTACTTCATTATCATTTATTTTTTCAATTATTGTTTTCCATCCATTAGTATTTTCTTTATGTGTAAAATTATCTAAACGGAAATATCCTGTTTTTTGTTGATATTCTAATCTATATTTTTTCATAATTTTTAATTTTAAAATGAAATAGCCAAACTTGATTTTCTCGGGGTTGTTGATACTTTTGGAACTTGATTTCCGTACGCGTCATACGTATCTTGTTTTAAAGCCATTTTAAGCACTTCCGCACGTTCATCTAAACATCGTTTAAGTTCGGTATAGATTTCATCATCTGAATAGTTTATAGTATCTCCACCGCTTCTAAATGTTCCCTTTAATCCGTATGCTTCAAAGTTTTCTTGAGGTATAACTTTTAAAAGTTCGGAATTAATTACGTCCAATGCTTCAATCATTCTTTTGGCTTGTGCTAATAACTCGAATTTGTCGGTTTCCCCAGCTTCTAAAATTTCAGTAATAAACTTTTTACTACTTGACTGAATTTCTTTTTTTGTAGGTACGAAATTTGATGTTTGAACTTCCTGTTCACGCATCATTAAAAATAGGTCTTTAGACATTTTCTTTAGATTTAATAGTTTTTAATTCTGCTTCTGATCGTGAAAACGCATTGTAAAAAGTTTCGGAAGTACTTTTTTCTTTTTCCAATAGCATTTTTAACTCTGCTTTTTCTGCTCTTAATTCTGCAATGATTTCAATTAATGTTTCCATTTTTTTTAAATAAATACCCGAACTAAAAGAGGTAAGGCACTCTTAAAATTCGGGATTTGTTTTTTTTCGTTCGACCGCCTTACTTGTCGTTTTGTTTTGCAAATATAATACTTTATTTTAATTAAATGCGTTTTTATTTAAAATAATTTAATAATAATTAATAATCCAGTAATAGCACCACAACCAGCTCCAAAAGCATAAGTTAACTTTTGATTTGTTGTCGAAACACTTATTTTTGAAACATTAAAAGCCCAAAGAAGTGATATTCCAAAAGACGCTAAAAATATACCTATCCAATTTAAGTGACTTATAAAATAAGTATTAATGGCTACTAATCCAATTTGAAAGAACGATGTAAAAAATGTTTTCATAATAAATTATTTAAAATAATTTTTGTTGTGCTACGTGGTTGTTAATTCTTTGCATTGCTTTGTCGAAATATTCTTTGTCTAATTCACAAGCGGTTAAATCAAATCCGTAATCATGACAAGCTATTGCAATACTTCCACTACCTAAATGTGTATCAAGTATTTTGTCGCCTTGTTTTGCGTATTTATCAAGCACCCATTTATATAATTGTACTGGTTTTTGTGTTGGGTGTATTCTATGGTTAATAGTTCCATTAGTTAAAAATCCACCCCTAATACCTTTTTTAAAAATTTTAATAGGATTATTAAAAGAAGTCCAAGCCAACTCTCCCATTGCCATTGTAAAATCTTCAGGTTGTAATTTATCCCAAAAAATCCAACTTGATTTTGGTTCTAAAAATTCTGTAAAATAATTACCACCCCAAATAATTTGATTTTTAGAAACTCTAAATAATTCGTCAAAATATTTTTTTGTAGGTATTGCATTATCCCATTTTTTTTTGCAAAACTACTATTACCTAAAATTCCTGTTTTACTAATATTAATCCCATACGGCGGATCAACTATTGCTAAATCAAAATAGTTATCTGGGTAACGTGCCATAAGTACCATATTGTCCTCGTTAGTTATTTGTAGCATAATTCATTTTACTTTCAATTACATAAAATCCATATTCAATTTTTACGTCTGGCAAATATTTTATTTCTTGTTTTTCCTTTGCTTTTTTTGCTTGTTACTTTGTGTATTTCATAGTTATTTATAAAATGTTATTTAAATAGTGTCGTAAAGTATAAAATAATTCAACTAATGCTTCTTCTTTGAAGCCTATTCCTGAATATTTTATTTTCCCATTTTTAGATATAAAACTAATAGCCCCTATTTCTTTTCCGTTTTCTTTTGTTAAAGATTTAACCTCTATTTTATGAATTATTTTACCTTCTTTTTCTATTTTATAAATTGCAAATCTTTTATTTTTAGACTTCAATTGCACTCCGTCTGGGTGTGTTGTTAATTTCATAGTTTTTCGATTTCGTTTTTAACGTCTTGCCAAAATGAATGATTAATTTCATAATTAAATTTAGCAGCATCACATATTTTTATAATTTCAGATAAAAACATTGATTCCATTTTAATAAGTTCATCAACTGCTATTAATGCACATTGTTTGGCATTTCTAAATTCAATAGTATCTTTTCTCCATTGGTGTTGATACATTTTATCAACTAACTCTTTTGCTTTTTCTTTTTTATTACTCATAATCCTTTTTCTTTTTTACAGATTTCTAATAATTGATAAATATTTATTGGATTATTTCTTGAAACTCCAATTCTACTTTCTGCATAATAATTCCCGTTAATATCTTGTAAAGCATTATTTTCTTTCCATATTGCAAAATTAATAGCAAATTCATCTGCTATTTTTTCACAAGCTTTTTCCCAATCTGCAATGTCTCTATCTAAAGCCATTGTAGTAAACTTTTCTTTTAGTGTCATTATCTATTTATTTTGTTTACAATTCCTTCAATTGATTTTTGGTCCTTTCGATAAGCATCTATAATATGACAAATATTTTCCATATCATAAATAGCTATTTCACTAACTTTTTTGATAAACGTATCGAAAACTGAATATACTGCATCGGTTGCATTGTCATCACGTTCAAAAAATTTATCATAGTGGTTCGCTTCTGCTTTGATTAACTCCGCCAAAACGCTATTTAATTTGTTTTTAAGCGACTGTTTGTAATAAGGTGTATATTTTATCTGCTCGAGTTGGTTAAGTGCAATTTGGCAACTCATAACGCTATTGGTAATTTTATCCTCTATTTTCATCTTGGTAAATTTCTAAAAGTTCGTTATCCGTATATCCCCAAGAAACTGAATTTAATTGTCTATATTTTACTAACCATGTTGAATAGTCAAATAATAACTGTTTTACAAACTCCTCCTGTTTATCAATTTTATCAGAGTTCCATGTTTCTTGATTAATTTCAAGTAGTCTATTTCTTATCATATTTTTCCCCATAATCTACTCCAGTTAGTTTCTTTAATTTCTTTTAAAAGTTCCTCGCAAGTTGCATAAGTTTTTTTGCTTAAATAGGACTTTCTGCCATCTGGGGACAAACATAAACTTCGCTCTTGTGAGATTGACCATCTTTCGTAAATGCTTAATCTAGTGTAGCGCATTACATCGGCTTCGTATTTCAATATTTCGGTAAATTCTAAAAATGAGATCATAATTGTACTTCTATTTGGTTAATTTTATCCTGTTCTAAAAGCGAAATTAATCGGTTATCGCTTTGTTTTTTAATTTCAATTTGGTTAAAAGCTTCCATCATTTGCTCGTTATTTGAAATGTCACCCCCTAATGCTGAAAACCATGTTTGGAAACGTGCGCATTCTTGTATCCACTCTTCCATCTTATTTTAAATTATTGATTATTTTATTTATATTATTTTCAAAAAAAGTTAGTTCCGTTTGCTTTGCCACATCGTAAAGGAATTGTAAAGCTATTTTAGAAACTCTTATTTTCTTCTCAAGTTCGTTTACATATTCTTTAGCTTCGTTGCTTTGGGCGTCTTGTGACAGCCAAAAGTTATCCGATGCACTTGGCTCGTAGTCGTGGTCCTCTGTTGGATCATTTTTATATTTTGTCATTTTTATAAGTTTTAAAAGATTCTAACCATTGTTTAAATGTAATTATTTTATATTTTGAACTGCTAAATTGAAATTTCATATTTTGATCTGCTGAATTCCAAGCCATTTCCAAATCTTTTTCTGTATATTTTTTTTCTTTATTTATCATTTTTATAAGTTTTACAAATTACATCGATTGCTTTTAATATTTCTGGCATTGCTTTTAAAGGTAAAAATCTGTGAAATCGTTTTAATTCCGTTTTGTCCTTCCATTTGTAGGGGCGTCCTACTGGGTTTTTATTGTTCATTTTTAAAGGGTTTACCGCACGTTTGGCAGTGGTTAATTTCAAATTCTAAGTGAAAGTGCTCTTGTCTTAATTTATAATACCTTTCGATGTCGTGAAAGTATCTACTTGCTTCTTTTAAACTTATAGTAGTATTTCTATTCTCTAAACTTTCCATTTTTTTCTCCAGGCTTTTTAATTTTGCTTTTGGCGTCATACTCTCGTAATTTGGATTAATAAATAAGTTAATACTATCCCGGCAAAAATCAATTGTGGGCGTTTGTGTTGTAGAAAGTGTTTCATTTTAATTGGTTTTTATTTATACTTAATAAATTTAATGTTTCCATAGCGGTCATTTTACTAAATCTATTTTCTAATCTTTGATTTATTTTAGATTTAGCTACTAAATTATATTGAATAATCGTTAACGGACTTATTCCAAATCCTAAAATTTTTTCTTTAGTATCTAATTCGTCCATAAATTCTTTAAAGTCTTTTTCTTGTTGTGTCATATATTTATCTATTAAATGCTGTTTTTTTTGTACATAATTTACTACCATCTTTAAATTTTATTACAACGTGTGAATTGTTGAATAAAACTACTTCAGCTTCTTTACCAAAGTAGTTTACTATATCTCCTATTTTCATATTAATTTATTTTTAAGTTAATCATTGTATTATTAAACATTGAAAAAACTACATTATAAAGTTCTTTTAATTCAATTTCATTAATACCTTTTATATTAACTTCATATTCATTAAAGTCAAAATTATTGTTTCTTAAACAAGTTGCTTTGTAACCTGAAAATCTTAATGCCTTTGCTACTGCTGTGTGTACTTTGTGAGATTTAATAGTTGTCATAATATTTGTTTTTGTGTTTCGCTTTATTGCTGGTACAAATATAAGGCAATTAATTTAATGCACAACAATTAAACTAATTATTTTGCATTAAATTGTTTATTTATATTCATTCTAAATAAAAAAACCACCCCTTGTACTTTGGAGTGGTTCGTTGTTCATAGCGTTTTGGCTTTCGCTTTAACCTAAATAAGAATTGTTCTAGTATGCTTCGTTTCAGCCGAGAGGCATAACAATTACAGTTGTGCAAATATAGTAAAAAAAACCCGAACCAATAAAGACCCGAGTTTATGATTTTGTTATAATTAATAATTACCTGACCGTAGTTATTAATCGAATGTTAGAAGTCTCAGCGAGAATTTAACACTACAAAAGTAAATAAATAAATCCGAACTAAAAAATTAATTCGGATTTAAAAAAAATTAATCATTAAGGGACTCGAACCCTTAGCCAGTAATATAAGATTACTATGTTTCCCTTGTCGGTATTCATTCCCGATTACACCAAACGATTAACTTAATTTGTGAGCAAACATTTTTATAATTGTTGTCGGTTTAATAAACTTACAAGCTAAACGTAAGAAAAACCCTGCGTTTGTTGTTGCTGGACTACTTGCGTATTGTGTCGCTGCTTCATCTAAAATGTTTTGGATCGGTTCTGGAATATTATTCATAATTAAAAAATAAAGTGGTTAATTGTTTTTTGTTTTTCGTAATAGTTAAACGTTGTGAAACTCGATAATGTGTTCTTAAAATTTGTTTTGATCCAGTCCGATGGCGGACTAAACGACCCGAAGTTTTGATATTCAAAAGCTGTGCTACTTGTATGATCGAATAGCAATTGATGGCTGTCACCTTTACTAAATTCTATTTTATAATTGTGCAATTTATATTCATCAATATAGTTTTTAATTTTCTCGATTTGGATTGCGTCAAGTTTCGGTTTAAATCCAAATTTTAAACTTTTTTCATCTTTCCCATGGGTTAATATAAAGCATCTATTCCCAATTATGTAATGATCTATAAATTTTCTTTGGTTTATTACTTCAATATTGTTTGGATATTTCAACTCGATGTAAGTCTTAAAAGCACTATTCACAATATAACCAAAACTTCCTGCATGATTATCATTACAAATATTTACAAACTTAATTTTATTATAATACAAAAATAAATTATCTACTAAACGAATTTTAAATAATAATGCAACATCAAAGGCTTTTTGATTATCCATATTTTGCGGTAATTTATGACCGCCCCTTGTTGTTTCTGCATCCCATCCATCCAGGAAGTCCGCTAAATCATTTAAAAATAAAGTATTTGATTTTTTATTTTTGATTATTTCGTTTACAAATATTTCAAGTCGTTTAAATATTTGATCCTCATTCCATAAACCATCGTATAAACTATATCCATCTTTATTGACATCCATACCAATGTGAGTATCGGTAAAAACTGCTCTATCGAATTTCGCTATATTTTTAGACCTATGCTTTATCGTAATAGGCTCTATTTTATCTTTAAAAATACTTAAAAAATCAATTTCCTTTTCAACGTCCGCTATCTTTATAGG
>Ga0304729_1001799_pt1 | contig 13542 bp, 11 predicted proteins | sample C_131016_MF_Meta_FD_190475 | JGI IMG/M metagenome (GOLD analysis project Ga0304729, IMG submission 190475) | Freshwater microbial communities from Lake Croche, Canada to study carbon cycling - C_131016_MF_MetaG (v2) (version 2) | ecosystem: Environmental > Aquatic > Freshwater > Lake | place... | reverse complement strand
TCAGATACGCAATATCTGTAGTATAATACTTGCTCCAGATGGGCAAATAATCCATTCCGTATACGGATGTGGGGGAAAACACATAGTGATATAGACCCTTGACTGATGCGTCGGTCGCGTCGGCGTTGGCGTTGGCGTCGGCGTTGGCGTCAGCATCTGGTGAATCTTTTACCTTCTTGACGACGTCGCCCGCGGCGGTCAATTTCGGTTTCGGTTGTATCATTTCCAAGTCTTCAATAATCGTACTCGGCAATTCGTGTAATTTCGCTGGATCTGAATACGAAATGGGGTGCTTGAATACCGAGACACTCGCCACGGGTTTCGCTATCGCGGCCGCCGCCACCGTAGCCCCATTCGCACCGCCAATCCCTAAATGTTCCATTAATAACGACTTTACTTCATCCGGGTCGCGCGGCATTTCAGAAACAGATTCACGGACATCCGTCATCAATGAACAAACATTAAAAGAACACGACATAAGTATTCTAACTCTACAGTATAAAATGAAATAATAATCTCATTTTAAACCCTAATTATTGGAATACTAATTATACACACGCGTATCTAGACCCCCTCCATAAAGTTCACAGGCAACTCCGTAATAATCGTCCCATAATACATCTCAATCTCCTTTTTGATGCGCATATCGCGACGCGTGACGAAATTGATACCGACACCCTTGCGCCCCCAGCGTCCAGAACGACCGATGCGGTGGAGATAAATATGGACGTCCTGTGGCATATCGAAATTAATAACTGTACTGACCTGCTGAATATCAATACCACGCGCGGTTACATTTGATGAAATGAGTACCCGGTGGACCCCTGCCTTGAAATCCTGATACGCCTTATCACGCTCTCCCTTCTCCATTCCGCTATGAATACAGCAAACGGGAAATCCATCAAAATGCATCGCCTCGTGAAGGTCGGCGACACGCTTGGTTGAATTACAGAAGATAATACATTGTGAAACGGAAATCGTCTTAAACAGGTCCTTCAATGTCAAGTATTTCTGGACATCGTCGTCAAGTGCGACATAATGCTGTTGGATACCCTCCAGTGTCAATTGCTCTGCCTTCACCTGGATATTCACGGGAGAACGCATAAACTTCTCAGTCAATGTGTAGAGTTCAGGCGGCATCGTTGCGCTAAAGAGTACGACCTGAATATCGGAAGGCATATACTGGAAAATGTTATAGATTTGGTCGTTGAAACCTGCGGAAAGCATCTCGTCTGCCTCGTCCAACACCAGCATATTCACATTGGAACCCTGAATATGGTTACGGCGAATCATATCAAACACCCGCCCAGGGCAACCCACAATAATATGTGGCACAGACTTACGCAAATCGGCGGCGTCGTCGGCAGTTGAAGTACCGCCAACAAGCAAACGCAACGTAAGACCAGTCATCATCCCACCGATGCTTGAGATAACATCATAGATTTGTTTAGCAAGTTCTCGGGTGGGTGCGAGAATAAGAGCTTGGGTCTTGGCTTTCGCCACATCGATACTTTGAAGTGCGGCAACAGTAAATGCGCCGGTCTTGCCCGTTCCAGACTGGGCTTGGGCGATAACATCGCGTTTCTGGATGATCGACAGAATCGATTTTTGCTGAATATGACTTGGCTTTTCAAATCCGTAGGCGTAAATGCCGCGGAGAAGGTCGGGGGATATTTCGTCTAGGTCTTCCCATTCCTTGAATTCGGGATACGACGCCGAAGCTGCGTTAACGGAGTCGCCGCCATCGCCAGTGGTGGGTGTACTCGGAGTTTCGTCGGTGGATGACATAATTGATGATGATGTCGAAGTAAGTAAGGTCACGAATGAAGTCGGATATGTCTAATAATTATAGCACATTATATTTAAGTCTTGTTTGGTAATTTAATGTTGCGGAAATATATTAACATTTAGATGTCCCGGCATACCGACCGCTATGAAGTAACAACCCCAACGGGTAGTCCAGCCCGGTTCAACGCTGGTGGCTTTAGATCAGCGCCCCCTGACCTGACATTGTCACCTAATTCAGACGATTCAGTTGTTCCAATGTTATCATTACCATCATCATCACATTCTGTAAGTTCATCCGATTCTAGTTCGCCTTGGGAAAGTAATTCACCTTTACAAAGAAGCGATCTTAAAGCTACAGCTACAGCTAAAGCTAGTGGTGGTGTTACATCAACTGTGGCCAAACAACCCATTAAGGGTATGTTAAACAAACATAATCCAAAAGGGGGCAACCTAAATATTGAAAGAGTAAAATCAGGACCTTTTGCTGGCGCTGTTAAGAAATCTCATCAAGGTCAAGAAGCTTTAAGTCTATTCGCCCGACCGAAACATAATCCCGGTTTTGATAAAGACGGTGAAATGTTTGCCCCAGGAGCAGATGTAATTGGTGATTTAATGGCCCGGGAACAAGGCGATCAGGAACAGACACCCAGAGAAGGAGGTAAACGCAAAACCAGCAAATCCAAACGCAAATCTAAACGCAAAACCGGCAAATCAAAAAGCAAATCAAAACGCAAATCCAGCAAATCAAAACGTAAACACATATAATAGATTACATAAGATGTTAAACATTTTGAATAAGTAATATTATGATTATATATTATATATATTAAATGGCAAATCCAAACACAGCACTGTGTGCTGACGTATCGACCCTATCAGTAAATATATTTTTATCCCAGATAATGGAACCACGTGTTCTGCCATTATTTACAGCTGGTTTCGTTGCTAATGGTGTCAATGGTGCTGTATTTATTATTGAAGCTCACATAGGAATCCTAAACCCATTTAAAACATTTTATATCTCAAGCGAAAAGAAACTTGTATATACATCAAATTCTGCTTATTTATCGGTACCTTATCCGAAACACAGATTTTGTTGTAAAATAGTTCCTATTAGAAATGAAGAACAAGCGCCTTCATTTAGAAAGGAATATAAGAAACAACAAGATATATACGCAAGAACAAATAATTTGAATGCGGTATGTTTACCCCTCTTTTTTGGTGATGTTGTGTTGATGACGGACGTGATCCCATTAACACAGTTTATTAGGTCAATACGCGATAACGTTAGTGTTATGTCCAAGATAATACTACCCGATACACCATATTACGGTATATCATTTATGCCGTATAGTGTTAATAATTTACAGTTATATGACCCAGCCAGATTACCGCCTAGTCTACAACAATTCACAGCATCAAGGTCAATATTACAAAATTACACACAAATAATTGAAACTATAAATAGGTGGGTAGATCGTAGTAGTAATCCTCCTCGGCAGCAATTCCCGGATGAAACAAACATAATACAAATATTTCAAACAAATATACCGATTTATTCATATGTTTTAGTTGTTTCATTACTTATACGTCTTTACTTCGTTGGATATTTTCACGGTGATACGCACCCGGACAATTTTGTAGTTTATCCTACTCCTTCTGGAATGATAAAACAACGTAATCAAGCTGGCCAACTGGTTGATATATATTTTTACCCATCTTTGACTTTAATAGATCTTGGATATGCGTTTAAAGGCAGACACGACACAACTCACGGTTTAATAAGATCATATGAAGAATTCGTGGCAGTTATACATAATATCATATTCACAATAGTACCCATATCGGGTATGAATATGATTACCCACGCAGATTACAATTGGTTTCCAAGAATATTCATGGATGATAAAGTGACAATAAATGACAATAGATGTCGTTTCATATTCCATTTATTTCAAGCCTTTGAAACATATAGGATCTCATTTGAAAGTCAGCAATTCGAAATTACCAATAAAATTGACCCCACCATCTGTCCTGTAATATTAAATGAAAACACCCGGGTGATCGCAACAGTAAACGCATATATTACGTCACTATCGCCAGATTCACCAGAAGAACAATTACGAATATACAATACGCTGGGTGGTCGTCGTCGTCGTCGTCGTCGTATTAATTATTATGTTTCAAACAAAAAACAAAGAAAAATAACTAAAAAACATACAGTCAGTATGCGTCATCGAAAGAGTAAAAAACAACGACAACTTAAATAAAATACAAGTAATGAATAAAATTGAAATGCTTTTTGTAATTAATGACGAATAGTAGTCTATCGAATCAGTCAACCCGTCATCAAAAATCAAATGAACTCCTCCGCCAGAACCGTCACGCGTACCAGTACCAGACCCGCCACCAGTGCCGCCATTCGCGCCAGAGAAGCCGTTACGATGAGAGCATTCGCCAAGGCCCTACAAATTGAAGCCTGCGATTCCGCACGGAACAGAACAATGTGGAACCGGTTGAAGTCCGCCGCCGCCCTTCAGTAAATCCCCCATCCATCCATTAGTCACATATACCCCCTTGAACTTCTTTTTTTTACACTAACCGTGCGTTCCATTTTAAATGTTCAAGTGTGTAAATTATTTTCAATATCACATATCGAGAGATTTTCCTGGATATATGATTCTGTATCACCACCATATAATTCAAATATTTTTCCTAGTGTATCAAACATCAACGGTTCGTAAAATTGATATAAAACATACCTATATAATATAATAGACGCACGAACGTTTGCTTAATAATGGCAAAAATTACCCACCGTTACGATCTTCCTGATTATGCCGCGTTTATGAATATGGGCTTTCACTTGAAGTTGCCTGATGATGTATTAAAATCTGTTTCGGATTTGGCTGATTTGGTAGGAGCACCCACCTATGTGAAAACGCCAGTGTTTCCAGTTCGGTCGGAACTTGGGAGCAGTGCTGATTCTGTAGATTCATCCGTCGCCAGTGGTGGTGGTGTGAGCACTGGCTATCATATTGCTGGAAGTAGCGCAAATACCTTTCAAAGTCGTATTGGCGGTGGCGGTGGAGGAGGAGGAGGTGGAGGTGGAGGTGGCGGTGATTCATTTATTACAAGACAGTCGTCATCCGCACACGGAGGAGGCAGCGGTGGCGGCTCTACAATCACGCGCCAGCGAAACACCGCACAGCAAATCCCGAATAGCGAATGGGAGACAATCCTCGCATTTCAAAAGACCGAGATTCAAAAGAAGGAGGGCATTGATTTAAGTATCGACAATATTCGATCTTATCTTAACAAACTCACGGACAAGACTTACGCCACGATGTTGGAGAACATTTTGAAAGAAATCGCCGCACTATTCACAGCATCAACAGATGATAAGTCAGAGGAACACAATACTGTCGCAGTGATGAACCGGGTTGCGTCGTCGATTTTCACTACCGCAAGCTCTAACTCATTCTATTCCGAGATTTACGCGCGCCTGTTTCGCGACCTGATGGCGGAGGAGAGTGATGATCAGGCACAATATGCGGTATTTCGTGTCGTCTTTGAGAAGAATCTAGCGTCGTTTATGTCCCTCTTTGAGACAATTGAATATTGCGACCCGAAGAAGAATTACGATAAGTTCTGCGACATCAACAAGGCCAATGAGAAGCGAAAGGCGATGTCACTCTTTATCGTGAATTTGATGAAGAATGGAATTGTGGAAAAGAAGCACGTGCTCGCGATTATGCGGCAGATTCAGGAGCTTATGTATACGAATATGCGCCAGGAAGGGAAGACCAATGAGGTGGATGAACTTGCGGAGAATCTGTATATTATGGTAAAGCACAGCCACTCCGTTCTCAAGACGGTGTCTGCGAGCAATGACGCTGAGATTGCCGAGTTGTTCGCACTCCGCCTGGAACAAATCATCGAGATTTCCAAACTGAAGATTAAGTCAAAGCCGAGTATTACAAACAAGACTATATTTAAGCATCTAGATATGCTGGACGAGATTTCAGGGAAGGCGAAGAAATAAGAAATCAGAAATAATAAAAAAAACAAATATAGAGGGTCGGTCGTGTATATAAATAGTAGTAGTAGCACGATGTCTATTCAAAAACCGAAGTTCGTCGTTTCATTTACGACCAGTCCGACACGTATTGGGAAATGTGGGCCGATGATTCACAGTATATTAGATCAAACGCGCAAACCAGACTTATTTTTATTGAATATTCCAGAGGTGTTCGCACGAACAGGTGAAACATATACCGTCCCAAAATATATCCGGAAATCTCTTACTGTGAATCGGGTGACCACAGATTATGGTCCAGCGACGAAAATTCTGCCCGCGGTCACGTATCTAAAAGATGAAGCCAACGCACATAAATTCGACCCCGCCACCACCCGGATTATTTACCTGGATGATGATATTGCGTATCCCCCGAAAATGATTGAATCATACGAAAAAATGATCGCACCGGGTGACAGTAACGTGTGGACCTCGACGGGGTTTGATTTCGTGAATTTGAAATTGAACGGAAAGCGCGCACACACTGACACCGCCACAATCGCAGAAGGGTATGGATCGGTTTGTGTCCCATTGAAGACATTTGGCGACGATTTTATAGAATATATGACGCGATATACCGCATCCGACAACCAGATATGCCGTCTCTCGGATGATGTCATTTTAAGCAATTATTATCATAAACAACGGGTTGGTATTAACATCCTCAATGTGCCGGGGTGTCTATCTATTCACGATATGTGGCGTAATCAAAATATCCTGGATTACGGAAATGAAGACGACGCACTTCATTTGGGCGCAAGCGGAACATCAGACAATAATGTTGACCGGTATAAGCGCGTGATTACGGCTTTGAATAAAGCCAAGGACCGGCATTTTAAATTGGCGTTTATTACGGGGGATGATGAAAATGGAAAAGAGGATACCAAGAAAACGATCATTTATCGGTAACTGGTGACGCGTCAACACTGTTTCGTAATTATTATTTACATATATATAATAATAGTTACATTCGTATAGTATATTATAGTAGTATAACAACAGTTACCACTTTTCGCAATGGTGAAATCGAAACTTAATCCAAATATCAACTATCACGAATATTCGCATTTAGAAGAAGAAGATTTCAATTACAACACACCGTTATTCAATTTGAAAATATTAGGTATTACTGTTATTATTGGTGTAGGACAATTGAACTATGATTTCTCGAAAAGGTATACCGTAGTATATGTCCCGATTTATTTATTCAATGCTGAGACACAGTTTGTGAAACAGATCGGGGTATACGAGATGCCATCCAATAACGTCAAAATGGACGAATCTGGCGACCTGGATATCCATAAATTGACACCATTGTTATATGGGTTTGTAAATACGGAATTATTACGCAAATCTCTCGTGAAGGCGGGTGCTGCTGCTGCTGCTTCCGCTTCGATGGCTGCGGCGGCAAAGGCGAAAGCGAATGCTGTGAAAGATGCGGCGGCGAAGGCGGCGAAGGCGAAGCCCACACTTTCTACAACAATTGAAATAAAGAAAGATGAAACACGGGATAGCGACGATGATAGTGATATCGATGACATCGATGACATCAACAAGGTTGGTAACCTAAACATAACTGGTATGACCGAGCGTCAAAAACACCTATTATCTGGCGCATCTATTCTTCCACTTCAAACGAAAGAACAATCGGAACTCGAGAGAAAACAATACAAACATAACGCAAACGACCTCTGGATCCAGATGTATCTCCGTAATAAGTATTTCAACTTCATAGACAATGAAGGCGGAAGTGACAGTTTTTTCGCGGTCATCCGAGATGCTCTGCTTACACAAGGTCGAACCGCGACGATTCTCGAATTGCGTAAACAACTGTCGGATGAAGTTACAGATGATGTATTTCGCGCGTATCGAGAGAAATTCACATTGTATCATACCATCGCGCGAACCCAGACGCGCGAAACAAAGGAATTAGTGAATAATTATAATGATTTGAAACGCCGGATATCATCTATACACGACAGAGCACAACAACAACTTATGATTGGTGGTGCGAAGAAACTTGTTATAGAACATAATATGAAGTTGGATGAAACGAAATATACGAAACTGCTTGCGTCGCAATATGACTATATGAAAGAAGTGCGGTCAACACAGCAGTTAAAAGAGCGGATGATGACATCTCTTTATTGGCCTGACGCGTGGGGAGTAGCGACAATGGAGCGTGTGCTGAATATGAAATTCGTGTTTTTTTCATCGAATGCGTACGAAACTGGTGATATAGATAATGTGCTTCAATGTGGCGGGCAGGATACAGTAGACGCAGCCATTCTTAAACGCGGGGTATTTGAACCAACCGCATATGTATTAATCGATAAGGGGATTGTGATGACGATGGCGGGCGCAGGACGTGGATTGGGTATTCGTACAATGGCGATAGAAGGTGGTGGCGGCGGTGGAAGTAGGTCGAGAACACGGTCTCGGTCCCCACGAGCGTCTACTGCGCCTTCCACCAGCAACAGCGCCGGCACCGGTGGTTTCATTTCAAAAACCACGAACCAACATACCTACAAACTAATCACGTATAAAACCCACGGTATTTTATCATTTTCTGAATTGCCGTATGATATTAAATTACTTATTACGACTAAATGCCTTGAAACTCAATCTGGCGCATTTTGTATCATCCCTCAATTTAAACTATTCCAGAAGGAACTTGGAATACGCGCAGATGATCTACAAAATACGAGTATTGACGATTTATTAGAAGAAGTACATACAGATGCGGGAAGCACTGGTAATCGCACAGGGTCGCATCTGTATACACCAGATATCGTATTCCAGTTTTATGCGAAGTCAAATCCGAACGCATTACCTGGCGCAGGCCCAGGCGAGAAGATACCTGAACACGACAAAATCCATTTTCAAAAACTGGCTACATTTGATAACTGGCGGCGCAAGTTATCGAATTTCTGGAGTGAGCCATTTATGCTGGATAATCATACGTGGCAAAGCGTGGAACATTATTACCAAGGTAGTAAATTTAAAAATAATAACCGTGAATTCTACCTGAAATTCTCGCTTGATTCCAGGTCGGAGTTGTCGTCTGATCCTGTAATCGCGAAAGCAGCGGGCAGTAAAAGCGGGAAAATGACATCCGGACTAGCCGGTAGTAGTAGCGCCGTTATACGCCCATCTCGGGTAACCATCGACCCAGATTTCTTCAATCACGGTCGAAGTGAACGAGAGATGGAGAATGCGATATACGCGAAATTCTCTCAAAATAAGGGCCTCGCGGATATGTTATTAGCAACCAGGAACGCAAAATTGGTCCAATATGTGCGTGGAGGGCATCCTATAGTGTTTCATCATTTAATACGTGTTCGTCATAAGTTGAGGACGAATGCGTCATCAAGTCGCTAGCTAACACACACTAAAATAAGTAGTGAAAAATCCTTGTAATATCGCGAATATAACCATAATTATAATAATACGCGCCCAATCCGTATTTGACGGGTTCGTGAAATGTATACCTGCGATCCCACTATTATTCGCGTCGTGGAATTTACCAATATTATAATGGATTAGATTTTCAATTAGGTTTAATACAATAAATACCAGAAATGAAAACAAGAAGATATCTAGTGTTCCCTTTTTGAAGTATTTCTTGTAGATGAGTTCGAACATACTGTATTATTGTATATTGAATATATAATAATATATTATTACAATAATATCAAATGCCACCACCACATAAACATAAGACACCGTGGATAGAAGATGATATTCGACACGATACAGATAAACTACGTAAGTCTATTTCCGAGTTTGCGAGAGATTACCCCGCACGCGCGTCGTCGTCGTCGTCGTCATCGAGATCAGGATGCCCATTCGAGAACAAAAACGCGACCAACGATTTTATGAAACATTTTTATGGTATTATCGCTGAAAATGAACTAGAACTTTACAAACAACTCACTGCGACGCAATGGAAATATGCGCCGACTACAACCGAATCCGGCGGTAATTATATTGATAAAATGACATTTCAAATATCGGAAATTAAGAATTCAGTAAATGATTTACCGCGGCCGCGTATTTTAGATACACTGCGGCATCAATATGACGCTGGTGTGGGACGGAAGGCTGGCGGAGACGACGATGAAGACAGATACATTCCACGTGTTGTATATAAATATATCCGCGAAAAATCAGAATATTGTATTCGGATTCAAACGACGATACACGGGCGAATAGTATCGTTATATTTTATTACGTTTCCCGAATCACATATTTCGGTATGTAGCAACGGCAGTGGTCGCAGCGGTGCTGTATCCGCATCTGCGTCGTCCTATATGTGCGCGACTGAAATCGCAATGTATCAACTCTACGCATATAAAGTGTTTCTATGGCTCTTTATTGTGGCCGGTCTATCTGATAAAGAATGTTCATCTAAATCTCTCGATGTATACTTTTATATGACACCGTTTAAGAAGTTAGTCCCGGGTGAGTCCTCGGCGACCTTATCCGCAATCCACGTAAACACCGGCCTTACCCGAAATTGCGAATCCAATGGTGAGATTGTGATATATCGTGCGGAGGAATGGTTCAAGGTGTTTATACACGAATCAATGCACAACTTCAATATGGATTTTATTGATCTGGACTTATCCGCCGCAAATAAGCGTCTTCGTGAAACATTCTGTATCCCGCACGATGACGTTTTACTATTTGAAACATATACGGAAACATGGGCGCGAATCATAAATACAATGTTTGAAACATATTTCGACGAAAATGTACGTAATCAAACTGAGTTTATTCGCCGTGTTCGAGAGACATTGACAATCAATGCGATGTTTTATGCGTATCAGGCAGTAAAAGTCCTAGATGTTATGGACCTTAAATACGCACAAATCACCATCCTTTCACCGGAGAATATGGCTGTGTGTCGCAAACAATACGCGGAGGAGACAAATGTATACGCATATTATATTTTAGGCGGTATTCTCTCTGTATATGCGTTACCATTTATATCTTGGTGCCGGGAGAATAATCACACCACGAACACGAATATTCCCCGCAAGTTATCAAGTGTGAAATGTATTCGGTTTTCAAGAGATGGAGGTTCGTCAGATGAAAACAGTAATTTAATCAGGTTTGTCGATTTTATACGTAATGCTGCGCGAGACCGCGAATTTTTGAGGATGGTCGCATATTGCGAAAAGAAATCCCACGCGGCGTCGGCGAGCGTATTACAAAAAACGCTGCGAATGACGTTATGATAAGTTTTTCAATATGTGTAAAATTGAATATAAATGTTATTTTATGAATATAACGTATAAGCCAACATCCATCTGTCTTGATCTTCCGTATTCAATGTCTCATTCAAAGAACAACAATAACAACAATAACGTATATCCCCGCCCAGTTCCTCAAACGAGTATGGGTCGTCTGGTTAGCATCACTGTTGACAATCCCAAATACCACGTGGCGCCTGCCACAAATTCATCACCGTCACCGTCGCCGTCATCTCCGAACATTCCTCATCTGATTCCAATTGGCGCAGCGGCATCCGCATCCGCATCCGCATCGACCGCGCACAATGACGAGCAGACGATGCTCTGGCGTAATGTAGCAACCCTTTTCGCCAGATGTGAACAAAATGATTCTGAAATCAAGAAGCAACGCGAGGATTATGACCCTTGTATCGGCGAACTGAACCGCGTGACGGATGAGTTATACCAAGAGACGCGTGATTTGAAGTACCGTATCAGCGAACTTTCGACTGATTTGTCTGATGACCTGGATTCAAAGATCCGCCAACTAAAGAAATATACGCGGAAATATGTTTCCAAGAAGGTCAATAAGACCAAACAGAAGGCGTCGGGCGCGGCATTCGACGCGGATTTGGAGGTTTTCAAATATGTAGATAGTGTCCGCGAGGAGTTCGTAGATACGAATTCGCAGTTGAAGGAAGAGTTGTTGACGCTTCGTCAAGAAATACACGAAGAACACTCCGACCTCAATGACACTTATTACCGCGATTACAGGATGTTCCTCCAACGCGAAAATGAGATGATTGCGAAATTGGACGCCGCCGTGAAAATGAACGAGGCCACCAATCAGCGTATGAAAGATATGGAGGACTTCTTTATGAAGCAAATTCAACAAGTGCGTAATTACGCGGATACACAAGTCGCGGGTGATTTGCGTGAGGAGTTCTCGGTGGCGATTTGCCGCGAGGTCGCATTTGAGAGCAAGGTCAGTGCTGAGCTCGTCCAAGGCGTCCACGATGAATTGACCGATGTTATCACGCGGTCCAACGAGTATCATTCCGCGCGGTATTTCGGAACAGTTGAGGATGTCAAGCAAGTGCGCGAGATGTGCCAGACGCTGAAACAGAGTATCGGGATGGTGGATGCTGAATTGTCGGATACGAAGGAGATCGTCGAATACTTGAAGGACGAGGTCGGTGACGTAACGAATACTGTCGGCGATTTGGAAGAAAGAGTAGGCGAATTCGCGGAGGATCTCATCGAACAGAAGGATACTATTTACCGTGAGATGGACGGTGATTATTCTGATATGAAAGACTACGTGAAACGTCGTATTCAAAGACACGTTCGTCATTCTCACTCTCCTGTGAATGATACCGCTGCTACCGCTTCTACCGCTGCCGTAGAGGAGCCAATTGGTTTGATTATCTCTGACATCTCCGCTGATGCCTTAGCTGCTGACGCCGAAGCCGCAGCAGAAGACGATAATGTTATCATTATGGATGACACGTGTTTCATTAGTGATGACGAGGAAGGTAGCAATGGAACAACGAATATTGTACATACGTAATTCTAGGAGAAAACCCAAAGGTATTTGATCCACAATATTTTTTATGATAATCTGAATATTATCATAAAATTTTAACATAAAATTGTTATTATCATAAAATTTTAACATAAAATTGAATAGAATAATATCATAGAACATAAAGATAGACAAAAGCATATAGTAAACGTCAACGTCAATAACATGGGAATCAGAAATTTAAACCGATTTATTCAAACGAAATGCCCGACAGCATCGTCGAGAATACATCTAGAGCAATTGCGTGGAAAGAAAATTGCGGTAGATACGAGCATTTACATGTATCGTTTCGCCGGTGAAAACGCACTGCTTGAAAATATGTATTTGATGGCATCATTGTTTCGGCATTATAATATTCACGCAGTCTTCGTGTTTGACGGCGTTCCCCCACCACAAAAAACCGAACTTATAGAAAGCCGTCGGAGAAAAAAAGACCAGGCGAAGCAACAATACGATATAGTCGCTGAGCAATTGAAACAAAAGAAACGAACGGAGTATTACAACCCCGAAATTGTGGAATTGGAAGAAACAATGACCCAACTCCGAAAGAAATTCGCGCGGTTACGTGATTGTGACGTAGAAAATGTGAAGGAATTGCTAGTTAGTTTTGGGTTCGCGATTATAGATGCTGAAGGTGAAGCGGATGTATTATGCGCGAAACTGGCAATAAAAAAACGTGTATACGCGTGCTTGAGTGATGACACAGATATGTTCGTTTACGGATGTCCAGTTGTATTACGGCACATCAGTTTATTAAATCACTCGGTTGTTAGTTATACTATGACAGACATATTAACCGAAATTGGAATAAGCCAGCAGGAGTTTAAGATGATGTGTGTCGTTAACGGAACAGA
>Ga0304729_1001797_pt1 | contig 13555 bp, 15 predicted proteins | sample C_131016_MF_Meta_FD_190475 | JGI IMG/M metagenome (GOLD analysis project Ga0304729, IMG submission 190475) | Freshwater microbial communities from Lake Croche, Canada to study carbon cycling - C_131016_MF_MetaG (v2) (version 2) | ecosystem: Environmental > Aquatic > Freshwater > Lake | place... | reverse complement strand
CCATCGTGGCCAAAGGTGATTTCTTGCTCAAAGAGAAAAGGTGCGATTGTTGGATATTCACCGCGGCCAGTACCGCCCCAGGTTCCAATCATCCATGCCAGCGGATACAAATCTTCGTGCAGGCCCTCCGGAATAGTAAATGCCATTATTGATTACCCTCTCGCGAACGACGTCCTGGCCATGTGCGCAATGCGCCACGAATACCTTTAAATACTAAGAAGAACCCTGCTGCGAATACGGCCGCAATCAACAGCACCGTGGTGAGCATCTCCATGGTGCGATTCTAACTTGTAGAACTACTTATTAAGAATCTCTTGGGTTGCGGTCACGCCTTCACAAATAAGGGTGGCCTCAATCGGCACATTGCGCTTAATTAGCGCTAGAGCGATAGGACCTAACTCGTAATGGCGAGCAACTGACCCGATAACGCCAACCTCTTTGCCATCGAGTTCAATTTTTGCACCATGCGAGGGCATGGCCACCATGCTGCCGTCGAGATGAAGCAGAGTTAAACGACGTGGAGGCTGGCCTAAGTTAAATACTTTTGCCACGGTCTCTTGTCCCCGGTAACAACCTTTATTCATATGTACAGCGTTATTAAGAAAGCCAAGTTCATTAGGAATTGATTTGTAATCAGTATCAAAGAGCAGCCGCGCGCGCCCAGCAGCAATGCGTTCGGCATCTAACGCCCATGTTCCGACTTGTGTGTGCACTGATGCAAACGCAGATTTCATCTCTTCTAATTCACTATGTGGAACTATTGCATGTGGGCCGCCAATTGCATCAGGCATACCTGGCGCTCGTAAAACGGAATAATCTGCGCTGACATCTTTAACTTCTACACGCAACATGAACTTCATCTTCTCTAAATAGGCAACTAGCTCGGCAGTTTTCTCTACTTCAGTATGAATCCATGTTGTTGTTCCGTCATCGACCATAAATATTTGATGTTCTACATGGCCCTGCGCATCTAGGACTAGAGCAGAAGTCCATACTCCAGCAACTAAGCCTGATACGTGTTGGGTTGTTAGATCGTGTAACCACTGCAGTCGATCATCACCGGTGACAGTAATAACTGCGCGATGAGATAAATCTGCCCACGCAGTACCAGCAGCAAGTGCGCGTTGTTCTTGATTCGGTTCACCAAAATGCCAAATAGCGCCTTTATCAGGACCCTCTTCAACGATGACTGCGCTCATAATGTTTAAAGTTTAGGGCTTATTGAAGCAGGATTCGCAGCGACCAGAGATTGCCAAGTGAGCGATATCTGTATGAAAACCATAATCATCGATCAACGCACGCGTGAAGGAGGCAGTTGCTTCAATCGGGACTTCAATTATTACGCCGCAGCTCTCGCAAATCAGGTGCGCATGAATCTCTTCGGTAGAGGCGTGATAGCGAACTCCGCCATGTCCTAAATGTGAGTGCTGTACAAGGCCAACATTTTCAAGAGTTTCGAGATTTCGGTAAACAGTAGAGAGATTAATTCCCGGATGAGTCTGGCGAACTTTCTCAGCAACTTCTTCGGGAGTTGCATGTTCAAGCTCTCGAACAGCTTGCAAGACGAGCTCGCGTTGCGGGGTTAAACGTAGACCCTTATCGCGCAATTCATGTTGTTCAGCCATGAACGAAGTCTAACCGCAATATCTAGACGGTTGCGTTAGAACGTTGAGTTAAGCGGGTGAATAGGAGATAGATCTGGCAACCGAGGCAGAAATTAAACGCTGAATTCAAGAAAGCGGCAGCCAGGCAGAGTGCAACCGCTGCAGTAAAGAGTCCATCGATGCCAGAGATTGATGCGGCAAGTGCGACGACGGTGAAAATGAAACCAACTAGTTGTGCAAACTTCGGTGGGCGTACATCTTCGAGCGGGACTTCATGTGCAAGTCGTGGTTTTACATACTTCTTGTAAATGAATGCATATGGGGTTTTAGTTGGTGAAGCAAATGCACCAACCGCAAAGACGATAAGTTGAAGTGCAATCAACTCTGGCCAATGAGTAACAAGTGCGATTGCTAATACAACCGTAGTGAGCGTTGCTCCAAAACGAGGACCGCGTGCATCAATCAAAGTATTAGTCATGTGGGAAGTTTAAGTAATAGATTTAATAAACACTAATTGCGAGAAACTTGCAGCTACACAACTGAGGCAAGTGCAGTCACGACTTGATTTCGTTTCGGTGCGCCAATCGCGCGACCAACTTCGACTCCGGCAGAGTTGAGGATGAGTGTGGTGGGCGTTGAAATTATGTTGAGGCGATTGACTAAATCGAGATGAGATTCAGCATCCATATCGACATGAACTACATCGGCCATATCGGCCGTGATATCTGCAATGAGAGCCCGAGTTGCCCGGCAGGGAGAGCAGAAGGCGGATGAGAATTGAAGCAAGGTGACCCGAGATCCAAAGGGAGTTCCTAGCTCTGCCGCTGAGAGTGCAGGTGCTTTAACTGCGCTATTAGCGCCCTTAATACGGCCTCTGCTGGCGTTAAACCAGAACCCAAATGCACTAGCCAGTATCAAAACTATGGCGAGTGGAATCAGGGATTTCATGGGTCTATTCTTACACCGATGGCACGCATTCTCCTCCTCACGAACACTTCAGGTGCAAGCGCCGAAGTGCTCCCAAGTCTGGGGTTATTGCAACATCAAGTCCGTATCCTTCCGGCCGAAGCATCAGTATTAGTAGATGTTCCCGAGGTTGATTGCATATTTTTAGATTCGCGCAAAGAGCTCCCAACTGCAAAAGCCTTGTCAAAACTACTTACAACAACTGGCCTCAATTGTCCGATCATTGCTATTGCTACCGAAGGCGCACTATCAGCCATCAGTGCTGAATGGGGAATTGACGATGTCATTCTCGATAGCGCTGGACCTGCGGAACTTGAAGCGCGTATTCGTTTAGCGATTGGTCGAGTAGAAGCTGATAATTTTGCCAATGATCCATCTGCCCGCGAAATTCGCACCGGCGATGTTGTAATTGACGAGAGTTCGTACACCGCAAAAATTAAGGGACGCACACTCGATTTAACTTTTAAAGAGTTTGAGCTCATGAAATATCTTGCCCAGCATCCTGGTCGCGTCTTTACTCGTGCACAGTTATTACAGGAGATCTGGGGTTATGACTATTTCGGTGGAACGCGCACTGTGGACGTACATATCCGTCGCCTGCGTTCGAAATTAGGGCCTGAATTCGAATCTGTTATCGGCACCGTCCGAAATGTTGGCTATCGATTTACCCTTCCTGGTACCGGTAAAGAAGCGCCCATTAACGAATTGATTTAACGCCGATGCGCGCAATTCTTAAGCTTCACCGATCACTTCAATCTCATCTCCCTGATTCATCGCATTCAGAATCATTCGATATCGCAAAGTTTGTGCCTTCACTCCATAAAGAAGAGTGGCTCGAGCTCAACAACCGAATCTTTATCGCTCATCCTGATCAGGGCAATTGGGCGATGGCAGATTTAGAGAACCGAATGAATGAGAGCTGGTTCGATGCGGATGGTTTTTATATTGCAGTTGCCAATCGAAAGATGATCGGGTTCTGCTGGGTGAAAATCCACCACGATTTAGTTAATCAAGATCCCATTGGAGAAATCTATGTAATGGGAGTTGATCCAGATTCCACCGCAAAAGGCGTCGGCACTGCACTAGGCGCTACCGCACTTGATTACATGGTGGGCAAACATCTCAACAACGCAATGTTGTATGTGGATGCCGATAATGAAGCTGGCTTAGCTTTATATAAGAAGCTTGGTTTTAGTTAGCCACTAATTCGGCGCACATCGCACGAAATGCTGCTGTATGAGCATCAATATCTGCCTCAGTTGTCTCAGGCGATACCAGGGCCATGTTATGAAATGGCGTAATTAAAAATCCATCATTCAACATCCGCAGGTGTATGTACTGCTCGAGCTCAAAGTCGCCCGCATCCGCTGCCTCTTTGCCGGTCTTAGGCGCTGAGCTCTGGAATAGGTATTCACCGCGCGCACCTAAGCGAGAGCAATGCCACGGCAGATCAAATTCCTTAATTGCCGCATCAACGCCATCACACCAACGGCTGCCGAGTGGAACCATCTTTGCAAATGCAGCATCGGTTAAAACGTGCGTAAGAGTCGCGCGCATCGCAGCGAGTGAAAGTGAGTTTCCAGCCAGAGTCGATCCGATGCCACCGGTATCAATGATTTCGCGGGAAGTCTTATCCTTAATTCGCGCTGCAACATCGTGCGTCATTCCAAAGGTGCCGGTCGGCAATCCTCCAGCAATTGCTTTACCGATAGTCAAAATATCTGGCTTGAGTCCATACATCGCAGTCATTCCACCAGCGCCTACTGAAATCGTATGAGTTTCATCGATAATCCAGATTGCGCCATACTTCTTTGCGAGCTCTCCAACCGCCTTTAAATAACCATCATCAGGTAAAACGATTCCGATATTTGTCATCGCTGGTTCCATCAAAATTGCCGCAACATCTCCATGCGCAAGGGCGGCTTCCATCGCAGCTAAATCATTGAACTCCACCACTCGCGTAGTCTGATCAAGATCGACGGGTGCGCCTAAATTACCTTCGCGCTTCACAGTATTTCCTGCAGCATCCAAGGTCGCAAATGTTTCATCGACCGAGCCGTGATAACACTTATCGATCACAATGACTTTGCTCTTGCCGGTAATCAAGCGGCAGTAGCGAATAGAGTGGCGATTAGCATCTGTGGCTGTGACTGTGAATTGCCAGAGCGGTAGTCCAAAGCGACGAGTAAGTTCTTGTCCTACGGTAACTGCATCAGCAGTGGGCAGCATCGCAGTGAATCCGTGCTTCATCTGTTCGATAATTGCCGCAACTGTTGGCGCAGGTGAGTGTCCGGTCATAGAACCTGTGTCACCTAAACAGAAATCTACATATTCAATGCCATCAACATCGGTGAAGTGTGCGCCACGTGCTGACTCCACAAAGACTGGGTAAGCACCAGGCCACTTAGCCATCCATGACATAGGTACGCCACCTGGCATAACCTCTTTTGCTTGCGCAAAGAGCGCACCTGATTTGGAATGCAACTTGAGGAAACGTGCTTCTTCGATTGCAATAAGTTTCTTCAGGTGTACGCGGTCAATCGTTGCCATGAATCAATAGTTCCTAATCTTCAGTAAAGGTAAAGAGACCTTCAAGATAATGCTCGCCAGTAAATCCAAGGTTCTGCGCATCAGGTGGCGCAGTATGAGGTTCGATACAAACACCCTCTTCATCTTCGGTGTAAACAACCCACCAGGGTGAATCTGATTCGACAGTGACCTTTGCGGCGTTCGCCCAGGTAATCGATGGCACACCAATTACTTCGGTAAAACAATCATCCCAAGGCTCTTGGGTAAGTGGGCCAAACTTTCCAGTCAACATAACTTCATCGCCACGTTCCATCTGCTTTGCCGCGCGGAAGTTCACTTCTGCTTCTTCACCGCGTGCTAGTTGGCGTGGGAACCATGGGTGGTATCCAAGCCAAGCCGGCAGATCAACGCCATTTGCTTCGTATTCGATAATCCAACGAACCGCGTTATCTAAAACTTCAATAGTTTGTTCGACAACTGCGCCGTTATAGGGATAGCCGAGTTCTAACCGTGCACGTCCTTTACCAATATCTTGCCACGATGCATCAAAGGCTAAACCGTGAATTGCGTGCGGTGGAAACCAGGTATTCGGTAGTTGATACGGAGTTCCTTTGCTGTCGCGAATCTCGGCATCGCGAATACGACCTGCCCACGGAGCCATCGAATACCAACCCCAGGTCAACGGTGCGCCGCGGAAAGGAACAACGAATTGCAAATCCCGCCACTGCAGAGATGCAATACGCGCACCTTGATCTAAATCAATTGCAACTGAAATCTCTGATCCATCTATGTGTTGCATGGTTATCCGATCTCTTCTTTAGTAGGTGGATTAGCGCCGGCTCGTGAACAAGTAATCGCAGCTGCCTTTGCAGCACGATGTAGTACATCAGTAAGTAACTGGGAATGGAGTGAAGCAAGGCCGTGTTCAACAATTGCTTCAACAATTATTGCCCCGACCGTATCGCCAGTGCCTACGGTATCCACCACATCAACTTTAACTCCAGGAACTTCAGTTACGCCATCCGCGGTAACTCCCATAAGGCCGTTAGCGCCACGAGTGATTACTACCAACGCAGCACCATCAGCGATCCATGATTCGGCAATATCTAGCGGGTTTTGGCCCGGAAAGAGCCACGCTAAATCATCGTCGCTGACTTTAATGACGGAAGAAATTGCTGCCCATTTAGCTACAGCGGCCTCATATAAATCGCGGTCTGGTTGTACGGATGGACGAATATTGGGATCAAAGACAATCGGTGCAACATCAGCGACCTTGCATGCCCACTCGTGCAGAATTGAAGCGGCCGGTTCGATGATGGTTGCTAGCGTTCCGATATGCAGGATTGCTGGCCTTATCTTCAGTGGATCAGGCAGCCAATCAGGAGTGAAATCAAATGTGGCAGTGCCCTCGATAGTGAAAATGTAAGAAGCGCTGCCATTGGCATCTAACGAAACATCTGCAGTGCAGGTCGGCTTATCGGAAATATGCACATACTTAAGATCAACGCCATCGGCTAATAACTCTGCTTGTGACTTCTTTCCAAAAGCATCAGTAGAAATTCCATCGATAAAGCAAGAATCAAAACCTAACTTTGCTAACGCCTTGGCAGTATTCGCTGGCCCACCGCCAACAATTACTGCTTTCTCTGACTTTCCAGATTGTGGAATCAAATCGATGAGAACTTCACCGCAGACCCAAATCTCTTGACTCACTACTGCTCGCCTTTGCGCGCCAAATATTCAGTAATAATTTCAACGCCAAGCAGATGGTCGTCAACTTGTGGTAGACCGCTAATTAAAAGGATCCCGACTAGGCCCTTACCAATCACATTGAGTGGCAAACCCCCGCCGTGAATAGCGTGCAATTTCTCTGGCAAATTGTGGATTTCATACCAATCCACATTCGTCTCTTCCGACAACACTCGCTCGTGAATTGTGGAGTGACCGCTCGCTAATACAACGCGGGCCTTGCGTGCAATCCATTCATCGTTCTCAGGCTTAGATCCTGGAAGCGATGCGTGAAAGACAGTCCATTCACCCAACCGAACTTCAATGGTAATTGCTAGATCGCGCGTAGATCCAATTTCATAAGCAATCTGACCAATAGTTAAAGCATCTTCCTGAGTCAGCGCAGGTAGTGCTAAAACTTCTTCTTCGAGCTTTAACTGCGCGCTACTAAATCCGCCGGTCGTCATAGGAACACCCTATCGCCCGGCTACTTGAACGGATCTAATTAGTTAGAGGGTGCTGGTGCTGGCGTATTTAAAGTTCCAGAACCTTTTCGATTCCCAAATCCACCGCCGCCAGGACCTCCGGGTCCACCCGGTCCACCAACTGCAGCAAAACATTTCTGTAGCGCCTCGGCAATTTTTGGATCGGTGCGATCAGGACGCGCACCTGGACTTAAGCTCACGCCTTCTTTTTCTAAGCAGGCAGTTAGCTCTGGATTATTAAATCCACCACCGCGACGTGCACCCTGAGATGGCACAGGCGCAGGAGTTGTCGTCGCTGCAGAATTAGATTTAGTCGACGTTGAGCTCTTCTTAGATTTAGTTGAAGGGGTGCCTTTCACAATCGTGCCACTACTTGCTCCAGTAGGTGCGCCGCCACCAATACTTGGACGCAACGAAACAGCGTCACCAGATTTCAATGGTGTTGTGGGATCTTGATCAAGTGTGATTGTGACGGTCTTGCCAGCGACATTAGTAACTGTTCCGGGGGTACCACGCGAAAATCCGCCTCCAGGAAATCCACCTGCAGGTAGCGCGCCAGGAAGCGCAGCTGCCCCCGACGCAGAATTTCCATTTGTGTTTAGGCGTCCTGCGCGAAGCGATGCAAAAGCAGCTGCAGATGATGCACCACTAGAACTTGCAGTGCGGTGTCCATACCAAGCACCAGCAGATAACGTTGCAACAAAGAGAAGAATTACTCCGAGAATGCGTGTGGTCTTATTGGTCCACTGAAATGTGCCCTTAGCCAGTTGTTCTTGAAGGTGATCATCTTCTGGTGGAGCAAAGAGATCAAATCCGTTGGAGTCAGTATTTTCGCTGGGATTATTCATGACGAAGTGCCTCGATTGGTCGTAGTGATGCTGCACGTGATGCTGGATAACTGCCGAAGAAGAGTCCGATAAGGACGCTCACTCCGAAAGCTAAAAATACTGATGACGGCATGATGACGGGCTTAACGCCAACAATTGTGAAGTGTGAACCAATAAATCCGCCAATGACACCCAAGGCACCACCTACAAGCGAAAGAATTGTTGCTTCAATAAGAAATTGGGAGAGTATGACGCCCTTAGGTGCGCCAATTGCTTTGCGGATACCGATCTCTCGAGTTCGCTCAATCACGGTTACCAACATGATGTTAGTAATTCCGATACCGCCAACGAGTAGTGAAATTCCAGCTACTGCCGCAAGAAGGACGGTAAAGACTTTGCTGCTCGATGAAGAAGTAGCGAGTAGTGAGGCCTGATTAAAGAGGCGGTAATCACGGGAGCTAGAGCTCTTCACATGATGACGAGCATCCAGGACGGTTTGAATTTCTGCTTGGGCTTGATCTGTTAGCTTCGAAGACTTCGCCTCCACGATGATGGAGGAAAGCGGTTGATAACCGGTGATCGAATTTTCGACTGCTGTAATTGGTGCAATAAATAGCGAGTCGCCATCCTGGAATCCAGTGGAACCCTTTACTTCAGTCACACCAATAACTGTGAAGGGGATGCCGCTGCATTTAATCACTTGATTGATGGGATTATCGGTGCCAAATAATTCTGTTGCTGTGGTGGTTCCAATCACCGCTAATCGGCGACCTTGATCTACATCATCAGTCGTGAAGTAATTTCCCTTTGCCACCTTGGTGTTACTTGCCTCAAAATAAGCAGGCCAGGTTCCGGAAAATGTTGATGGCGTAGAAGTACTCGATCCATTAACGCAGGTGGCATTTGCATTTGCTACTGGAGCAGATTGCTTCACACTAGGCACTTGCTTCGGATCGTTGAGTGCAACCGTGTCGAGAATGGTGAGCGGGGTCGTGTTATTGGAAACTGCTCGCGCACGTGGTCCAAACGAGAGATTTCCAGAACGTACTTGAATCGAGTTAGTACCCAGACGATCCAAACTATCCTGCACGGCTTTACTTGAGCCATTTCCAACCGCAGTAAGAATAATGACCGAGGAAACGCCAATCATGATTCCGAGGGTTGTTAAAAAAGTACGAAGGCGATTGATAGTTAAGCCACGAAGAGCGAATCGAATGATTTCAAAAACGTTCACGCTGACACCATCCTTGATGGATTTATTGTGTCGCTAATAATCTTTCCATCTCTCATTCGCAAAATTCGCTTTGCCCGCGCCGCTACATCGGCTTCGTGGGTAATGACCACTACGGTGCGGCCCGCGTGATTAATTTGATCAAATAGATCCAGTAAGTCTTCGGTTGATTTGGAATCCAACGCGCCGGTTGGCTCATCGGCTAAAAGCAGAGCTGGCCGCGTTGCCAGAGCGCGCGCGACAGCAACACGTTGTTGTTGGCCACCAGAAAGTTCGGTTGGCTCGTGCGTGATGCGATCTTCTAGGCCGACCACTTTGAGTGCTGCCATAGCTCTCTTTTTGCGCTCAGCTGATTTAATACCTTGATAAGCAAGTGGGAGTTCTACATTTGCAAGAGCAGTTGTACGAGGAATCAAGTTAAAGGATTGAAAAATAAAGCCAATCTTGCGGCCTCGTACAACAGACAGGGCATTTTCGTCCATGGAGGAAACTTCAATTCCATCCAAGAAATAACTTCCGGCGCTCATGTTGTCGAGTGCGCCCATGATGTTCATCAAAGTAGATTTGCCAGATCCAGATGGGCCCATAATGGCAACATATTCACCGGCGCGAATCTGTAAATCAACACCAGCTAAGGCATAGATGGATGCAGCACCTTCGCCATATTGTTTTACTGCGCCTTTCACATCGATAACGACGTGTCCTTCGTTGATGTTATCCACCAAAACCGCCGCCACGTCCACCGCGTCCACCACCGCCGCCGCCAGCCCCTGCAAGTCCGGCGCCACCAAGACCAGTAGGCGAACCAACTGATGGGAAACCATTGGCAGAAGTAGAAGAGGTGACTGTACGAAGCACAACTTTGGTACCAGCTTTGACGCCAGAAATAATTTGATCTGACGAATCACCAATTAGTCCGATCACAACAGGAGTTGGTGTTGTTACTTCTTTACCATTAACCGTTGTAATGACATTGACCGTCGAACGATTGCCACGAGTTGTTACTGCTTGCGAAGCAACTTGGAGAACATTATTCGCGCTACCCGTGATGATGGTTGCGGTAGCTGTCATTCCGGTCTTTAGCCCAGGAACTTTGCCATCGACACTTATATAGACGTTGTAAGTAGTCGCACCGCTTGCAGTAGTGGGAATCAAATCGATAGTGGCAACTTTGCCGGTTGCAGTGACATTTGTTAGTGCAGCAAAGGTGATGTCTACTGATTGCCCAACAGTGAGTTTGGCTTCGTCAGACTCAGAGAAGCCCGCTTTTATTTGAAGTGTAGATACGTTGGTCAGGACTATGAATCCAGTAACAGAGCCAATCGTTGAATTCGAAGCGGTTGGGGCGTTGGATCCCACCGTTGCTGAAATTGAGGCAACATCACCCGTGACCGGAGCCTTAATAAGGGTTGCGTCATAGTTCTTTTGCGCCAATGCAAGTGATGCTTGAGCCACACTGAAATCAGCGGCAGTTGGATTTGGTACCGCAATTCCCATAGAAGCGCGCTGTAAATCAAGTGAAGCTTGCGCTGAAACAATTGCTTGCTGGTCTTTCTTTAGCCCATTTGTCTGAGCTGAAAGTGCGTTAGTCACTGCAAGTTGGTTAGTAATTAAAGTTGATGAATCGGATTGAACGCTTAATTGTTGTGAAGTTAATGCACTGTTATAAGAGGCGATGGCAGATTGCCATGAATTGTAATCACTATAAAGAGTCGTACATTGTGAAACCAGGCCTATTGAAGAAGTACATGTGGTTAGAGTGTAGATATTTGCCCAGTTATCGGCGAATGCTTTGTACGTTGCTGCGGCTGAATCTAAGGAACGTTTTGCCGAATCAACAGTCGCTTGATAAGTCGTAGCTTTAAGCGGCATATTCAAAGTGAAATCGCTCAAGGTTCGCTTCGCGCTATCTACGCTATTTTGATACGTCACGGCATTTTGATCGGCGTTATCTTTCGCTGTTTGTACAGCTTGCACTGATTGCTGATATTGAATTTGCGCAGTTTGTAGCGCGCTCTTCGCTTGGTTGAGTGCGTTGTTTTGAGTTGTATTTTCTAAGGTCGCCATCAAGGTGCCGGCTGATACATGTTGGCCGACTTTCACTTTGATGCTTTTTATCGTTCCTGACACTGATGGGGATACTCCAACATCACCCGGGCTGACCACAGTTCCTGATGCAGATACAGTGGATGAAACATCGCCCACCGAAACGACCGCCGATGTTGTGGTGACAGCGGCGGCGCTTGGGTGCAACGTCTTCCAACCCCAAGTTGCTACTGCTGCAACAGCGACCACGAGTACGAGATTTATTGCCAGGATTCGAATGCGCGACTTATTCATGTAGCGAGGATAGGTAGTGAGATACCCGTGAGCCACCAGTATTTCCTGCTAACTTCCTGAGAGTTATGAGGCGAAATTAGGTCCGGAAATTGCGCGAGCCTCCAGTGTGCCTCTATCTGGGCTCTACACGGGTGCATTTGGCTCACCAACCACCTTAAGCCCAGTCCTTGTTGGTGGACGGTGGACACTTTTTTGAAGGTAGTTGAGGTGCTGGTCAAGATTATCTGTCCCGCAACAAAAGAGTCAACAAAACAAAAAATCACTTGTCCATGTGACTCTATGGATTTTGTGATTTCGCGTAATAAGGTGAAGGACCATTTTTAAATGAACGCATCACTTACGCATCTTCTTATCCTGAGGTGAGTAGACCGCTGCCATTGTGCGTGGAGTAATGTATCCAGTCAATTAACATCGTTGACGAAGTTCCTTCGATAGGCGCTGGTGTTCCTGATGGGATGGCATTGTTGAGGATTAGGAAAAAAGGTGCATTAAATGGCCAAGAACCACCGGAATTGAATCGAGATATCTCAGATCCACCGATGGACTGAATAATGAAATTTCCAATTAAAGAATTTGTCACAATTTCATTCCCATCTAAAGTAAATGTAATTGTGTTGGTTTCCCATAAAATTCCGTAGTTATGAAAATCTGAGGTTAATTCGGAAGGTGTAACTGATGGGTGGATTCGAGTTACACCCGCGCCGCCATTCCAGTCATTATTAGTTCCCGGGTCGTTACCATGTAGCGTGCTTTGCAAAACCGAGTTAGATTGCATCAATTCTACGATGTCGATTTCTCCGCTATTCGGCCATGGAACGCTCCCTGCTAAATTATTGGGAAACAAATAGTTTGTTCCGAGCATCCAAAAGGCAGGCCAGTTGAAATTCCCAGATGGCATCTTTATACGAGCTTCAACTTTTCCATACTTAAACCCTACTTTTCCTTGAGTCCAGATGCGATCACTTGTCCAGGTTCCTGCCGAATATCGAGCGACTATTGCCAAATTTCCTGCGCCATCTAACTTACCGTTTTCGGGAGTATTAGATTCTATTTCGCCGGTTCCATAGTTATAGAAGCCAAGTTGGCTAAATCCATCACCAAGCAGAGATGTCCAGTTTGATGCGGATGGAAGTGTTCCTGTGTCGCCAGTAAAATCTTCTGACCACATTAAATTCGCAGCGCCAGTGGGGCGAGCTAGAATATGAATATCTACGATATCTAAAGTTGAATGAAGTTGATCGGTAGTGCCAATCTTGAGCGCAAATTGCCCATACCATTTCACTGCATTTGTATCGATTTCAGTGACGGATGTATTTGCTGGTTCGCTGGTAGGAGTCAGGTCGGTAACGCTGAAGCTCACTAATCCTGAAGCGTCCGTTGTAGCTGATACGTGACCGCCATCTACTCCTGTACCGGTATTGATCGCGGTCACAGCGCCTGATTGAAAGACTGCGTTGCTTTGCCCAAAACCTTTATCTAAGAGAAGTTGAACGCTCTGGTTTGCGAGTGCAAATCCTGAGCCATCAACCACTTGCCATGTCAAAGTGAATGTTGATCCTTTGCGCACAAATGCATCTTTAAAGGACAGTCCGCTGCCGTAATACTGCGCCCAACTCGAAGATTGCGAAGTCTTATCCACGAGACCTAAAAGATTGGCTGATGATGCAAGCAATCGGGCTGTTGGCAATCCAGTTGGTGAATAAATAGGTGTTGGAGATGGTGTTGGAGATGGTGTTGGAGATGGTGTTGGAGATGGTGTTGGAGATGGTGTTGGAGATGGTGTTGGAGATGGTGTTGGAGATGGTGTTGGAGATGGTGTTGGAGATGGTGTTGGAGATGGTGTTG
>Ga0304729_1001796_pt1 | contig 13557 bp, 12 predicted proteins | sample C_131016_MF_Meta_FD_190475 | JGI IMG/M metagenome (GOLD analysis project Ga0304729, IMG submission 190475) | Freshwater microbial communities from Lake Croche, Canada to study carbon cycling - C_131016_MF_MetaG (v2) (version 2) | ecosystem: Environmental > Aquatic > Freshwater > Lake | place... | reverse complement strand
TCTCAGGCCAAGCACTCCGTGCTGCTCGTATCGTTGTCGATATCGGAATGCACCTTGGACTCGATGACTTTGATGGCAAGCCATGGAATGCGGAATCTGCATTTAACTTGATGGTGGAACGCGCACTCATTGAGCCAGATTTTGCACAATCTGAGATCGAGCGTTATCTCTCGTGGCCAGGCCAGGCAATCTCTTATAAGGTGGGAGAGCGCATCTGGATGCAGATTCGTGAAGAGACGAAGGAGCGCCTTGGATCAGCATTTGATCTTCGCACCTTCCATAATTACGCACTGAAGATCGGTCCGATGGGACTCGATTCACTTCGTGTAGAGATGCGTTCCTTCAAAGGATAAGCAATCATGAAACGCGACTTCGATGTTGTGGTGATCGGATCCGGTTTTGGCGGATCCGTCGCCGCACTGAGGTTGCGCGAAAAGGGTTATAGCGTTGCAGTTTTAGAAGCAGGTCGAAGATTTAAAGATAAAGACTTTCCTAAAACATCATGGCGACTACATCGCTTCCTCTTCTTTCCACGACTTGGATTGACTGGCATTCAGCGCATTCACGCATTGCCTGATGTCATGGTCCTTGCAGGTGCTGGAGTAGGCGGTGGATCACTCGTCTACGCAAATACTCTCTACACACCACCAGATACCTACTTCGATGATCCGCAGTGGCGATCGATCACTGATTGGAAGGCCGAGCTCTTGCCTTGGTATGACCAAGCCCATCGGATGCTCGGTGTCACCGAAAACCCTTATTTCTCACACTCAGATGCCGCTATGAAAGAGGCCGCGACCGAGATGGGTGTAGGCCACACCTTCAAGATGGCGCCACTTGGAATCTTCTTTGGCGATGGCACGAATAAGACCGTGAAAGATCCATTCTTTGGTGGCCTTGGCCCTGATCGCAATGGCTGCACCCAGTGCGGCGCTTGCATGACTGGCTGCCGCTTCAATGCGAAGAACACTCTTCCGAAGAATTACCTAGGTCTAGCCGAGAATGCCGGTGCTGAAGTCTTCCCACTCCATACCGTCACGCAGATTGCACAAGTCGCAGATGGTTCGTGGCAGATCAAGACCAGGAAGAGTACGTCGTGGTTTGGAAGCACAAAGACCTTCACCGCAAGAGACGTTGTCGTTGCTGCCGGTACCTACAACACTCAGAAGCTACTTCATACCATGAAGGGTCAAGGGCTATTGCCGAAGATCTCTTCAATGCTTGGAAAGCTCTCGCGCACAAATAGCGAAGCCCTGACTGGTGCACTTATGCCAACACGAGATATTGATTTCAGCGATGGATCAGCGATCACGTCGTCATTCTTCCCAGATGATCACACCCACGTTGAACCAGTCCGATATGGCAAGGGCAGCAATCTCATGGGCTTACTTCAAACCGTGATGACTGATGGCTTTGTTGCAAAGGATCGTCGCCGTCAATGGCGCACACAGATCATTAAGAACCCAAAGTTGATCCTGCGCATTCTCAATGTGAAGCGATGGAGCGAACGGACCGTTATTGCTCTCGTCATGCAGAATGTTGATTCCTCGCTCGCAGTCTCTGGAAAGAAGGGAATCTTCGGTTGGCGCTTAACGTCGAAGAATGATTCCAATAAACCAAATGCGACATATATCCCGGCGGCAAATGAGGTTGTTCGGCGTATCGCGCAAAAGCATGGCGGCATAGCTGGCGGCCACTACGGCGACTTGGTAAATGCACCATTTACCGCCCACTTTGTTGGGGGATGTGTAATCGGAGCTGATGCAGATCATGGTGTGATCGACCCGTATCACCGCGTCTGGAACTACCCAACCTTGCATGTAGTCGATGGATCGAGCGTCACCGCCAACCTCGGCGTTAACCCTTCGCTGACCATCACCGCACAGGCCGAGCGAGCCTTCTCCTTCTGGCCCAACAAGGGCGAGGTTGATACGAGACCAGCCCAAGGGTCGCGTTATGAACGGATTGATCAAGTAGTCCCACAGAATCCGGTCGTGCCGATCGGTTCATATGGATCACTCGCAAAATAAAAATTCATCTATCGGTCACCTCGCTCGCTCTCGCATTTCTTAGAAATGTGTTGAGATAGCGCAATGAAGCGTGCTCTCATTGTCGGTGGCGGAATCATTGGCACCATGCATGCGGTGCTCGCTGCGCAAAAGGGTTTTGAGGTTATTCATCTCGAACGAGATATGAAGCCACAATCTGCATCAGTTCGAAACTTTGGATTGATCTGGGTAAGTGGCCGACTTGCTGGAGCCGAATTAGATCTTGCTCTTCGTGCGCGCGAATTGTGGGGAGAGATCGGAAGTAAGGCAGCCGTAGGTTTTCGTGCAAATGGATCGCTCACAATTGCGCAAAATGCCGATGAATACACCGTCATGCAAGAAGCAGCTGCGATGGCAGATGCTGATCGTCGTGGCTTCAGGGTCTTAGATCGAAATCAAACGGTCTCGCTCGAACCTGCGCTCGCCGGAAAGTATGTAGGTGCACTCCAATGCACCACGGACGCCGCTGTCGAGCCTGCGCTTTTGCTTGGTGGATTGCGCGACTATCTTGCTACCTTCGAGAATTACACCTGGGTGCCAGAGTTTGAGGCCGTTGATTTCTACCATGATGAGAACGGCAATCACGTTACAGATATAGCCGGTCGCAAGTTCTCAGGGGATTACCTCGCGATTTGTGCAGGGGCAGCGCACAAAGGATTTATTGAGGAGTATTTAGAAGAGGCACCGCTTCGTAAAGTCAGATTGCAGATGGCTGCTACTGCCCCATTAGGTGCTGACCTCAGCCACTCACTCGCCGATGCTGACTCACTTCGCTACTACCCAGCCTTTAAAGATCTCTCACTTGATCGCCTTGGCGCTCAGAGCCCAATTGCAGCGGAGTACAAGATGCAGTTGCTCTTGGTCCAACGTCTCGATGGATCGATGACGATCGGTGATACCCACGAATATGCTGAGCCTTTTGCGCACGAGATTCATGAAGCCCCATACGATCACTTGCGTACTGTCATGACGAATATCTTTGGGCGAGAAGTTCCTCGGATTGAACGACGTTGGGATGGTGTCTACAGCCAGAGCACAAGTTCTGAGATCTATATTCGTCGAGAGATCGCACCTGGTGCGGAAATTGTTACAGGTGGCGGGGGTCGCGGAAATACTCTCTCACCTGCGATTGCAGAGGAGACGGTGGCGCAATGGGTTCTGTAAATAAGATCAAGTTAGCGGTCTTTGATGTGGCAGGGACAACTGCGCAAGATGGCGGCCTTGTAGTCGAGGCATTTCAGAGCGCAATGGAGTCGATGGGCACCGATCGACAGAGCGACCAGATGTCTAAAATGACCGATTACGTTAACGCCACCATGGGTGAGCGGAAGATCGACGTCTTTATGCATCTCTGTGATGGTGACTCTACAAAGGCTAACATCGCTCACGATCGCTTTGTCGAGAGCTATATCGGGCTCGTGAACGCAGGAAAGTTAGAGGAGTTTGACGGCGTCACACAACTCTTCGATCGCCTTCGAGAGAACGGTATTGCAGTAGCGATTACTACGGGATTCCCACGGGATATTTTGGACCGAATCATTGAATCACTGAAGTGGTCACCACATATTGACTTTTCGGTAGCGGCTTCAGAGGTGGCAGCTGGCAGACCTGCCCCAGATATGATTTTTCGAAGCATTGACCTCTATAACAAGCGCTTTAACACCAGCATCTCGGCAAAAGATGTCGCGGTCATAGGTGATACTGAATCCGATATGAAGTCAGGGGTAGCGGCAGGGGCGGCCATCGTTGCTGGAGTCGACACTGGCACCCATGCTCCGGACCGACTCTTTAACGCTGGGGCCACCCACGTCCTGCATGGAGCGGTTGAGCTCCCAACCATTTGTTAACTTCCTCTTCACGAGATCTATCCCTTCTAGGCACCTCGTTGCAAACTCCTCGCGGTTGAGTTCCCTCACTAGATCCTTAAGGGGGATATATGCGCAAGCGTCTACTAACCGGAGTAATTGCCGCCACAATGGCTGCAGCTTCAATGGTTGCAACAACTTCAGCACATGCTGCAGCGATCGATTATTCAAAGTGCACAGATCTTAAGTCATGCGGTGGCATGGATGCACTCGTCAAGGCAGCACAAAAAGAGGGAAAGCTCAACGTCATCACACTTCCTCGTGACTGGGCAAACTATGGCGAAGCCATGGATCTCTTCACAAAGGCTTTTGGCATCAAGATCACAGATGACAATCCAGATGGATCATCTGCTTATGAAATTCAGACAGTAAAGACAGCTCCTGCATCAAAGGTTCCAGATGCAGTTGACGTCGGTATTACTTATGCACTTGATAATACAAACCTCTTCACTTCGTACAAGGTTGCTAACTGGAATGACATTCCAGCTACTTACAAAGATGCAGCTGGTCGCTGGTACGGTGACTATGCAGGCGTCATCGCACTCTCATACGACACATCAATTGCCAAGGCTCCAAAGTCATTCAATGACCTCAAGGATCCAGCATTCAAGAACATGGTCGCTATCGGTGGAGATCCATCAGGTGCCCAAGAAGCTTTGATGTCAGTATTCGCAGCGAACCTTGCTAACGGTGGAGCAACATCTAACGTTCAAAAGGGTATTGATTACTTCTCAGCCATGAAGACTTCAGGCAACTTTGTCACAGCGTTGGCAAATGGTCAGAACTTCCTCGCTGGTGCATACAAGGTCTCATTCTCATGGTCATTCAACGGTCCAGGAGCTGTAGCTACAGCTGCTAAGGCTGGAAAGACTGTCAAGTATGTTATTCCTTCAGATGCAGTCATCAAGGGAACTCCATACATCATGGCAATCCCATTCAATGCTCCACACCCAGCAGCAGCTCGTCTCTGGACAGAGTTCCTCTACTCAGAGAACAAGGGCAAGGGTTCAATGGACCTCGGCTCAACTAAGGGTATGACTGGTTCAAAGATCTTTGCAGCAATCAACGGCGGACAGAACATCTGGATCGCAGGCGGCGCACTTCCAATCGAATACGACGCAATGGTTGCCAAGAAGACAAATGCAACAGCACCAGCTGGATATGAAATCCCAGCAGGCGCAAAGATTGTGACACCAAGTGTTGCAGACCAAGATGCGGCGAAGTTGCTGCTCAAGGCACAGTGGCCAGCAATCGCTGGAAACTAATTTAACTAACCTGGTTAGTTAATAAGAAAATAATGGGAGTAGTGAAAGCACATTCTCGAGTTCGCTCGAGCGGTAGAGGGACCGGCGTGCTTCCACTACTTCCATTTTTCATCTTCACCGGATTCTTCCTCATCTGGCCCGTCATAGCGGTCACACTTCGCAGCCTTCATGGCAACAAGAACGAATGGACCTTTGCAAACTATCGTCCCATTCTCAAGGCCGGACCTTACTTCCACGCTTTTGTAGTCTCGCTAAAACTCTCCCTCATGACCGCAGTGATCGGATCGATCCTCGGTGCATTCTTCGCCTATGTCATCGTGAAATATGCTCGTGGAAAGTTCGGTTCAGTCATCGACTCAATCTCAGCGGTATTCGCTAATTCAGGCGGTGTTCCACTCGCCTTTATGTTCATTGCAGCCTTCGGCACAGAGGGAGTAGTCACAGTTGTCTTGAAGAAGCTTGGCTGGGATATCTACGCTGGCCATTTCACTATCTTCTCTTTCACTGGCGTAGTTCTTGTCTACTCCTTCTTCCAAATACCACTCATGGTCTTGGTCTTTAAACCAGCGATTGCTGGGCTACGCAGCGAGTGGGAAGAGGCGAGCACCAACCTGGGGGCATCACAGCTCACTTACTGGCGCAGAGTCGCTATTCCAATCCTTACGCCATCTTTTATCGGTGCCTTCTTCTTACTCTTTGCAGGTGGCTTCTCTGCTTATGCGACCGCTCGCGCACTCACCGTTGGCACCGTTCCTCTTGTTCCGATCATTATTGGAACTCTGGTTGATGGCAACGTGGTCTCTGATCAAGCAAACCTTGGAGATGCACTCGCAGTGGGAATGATTGTTGTCGCAACAGTGGCGATGGCCGGCTATATCTGGGCACAACGCCAAGCCGCGAAATGGCGAAGCTCATGAAGCGCATCTCACTAAAGTGGCCACTCATCGCCCTCTCGTCAACCTTTGCCTTCGTATTATTCGTTGTCCCGCTCTATGGCGCGGCTGCATATAGCTTTAAAGGTAATGGCGGCAAAGGACATTCTTGGGTCAATTATCAGTGGCTTCTGCACGCCGATGGTTTCTATCCAAGTCTCTTTACATCGCTCAAGCTGGCGGTTCTTGCCGGAGTTTTGAATCTTCTGCTTATGGTCCCAACCATGGTCTATCTCAATCTCAAGGGACAGAAGTTCAAACCTCTGGTTGATTTCCTCTGCATCTTGCCTCTCATCATTCCGGTCGTCTCTTTGGCAATTGGTGCACAGGTAGCGATGCCGGAGTTCCTGCAAAATACCGAATATGAACTCGTCTTCTTCTTTGTGATTATCGCCCTGCCTTATACCTATCGTGCTTTAGATACTTCCCTTCAGACCGTCGCCTTGAAAACCTTAGTAGAGGCCTCTAGAAGTTTGGGAGCATCATGGACTCGCACAATTATCCGCGTCATCGTGCCAGCGATCCGCAGCGGTATTACTGGCGCACTCTTTTTGACATTTGCATTATCGATCGGCGAGTACACGATTACATCGCTCTTGCATTGGGAGACCTTCCCGACGTGGACTGTTGTCGCAGCACAACAGAACATTCTGGGTGCCATTGCGATCTCTGTCTTTAGCTTTGTAGGCGCAATCGTTCTCTTAACGGCAATCGCACTCTTCTCAAAGAAGCGTGTGCAACAGGTAGAGGTGGAAGCATGAGCAAGAAAGATCGCGTAAGCAGTACATTGGAATTGCGTGGCGTTAGCCGCCACTTCGGCTCTGTGAAGGCGCTCGATGGTCTCGATCTTGTAGTCGAGCCAGGTGAACTTGTCGCGCTCCTTGGGCCATCAGGCTGCGGTAAGACAACAGCTCTTCGTATTGTCGCAGGACTTGAAGTTGCCACATCAGGTGAGCTCTTGGTCAATGAAAGTCGCTATAACGAAGTCCCTGCAAGTGAGCGCGATATGGGCATGGTCTTCCAGTCATATTCACTCTTCCCAAACCTCACAGTCTCTGAAAATATTGAATATGGTCTTCGCGCACGAAAGATCGATTCCGATACGCGTAAGAAGCGCGTTGACCGGATGCTCGAGCTCGTTGGGTTGAGTGTTAAGGCGAAGGCCTATCCACACCAACTATCTGGTGGACAACAGCAACGTGTAGCACTGGCTCGCGCCCTAGCGATCGAACCCCGCGTCCTCCTCCTTGATGAGCCGCTATCCGCTTTGGATGCTCAGGTACGCGGTCAGATCCGGGAAGAGATCCGTCGCATTCAACTCGAACTTGGCATTACAACGCTCTTCGTTACCCACGATCAGGAAGAGGCGATGGCTATCTCTGACCGCGTCGGTGTGATGAGCCACGGCAAGCTTGAGCAGATCGATACGCCGATCGGGCTCTATAACGCACCAGCGACGCCATTTGTGGCTTCGTTTGTGGGCCAGGCCAATCGCATTCCAGCACAGATCACTGCCAAGGGCAAGGCACGTGTGCTTAATCAGAAGGTTAATATTTCAGAGAACGCCGGAAACTTTGAAGAAGGTCAATCAGTGAATGTGATCATCCGACCAGAACTTCTCGAGATTGTCAGTGAGAGCGATACAGATGCAACCAGGGGAATCGTCGCTCTTAAGTCATTCCTTGGACCTATGACAAAGATCGGCATCGCCGTTGAAGGTGCGCCACTCATCCATCTCAACATTGCCAGCCGTGAAGTTCGTAAGATTGAAATCGGCGAGAAGATCGCCTTTAAGATCTCCAGTGATGAAGTAATGGCAGAACGTGTCTGATTCTCGCAATCAGCGAATTCTCCGCGGTGAACCTAATGATCTTGGTTGGGTTGATCTAGAGATCGCGCCAGGTGAAGACCTAATTGGCGATGCGCCAAGTGCGGATGCAGTTCCACTGCTGACCTTCATCCATATTTCAGACTTTCACCTCTGTGACGCCCAGTCACCTGCACGCGTCGAACTGATGGATCGCTTTGCTGATCCTCATCACCCGATGTCAGAGATGGTGCCATTTGTTGGTGCCTATCGCGCACAAGAGATCCTGACGCCCCAGACCCTTGAAGCGATGGTTCGTACCGTCAATTCAATTAAACATGGATTCCATTCGGAGAAGCCGGTTGACTTTGTCCTTGCGACTGGCGATGTGACAGATAATGCACAGGCAAATGAATTGGATTGGTACTTCACTTTGATGGAAGGTGGCCGAGTACATCCTGACAGTGGCGATCGCGACCATTGGGAGGGCGTCGCCCAGCGCGATCCAGAGAAGTACGACCGCTCATACTGGAACCCAGAAGGAACACCTCCAGGGTGCGAGGATGACTTCCCACGCTCTCTCTATGGCTTTCCTGTCGTTCGAGGCCTTACTCATGCAGTTCGCCAACCTTTCAACGCAACAGGCTTACTCCATACGTGGTTTGCGACGCATGGAAACCACGATGCACTCCTGCAAGGCACTGTTCCGCCGAATGCCGAGTTGGTAGGCATTGCAACTGGCGATAAGCGTCTTATCGCACTGGCACCGGATCTAGATCTCGGTCAAGCCTTTGGTGGCTGGAATATGGTCGGTCCAGCTCATTATGCGAGCCCACAAGGCGGCACATTCCGTGATCAAAATTCAGATGAGCGTCGCAGATTTAATGAACCTTCAGATTGGGCGAAGTTACATCTTCAATGTCTTGATAAGGGCCATGATGGTCACGGCCTCACTCAGATAAATGCTGATGAAGGAACGAAGTATTGGTTTAGAGATATCGGTGACTTCCGATTAATCTCACTCGATACCGTGAATATCAATGGCGGCTGGCAGGGCTCACTCGACTACACCCAATTCATCTGGCTCAAGACTCTCTTATCTGAATCAGTATTGAAGAAGTGCATCCTCTTCTCACATCATCCGCTTCAGACGCTCTTTAACGATTACGCCCCCGACGGTGCTGATCGCAGAGTTGCACGCGAAGAGCTCGAGGAAGAACTCTTGCAGCACTCATGCATCATCGCTTGGTTTGCAGGACATGACCATGATAATCGCGTTCGGTATGTCGGCACCGAAGGAGTCAATGGCTTCTGGCATCTCTTAACTTCATCACTAATTGACTGGCCACAGCAAGGGCGAGTCGTTGAGATCCTTCAAGATGGTGACGATCTTCTCATCGCAACGTCAGTCTTTGATCACGATAGTCCGATCGATCTTCAATCTGCGACCTCAGATCTCAGCAACCCTGTGAACCTGGCGGGCCTTTCACGGACACTTTCAGCCAACCATTGGCAGCGTCGAAAGAAGAATGACTTCTTTAGTGAACTCGCTGCAGGTGAGCCAGAAGATCGCAACCGCTACTTGCGGCTAAAAGGTCGGTAAATCTAGGCTTCTTCTGAGCCGCGCGCAGCTAGTGAGGCGTAGAAATCCTTAATAGTCGCAAGTGCTAGCTCTGGCTTATCTTTCATGACTGAGTGAGTCGCACCAGGGACGATTGCTAAATCTGCATCGCTTAAGGATTCATAGAGATCGACAGTGTGGTGATTGCTAAATGGTTCTTCTTCACCAGCCATCACAAGGACTGGGCAGGAGATCTTCGCAAGATCTGCCTTCGTTAAATTCGGTTCACTCTTCCAGACATCCATCGCCTTCTGGATGATGCCGCGCTGGGTTGAAGGATCATCAGGGGAGAGCTCTGCATACTCTGCTGCATCTTCTTCTGAGATCATGATCTCGCCATCAAACTCATCGGATTCAAAACCAGCATCCCAGTGGTAGTTGCCACCGATGGAGACAATCGACTTCACCAGATCTGGACGCTTAATTGCAACCATCAAAGCGATGATCGCACCGTCACTATGGCCAATCATGTGAGTAGGTTCTTTTATCACATCTTCGATAAAGGCGATCGCCTCTTCGGTTTGAAAATCAAAGTGGTAGAAGCCGGGGCGAATTCCAGTGCGGCCATGTGCAGTGCGATCGTACGAGTAGAGATGATGATCGTGCTCGACCGCCGGCAGGATCGTCCAATCCCAGCGATGTGATGCGCTTAATCCACCGTGGAGTGAGAGCAGCGGTTCACCGTTATTTGCGAACTCATTCGACCAGAGTTGATGTCCACGAAGATCGATGTAGCCCATAACGTGGATCGAACCTTAGAGCGAATCCATGATGTGGCGATTGCCGCGATCAAAGGTGAGGTAGTTCCAGGTCCAATCGGCGATGGTGCCAATGCGCTTCTGGCCAACCATTAGGTAGAAGATGTGCAGGAAGAGCCATGCGAACCAAGCTATTGGTCCCCACAAACGAATGCCCTTTACTTGAACGACTGCTTTATGGCGACCGATGGTTGCCATGGATCCTTTATCAACGTATTTAAAGTTCTGAACAGCTTTGCCCTTGATGAGGCGCTTAATCTGCTTGGCGACGAAGGTTCCTTGCTGCATGGCGACCGGGGCAACCATTGGAAGTGGTCGACCATTTGCGCCGATGACGCCAGCGTTATCGCCTACGCCCCAGACATATGGATAGTTTGCAACCTGGCAGGTTGGCTCACAGACGAGGCGGTTTCCCTTAACAGGTAGTGAGAGATCGTTGATCGCAGGGGCACCCTTAACGCCAGCAGCCCAGACCACAACTTCTGAGGTAATCGATGAGCCATTAGCAAGAGTGGTCTTACGCCAAGCAACTTCCTTCACCGCAGTGTTGAGCATGACCTTGACTCCCATATTCTCAAGCTGGCGAAGAGTCTTCTCAGAAAGTCCAGGTGTGAACATTGGAAGCAGACGCGGACCTGCTTCGAGGAGATAAATATCGATGTGCTTTGATGCGTGATAGTGATCGTGGCGAAGTGGACCCTTCACGAGTTCGGCGAGCGAACCTGCCATCTCAACACCAGTAGGTCCGCCACCGACAACGACGATCGAGAGGCGAGTGTCATCTTCAAAGCGAACGAGATCTTCAAAGCGACGCATGATCTCAGAACGGATCGCGAGCGCTTCGTGAATGTTCTTCATACCGAGTGCAAACTCTTCAACACCAGGGATACCAAAGTCAGTTGTTGCTGATCCCATTGAAACGATCAGGTGATCAAAGTGCAGGACTTCAGATGAATCGAGCTTGACGGTCTTGTTCTTGTGATCAACTGAGATCGGAGTTCCCATGCGGAACTTCGCGCCAGATTTACGGAGCGCACCGCGGATTGGATAAGCGATGTGGTCGGCTGCAAGTGAGGCAGTTGATACCTGATAGAGCAGCGGCAAGAAGGTCTGGTAATTGTGGCGATCGACCACTGTGACATCGGCAGCCTTACCGAGCTCGCGAGCGGCGTTGAGGCCTCCGAAACCGGCGCCCAGAATGACGACCTTGGGCTTGTTAGCAGCAGACATCGAGTAATCCCTTAATAGTTCTCATGGCGATAATGGCAATACTGACAACATTGGCAATAATGAAGTCCTTATTCTAGTCAATCGTGTGAGCCCGCGAATTCAGAACCAGCCAGTAAAGGCAGAGAGGTATCTTGAATCACATTAATTCTTGGCAAACTCCGCTATTTCACCGAAATGAGCCGAAAAGTCAGCGCTCAGACATAAGATACCCATATGGAAAATCAGGCTCTTGATACTTCGGCGGCTACCCAGGCCCACGGTGAAGTCAGCACCCTCACCGAGTTAGAAGCCAAAATCCTAGAATTTGAACGCCAATGGTGGCGTTACTCAGGCGCAAAAGAATCTGCCATCAAAGAGCTCTTTGACCTCACACCTCCTTCGTACTACCAGCTCCTCAATAACCTCATCGATCGCGATGACGCACTCTTAGCCTCACCTATGCTCGTAAAGCGCCTTCGCCGCCTTCGTGAAGCGCGCACCACCCAGCGCACCGCTGGCTTCTCGCTCTAACTTCTCTATACTTTATAAATCATGAAGACCGGCAGTAGTGGCCAACTCCTTTTCGACATCGGCCTTGTCCTCGCCTTTATCCTCCTCGCAGGCATATTCGTCGCTGCTGAGATCGCATTAATATCGCTACGCGAATCACAAGTACGCCAACTCGAATCAACCGGTAAGCGCGGAGCTCGCGTTGCCGACCTCGCTAAGAACCCGAACCGCTTCCTCGCCGCCGCCCAAGTAGGAGTGACCTTCTGTGGCTTCCTCTCCGCAGCGCTCGGTGCAGATCGAATCGGAACCGACTTTGTTATTCCTCGATTAGAGGATTGGGGCGTTAGCCACGGGGTCGCAACACTCGTCTCACTCGTTGGCCTCACCATCGTCATTGCATATATCTCACTCGTCTTTGGCGAACTTGTTCCAAAGCGATTAGCGCTCTATCGCACTGAGAAGATTGCGCTCGCTAGCGCACCGATGATTGATCGCATCGCTCGTATCTTTGCGCCCACTATCTGGCTCTTATCTAAATCAACAGATACCGTAGTCCGCATCTTTGGTCTTAAGCCGGAAGAGGTTCGATCTCAGATGTCTGAATCTGAACTCGTCGAACTAGTAACTGGCCACAATGCTTTAACGGTTGAAGAGCGCGATATTTTGGAAGATGTCTTTAACGCTGGCGATCTCTCTCTTCACGAGATCATGGTCCCGCGCATCGAAGTTGATTTCCTCGACGTTGCTCTGACTATCGCCGAGGCGAAAAAGTTCGCAATCGAAACATCTCACTCTCGTTACCCCGTCACTCGTGGATCAAGCGATGAAGTAATCGGCTTCTTGCATATTCGCGATTTACTTAAACTCAGTGAGAGTGATTCCAGTAAGAGCATCTTGGAATATATGCGTCCAATCGTTTATCTTCCTGGAACGAAAGGCGTCTTACCTGCACTCACCGAGATGCGCAGCAAGCGATCACATATTGCAGTAGTACTTGATGAATACGGTGGCACTGATGGCATCGTGACCCTTGAAGATCTCGTTGAATGTTTTGTCGGTGATATTCATGATGAATATGACGCCGTGGTTGGCGAAGTCACAGCTCAGAGCAAGGTCGGCGATTTCGAAGTCGATGCCTTGATCTCCCTTGAAGATCTCTACGAACAGACTGAAATTGCGCTCCCAGAAGGGCCATACGAGACAGCGGGCGGCTTTGTGATGCACTCACTTGGGCGTATCCCAGAGGCGCACGATCTCATCGCGATCGAGGGTATCACCGTCACAGTGTTGACCGTCGAGGGCAAGCGCGCAGGTCAGTTATTGATCTCGCGAACTCAATCTGCAGAATAAGATATGCCTATGAGTAAGGCACGCGCGCTTTCAGGAATTCAGCCAACGAGTGGGTCATTCCACCTCGGCAACTACTTGGGTGCCGTCCGCCAATGGGTCGAACTCCAGAGCTCACACGATACTTACTACTGCGTTGTCGATCTCCATGCCCTCACAGGTGGCGTCGAGCCAACAAAGCTTCGTGACGCAACT
>Ga0304729_1001793_pt1 | contig 13570 bp, 10 predicted proteins | sample C_131016_MF_Meta_FD_190475 | JGI IMG/M metagenome (GOLD analysis project Ga0304729, IMG submission 190475) | Freshwater microbial communities from Lake Croche, Canada to study carbon cycling - C_131016_MF_MetaG (v2) (version 2) | ecosystem: Environmental > Aquatic > Freshwater > Lake | place... | reverse complement strand
ACCGTGGCCACCACCAAGCCCCCCATGATCGCCACCGCCATCGGACCCCAAAACACGCTGCGCGACAGCGGGATCATGGCCAAAACAGCGGCAGCAGCGGTCAGCACGATCGGTCTGAGGCGCCTGACTGCGGACTCCACAATCGCGGTCCAGGCGGGTATACCCTGAGCCCGATCTTGCTCAATCTGGTCGATCAAGATCACCGAATTGCGCTGAATCATGCCCATCAAGGCGATCACGCCCAGCAAAGCCACGAAGCCAAAAGGCCGGTTCAGGGCCAACAAAGCCGCGGCCACACCGGCCATGCCCAAGGGCCCCGTGAGAAACACCAGCATGGATCGACTGAAACTTTGCAATTGCAGCATCAATAAAGTGAAGGTAATGAACAGCATCACCGGGACACCTGCCGCGATGGAGGCAGAGCCTTTGGCACTTTGCTCCACCGCGCCTGCCACCTCGATACGGTAATCGGTCTGACCTGTTGCATGCCATTTGGCCTCCAGCGCCTTCAACTCTGGTAGCAATTGCGCCGTCACGGTCGCGCCTTGAAGGCCTTCGGCCAGGTCGCTTTGCACCGTGATCGCATAGTCGCGTCCTTGACGCCAGATCACGCCAGGCTCCCAGTCAAAAACGGGCTGGGCAATTTGCATCAGCGGGACGGATTTGCCCGACGCTGTGGGGACATAGGCCTGTCCCAAATCAGAGATCGCATCGCGTTCCGACAAAGGCTGTCGCAACACGATGTCCATCAGTTTGTCGCCTTCGCGGAATTGGCCAATTGGACTGCCGGAAAACAAAGTGCGAGAGGCTTGCGCAATCGACTGGCTGCTCACACCCAAAGCACGCGCTTTGGCTTGATCCACCTCCAGACGAATGACCTTGACAGACTCGTTCCAGTTGTCGTTGACACCCCGTGTGAAGGGGCTGCTGCGCATGATGACTTTGACCTCGTCGGCCTTTTCTCGCAGCATCACCGGGTCTGCACCCGCTACCCTGAATTGCACCGGATAAGGGACAGGCGGGCCATTGGGCAGCAATTTGACACGCCCCCGAATCTCCGGAAATTCTTGCGCCAAAATGCCTGGCAACTTGATGCGCAAACTCTCGCGGGTTTTCAAGTCTTGGGGCAACACAATCAACTGAGACACGTTGGTTTGCGCAAAGATCTGGTCGAGCGGTAAGTAAAAGCGGGGGACGCCGGAGCCCACCCAGGTGGTGACTGACTTGATGCCGGGCTCTGCCAGCATGCGTTTTTCAAATCGCTTGGCGACTTCTTCACTGGCGCTGAAAGTTGCGCCTTCAGGCAGCCACAAATCAACCAGAATTTCCGGGCGACTGGAGTCCGGAAAGAACTGTTGCTGCACCTTGCCCATGCCGGCGATGCCCAAAGCAAACATCAAAACCGTCACACCCATAGTGACCCATCGGTACTCCAAACACCAATTCACAGCGCGACGAAACTGGTTGTAAAACGGTGTGTCGAACAATTCTTGCGGTTCAGGATCGGCGGAAACCCTGTGGGCATGCGCTGGCGGTTTGAGCAGCCAGGCCCCCAAATAGGGCACAAAATAGACCGACGCCACCCAGCTGATGAGCAAGGCCACCACCGTCACCGCAAAAATGGCAAAGGTGTATTCCCCGGTGACAGACTTGGCCATGCCGATGGGCAAAAAGCCGGTGGCGGTGATCAACGTGCCCGTCAGCATGGGCATGGCCGTCAGCTCATAGGCAAAGGTAGCGGAGCGCACTTTGTCGTAGCCCTCTTCCATTTTGCGCACCATCATCTCAACGGCAATGATGGCGTCATCGACCAACAAGCCCAGGGCAATGATCAAGGAGCCGAGCGATATTTTGTGCAAGCCAATGCCCAAGTAATACATCGCCAAAAAGCTCACCGCCAAGACCAGCGGAATGGTAATGCCCACCACCAAGCCGGGCCGCACATCCAGCGTCCAGCGCCGCCACAGGGGGTGTACACCCGGCCGTTTATGCAAACCCAAGGCCAGAAAGCTCACGCCCAGCACAATGACCACCGCTTCGATCAGCACATGGATGAATTCATTCACCGAACTCGACACCGCCTGCGGCTGGTCTTGCACTTGGATCCACTCCATGCCGGCCGGCAAAGTTGAGCGGATTTGCTGGGCAGACAATTGCAGCGCCTTGCCCAGACCAATGATGTCGCCCCCTTTGGCCATCGAAACGCCCAATCCAATCACATCGCTGCCGTCGTGACGCACTTTGACCTGTGGCGGATCGATGTAGCCACGCGACAAGCTGGCCAGGTCACCCAAACGCAGCTGGTTACCGCTCGCGCCGCGGATCGGCATGGCACGCAAAGCCTCCAGCGAACTGAATTGTCCGGCCACCCGGATTTGCACCCCCTCCTCGGCGGCCTGCAAAATGCCGGCCGACTCAATGGCGTTTTGCTGGTTCAATTGCGCAATCACCGCTGACATGTCCAAGCCCATTTGTGCCAGACGTTTTTGGGAGATGTCGATGAACAGTTTTTCATCTTGCACACCAAACAGTTCGACCTTGGCCACATCGGGCACGCGCAAAATCCGCTGGCGCGCCGCATCGGCAAAGACTTTGACCTCGGCGGGACTGAATCCTTGGCCGCGCAAGGCGTAAATGACGCCATACACATCGCCAAAGTCATCGTTAAAAAACGGCCCAATCACGCCGCTGGGCAGGCTCGAGCGCATGTCTCCGATCTTTTTGCGAACGGTGTACCAAACATTGGGCACATCAGCGCCTTTGGACGAATCCTTGATCTCGAAAGTGATTTGCGCCTCACCGGGCTTGGAATAGCTGCGAATCTTGTCCGCATAGGGCACTTCTTGCAAAGTGCGCTCGAGTTTGTCGGTCACTTGCTCGGCCATTTGCTGCGCTGTGGCGCCGGGCCAATAAGCACGTACCACCATGGCCCTGAAGGTAAAGGGCGGGTCTTCGTCTTGGCCCAATTGGAAATAGGCCGCAAAGCCCAGCACCATCAGGGAGATCAACAAATAGCGCGTCAGCGCGGGATGGTCCAGCGCCCATTTGGACAGGTTGAAACGGTCTGCAGCCGGTTGTGAATGCAATGTGCTCATGGCGAATCAACGGTCCTGCGATGGCGTGATGAGGGCTTTGTAAACCGTCACTTTTTGACCTGGATTGAGGACATGCACGCCTGCTGAAACGATGCGTTGACCCACAGTCAAACCCGATGCAATCACCGCCTCGTTGTTGTCGGCGGTGGTGACCACCACCGCTTGCGAAGACACGGTCATTTTGGCTTCGTCCAGCACCCACACCGCCGAGCCCTTGCCTTCCTGGCGCAATGCCGAGGCGGGCACTTTGATGACCACAGGCGCATTGGCCTTCGGGCCTGCGGCTTGTACATTGACACTGGCGCCCAAAGGCAGTTTGTCAGCCGCCTCCAAGGCCAGCTTGACCGTGAAGGTTCGGGTCACAGGATCGGCACTGCCCGCGATTTCTCGGATACGCCCTTGCACGGCGGGGCCACCTTGGGTCATCACAGCCGTCATGACTTGCCCCTTTTGCAAGCGCATCACCCTGTTTTCGGAGACTGCAAACACCGCATCGCGAGGCCCGTCTTGCGCCAAACGAAACACGGGTGTGCCCGCGGCGAGTACTTGCCCGACTTCGGCCTCCACCGAGGTGATGACACCTGAAACATCGGCACGCAATTGGGTGTAACCAGATTGGTTGCCCTGGTTTTGGGCTTGTGCCAGCGCTTGGTCCAAAGTGGACTGAGCGGCTTTCAAGCTGGCTTCCCGTCGCTCAAGTTCCACGCTGCTGATGAAGTTTTGCGCACGCAATCCCTCGTAGCGTTTGTATTCTGCTTGGGCCAAATCGCGCTGTGTGCGCGCTCCTGCCACTTGCGCCTGAGCCGCTTGGGCGGCCAGTTGGTAATCGGTTGCATCGATTTGCGCCAAGACGGCGCCCGCTCTGACGTGCTGGCCCATTTCTGCTTGGCGCTGAGTGACTTTGCCTGCCACCCTGAAACCCAAACGCGACTCCACGCGGGCACGGACTTCGCCTGCAAATTCCCCACTCTCAGATACCGTGCCTGTGCCCACCGTGATCACCTTGACCGAACGGACGGGCTCTTGTACGGCTTCAGGTTTGGAGCAAGCTGCAATGGCCATGAGGCAACCCAGGGCCAGCAAGGATTGGCAAGGCGCGGCGCGCAGTGATTTAAAATAATTCATAAGAATTCAATTTGAAGTTAATGACCAACTGGTTAGTAATTTAAACAAAGCCCTGATTTCTGTCAAGCGACAATGGGCATTGACCATGACTGAACAAGCCCATTCACAGCCCATCCAGAAGGAGTTGGCCCTGCGCCAACTGCTGAAAGGGGTGTCTCGGTCTTTCAACCTGTCTATCAGGCTGCTGCCCAAGGCGATTCAAGCCCCTGTCGCCGTGGGTTACCTGCTCGCTCGGGCGACGGATACGGTGGCAGACACCACCGCGCAAACCCAGGCTGAACGTTTGGATTTGTTGGCCGGCTTGATGCAAGCGATCCAAACGCCAAGCCAAGGCCGTGAGGATTTGAGCAGGCAAATCCAAGCTTTCGCGGAACAACAGGACAACCTCCAAGAGCGCGCATTGATGCATGCCTGGCCCCAGTGCCTGAGACAGCTTCACACGCTCAAGGCGGCAGACCAACTCAGCGTACGCGAGGTTTTAGGTCACATCACCCGGGGCCAAATGGCGGACGTGGCCCGGTTTGGCAACGGCCATGACGCCTTGAACTCGCAGGCCGATTTGGACCGTTACACCTGGGAGGTGGCAGGATGCGTAGGGGAGTTTTGGACCGATCTGTGCGCTCGCCACTTGGCTGACTTTTCGACACGATCCACAACAGAAATGCGGCAACTGGGCCGCCACTATGGCATGGGCCTTCAACGGCTGAACATCCTGCGCGACTCGGGTGCCGATTTGGCCAGTGGGCGCTGCTATTGGCCTCGCGATCGCCTGTCCGAGCTGGGCCTTGAGCCCGCGCAACTGGTTCAAAGCGTTCAACGCGGTCAACACTTGACCAGCTTGTCACCGCTTTGGAATGAGTATCTGGATGGCACCCATGCCCAACTCTTGGACGGGTTGACTTACTGCCAGGCGGTTCGCCCTGTGCGGGTGCGCTTGGCCAGCGCCCTGCCCGCTTTGATTGGCATCCGAACACTGGCCCTGCTGCGCCAATCCGGGCCCAGCGCCTTGATCAAGCCTGTGAAAATGCCACGCCAAGAAGTCAATCACCTGCTGTGGCGAATCCTGCGGGGCGGCGCTACGCGCAAGACACTGGTCCAAGAATTCAGTCGACTTGCAGCAGTGCGAGAATCCTGCCCATGAGCCCGCAAGACTACGTCCAGCAAAAAGCCGCCGCCTCGGGCAGCAGCTTTTATTACGCCTTCCTCTTCCTGCCCGCCGATCGCCGTGCGGCCATCACTGCTTTTTACGCGTTTTGCCGCGAAGTGGACGATGTGGTCGACGACATCTTGGACCCCAGCGTGGCCGCGGTCAAGCTCGGCTGGTGGCAAAAAGAAGTGCAGCAAGCCTACGCAGGCCAGCCCAGTCACCCGGTCATGCACGCGCTGATGCCGCACACCCAGCCCTTTGGCATCGAGAGCCGCCACCTGATGGCCGTGATCGAAGGCTGCCAGATGGACCTGAACCAAACCCGGTATCTGGACTTTGCGGGGCTGACGACATACTGCCACCTGGTGGCGGGTGTGGTGGGCGAAGTCGCCGCCCGCATTTTTGGCCAGACCGACGAAGCGACGACGGTTTACGCACACCAACTGGGCCTGGCCTTTCAGATGACCAACATCATCCGCGACGTGGGCGAAGACGCCCTGCGCGGACGCATTTACCTGCCGCTGGACGAGCAACAGCGCTTTGGCGTCAGGGCGCAAGACCTGATGCAACGCACCTATTCGGACAACTTCAGAGCGCTGATGAAGTTCCAGACCGACCGCGCCCACGCTCTGTATGACGAGGCCCTGGCCCTGCTGCCTGCCGATGACCGCCGCGCCCAAAAACCCGGCCTCATGATGGCCAGCATCTACCGCACACTGTTGCGCGAAATCGAGGCCTCGGGCTTTCAGGTGCTGCACCAGCGCATCGCCCTGACGCCGCTGCGCAAGCTGTGGCTGGCTTGGAAGATGCAGGCGCTGGGGCGGTTTTGAGCTAACGCCTGCGGCCTCACTTCATCGCGCGCGCTTGAGACTGGGCGGGTCGATCCAAACAAACCTTCAGCCATGCAGAAACTGCCGGACTGTGCGCCAACAGCGCTGCTGCTGGACGAATCCAGCCCGCCACGCTGGCCACGCACACATCGGCCACAGTAAAGCGGTTGGCGGCCAGATAGGCCTCGCCTTTAGCGTTCTGCGCTTGCAGGTGTTTTTCCAGCACGGCCAGTGGCACTTTCAACCGGCTTTCGGCCTGGTCGGCCAACTCGGGCTTGCGCTGGTCTTCGGGCATGGCCATGCGGTGCATCAGCACGGTGAGCGCGTCTTTTTCCAGCTCGGACACGGTCCAAAAGCTCCAGCGCAGGGCTTCGGCTTCTTCGCGGGGCGTGGCAGGCGTGATGGACGCACCATCGGCATGGCCGTGAACACGGGCAATGTACAAGGCGCAGGCCATGCTTTCCCACACGATGACCGTGCCTTCGGCGCGCTCGTCCACCACCACTGGAATGTGGCCATTGGGGTTGAGCGCCAAAAACGCGGGTGTGCGGGTCGCGCCGCCCTGGTAAGGCGTGGCGATGTGCTCAAACGGCACGCCCAGCTCCAGCGCAGCCCACACAGGACGTGCAGCGCGAGACGCACCGGTGCCATAGATTTTCAATTTCATTCAATCTCCAACATAGTCAGGCCAATGGGCACACAAAGCATGCAAGTCCCGCACTTCCAGATGCGGCTGTTTGTCTTCGTGACGCCAAACATGCGCCTCTCGATTGACCCACACCACTTGCATGCCTGCGTCCAGGCCACCGACACAGTCCAGTTGTGCATCGTCACCAATGTGCAAAACTTCATGGGGCAACACCCCGGCCGCCTGCGCACCCGCATGAAAGATGCGCACGTCGGGCTTGGCAATCCCCAATTGGTGCGCGCTCAAGGCTGCGGTGAAGTACTGGCCCAATCCTACTTTGTGGATGTCGGCATTGCCGTTCGACACCGACACCAAGGGGTAGCGGGCTTTCAAAAAATCAAGCGCAGGCAACACATCTGCAAACAAATCCACTTTTTGCCTTTGCTCGAAGAAAAATTCAAAAGCGGGTTCCGCCAGATCAGGCGACTCCCCCGCTTGGCCCAGCAAGATGCGAATGGCTTCCCTGCGCAGGGCCGACATGTCAGACGCCAGGTCCGGCCGCAACAGCGGCATTTGCTCTCGCACCTGCCTTTGCAGTCCGGGTGTGGCGCACAGAGCGGCCGTGCGAGGCGCATGGTGGGCCAACCAGGCCAACAGCGCCTCTTCAGCCCGGGCGATGGTGGGCCAAATCGGCCACAAGGTGTCGTCCAAATCAAGGGTAATGGCTTTGATGCGGTTCAGGTCAATCATGGTGAGAGAATACCGCATGGCATTCAACAAAGAACCCTCCTTTCACCACGGTCAGGCTGCAAAAACGGCCATCCTGTATTGCAACTTAGGTACCCCCAGCGCCCCCACAGCCCCGGCCCTGCGCACCTACTTGGCCGAATTTTTGGGCGATGGCCGCGTGGTCGAAATCCCCAAGCCCATTTGGTGGCTGATCCTGCACGGCATTATTTTGCGGGTACGCCCGAAAAAATCGGCCGCCAAATACGCCAGCATCTGGACCAAGGGCGGCTCGCCGCTGAGGGTCTTTACCGAACAACAAGCCTTGTCTTTGGGCAGTGCGCTGCAAGAGCGCGGACACAGCGTTTCGGTGCGTTACGCCATGCGCTACGGCCAGCCGTCCATCCCAGAACAGCTCAATGCCTTCAAAGCCGAAGGTGTGCAACGCGTGCTGATCCTGCCCGCCTACCCGCAGTACAGTGGCACCACCACCGCCAGCGTGTTCGACGCTGTGTACCAATGGGGCCTGAAAACCCGACTCATCCCCGAGATGCGCTTTGTCAACCACTACCACGATGACCCGCGCTACATTGCCGCGCTGGCACAGACGGTTCGAGAACACTGGGCTGCCCAGGGTCAGGCTGAAAAGTTGGTGATGAGCTTTCATGGCGTACCCGAGCGCACCCTGCATCTGGGCGACCCTTACCACTGCGAATGCATGAAAACCGGCCGCCTGCTGGCCCAAGCGCTGGGCCTGACCCAAGACCAATACAAGCTGACTTTCCAGTCGCGCTTTGGCAAAGCCAAGTGGCTGGAGCCCTATACCGAGCCCACGCTGATCGCCATGGCCCAGCAAGGCGTCAAAAAAGTCGATGTGATCTGCCCTGGTTTCACAGGCGACTGCTTGGAAACCCTGGAAGAAATTCAACAAGAAGCGCAAGAAGCCTTCTTTCATGCAGGCGGTGAAAGCTTCAACTACATCCCTTGCCTGAACAACAGCGCCGATTGGAGACAGGCGCTGGCCGACATCAGCCTTGACCACATGCAGGGCTGGGATTTATCAGCGCCCAAGCAAGAGGCACTGGCGGCCAGCCGCGCACGCGCTTTGGCACACGGCTCGAAAAACTGAGGCACGCCAATGGCTTGCAATGGCTGTGCTTTCTTTGGGGTGCCATGGCGGTCATTTTGTTGGGGTTCGCACAGAAAATGACACCCACAAAGTTTTTCTGTATCGGCGTATTTTTAGAATCCGATGATCGGTTTACAGCATCGTGGGAAAACCGACGGAAGCTCACTTTATGAATTTAGACGATTTCAAAGGCCACATTTACCTGGTAGATGATGACCCCTCCATTTGCAGAAGCTTGTCATTCACCTTGACATCTTCCCGTTATTCCGTTCAAACATTTGACGGTCCAACCCATTTTTTGCGGGACTCTCTGCCCATTTCGCCCTCTGTGATTTTGTTGGATATGCGAATGCCCGATATGTCCGGCGTTACCCTGCAACAAAAGCTTGTCGATATGGGTCGCAATACGCCCATCATCTTCATCAGTGGCGAGAGTCAGCCCACTGAAATCATTGAGGCCATGAAGTTAGGGGCCATCGACTTTCTGCTCAAACCCTTTGGCATGGAGCGCTTGCTTTCCACCATAGAAAAAGCACTGGATAAAGACCGTCTTTCACAATTGGAATTAGTGAAAAGCTTGGACATGAAACAGCGCTTTGAACGCTTGACAGACAAAGAGCAAGAGATCTGTCGCCTGATGGTTCGAGGTTACGGCAACAAGGAAATTGCGCAGATCAATGGCTCTGCACCTGCCACCGTCAAACTTCACCGCAGTCGGGTGCTTGAGAAAATGGCTTGCGAGACATTGCCGGAATTGATTGCCATCACCTTCGATGGCAAAGGCGCTCAGTTTGATTTTTTCAGCGCTGAGTTGTCCTGACCCCCCCAGCAGGCCGTTTGCAATCAACCACTGACTGAGTGCCCTACCCGCGCACGACTGACGTCGTAACCAAACCAGCGCAGAGAGATCTTTTTGAATGAACCGTCATTCAAGATCGTTTGAACGGCTTGGTTCAGTTGGGTCTGCATGGCCTGATTGGCTTTGTTCACGACCAGGCCCACAAGCACGGGTGCCGCAAATGGAGCGGCGACCTTGATGGGCAAATTGTCACGTTCAATGAAGTATTCGACGATCAGGCTTTCTTCCAGCACGGCGTCCAATTTCTTTTGCGCTAACGCCAGAAGTGCCTCCTCAATCCGCTCAAAAGAAACCACTGATTTGCCAATGACATTTTTAGCTTGCTCTTCCACACCAGTTCCCGTCAAGACGCCCAGTTTTTTACCGAAAAAATCATCCAGACTGAGCAGATCTCGGTTGTCATCCTCATGCAAAACACTGACCAACTGTATCGAGGCGTAAGGCTTGACGAAATCGTATTCACGCCTGTTGTCAGCCGTGGCCAGCATCTGGTTGCCGATGAACATGACTTCCCCGGCTTTGAGCTTTTTGTTCAACTTGGCAAGACCTTCGGTGACGATATCCAACTTCACGGACATGACTTCTGCCAATCGGGTCACCACATCCACATCAAAGCCCTTCAAACGGCCTTGGGCATCGAGGTAACTGTAAGGCAAATAATTGTTCAGAAAACCGACAGACAGGCTGGCGTTTTCAGCAAGGATGTTTGGGCTGAATACAGAACCACCCAAACCCAACCAAAATCCAGCCTTCAAGGTCCGTCTTTTTTCGGCGTCGAGTGACTTGGCAAGACGCGATTCAGTCATGAAAAGCCCCCTCAAAACAATGTCGCAATTCGTGACCTAGGTAATTGAATCCGGTCTCTACAGGTGTGACGATGGTGCACTCTTTGCGACGGGTATTCCAAAAAGCGCAGGCCATGGGCCGCGATGTGGGCGTCACAGGAAAACCCGTGATGCGGGCGCAATACTCATACCCATCTGGCTTGACCAGGTATTTGACTTTGGGTTCAACAATATTTCTTTGCAGGTCTTGCGCGGGCACAAATCGCACCAGATCGACCGCAGGGGGCGTGAAAGTGACGCACGCTGTCAAATGAAGCGTGAGCGCAAAGCCCACTGATCTGAAGCAACATTTAAAGTTGACAAAATTCATGGTGACCCGCTACCCCGCAAACAAGCGACAAACAAATGACCCAGCTCAGAATGAGAAGTCAAAGACGTTGTCACCAGAACACATTTATTTTCGGCTAACTTCCAATAAGCACAGCTTTCTGGCCGCGAAACAAACCCATCTTTCACACCCACACGGGCACAGTACTGGGAGGCTTGCTGCTGAATGATCCACTCCAAAACAGGCTCTTTGATTTTTCTTTGCTCATTGGCCGGTGGATTGAACAAGGTCAGGTCAATCAAGGGATCAGCTCGACAAGCCAAAGTGAACAGCAAGGAAACCACCAGGAGCCTCAGGGGCAACGTGAAAATAGTGCTGTACCCCTTTTTAGCTGAGCCCATTGAGAACATACCGTTATCAAGTCAGTGTGCCATCAAGCTGGATGCGTGTGCCAACAAGTCAGCCCAAGGATCCACAACCCCCAACGTACCGATCAGATGAGCAAGGTCTACTTGATCAAGTGTGGCATCCCCTGCAGAAGTCATCAAATCGTTGAGCTTTAAAACACCCTCGACTGCCACAGCTTTTGCAACCGCCAAGTTGGCCGGGTCTGCGTTCAACGACTGCGTCAAAAGATCTGACATGTTCAAAGTCAGCGCGTTCAGACTTGAATGGTGCGTGAAATCCGGGTTGGCGCTGAGGGCCCCATTGCCCAAGGACAGGCTCGAGAGATCGAGGGACATTTCTGGCATCAACACAACCGGTAAGTCAGCAGAAGTCGCGACCGAAAAGGTCCAGTCGACTGAATTCGATACATGCGAAGCATTGCCTGCAATGTCCTGGAAGTTCAATGTGAAGCTTTTGGCAGGGTAGGTGCCAGCGGGCAATGGAATGACCCAGGAACTCATCACTGCCGGCGCAACCGAAACAAAGGTCCAAGTTGAGGACGTGGAGTGGTTTTGCGCGTCCGTGATGGTGTAGTTGAACCAACCCGACTCGTTCACAGAAAAACCCACCGATTTTTTTGCCACATCCAAAGCGAACTGGGAAATCACGGGGGCAGACGTATCCACCGTGAAAGGGACGGCATAAATCGCAGCAGGCCCCGAATTTCCAGCGGCATCGATATTCTTAATGAACAATTGCGCGTAAGTACCATCTGCCACCCCGTCTTTGGACAGGTCAATGGGATAGGTGCTGGCAGTGATCCAAGATTGGCCTGAATCCAAGCTGAATTGGGTCACCACACCCGGCCCCGTTTCGCTGGGTTTGTAGCTGAAATTCGCCAAATTTGTGATCGAGTCATGACCGTCATTGGCATTGAGCAAGGTGCCATTTGCCACGCTTCCAGAATCGCTCATGGCAATATTCGATGGCGCAGAGACTGGTGCCGTGGTATCAATCTTCAGGCTGTGCGATGCGGGGGCACTGACCTTGTTGCCCGCTTCGTCAACCACCGTGGCATACAGGTTATAGCTGCCTTCTGGGGTGGCATTGGCTGTGTTGTTCCACAACCATTTGCCTTGTGCATCTGTTTGCCTGTAATCAGAGGCTTTGACTACACCATTCATATCTTTCAATTCAACTTGCACCCAAACGTCGCTCAAGCTCTTGCCGTTCGCATCGGTGACCGATCCTTTGTAGGACAGCGTCTGGTCGTTGGTCACAAAATCGTCATTGAAAGTGCCGGTGTCATTTGAATTGGAAGCGGCATCGACAAGCGTGGTGATTTTGACAAGCGCGGTTGTGTTCGCATCTTGGATGGGGCCGGGTTTGTAATTTTGACTGGTGGACGTGTCAATCACTACGGCCTGCAGATCATAGCCGCCACCCGTCAAATTGGCACCCGTAGGCGCAACCGGGTTGACCGCATTGCCTGCCAAGTCAATGATGGAAGCCTTCAATGTGTAAGACCCATCCACGCGTTTCACGGCGGTGTTATCCCACACCCAGTTGCCTGCGCTGTCAGGGTTGAGGGTTGCGGTGGCGACCACCGCATTGGCATGGTCTTTGAGCTCAAGCAAAACGAGATCACCGTTGGCGGTCCATCCAGTGACTTTTCCTTTGTAGACCAATGCGTTGTTATTGGTTACAAAGTCTGAATTACCGACGCCAGTGTCTGACGTGATCGACAGGATATCGATCATCGCTTTGACGTTGGCGTCGGGTGTTGCATTCGGGCTGTAATTGTTGATGCTGCTGCTGTCAATCACCACTTTTTGATTGCTCAAACCACCCGCATCCGTGTTCACAGTGTTGCCCGCGGCATCCACGATCGTTGCGCTTAAGGTGTATGTGCCATCAGCTTGGTTCACGCCCGTTCTGTTCCAACTCCAAGCCCCGGCGCTGTCCGGCATGACATACGTGGTCGAGACCAGTGCATTGTTGCTGTCGTTTAACTTGAGCAAGACAGCGTCACCATTGCTCATGAAACCATTGGCCATGCCCTTGTATGTCAAGGTATTGTCGTTGGTGATGAAATCTGCAGCACTGGCCCCGCTGTCCAATGATTGGGTGGCCGCATCCTGGATACCCGTGATCGATACGGTGGCTTTGGCATTGGGATCGGCTACTACATTCGGGGTGCCACTGGATGGGTAGTTATTGCCGCTGCTGGTGTCTATGACCAAGGCCGTTCCATCCAAAAGGCCCGACGTTTGACCATTCAAAGTTGCCTGCATTTTGACCGGATAAGCCCCATCGGGCAAACTGTCCGTGACGGGGATTTGAATTTTGTAGCTGCCGTCAGCCGCCGCGGTGGTCGAATAAGTTTTGTTATTGACCGTGATCGACACCACGCTGTTGGCCGTGGCTGTGCCACTGATTTCGGGATGATGATTGCTCGTGATGCCGTCATCCTGTTGGATGCCCGTGTCATTGACAGCATCAGATGTCAAATGCGCCGTGACGACGGGCTT
>Ga0304729_1001791_pt1 | contig 13573 bp, 14 predicted proteins | sample C_131016_MF_Meta_FD_190475 | JGI IMG/M metagenome (GOLD analysis project Ga0304729, IMG submission 190475) | Freshwater microbial communities from Lake Croche, Canada to study carbon cycling - C_131016_MF_MetaG (v2) (version 2) | ecosystem: Environmental > Aquatic > Freshwater > Lake | place... | reverse complement strand
TTCGGTCCATATTTTTAATTTCGCTAAGACATAGGAATTTACAAAACTGCCAGACCAAAAGGCGAGCATAGAGGCTGCAATGATTCTCCAGGTGTTGCCAAAAACAACCTCTAATCCGTTTTGCCGGCGCCAATATTAAAGCAGACTTTTCGTTGCATCGAAAACCAATTTACAAGAAACGATAAACAATCCGATTTGTATAAGCCGAAAGAATAAGACATCAGCTATTTTCTTGGTCAGATAAGCGCCTGCAATAGCGCCTATGACTGAAAAAGGGATGAGATAGGCTGCAGCAAGAAGGTCCTCATAGGTGTAAGGCCTGAGGTTCTGATAGGGAACAATTTTGGCGAAATTGATGATCGCGAAAAGTATGGTGGCAGTACCTGCAAATTGCGCCTTGGGTAGTTTTTGCGGCAACACATAGATTTGAAACGGCGGACCTCCTGCATGCGAGATAAAACTTGTAAAGCCTGAAAGTGCACCCCAAAACATTCCCTTTTTGAGGGATGCCTCTTGAGGTGGTGTATCTGAGGTTTTCCGCAGCCACATATTGAGGCAAAAACCAATGCCGATGAATCCAATAGCGAACTTGATGGCAACATCCGAAGTAACGGATGCCGTCAGCCAACCGATGAATACGCCAACTAAAGATGCAGGTATCAGTATTTTTAAATTACGGGCGCTGAAATTTTTACGATAAAGCCAAACGCCAAAAATATCCGAAATAACGTAAATGGGTAAGAGCAAAACAGCGGCTTTCACGGGTGACATCGCCAGCGACAAAATGGGCACTGACAACATACCTATCGTTGGCAGTCCGCCTTTGGAGAGGCCAATTAACAAAGCACCAATGGCCGACAAGATAAAAAGGTGATCAAGCTCGAACAAAATAGGTCGCCGTTTCGTAAAAAATAAAGCTTACACACCATGCCGCACAAAGAGGCCACACCACAGACAAGGTGGTGAACCAGAGGCTTTTGGTCTCATTGCGAATGGTGGCAATCGTCGAGACACAAGGCGTATAGATAAGGACAAACAACATAAAGCTGTAGGCTTGCATCCAATGGAGATGGCTGGTAATAGTGTCTACCAACATCTGTCCTTCTAGCCCGTAAATCACAGCCAAAGAACCAATCACAATTTCTTTGGCAACGAAACCAAATATCAATGCAATTGTTAATTCTGCGCTGATACCCAAAGGGCTCAATACGGGTGCCATAAATTGCCCCATCTGCCCAGCCCATGAATCAATACTCCCCGCACCCACGCCTATGGGAAAGTTAGTCAATGCCCATACCAAGAGCACACCGATCACAATAAAGCGCGATGCGCGGTGCAGGAAGTGACGTACCTCTTGCCAACCACGCAAGACTATTTGTCTTAGCGTGGGAAAGCGGTAGGGTGGCATTTCTAAGATGAATGCGTCGTTGTTGACATAGCGGTTCTTGAACAGCAACGAGGTCAACATCGCCATCAACAAGCTCATCACATACAGAGAGAACAAGACCCACGGCGCTTGCGTCGCTGTAAAAAGTGCCGCAATAAAAAATACAAACACCTGCATACGGGCAGAGCATAAAGAAAAGGGAATGACCAGCATCGTTAAGTACCGTAAGCCCTTGGAGCGAATCACACGCGTGCCCATCAAAGCTGGCACATTGCAGCCAAAACCCATTAACAGCATGACAAAACTGCGGCCATCTAGACCGAAGCGTGACATCAGGGCATCCATCAAATACGCGGCACGCGACAAATAACCGGTGTCTTCCACTATGCCCATAAATACAAAGAACAGCACAATGAGTGGCACAAAACTCGCCACCGTACTCAACCCGTTGTATAGACCATCTAACAAAAGTCCTTGCACAACTGTGGGCCAAGTCGCCATGAGCGGTTCGAGTAAAAAAGTGCGACCTTCCGTCAACATCCATGCCGTCGCATCTTGTAAAGGTTTGCCAATGGCAAACACACCTTGAAACACCAACAGCATCACCGCAAAGAAAATCGGTAATCCAAACCAAGGGTGCAATAAAACGCGGTCTAACGACTCGGTAAGCACATGCGACGCCTGTGATGGCACGCTGATGCATTGCCCAAAAGCTTGTTCTACATGGTTGGTTTCAACACCAGATGGGTGTGATGGCGACGTTGCAGTGAGCACTTTACGTATGGCCGGCAGGAGTTGTTCCATACCTTGTCCATATTTGGCAGACAACAAACAGACATGAACGCCAAGTTGTTCGCTTAAGCCTTTCGTATCCACATGGATGCCAAGCTTTTGTGCTTCATCCACCATATTCATAACTAGCAATACGGGGACGCGTTGCTGCATCACTTGCTGCACAAAGTTGAGTTGCCTGTCAAGTTGCGAGGTGTTGAGTAAAACTACCAGAAGGTCAGTCGTTTGCGTTTCTAAAAATGTAGTGACAACTTTTTCGTCATCGGAGAAACCATGCATGTCATAGATGCCTGGTAAATCGATCAGTTGAACCATTTGGTCACCCACCAAAAGTTTGGCGCTCAATAGTTCAACCGTAAGGCCGGGCCAATTGCCCACTTTTGCATGCGCACCCGTCAATCGGTTGAATAAGGTGGACTTGCCGGTATTCGGCATTCCCAGCAAGGCGACACGTTTCATGGCGCTAGGGCAATACTGCGTGCTTCGTGGCGGCGCAAAATCAATTCTGTTGTGCCTATACGCAAATGCATGGGCCCGCCCAAGATGGCGCTTCGTAAAACTCGGACCCAGTTACCTGGGCGAAGCCCTAGAGCCGAGAAGCGTTTGCTTAAGTCAGCCTCAACATTTAGCGACACAATGCAAGCCGACTCACCTACACGCAGACCCTCTAGGGTGCGTAGGGCGGTGGCGTTACTTTTTAAAGTTGAAGAATGGGGCATGGCATCATAAAATGCAAATAGGAATGATTTGCATTCGTCTAAAATTCTACCCTATCTGGCATGATCCAGCCATGCGCAAAAAGACAAAGTTTGCGGTGGATCAAATAACAAGAGGTTGTAAGCATGGACACTGAAGCGAATGCAGCGCTTTTGAAGAAAAAGGGATTAAAAATCACCACCCCACGCTTGGCCGTGTTGGAGATTTTTCAAAAGAGCAAAGAGCGCCATTTGAGCGCGGAAGATGTTTATAAGGAAGCCTTGTCCAAAGATGGCGATTTGGGGCTGGCTACGGTGTACCGTGTGTTGACCCAACTCTCCGAAGTGGGCCTGCTGGCTGCCACCAATTTTGAAACGGGCAAGACCACCTTTGAATTGAATGAGGGCGGGCACCACGACCATTTGGTGTGTTTGAGCTGCGGCTCCGTGATTGAATTCAATGACGAAGCCATTGAAAGCCGACAAGAACTCATTGCCAAGCAACACGGGTTTCGCTTGATCAACCATTCCATGGCTTTGTATGGGGTGTGTTCCAAGCCAGCATGCAATGACGTTGGCTAGTTTGGCCGCGCTGGGTGTGGTTGAACCGCTGGTACTGCATCACACCTCAGAAACACCCCCAGGTTTTTTATCGCAAGAAGTTTTGGGGGAGGCCTTTTATGCGGCCACCAAAGAACGCGAAATACCAGGTTTTGAGTTTGGCTATTTCGTCGCAACTAGGGCGGGGGAAACGGTCGCCACCGTGCCTTATTTTTTGACGGATTTCAAAATCAACACGATGTTGGAAGACGGGTGGTTAAAAAGATTGTTGGGAAACGCGGGGTTTCGGATGGCTTGTGTGGGGCATCCTTGTGCAGCATATGGAAATATCGATGGGCTTGTCAGTGAGGAGTTGATGACGCAGGTCTTTTCGGTGTTGCAGGTGTTGGCCCCTGTCGTATCGCTAAAAGGTTTTAAACCAAATGTCCCTGCCGTTGGCTTTGTCCAAGTCAACGGCCTGCCTGTAGCAGTGTTGACCTTGCGTGAAAATTTTTGGCAAACGATGTCGAGTGTACGGCGCAGAAATATTAAACGTAAGCGAAAAAAAGCATCTGCATTACGCTTTGAGATTTTGAAAGGCTTACCCAATCCTTATCCGCAGGTTATTTACGACCTCTACCTGCGCGCCCATGAAAAGTCTAGGATTCAGTTTGAGCGCCTAGAACTCAACTACTTTGTATCTACTGCTCCCATAAGTCAATATGTAGTGGCTTTTTTAGACGGACAGGTGGTAGGTTTCGTGCAAACTATCCAAAAAAATAAGCGAATGGTTGCGCAATATATCGGGATTAACGATGATGCCAATCGCCTTCATGGTGTTTACTTCGCCTTAGCAATTCGTGTTGTAGATTTTGCTATTGAATTGCAATGCGAACAAGTCGAGCTAGGCGAAACCCACTACGAATTTAAAAAGGCGATAGGCTGCGTGCTAGAAGAAACAAGTGTGTATTTCAGACATCGCAGCCCTTGGGTGCATCAGATGATGTCTTTGTTCTCGTTTGTTTTTGAGCCGAGTGAAGATGAGTTGCGTTAGCTAGATGCAATATTTTGTGTTTCTAGCGCTTTGTACTTTTCCACAATAAAGTCCGCGTCATTTTTTTGCAGGACGGAGATGCGATAGCGAGATTGCATGACTTTTAGGGTTAGGTTGCGGCTATAGATGCTTCTCTGTAGTCTCTCAATCACCAATATGGCAATAACCGTTACAGCCGCAAAGTTGAAAAACTGTAACCAATCAGAAGATGCGGGAGCGCCAAAAGAAAAATACGGTTTGATGAAATAGTAACCACCCAGCGCAGTGCTCACTAGCGTACCTACAAGCGCTAATTTATATCCGTAGAGGTAAGCGATGGCAATACATGCTACGATGAAAAAGTGAAACGGTGCGTAAGGTTCTATTGCGTCATGCAAGCTTAAACGGATTAAAAAAGAGACCAGCAAGATAAAAGATGCACCTGCTAATGAACTGCTCAATGAATACCGCACCCAAGATTTTGAATTTTTAATACGCATGTCTAATTCTGTTTCATCATTGCAATTGCTTCATCTACAAGGTGGAGAAAACTGTATTGTGATGTTACACGGCCTCGGGGCGAATGCTCTCGAACTGCAAAGACTCGCTAAAGATTTGAACCAATCAGGGTTTTCAGTTGTGGTTCCTTGTATTGATGGATACACCTTTGAAACACCATCGCAATCTTGGTCGAGCTGGGTAGACCAAGTACTCGTACAAATTTGGGAACTCGAAAAAGAATATACAACTGTCTCTGTTTTGGGTCTGTCGATGGGATCTGTGCTGGCTATGGTTGTGGCACAGCGACATCCAAGACCCTTGGCTGGATTGGTCTTACTTTCAACTTCTCTTGCTTACGATGGTTGGAGCATGCCTTGGTACCGCGGCTTACTTGCCATATCTAGTTGGCTTCCATTTGCCAAAAACTATCGTTTGAAAGAGTCTGAGCCCTTTGGCGTTAAAAACGAAGAAATGCGTGCGGCTATCAAGTCCGCATTGAAATCAAGCAATATTGCCGAATCTGGAGCAGGTGAAATTAGCTACAGCTTGATCAAAAACGGCCAGTTGTTGATTAAAGAGGCGCGCGATAAAGCCCGTCTGATTGATTGCCCCACTTTGATCGTGCACGCCGTCGATGATGAGGTAGTGCATGTTCGTAATGCAGAATGGCTTTTTAGAGAAATTCGCTCAGCAGAAAAAGAAATTATTTACTTGGGTGATAGCTATCACATGATCACGATTGACAACGAACGAGAAACAGTGACCCAAGAAGCAATTCGTTTTTTGAAAAAATCAGTCAACAACCAACTTGATCAGCCCGCCTTTGAAGTGACACCCATCAAGTCCGCCATGGTCAGACGGCTCTTGCGCAAAATCCAATCACAGCTGTTTTCGATTTAGGTGGCTTTTTAAATTAGCTGGTTTTTTTAAACCACTCCAACCCCGCGCTAGTGCCTCCCGCCTGCCCACCCAGCTTGGGCTTGTACTCACACCCCACCCAGCCTTGCCAGTTGCAGGTTTTCGAAACTTCATCGATCACATCAAATAAATACGGGTAGTTGATCTCGCCGATATTCGGTTCATGCCGCTCTGGCACCCCAGCAATTTGAAAATGCCCGACGCGCCCCGTGGGCAAATAGTGGCGAATTTTCATGGCGACATCGCCTTCGACAATTTGGCAGTGGTAGAGGTCCATTTGCACTTTGAGGTTCGATGCGCCGACTTCCTCAATGATGCTGTGCGCTTGGTCTTGGCGGTTTAAATAAAAGCCAGGGATATCGCGGGTGTTGATGGGCTCGATCAACACATCCAAACCTTGCTTGGCCGCGAGCGCAGCAGCCCACTTTAAGTTGTTGACATAAGTGGCGTGGTTGCTGGCATGGGTGTGGCCAACGCCTAACAAGCCTGCCATCACATGAATACGCGGGCAGTCCAAGGCTGCGGCATAGCGCAATGCCATTTCAACGCCTTGTTGAAATTCTTTTTCTCTGCCAGGAATGCTCGCAGTTCCGCGTGTATTGGTGTTCCAAGCTTGGTCGATGCTAGATGGGTCGATGCCACCGGGAGGTGCATTGAACAGCACTTGTTGCAAATGATTGGCCTTGAGTCGAGCCGCTAGTTCTTCCGGCTTATAGGCATAAGGAAACAAAAACTCTACAGCTTTGAATCCATCTTTCGCTGCCGCTTCAAAGCGGTCTAAAAATGGCAACTCTGGATACATCATCGAGAGATTGGCGGCAAATTGGGGCATGTAGATTCCTAAAAAATAGATTTAGAACAAGTTGTTGATCAAACTACTCAGCTAGTGCGTGTGATGGCTACCACTTGGCACCAAAAGTCTCGCGCAACTCTTGGATTTGCTTAGAAGAAAGTGGCGAGATGGGATGTGTAGCTTGTTGCATCAATTTGGCAGTTTCCTCGAGCTCTTCCAAAACAGCCATCGCAGCTGCAGGAGTTTGATGCCACACATTGGGCCCAAGACGCGACAACATCACAGCGCGAATAGGGGTGCCTTGTGCGCCATATCTTGTAATATTTTGCGCGACTTTTTCTGCGGCCTCGACAGCACCAGGACGGTGATAGTCAACCACTGGCACGTGGCCGACTTTCATCACAAAGTAGGGTGTGATGGGCGGGAGCAACTCTCGTGGCTGAATAAAACTGCTGCGCGTTTCTGCATGGTCGTTGTCTACTAAGGTCAAAGCCACGCAGTACGTGCTATGGGTGTGGATGACGCAGCGCGTGCTTGCGTCAAACGCAACAGATGCATCGTAAATACGCCGATGCAATGCAATAGTTTTGCTTGGGTTGTCTCCACTGACATGATGACCATCTGCATCTAACAATGACAGCTTGGCTGGATCTAAAAAACCCAAACATGCATCAGTAGGTGTGATTAAAAACCCGTTGCCTAAACGCACGCTGATATTGCCGGCCGTGGCATGCACATAACCACGCTCAAACAGGCTTTTGCCAACGCGGCAAATTTCTTCGCGGGCGTTTGTCTCACTCAGTGCAGAAGAAGTGGTCAATGCGGTCATGTGTGTTGCGACAAAAAGGTAAAAGCTTTGGTGAAGAAATCATCCGTACCAAAGTTGCCAGACTTCAAAGTAATGTGCACACCACCCATAGGTGTGTGCGCATGGCACCAAGGTACTCCTGGGTCAATTTGTGGACCGATTTGCAGTTGTTCAATCGCAAGTGCCTGCACACACGCGCCAGATGTCTCGCCGCCAGCCACTACCAATTGGTGCACGCCAAGTTGCACTAGCCTACGCGCAATAGCCGCCAAGGCTTGTTCAACTTGGTGGCCAGCTGCTTCCACACCCAATTGCGATTGCACGGCTTGCACGGACTCAGGCGTTGCGGTGGAATACACCAACACAGGGCCAGTCGCCAAATGGCCTTGGGCCCAAGCAAGTGCTTCCTGAACTAAGTCTTCCCAACTGCCTTTTAAATGCAAAGGGTCTATTAAAAAAGAGGGACGACCAGTTGCCTTGAAATGCGCCACTTGTCGGTTGGTGGCTTGTGAACAACTGCCAGACACAACCGCTCGTAAGCCAGAAGCTTTTGGCAACACGCTGGCTTGCGGTGTAGGCGAGAGCCCAAAGTTTTGTGGAAGACCAATTGCCACACCAGAGCCTGCGGTGACCAGCGGCATACCTTTCAGCGCAGGGCCTAGACACATCAAGTCATCATTAGAGACAGCATCGACCATAGCGATGCGCACACCTTGCTGTTTGAGATTCACGATTTCTTGTTGAATGTCTTTAGTACCTTGCGCAATAGTCTTGTGGTTGAGCAAACCCACCTTGCTTTTGCACTGCGCTTGCATCACACGAACTAAATTGGCATCGGTCATGGGCGTAAGCGGATGGTGTTGCATGCCAGATTCGTTGAGTAACACATCGCCAACAAATAAGTAGCCCTTGAAAACCGTGCGTCCATTGTCTGGAAATGCAGGGGTTGCGATGGTGAAGTCAGTTTGTAGCGCTTGCATCAAAGCTTCGGTGACAGGGCCGATATTGCCTAGTGCCGTGCTGTCAAAGGTGGAGCAGTATTTGAAATAAATTTGTTGTGCGCCTTGGCCTTGCAGCCACTGCAAAGCTTGCAGCGATTGGTCGATAGCGTCTTGCGGCGCAATGGTGCGTGATTTCAAAGCAACCACTACAGCATCTACTTCTGCAGATAGGGGTTCTGTTGGAACACCAATCGTCTGGACCACGCGCATACCCGCACGAACCAAGTTGTTGGCCAAATCGGTGGCGCCAGTGAAGTCGTCGGCGATGCAACCTAGTAGTAGTGGTTTGGGCATTTATTTTTTCGCTTGCGGCAATTCAATACCAGGGAATATTTTGATCACAGCGCTGTCATCTTCTTTGGCAAACCCTGCTGTTGAGGCTTGCATAAACATTTGGTGCGCAGTGCTAGACAGTGGAAGCGGGAATTTACTAGCGCGTGCCATGTCCAACACAAGTCCGAGGTCTTTTACAAAAATATCGACGGCAGACAAAGGTGTGTAGTCCGCAGCCAACACATGGGCCATGCGGTTTTCAAACATCCAACTATTGCCAGCGCTGTGGGTGATGACGTCGTACAAAGCATCGGGATTGACGCCTTCGCGCAAACCCAATGCCATGGCTTCAGCAGCCGCAGCAATGTGCACACCCGCCAACAATTGGTTGATGATTTTGACTTTGCTACCCGCTCCAGCATGGTCGCCCAACTTATAGACTTTGCCCGCCATGGCGTTCAACATGGCTTCGCATTTGGCATAGGCAGCCGGTTTGGCGGCGGTCATCATCGTCATCTCGCCGCTGGCGGCTTTGGCTGCTCCGCCGGAAATGGGAGCGTCAACATAATGCAGACCGAGTTTTTCTAAACGGGCTTCTAGCGTCACCGACCAATTGGGGTCGACGGTGGAGCACATCACAAACACACTACCTGCGCGCATAGCGGCGGCGCATCCTGTTCCGTCACTGTTTGGTCCGAACAACACAGCTTCAGTTTGCGCCGCATTGACCACCACGCTCACCACCACGTCACATGCCGCACCGAGTTCAGCGACGCTTTTACAGGCATGACCGCCATCTTTGGCAAACGTGTCGGCGACTTCTTGGCGTACATCGAAGACGTGCACGTCAAAGCCCGCGCGGCGCAGCGAAGCAGCCATGCCAGAGCCCATGGCGCCTAATCCGATTAGTCCGACTTTGTTAGGAAAAGTAGTAGTCATTAAATTAGCCTTTACTTACCTTCGTTAAGCGTGGGTGAGTGCTGTCAGCGCATGCACATCAGCCGCTTGTCCCAAGTTCCAACACGCTTTGAGTAGCGCGTTGGTTTTGTCTGCACCAATCACAACATCGCTCATACCGTGGAATTTAGCTTCCAAAGCGGCATCGGTCATAGGACGTTGCACTGAGCCAATTGCGTGCTCCACAAACACATGGATCTTGCGGCCGTCCTTGAGGATCGCCGTGACGTCAGCGCTTTCTTCGCGGATGCTGTTGTCCACCGTGGCTTGCACTTTGCGACGCAGTGCAACCACGTCTTCGCGGGCCACGATGTGGTCGTCAAATTCTTCTTCAGCGGCACGGCCAAAAATTAAGCCCGCCGCACACCCGTGGTAGACGCTGAACTTGCCTTGCAAGCCATCCGCTGGTTCTTTTTTACCAGTGAGTTCGAGTACCAAAGAGTGCACGCGTAATTCGATGCGTTCGACGTCTTCTGCTTTGACACCTTGCTCACGTAATTGCACACACGCGTCGATGCTGGGGTGGATCACGATGCCGCAAGCGAATGGTTTGTAAGTGTTGAAACTGATTTCAAAGCGCTTACCCAGTTCATTAGTCACCTCGTTCCAGTCGTATTTGGACGAGACCACTTGCGCCCAGCCGCGTGGTGCCTCTAGTGCTTTGCCGCTCGACGTGAATCCATGCTTGGCCATTAGCGCAGACATCAAACCTGCGCGCGCCGCAGCGCCTGGGTGGAAAGGTTTGGTCATGGTGCCAAATTGCTCGCGCAAGCCAATCGGTTGCGATGCGGCGATGCCTAAAGCCATCGCAGTTTGTTGGGTGTTGAGTTTGAGCAAGCGCGCGCAAGCCGCAGCAGAACCCAACATGCCGGTGGTGCCAGTGATGTGCCAGCCGCGGTCGTAATGTTCTGGGTAGACTGTATTGCCCATGCGGCAGGCGACGTCGATGCCGAGTACCAATGCGTCGATCACTTCACGTCCCGTCGCGCCAATGTGTTCAGCCAGGGGCAGCAAAGCCGAGGCGACTGGGCCTGCTGGGTGGATGATGGTTTTGAGGTGGGTGTCGTCAAAGTCAAAGGTGTGCGAGGTGATGCCGTTGATCAAAGCGGCGCTGGCCATGTCGACGCGGTCTTTGCGTCCCGCGATGCTGGCTTGCGGTGCTGGTTGCAACATGTTGACGGCGGCCAAAGCAGCACGGGCAGCAGCGTGGTCGCTCGCGCCTATCGCGCAACCCAACCAATTTAAAAAAGTGCGGTGCGCTTCGTGGTCGACGGCATCAGACCATCCTTTCGATGGGTGGGTTGCGACGAACTCGGCCAAGATCTGGGTGACTGCGGGAGCGTTGTGGTCTGCGACGACGGTGGTGTTGGTAGCCATGTGAAAACAGTGAAGTTGTAAGTGAGAGTAAAAGAAAAGGAAACGAAAAGGAAGGGAAATCGAAATGAAAAAGACGGGAAATCAATAAGAAGTGATAACTTGATAAAAAGGCGATGAACAAACTAGCCTTGGAAGTCTTAAAAATCCGAGGCGATTTAAGAATCCAACATAATGCCCCGCTCTTTGGCCAGAGCCGTCCAGCGTGCGATATCCGCCTTCATATAAGCGCCAAATGCTTCAGGCGTCATGGGGAACAGGTCGACCGCTTCGGCAGATAGTTTTTCTTTGAAATCGGGTTGGGACAAAACTTTGCCAAGCGCTTCGTTGATTTGTTTGACGATTGGGGTAGGCATGTTGGCAGGCCCCACAATGCCGTACCACTGTTGTGCGTCAAAACCTTTGAGGCCTGCTTCTTCTAAGGTGGGGACATCTTTGAGTTGTGAGTGGCGGTGGGTACCAGTCACAGCTAAGGCGCGAATACGACCACCACGAATATGGGGCAGGGCGGCGGCTAAACCAGGGAACATTGCTTGGGTTTGACCTGCTATCAAATCGGTAGTGGCTGGGGCAATTCCGCGGTAAGGGATGTGCACCATAAAAGCACCGGTCTGGAGTTTAAAAAGTTCAGCGGTGAGGTGGGTGAGCGAACCAGCACCCGCAGAGCCATAAGACACCTTGCCAGGATTTTTCCGCACGAAATCGAGAAAGCTTTTGACATCTTGAATCGGCATGGCCGCATTGACACACAACACATTCGGAGTGCTGCCAATCATGCCGATAGGGGTGAAATCTTTGATCGCGTCGTAAGGCAACTTGCGCGTGGCGGGCGCTGTGCCGTGGGTGGCGACGTAGCCTTGCATCAAGGTGTAACCGTCTGCAGGCGCCCGTGCCGTGGTTTGCGAGGCGATGACGCCACCGCCACCTCCAAGGTTGTCGACCACAATGGTTTGGCCAAGCACGCGACCCAAGCGTTCACACACCGTTCGGCCCACCATGTCGGAACCACCGCCAGCCGAGACGGGAACGATGTACCGAATCGTTTTACTGGGGTAGGCGGATTGCGCCAAAGCAATGTTTGCCAAACTCCAGCCCAAAGGAGCGGCCAGCAAAAGGGAGCGACGTTTCATGGGTAGAAATCCTTAGTGGGTGAGGCGCGCCATGAGGGCTACGCAGAACATTTGCGGCGCCTGTGAAGCGCAAGTCAGCCTAACAGTTTAAAGTACAGGGCTTCGCATCCTGCTCAAAAGCATCCCTTCCCCTTTCCCCTTGGAGACTCCCCCAATGACAAAACGCGCATTCATCGTGTCCGCTGTTGCCGCTTCCTTGCTGTTCACAGCTGGCAGCGCCATGGCCCAAGACAAATTCAAGATCGGTTTGATCTTGCCTATGACCGGCCCCTTTGCCTCTACAGGCAAGCAAATTGAAGCGGCTGCGCGTCTCTACATGGCCCAAAACGGCGACACCGTCGGCGGCAAAAAAGTGGAGTTGATCGTCAAGGACGACACCAGCGCACCTGACGTGACCAAGCGCATCGCGCAAGAATTGGTTGTCAATGACAAAGTCAATGTCTTGGCTGGTTTTGGTTTGACGCCTTTGGCGTTGGCCACTGCGCCTATCGCCACTCAAAGCAAAACACCGCTGGTGGTGATGGCGGCTGCCACCTCGAGCATTACCGAGGCTTCGCCTTTCATCATTCGCACCAGTTTTACCTTGCCGCAGGCTTCCGTCAGTATGGCGGATTGGGCGCCTAACAATGGCATTAAAAAAGTCGTGACCTTGGTGTCTGACTATGGCCCTGGCATTGACGCAGAAAAGTATTTCAAAGACCGCCTCTTGTTCAATGGTGGCCAAGTGATCGACTCCTTGCGCGTTCCCATGCGTAACCCAGACTTTGCGCCTTTCCTGCAAAAAGTGCGTGACCTCAAGCCCGACGCGATGTTTGTATTTGTGCCGTCCGGTGCAGGCGCAGCGCTGATGAAGCAATTTGCCGAGCGCGGCATGGACAAGGCGGGCATCAAGTTGATCGGTACGGGTGACATCACCGACGACGATATCTTGAACGGTATGGGCGAGGTGGCGGTGGGTGTGGTCACCTCGCACCACTACTCGACCTCGCACAACTCTGCGGTTAACAAGAAGTTTGTCGCAGCTTTTGAGAAAGCCAATTCAGGCTTGCGTCCCAACTTCATGGCGGTCGGTGGTTACGACGGCATGCGCGTGATTTATGAAGCTGCCAAGGCCACCAAAGGTGGCAGCGGCGAAGCCTTGTTGGCGGCTATGAAGGGGCAGATTTTTGAGAGCCCACGCGGCCCGATGTTCATCGACGCGCAAACCCGTGATGTGGTGCACAACATCTACATCCGCAAGGTAGAAAAGGTCAACGGCCAACTCTATAACCAAGAGTTTGAAACCCTCAAAGACGTCAAAGACCCCGGTAAAACCAAATAATCCTCTGTGACGATTCTGTTTGACGGCATCGCCTACGGCATGCTGCTGTT
>Ga0304729_1001789_pt1 | contig 13590 bp, 9 predicted proteins | sample C_131016_MF_Meta_FD_190475 | JGI IMG/M metagenome (GOLD analysis project Ga0304729, IMG submission 190475) | Freshwater microbial communities from Lake Croche, Canada to study carbon cycling - C_131016_MF_MetaG (v2) (version 2) | ecosystem: Environmental > Aquatic > Freshwater > Lake | place... | reverse complement strand
TCATCATGGACATGTCCGGTGGCTCCGGATTCGGCTCCAGCAACTGAACCTGAAGCCACCTGAACGAAGGCCAACTGGAGTTCCGAGAGGACGCTGGTCAGGATTTTTTCTTCATCTTGATTGAGGTTGCCCCGGGTCTTCTCCTTGATGATCTCCAGGTGGTCGATGAACATCCTGGCAGCCTCGAGATTGACTTGAGCTTTGCCTGTGGAGGGATGGGCCATCTGTCCGAGGCAGAGGGCTGCCTGCTGGGCGTTCATCATGACGAGTTCGATGAAGCGCTGGGTGAGGTCGGCGGAGTTTGTTGCTTGCTGGATTTCGGCCATGGGATTGTTACGTTATAGGGTTTAGGTTATCGGGTTTAGGTAATAGGTACTAGGGAATTGGAACCAAGCCGGTGGGAAACGGCGCGGTAGATCCTGCGAAGCGGGACCCGTAGGGCGGCACCGCTTGCCGGGAGGCAAGTGACATCAAATGTGTGATGGGAAGAAATGAGCTAAGGTGCCTTGGTGGGATTGTGAGGCGGTTCGGCAGCCTTGGGTACTGGAGGACCCACGACGACCTCGACGCTCTTGGCATCGCGGAAATATTTATTGGCCACTTTCTTGGTATCCTCGAGGGTCACCTTTTCAATCTCGGCCTTACGGACCTTGTCATGATCGTAACCGAGACCAAGCAGTTCATTGGTGGCACAGACTCCGCCAAGCGCAGCCGCAGATTGGTTTCGGATAGCCTCGGCTCCGAGGATCTTGGCCTTGGCACGGTCAAGCTCAACCTGAGTAAGTCCCTCGGCTGCAAGCTTGTCGATCTCGTCGTTAAACTCATGCTTGGCCAGATCAACCTTCTTCGGATCGGTGCCGAGATAAAAGACGAAGGCGCCGGGCGCCAGACCGGTGGAGTTCGACGCTCCTACAAAATACGCCAGCCCGAGCTTTTCGCGGATTCTGACAAAAAAGCGCGAGCCCAAATCGCTGGAAGCCTCCTCGATGAGTTCCAGAGCAGGTCGGTCGGCTGCATCGATCGTTGTTCCCAGGAATCCCCTCATGATCACCGACTGCTGTTTCTGGCGCTCGGCAGAAGTCTCCACAGACTCCTTGAGTGGTGAAGAGACAGGAGGTTGGGACAAGGCAATCTCTCCTGAAGGGAGAGTTCCGAAGTCTTTTTTCGCAAGGGCCAGCACTTCGTCGGGATTCACCGCACCGAAGATGGTGAGGACTCCGTTCTTGCCGACAACCAGCCTGTCCCGATAGGACTTCACATCGGAAGAGAGCAGCTTGGAGACACTCTCAGGGGATCCGGTGCCGCGCAGGGCGTAGGGATGCCTCCCGTAAAGACGCGGTTTGAGGAGATTGCGAGCGGTTGTTGTGATCTGGTCATCCTCGGCTTTGATCGCCGCAAGCTGGGAATCCTTTTCCAGGGAGACTTCTCCCTCCGGAAAAGTGGCGTTGAGCAGGACATCCGAGAGGATCTGCATACCTAGTGGAATATCATCCTTCATCACCTCGACGGCGACCGAGAAGCTATTGTTTCCCGAAGTGGCTCCGATCGATCCCCCCACATGCTCCACGGATTCGGCGATCTGCTGGGCCGTGCGGGTCTTAGTCCCCTTCACGATGGTGCTGGCCGCAAGCTGGGAAACTCCGTTCTTCTCAGGAGTCTCGGCCAAGAGACCTCCGCGGAATGCGGCGATGATGGAGACCAAGGGAAGTCGGTTATCCTGATGAATGAGGACACGGAGACCATTGGTGAGGACCTCCTTGCGGATGACAGACTCTGCAGGCTGAACAATAACCCTGTCACCGGATTTTGCCGGGTTAATCGGATCGAGCGAGGTGACGGTGAGTCCCTCCGGCTTGAGGTAGAGGGCCGCCACGCGGCGAACATCCTCGGGAGTCACCTTCTCGATTGATTCGAGGTAGCGTTTCCCGAACTCTGCATTTCCGGTCATGAGCCACCCGTTGCCGTAGTCGGAAGCACGTCCCCGCATGGTGGTCAGCCCATGATAATGCTCTGAAAGAAGGGCTTTCTTCGCCTTGGCCAATTCAGGAAGTGTGATTCCCTCCCGGGCGACCTTCTCCACCTGGGCAAGGATCTCCTTCTCGGCGTCATCACGCTTGTTCGAATCGGCAATGGCCCCGACATAGATCAGGCCTTCCTTCGGTGTCAGTGTATAGAGTCCGGCTCCGATCTGGTGAACCAGACCCTTCTTCTCGCGAACCTCCGTATTCAGGATGGAGCTGGCCCCAGTCCCAAGCACTGCCGAGAGAACCTCCACAGCGGGTGCATCGGGACTCGTGGCGCCGGGAGCACGCCAGGCGATATTCATGCGGCTGAGATCTGTGGGGAAGGTATCTCGCGCCTCTTGCTTGCCGAGTTGAGGCGGCTCCTCGGCAATCGTCACCGGCTCGAGTGGCACCCGGGGATATTTCTCGAAGCAGGCTCCCAATTGATCGCGGATCTGGGAGGCATTCACGTCACCGACCACGACAAAGCAGAGATTGTTTGGAACGTAGCGGCGCTTATAATAATCGAGGACATCTTGCCGGTTGAGCTTGTTGTAGATGTCGAGATGGCCGATCACGGGCTCCTTGAAGGGGCTTGTGTGGAATGCTGTACGGAAGAGCAGAAGCGAGGCGGTGCGATCGGGATTGTCGTAGCCCATCGCGAACTCGCGACGGATGACTTCCTGTTCCTTGTTATACTCGGCTTCGGGAAGGGTGGCGTTCATCATGGCATCGGCCAGAATGTCGACCGCCTTTGCGGCTCCCGTGGCAGGGACATCGATCCAGTAGACGGTGCGGTCGTAGGAGGTGTAGGCATTGATGTACCCCCCCTGGTCTTGGACCTGGCTGGCGATAACACCGGGCGCGCGGGAGGCCGTTCCCTTGAAAAGCATATGCTCCAAGATGTGAGAGAGACCGGCTCCCAAGAGCTTTCCTTCATGGATCGAGCCCGTATTGCACCAGGCCTGCACGCTCGCAACGGGCGCACCCTTGTTCTCCTCGACGATCAGCGTAAGGCCATTGGGGAAGGTGAAGACCTGGGGTTTGGAGGAAAGCGCCGGATCTGCCTTTGCAATAGTATCGATAATCGTAGAGACATCCCCACCACCTTGATTGGAAGACCCAAGCTTGTTTGATTTTTCAGGAGAAGCAGTGAGTACGGGTAGGGCAAGGATGGTCATGAGTAACGGGAGTGTTTTCATTAGGTAAAAAGCGCCTGCTGATCGCCTGACAACGGGTCGGCGGTGGTCAAAGGTGCAGGGGGTGGAGGAAGAAACGGTGCGACAAAGGCTTCGTGAAAATCGAACCCATTCTCAAAATCATCGATGCGGTCGTTCTCGGTACGACCGAATGCACCGGCCTCAACAAGGCTGAAGACCATCTCTCCAATGTCGCGGCAGGAGTCGATCCCCCAATAATGCAGGACAGTCGGAGCCATCGGTCCAAACTCTTTCAGCGCAATGCGTCTGAAGCCATCAAGGAGTTCTTCCGCGGAGACATGGGAGGAGATCGGCTGCGGCTTCGCTTTGGTGCGTTTTTTGAGAGTGGCTTCCAGCGACTCACGCAAGAACTGGTATCCCTCGGGGCGATACTTGTCCTTTTTGGCAACAGCTAGAGCGACGGCCTCGTTAAATCCTGAAACTTTCATGAAATAAAGTCGATGGGGTCAGTGGGTGGAACCGGAGTAAGAAGCTGTACGAGCGGGAAGCATGGCATGCATACGTAGATTCCTGATCGCTGCTCCCACGAGAAGGGCTACCAGAATGAAAATCATCACTGTCTGCTCCTGGCGTGTCAGATTCAACATCCCAACACGATAATACGGCCGAACGAAGGTGCAAGTGTCACAAGTTGGTTCCCTTTCTTTTCATTGCTGCCTCTTCAGCTCTTCTCTTATGACTCACCATCCCCTGCTTTCGACCGCATCCAGATAATGGCCTACCGGGCCTTTCCGAACGGGGGATTCGGGAGAGTTAAGAAACACGTCAAAGAGACCGCTGCGGACGGGCACCTTCGTCGCCTCGTACCAGTCGAGGTAGGCATCAATGGCTTGGGAGCGTACGAGAATCTCCTTTCGGAGAGCCGTGAGAGCGGCCAGACGTCCACTGAGTTTTTTTCCAGAGAGAGCTTTGCCCGATTGAAGGAGATTAATTGTCGAGTCGATGAGGGGTATCACCAAGGGATTCGCCTGTAGACGCAAGGCACTGAGTCTTGAAGAGATCCCTTGGGAAGTGAACGCCCACCCCCTCTCCTTGCAAAGCTTTTCGAAAGAGCCGGCATCCCTCGGGATCACTTCTGCAACAGCATCATACTTGCGAAGACTCTCCGTGGAAGTCAGTTCTCCAGTCACGCTTTTTTCTTCACGGGAAGAAGTTGCCATCAGCAAAAGCCACTCCCGCTCCACCTTCTGCATCGGCCATCCAGAAGGCCAATTTAATAGCGAGGACAAGGAGTCAGAATGCTTTGAAGGAGAGTCAGGTCGGATCCATTTCCTAAAGGTGACATTCCCCTCCCCCTTCAATGCGGCCTGAAGAAGAGATGCCGCCCTCTCATCGTAGTTTGCTTCCAATAGATGGTTGCTATCATCGGGTGGCCTCTCTGCCAAAAAGGCCTCGATTCCAGGCGGTGCTCCTCCTTGAAGAAAGGAGGCCTGGATGGTTTTTTGAGGTTTAGCATCAAAGCACAAGGAAGCCAATCCGTGAGAGAGCCATGAAGGAATCTTCGGAATGGAGGAACCAACCTCGGGGGCTTTCTCCGCATAGCTCTCACGGAAAAGCATCGCTGCTACGAGCAATCGACCTGTCTGGTTTGCAGATTGCGGAGTGTCTTGCTCCAAGAGATCAACCTGAATCCGGGGCTGGCCCCCTTCCAGAGCATCAACCCTGAGACTAGGCAGCCCTTGTCCGTAGGATTCATGACCATGCAGCACTATCAGTATCGGAGGATAATTCTGAGGCTCGAATCCGGTGATCTCGTAAAAACGTTTCTCGACACCTCTCAAGAGACGCTCCTCGGTGCGAGAGAGAGATGGATCATCGCATTGCAGGCGAAAGACCCCTTGAGGAGTTGTGGGAGTAGTGCTTGCTGCCGGACGCGCGACGACGCTCTGCACGCGTAGCAGCATGGAAATCCAGGCCACAACCCCAAGGACGAGGAGGATACGGAAACAGTTGCCTCCTCCGATCATGTGATTAGGCCACCTAAGGAATCGCTAAGGGCGTGTGATCAAGTCAAGATAGCCAGGACGGATCCGCACCATCTCGGCCCCTTCTATCGCCTGCAACTCCTTGGCAAAGGGGGAGGAGCAGGAATTCATAAATGGGGTCATCAGGGAAAGTAGCGTCCCATTCAGGGGAAGCCTCCCGAGACTTCCTGACTCAGGGATGAGGTTCCACTGTCGTGAACCGCCGGAGATTCGGAACGATTCTGAAAAATGGAGAGGATAACTCATTATGGTGATAATCACCGAAAAACTAAGGCCGCGATTGGCAAGAACTACTGAACTCTCCACCCACTGCGGCATCGGTATGAAATCAACGGGAAGCGCCCATTGGATTTTTCCCGCCTGAGCAAGCGCCTGATTGATGAGTGGCTGCGGGATTGTCAGCGGCACTCCCCTTGACCCTAGGATACTTTGCTGGAGGGTAGTCGGGGCATTAGCAATCGGCCGGGAGTCGGGAAGCGAAGCCTTAGGATCCATCAAGGCCAGAACGAACGCGACACCGAGAACAACCGACAGAAGATAGCGGAAGATTCCCCAGAGATGTGAAAAGGGTGAGCGTTTCTCCTTGGGCGCTTCCTTAAATCGTTGCACCCGGCCGGCGGCGATAGACACCGAAGTCGGAAGGGGCGCATTCCCATCACCCTGAGGAGTTTTTGGAAGGATAGCCCCGCAATGAGTACAGTAAACCAGCGAGGAAGAGTTATCCTGAGAGCAGGAGGCACAGCGAACGGTGGTCATGATTTCTTAGGTGGGGATTTCCTGGCCTTACCGGACTCGACCGCGGAGGTTTTTTTTGTTTCGGTCTTGGGTGTGGAAGTTTCGGTCTTTTCGGTCTTGGAAGGGGCAGAAGAGCTTTCTGCAGTCTTTGCGGGCGTTGATTCACTTTTTTTAGCGCTTTCCGCAGCGCTCTTGTATCCCTCGCTTCGATAATCGGTGATGTAGAATCCTGATCCCTTGAAAATCAGTCCAGCGCCCGCCCCGATCAGTCTCTTCACCTTTCCCTTCCCCCAAGCCTTCATGAGGCACTTATCCTTGGGACAGGTTTTGTAGGGATCATCCTTCATGGACTGGAAGGCCTCGAAGGTCTTCTTACACTTGGCGCATTCGTATTCGTAGGTAGGCATGGCTTGATTTTTTGTGGTAAAGGTTCCGACTGCTAGATTCCTTAGAGCAGTTCCGCGATCTGGACAGCATTGAGGGCCGCCCCCTTCAGGAGTTGATCCCCGCTCACCCAGAATGTCAGGGCATTCGGCAGGGCACAATCCAGACGAAGCCTTCCAACACGGCAGTCGTCTTCCCCGCTGCATTCGATCGGCATCGGGTAGATCGCCTTGGAAGGATCGTCATGCAGAATGATACCCGGCGCAGCCATGAGAGCCTCCCGGGCCTTCTCAAGCGAGACAGGCTTCTCGAATTCGGCGGTTACCGCCACGGAGTGGGCGCGGTAGACAGGAACCCGAACGCAAGTCACCGAAGCCGTAAAGTCAGGGAGGTGCATGATCCTGCGTCCCTCATTCTGCATCTTCATCTCCTCGCGAGTGTAACCATCCACCAGGAAAGAATCGACATGAGGGAGGACATTGAAGGCGATCTGGTGGGGATAGACTTCCTTGATGACGGGGCGTCCCCCGGCGATCGCCTCGACCTGGTCGCGGAGTTCCTCGATGGCACGGGCTCCCGTGCCAGAAACAGCCTGATAGCTCGAGGCAATAACCCTCTTCAATCCGAAGGCCTGGTGCAAGGGATGCACCGCCATCAGCGTGATCGCCGTGGTGCAGTTCGGATTAGCCAGAATCCCAGAGTGGGAGGCGGCATCGGCGGCATTGATTTCTGGAACGACCAAGGGGACCACGGGATCCATCCGAAAAGCCGAGGAATTATCGACGACGATCGCACCCGCTTTCACCGCATGCGGAGCAAATTCCTTGGAGATTCCGCCACCCGCGCTGAAGAGAGCGATGTCGATACCCTTGAAACTCTTTTCGTTGAGCGGTTCCACCACGATTTTTTGGCCACGGTATTCCAGACTCTTCCCGGCGGAACGGGGTGATGCAAGCAGGCGCAATGAAGCGATGGGATAATTCCGCCTCTCCAAAACCCTCATCATCTCGATGCCAACCGCACCGGTGGCCCCGACGATGGCGACGTGCTTGGGAGAGGATGAACTGTTACCTAGGTCTTTCGTACTCATGATGTGAGGTAAAAATTGCCTTCAGAGGGCTCTCTCTGCAAGCATCCAGAAAAGGGAAGCCATGATATCAACGTCAACCAGAGAGAGCGATCCACGCCAAGCAATCCACCTTGATATCCAGCGCCAGGCACTCGAACTCCTCAACGGCGAGCTACTGATCGCCTCCTATCCGGTTTCTAGTTCACGTTTCGGTCTGGGAAGCGAAGAGGGAAGCTTCCGCACACCCACGGGGCGTTTCCGAATCTGCGAAAAGATCGGCGACAATGTTCCTGCCTGGATGGTCTTCAAGGGGCGCGTCCCGACAGGCGAGATAGCGACTCCGGGCGGCGAAGAAGATCATGTGCTGACCCGCATCCTCTGGCTGGAGGGCCTGGACAAGGAGAATAGGAATACCCGGGACCGCTACATCTACATCCACGGCACCAATCAGGAAGACCTGATCGGAACACCTGTCAGCCACGGATGCATCCGGCTGAGGAACCATGAGATGATCGACTTGTACGACAGGGTCGCTACCGGCACGGTGGTCCACATCAAGCCCTGATTGCTACCGCGAATGAAGAAGTAAAGATTCTTGGGGAATTTGCTTTGTTGGATCGGCCTGAGGCATTAAAAACATCCTTTAGCAACCAGCTTAGAAAGGAGGCGAAATTTATCATGACCATCACCAAGATCGCAGCAGTCGTCGCTCTCGCGGCAGCTACTCTCACCCTCGGCGCGTGTGCGCAGAAGCAGGCACCTGCTCCCGCCACCGTCGGCAAGAGCAAGTAATTGTAGCGGGGGGAGGTTATCCGTTTTTCGGATTACCTAATCTCATTTTAAAAGCCGGGCCGGTAATTCGGTCCGGCTTTTTTTGTGCTCAATTCTGTATTAAAAACAACCCTCGTAGCCCCTGAAAGGGAAACAGAATAAGCCCCAGGTTTTATTCGCAATCCTGCTGACACTACCCGCTAGATCGCTATGAATAAAGGAGCTGCCCCGCATGGATTCGAACCATGAATAATGCCTCCAAAGGGCACTGTGTTACCGTTACACCACAGGGCAATAGTCTTTCATTTAATCTCCGGGAAGCTCGCGCGGCAACGAGAAATCCCGAACTTTCGGAAGATGATGGATCACCCGAAAGTCAAATAGCCTTCTCAACGTGCTTCCGCTCTAGTTCATTTATAAAGATACATCATGACAATGAAACTTCGCAATAGGCTGATCGCGCTGGTTTGCCTGATTTTTTTCCTCTCAATCGGAGCGGCCCTCTTCCTGACAACGACCAACCGCAAGCCTTTTGCCGTCATCCTTTTTGTTGCTGACAACATCTCCCCCTCAAATCTGGCGGCCGCCAGACTGTTTTCCGGTGGGGGTAACGCCAGACTTCAGCTTGAGGATTTTCCAAACACGGCGATAGCCCGCAATGCGGCAAACGACTATTCCGTACCGGATGCCGCTTCCGCCTCCACTGCGATCGCTTCGGGAAAGAAGGTCAACAGGGGTTCCCTTTGCATGGATGCAACGGGGGAGTCTTTTCCCAGCCTACTTGAAGAAGCAACGGCCCAGGGTCGAGCGACGGGACTTCTCAGCACCGGCACACTCACGGCACCAACTATCGCCGTCTATTACTCCAAAACGTTGAATGCCAAGAACACTAATGCCCTTCTGACCCAATTCTCAACGCATCAACCCTTCGACTTCGTTGTGGGAGGCGGAAGCGATGAGATGCTGCCTGTCCTGGGCACGCATGCTTCTGGCAAGGCGGCTAAGGATCCTGACCCAAAGCAATCCGGGATGGGAGGAGTCAGCATCATTCGATCGGTTGCGGATCTCGAAAATCAGCCATTCTGGAAAAAAGTCCAAACTCTGGGTATCCTCCCGGTCGCGGCACTCGCCCAGAGTGGATTCGGTGAGGGGAATCCCGAGTCCCCTTCCCTCTCCGACCTCGTACGCATCGCGATCAGGAATCTTCAATCTAACAGCAAGGGATACCTCCTGATAATCGACGACCCGATGATCGGAGCTGCTGCCCTATCCAACGATGCGGAGTCGATGTTCGGACGCATGCTTGCCTTCGATCGTGCTATCACCACAGCGCGACGCTATGCAGGGGACAAGGCCCTTGTGGTTGTCACTGGACGGGAGAACATAGGTGGCATGGCCCTGAACGGATACCCCTTTCTTCGGGATAAAGGCATTTCAATCCTGGCAATGAATAACGAAGGCTACCCATCCATCTGCTGGTCCACAGGGCCAGGCTTCGCCCCTGAAAAAGTCGCCACTGAATTGCACGCCGTCAAAACAAATGGAACAATGGTCGGTATCCTGACCCAACCCCCTGCCTTCAGGATTCCCTCTTCAGTAGGCACGGCGGGAGACGTTCTTTCCATGGGAGTCGGTCCGGGATCCGAAAAACTGCACGGCTTCATCGATCTGTCAGACATCCATCGGATCATCCAGCAAGCGCTCTAGGGAACGAGCTTTAAGAGAGCATGCCCATCTTCGCGACTCGTCCGAGGAGAGTCTCTGGAACATCTTAAGAGAAGATGAAGGCACAAAAAATCACAAAAGAGAATGCGCGAATGATGCTCCTATATCTCTTATGTGATGAGCTTAGTAGAACCACCCAGTGCATCTTGTGGCCATGACGCAGTTTAAACCTCTTAAGCCTTGGACTGCTGGGCTACTGGACGAGACGTTCCAGCGAGGGATCGGGCGGCGCCCCAAGTTCGATAGCCTTCGCATAATGCTTCTTGGCCATCATCTTGGCAGGGGGTTTTCCAGTAGCGTAAATAACAGCCAGGTTGAAATGAGCATCGGCATACTGCGGGTTGATCTCGATGGCCTTCATGATCTCCTCTTCACCAGCCTTTCCTTTGCCTGACGCTGCAAGAACAATTCCCAAGTAATTATGGGCAGTGAAATCCTGAGGATTGATCAGGACTGCTTTCTTGAGGACTTTTCCAGCATCATCAAGCCTCTGCTGACGGTAATGCACAATGCCCAGGGTGGTCAGCGCAAAGGAACTATCGGTCGCCTTGGTGGCTGCCCTCTTCAGGAACTCCTCAGCCTCTGTCATTTTACCCAGTTGGAACTCCACAACGCCGATATTGGAAAGTGCAAAGTAGTCATCCGGGGAAATCTTTAACGCTTCCTGGAACGTATTTTCGGACTGAAGGTAATCCTGCCTGTCAAATTCATCCTTAGCCTTTGCCAAGAATTGCTTGAGCTTTCCTTCCCAAGGGATCTCTTGAGTTGTCGAGTTCGTGGATGTGTTGACAGACATTCCGTTTGTTGTTCCGGACGGAGGCAGGGCCGTCTCTTTTTCGGTAGTATTTCCGAGAGATTCGCTCGAGGACTGTTTGGGGGACTGGTTTGTCACCCCAGTGGCACTTTCTGAATCGTCTAACTTCCTAGCGGAGAGCGATTCCTGGATTTTTCCTTCGCCCAAGTCCGCCACCACAAGCTGTCCCTGCTTGAAGAGCGAGCGCTCCTGCGGGTTTAGTTCGGCAGAAGGAGAGGAAAGCACAACGACCTGATCGCTCAGCGACTGGGACTGCACGTTCAGACGTTTCATTTCATCCTCGAGGAGACGACGCGCTTGAGCGCGTCGAGCCTCTTCCTTAACCTGCCTCATGATAATTCCACGCAGGAGATCGTTTTCCTCCACGAGATTGCCATCGACTCCCGACTTGGTCTTCCTTTTCTTGTAATGGGCAAGCTGCGCTTCTTTCTCCTCAAGACGATCCTTGAGATCCTTGAGTTGATCGTCTCCCGACCCGCTTTTTTTCTGAAGGGAAGAAAGCTGCGACTTCACATCGGCAAGTTCGGATTGGAGTTTGCCGGCTTGGTCTTTGGCCTCGGAAAGCTGCTTCTCCTGACCGGGCATCGTCTTGGAAAGAGCTGCGAGCTGTTCTTGGAGTTTCTTGAGATGATCATCCCCCTCGTCGGCATGGTGCTGGAGATTCGTGTTTCTCTGGTTGGCTTGAGCAAGTTCATTCCGGAGCTTTTCGGCATCTTGCTTGGCGGCGGCCAGGTCGATCTCTTTTTGCTGAATAAGCTTTTCCTGTTCGGGGCGTGCTTTTGATAGCTCGGCAAGCTGTTGCTGCGATTTGGTATAGTCGGCGGCACTCGATTCCATCTGCTGCTGCAGTTTCTCAATCTGTCCCCCAAGAGCGCCTGACTCTTGTCCATGATCGACCAAGGAGGCCATCTGACCCATGACAGCCTTGAGTTGCTCCTGAAGTGAAAGATTCTGTTTTTCAAGCATCTGCTTGAGTCCCGTCGCCGCGTCCAACCGTCTCTGAAGTTCTGATTGGCTGGCGCCGGCGGCTTGCATGGCCAGATCGTTTTTTGATTTGGCTTGATCCGATTCTTTGCTGTTCTCGGCCAATCGCAACTTGAGATTCTCGATTTCCTTGGCTAGGAGAGCTGAAGATGTGGCGACCTTCGTCAGTTCCTCATTCCTTTTTGAGACATCCTCAAGCCTGGCTGTGAGACGCTGACGCTCCTCCTCAAGAGCGGCCTTGTCGGCCTCGGCGGCAGCGGCACTCTTCACAGCGGTTTCTTTGCCAGAAAAGAGATCCTTCAATGATGAAGCTGCGTCTTTCTTTTCCTGCGCCGCATTTTTTTCCGCTTCGGCCAGCTTGTTTTTTGTGGTCGCTAGAGCTTCATTATTCAAGGCAAGTTTCGTATTGAGACCCTCCATTTCCTTAGTGAGCGGTGCAGTTGTTGCGGCCACTTTTCCAAGTTCTTCGTTTTTATGGGTAATCTCCTCCAACTTGGCCGTGAGACGCTGACGCTCCTCCTCAAGAACAGCCCGGTCGGCGGCATCGGAAGCGGTGATCACCGAAAGCTTCTCCCCGGAAGCCTTCGCCGCCTTGGCCGAGGCATCCGCATCCGCGCGAGCCTTTGCGATTTCCTGTCCTGTAATGAGAGCCTTCTCCTGAAGCGCCAGGACCGTTTTTTTCAATGATTCTGCTTCAGACTCCAATCCTTTGACTCTTCCTACATCGCGGGCCGCTTCCGATAGTTGGGCAACTTTTCCAGAGATTGCATTTCTCTCTTCCTCAAGGGCCTGCAAATCAGCCCTCAAGACAGCTTCACGCTTCGAGGAGTCCGCTTGGATCTTCAGCGAATCTTTCTCAAGGGCCAATGCCTTATCCTTGGATTCCCTGGCATCGGCCAGGGCTGTAGCTGAATCAGCCTGGAGTTTTTGAATTTTTGTACGCAAGGGGGCAAGTTCTTCAGCCTGCTTCATAGCGGCCTTCAACTTCTCATTGCTGGAAGCCATCTGCTCCTGGAGACCTTTGTTTTTCGCCTCGTAGTCTTTCGTGACCTGTGCAGCGTGGTCGAGTTGTTCCTTCATTCCTGTCACTTCCATCCTTGCTTTCTCCAAGTCGGCGCTGAGCTGCCTGGACTTTTGATCGGCAGTAGTACTGAGAACGATTTTCTGGCGCGCCTCCTCGAGTTGCTTCACAAGCAGAGAGTTTTCCTCATCCCTCTTTTTTTCCCTGCTCTGGTAGACCTCCTCGAAGGCAACTTTGTCAGCAACAGTGTCGTCGAGTTTCTTTTGAAGGGACTTTAGGTCAATTTCCCAAGAATCGCGCTTTTGCAGCTTATCACTAAGTGAGGCCACCTGATTCTTCGTGATCTGCAGTTCCTTCTCCAGCTTGGAGCGCTCCTCAACCCACTTGATGTTTTCAAGATCCTTGGTTCTGTTTTTTTCAGAGGACATGGCATCCTTGGCCTCCTTGAGCTCACCTCGGAGTGTTTCCAGCGTACGCTTGAGGCGACGGAGTTCGGCTGACGAATCTCCTGAAGATGTGCGTCCCTCATTGCTTGCGGATTTAGCCCCGGGCGGAACAATCGAAATACTTGGCACTCCGCCTGTGGCTGCTGATGACCCCCCCTCTGATGGCAGGGCCTGAGATTGGGTGACGGACCCGTCTGTGGGGGTCCCTGCTCCCTGAAGGCGTTCAAGCGCCTCCTGCGTCTTCTTGAGACGGTACTCCACGACAGCCTTCTGCCAGGAGTGATCATTCTTCTCGATTTCGAGCAGAAGACTCTGGGCAAACCTGTATTTATTTAATGACTCGGAGACATTCCCATCTCGCTCCAGTTTCTCTCCCTGCTGATAGGCCTGATAGGCATTGAGGAACTGCTCGGAGGAGTCCGCGGCCAAAAGG
>Ga0304729_1001788_pt1 | contig 13595 bp, 10 predicted proteins | sample C_131016_MF_Meta_FD_190475 | JGI IMG/M metagenome (GOLD analysis project Ga0304729, IMG submission 190475) | Freshwater microbial communities from Lake Croche, Canada to study carbon cycling - C_131016_MF_MetaG (v2) (version 2) | ecosystem: Environmental > Aquatic > Freshwater > Lake | place... | reverse complement strand
TACGGGCACACTCGATTGCAATGCCCGAGGAGGCACCAACGATGACTATTTTTTTCATTTCAATTCTTTATAAAGTGCCAATTAAGGCGAACTAAAACCATTCCTTCACTTTACCAACCCATTTATTCCAACGGGCAGACCAATCCTTACCGGATTCTTTTGTAGGCTCTGTGGGTGCAGAAGTAGTAACAGGAACTTCAGTTTTATTTGGCTGTTCAGGCTTTTTTTGAGCTTTTTTCTCTTCCTGTAATTTTGTTTTTTTTGCTTCTACCTCGAGAAGCTCGGCTCTATCTTCCAAATTAATGACCCAGCCGGCATTATAGGAAACAGTGCCGTCTAATTTAGGGGCTATGGTAGCTGCGGATGGAGTAATAACTTCCTTGCTCACTGATTTTGTCGTCTGAGCAAAAGCAGATTTTCCCAGCCAAGGCACTAAATAGCCTACAACTGAGCCAGTTGCCAGCTTAAAAATAGAGCGACGGGTTATCTGCATTAAGCGCCCTTCTTTAGCTCTGTTACTAAGTGTTCACCTAATCGCATACCCAGTGCTGCAATCGTCCATGTGGGGTTCGCATAACCTACAGTAGGAAAAAGACTGCTGCCATTCACGTATAAGTTTTGGTAACTCCAAACGCGCCCTGTATGGTCGCAAACGCTTTCTTTGGGTGAAGTGCCAAAACGGGTAATGCCACTAGGGTGAGCCCAACCCCAAGGTTTTAAGTAAATAGCATCATTATCGACTGTAGTAACACCGAGTTTATTCTTTAGAAAGTGCTCAGAAAGCATCCGCGTAGTGGTATCAAGTGACATCAAGTCACGCGCTCCAAAAACACAATAGATCTTTAACTTATGCAAACCTGCCGCATTTTTATCGGCAATAATTTCAATGCGGTTATCTACATTGGGCAGCTGCTCAGTACGCGCATAGAGGGTATAAAGATCTAATTTTTTACGCCACTTCTTTTGATAAAAATCTTGTACAGCCTCTTCATTAGGGCTTAATGGACGTACAGCCGAAATCGACAGAGAAATTGATCCGTTGAGTAATTTCAATTTTGTCTTATAGTCAGCGCCGATAATATAGGCTGGTAACCATTTTTTATAAGTTACCTGGGCCCATGTCGGTTTACGTACTACGATAGGGTCAATAAAGCCCTCGCCTACAGCAATATGTGGATGAGCCATGAGCGTCTTGCCTACTAGACCTGATTCATTTCCCACTGAGACCCGTCGATTGGCTGAAGGTTGTAGCAAAATTTGCGCATTACCTAAACCGCCAGCGCCCAGCACAATCTTGGTATTTTTTTTCACGCTAGCGAAATGTACTGCGCCTTCTATCGAATACCATATCCCATTAATGAAGCTGCCCGAATCATCACAAGTAAATTTAATCACATTGTGCTTAACTCGTAATTCAACATTCTTATTGTTCAAGAGGGGCTTAGCATCGGCATAGGCTAGGGCCGGATCCATAATAATGTACGGCCGATCAACAAATTCCTGCGCAATATTGTATTTAGTCAAATTGGCTACTGATGAGTCTTCTCCCATTATTGGCGCCGAAATTCGATAATACTTTTCTAGCTCATCGATTCCTAAGGGCCACTTTGGGCGCCCATCGACGCCGATAAGGTCCCAATTTTCTAGGGGAGCAGAAAACCCATTCCAAACCCGCGAAGCTCCACCATACTGTCTCAACCAATGGCCACCCCAATGGTGATTAATGTAATGGCCCCGCTCATCGCTAAAAGTGAGGTTATTACCAAACGGCGTTAGCTCATAATCACCACCCTCGAGTACCAAAATTCTTGAATTGGTCTTAAGTAGGGGCAGCATTACCGTCTGGGTGGCAATGCTAGTGCCGATGATAATTACATCAGCATCAAAGGTTTTAACTGGTTCCATAAAAAGCTATTTTATCGGATTTCTTGGTATCAAGAATTAACTCAGGCTCAAGCCAAGCCCAAACGCCTTGATTGCAACGATGCGAACTTACCAATGGCATGATAACGTTCACGGACTGCTTCAAACTCGTGCCAATTAGGGTAACTATTTTTAAATGTAGCTTCGCTCATACGGGCGTCTTTAGCCAAATAAAGTCTACCGCCATATTGAAGAACAAGTTGATCTAATTGATCCATTAGGGCGAAGATAGATTTAGTAACTTTAAAGTCTAATGCCAGGGTGTATCCCTCAATTGGAAAAGAAAGGTAGTTGGCATTTTTCTTTCCAAAAGTTTTAAGTACTGCCAAAAAAGAACCCTGGCCTGATGCAGCAATTGTTTTTAAAATTTGGCGTAAGCCCTCACGCCCGGCTGAAGTAGGAATCACAAACTGGTACTGCATAAAACCCGCTTTGCCGTACAGCTTATTCCATTGCAAAATTTGATCGAGTGGATAAAAGTAACTTTCAAATGACCTGCGCCTAGTACTAACGCCATGTTGTGCTTTAGCATAATAGAGGGCATTAAATGCCTTAATAGAAAATGGGTTCAAGAGGCTGCTAGGTGCATCGACTGGCATCGTCAGCGGATTTTTATCAGCAACAGTCAAAGGTCCATCTTCCGCGTGTTCACCGACCATTAATAATGAACGTCCTAAATTTTCACCTTGGGCTAGGCAGTCGATCCATGCAACGGTATAGGTGCTAGTACCGAACTGCTCAAACCCATCTAAGACTACATCAAGATTGGCAGCTTTGATGGTGGTTTCGATAATCTCACTCGACTTAATCGGTACCAAGCGAAAGGATGCTGAGAGAATCGTCCCGGTAAGTCCCATCCCCCCGCACGTAGCATGAAATAACGCCGTATTCTCTGTGGGAGAAACCCGAACGATCTCGCCGTTACCCAATAGCAATTGCAGCGAAACCACATGCTGACCGAATGTGCCATCGAGATGGTGATTCTTCCCATGTACATCACTAGCAATCGCCCCGCCAACGGTGACAAAACGCGTGCCTGGAGAAACTGGGATAAACCAACCTTTGGGTACAAAAACTTTGAGGATCTCAAATAGTGAAACGCCAGCGTCACAGCTTAATACTCCACTAACCGCATCAAAGAAATGAAAAAACTGTAAGTTAGTGGTTTCAAATACTCGTGTAGCTAGACTACTATCGCCGTAGGCCCGACCTAAGCCTCTGGGAATGAGCATTCCATCACTTTGAATCAATGCTCTTGCTTGCGCTAAATCTCGCGGAAGATTCACTTCCGCATCTATCTTTGGATAACGACCCCACCCAAATATTTGCATTACAAAGATGCAAGAATGAAAATTAAAACAAAGCAAGCGGCCACAATCCAACTGGTGCGATCTTTCATTGCAAAAATAATTGGGTCATCCGTCATATTGCCACGATGGGTAATGACCCAAGTTCGTGATATCCAATACAAGAGTAAAGGGCAAGCTAACCAAATAATTTGAGGGGTGCGATAAAGCACTGCCGTATAACTATCTTGAATATAAAAAGCCAATACTAGAATTGATAGATAACCTGCGGCAACACCCATCATCGAAACCACCTCTAAATCCTCAGGCACATAACCGCGACCGGCTAATTTACCCTCAAGTCCTTGCGCTTGCACTAGCTTTAACTCACTAAAGCGCTTGACAAACGCTAGGCTTAAAAAAAGGAACATGGAGAAAGTTAATAGCCAGAATGAAACTGGCACTGAAACAGCAACTGCACCAGCTAATATGCGCATTGTATAAAGACCCGCAAGAACTAGAACATCTAAAATTGCGTAGCGCTTAAGTGCAAAAGAATAAGCCGTCGTAATCAAGAAGTAGCTTACCAACACTAAGGCAAAAGCACTAGGTAAAAATAAGACTGCTAACACAAAAGACAATAATAATAAGATAGGCCAAGATACCCAACCCGTTAGTAGGCTTAAGTAGCCAGCAGCAAATGGTCTAAAACGCTTTCTAGGATGAATACGATCATTAGAAATATCAACCAAATCATTTAGCAGATAAACTGCTGAGGCACAAAAACAAAAAGCAAGAAAAGCAATCGTCGCTTGCGCCAACCCAAGTAAATTACCGAGTTGGTGTGCTCCAAGCAATGGAATAAAGATCAAAAAATTTTTAACCCATTGATAGACCCGCATCTCTTTTAGAAGAGAAGAAAATTTACTAGATTGGTCTTCGGTAAACACCACGCCCAAATTTCCTTGTGATCTCACTTTAACAACTAGTGCAGCCGAATTACTTACCACATGTGCTTGCTTTGCTGCTCGCCAAACTACAAAATCTGCAGCTTCGTTGCCAATATAGTCAAAGCCCTGTTCGCCAAATTTTTGCACCAGCAAATCACGCTTATGCTCTGACTTAAGATTTACCTGACCATCACTAGCAAATACGTCAGTAAAAAATCCAAATTGCTTTGCAACTTGATCTGCCAACATCTGATTACTAGCTGTTGCCAAATAAATCGGTACGCCTAACTGTGCCTGCATGCGTAACCACGTACACAGCTCTTGGTTATAGGGCAACGAGGTAGTATTTAAGGAAAAGTGCTTGGCTAGTTGCGCTTTTAAATGTGGACGACCTTTTAATAGCCAAAATATTAATTTACCAAAAGCAAGTGGCCCACTTGCTAGAAATTGGTTGGCTGACTCAAATAACAAGTCAGTTTTAATTAAAGTCCCATCAAGGTCAACAATAAGGGGTGCAACTTGGGGCGCCATATAAATTATTCTTTCAAATCAGTACTTTGCCATGATAAAGGAGATCAGTCATCAATTTATTGAAATACTGCACTAATAGCGCCTATGCCTAGCTGACGGTCGTCGTCACCCAGGCCTAAAGCTTTCGGGCTTGTGGGGCTGTGAATTTTCAAATCTAATTTAAAAAATTCATCTTTTAGAACTACCCGTGGAATCGGAATATCTATCAGATTGTGGGAAAAACTCCTAAGTTCAAAATGCTTTACTAAAACGCCATTAATATATGAGTCAATCTGCTGAATTGGGTGTTTTTCATTAACAAATGCCCGCACCGTCAAGCTGATCATTTTAGGGTTAGCTGCAGGGACAGGTAACAATAAAGAAGCTGAAGGGCCATCCGACCATGTCCCCCAAACCTCGCCATAAGGAGCCCAACCATGGAGTAAAAATTCTTGCCTCCCAATAGAATTTTGTGAGAATTCTATCTTTTGCCCAATTTTAGTTATTGGGGCTAAGCGCTGCTGCTCAAACTCTAGGGGTATTGGGGGGCAAGATACGCATATTTTCCACCCTGGTGCCAAAACGGTAAATCCATCAATCCGAGCTATTACATCTTTTTTCGAATCAAATTGCAGGGGTGTTGGGTTGTTTTTCCAGAGATCAAGGATATAAAGAGTGCCGGGGTCTAATTGGCCGGTCTGAAGTTGTTGATTAATTTTCTGTTGTGCTTGATTCATTTTCTGCTGGTCAATCCGACTTAGAAAAACTGAGTTGGTGGCCATGTCATATTTCACCGCATAGTCAGCAAAAACCTCCCACTGTGAGCCGCCATTTAAAACCGGCAAACGAATCAGGTTTTGATAATGACTGCCAAGTTGCTCCCAGACTTTATTTTTTAAAGGGGTCTCATGCTCAGAAAAAATTTCCTTCATTAAATTTTTTCTTAACGGTAACCATCCTGCGCTAGTATCTATAACTTGGATCAACAAACAAATACCTAAAATCCACAGTGCATTTTTTTTCTTATAGCCGACCAAAATATAGCCCACCATCATAAAGATAAGGAAATAAAAGACGGGCCAAAACATTCGACCAGAAGCTCGCAATACACTAGCAATTGCAAATAGTTGATCTGACATTGGAATAGTAAAACGCCAATGTCCTATGCCAATTGAATTGGAAAGCGAAAAAATAAATAGGCCGACTAAGCAACTGTATAAAAATAAGTGGCCCTGAAAAACTTCGGGTAGCTTTCGATAGGACTTCAGTTGAGCAGCAAAGGCAAAAAATAAAAGGCTTAATATTCCCAGGCCAAAATAGTTATATCCATTACCAAAATCAATTTGCATGGGAATTTCTGGCAATAAATATGACCATCCGCGCGAATTAAAAGGGGCAAGTAAATTAAATCCAAAGACCCCGAAACCGGGAACAATGCCAGATGATGGATTAACTGATAAATACCCTATTTGCCATAGAAAAAAAATTGTGCATAAAAGCACAATTATTACTTCATAAGTAGCTCTTAAATAAGTTAGTTGTTTTTTAATGAATAAGATATCCAGTAACGAAGCTATCCATAAAACCATCACCATGAAAAATAAATAAAAATGGACTAACAACCCTACTGAGACTAAAGTTGCCCAATTTAAATAACGGAATTTCTGGTCTTTTTTAAAATTTAAGTAAAGGCTAGTTAGAATCAGGAAGTGGCTAAATAAGGGCGTCCATAAGCCAACCCATACCATCATGGGTGGCGAGAATACAAAAAAACCAGTCGCATAAAATTGCATTGTTAAATTGGCTGTAAGAAGACCAATCAATTTCCATGCAAACCAAGCTTGAAGTACAAAGCCTAATAAAGTCCATAAACCAAAATATTGGAAGACCTTTGGCAAAAATGTAGAAATTGACTTAAATACAAATGCCGCAATAGGAAGAGAGTCAGAAAATGCAATTGGCATGCTAATTTCAAGACCATAAAATGGATTTAAGCCCAATGGCATAGTCCATGGCCCAATTCGAAAGAGTGCCCAGCCTAAATACTGTTGAGCGGGGTCAAGAGAGCCTCCTAGCCAAGCAATATTACTAACTGCAAGCATGCGAGGGCCGCCCACCAATAAAAAGGCACACACCCCTAGCCCAATTGGCAGTAATGCCTCCAAACTCCTAAAATGCTGCTTCATGCCATTTATTTCCCAATTACGAAGCTTTAATTGCCCCAAATTCAAAGTATCATAATCTTTAAATAGACTTAAAATCCTAAATTAACCAACTGTCTAGCAATGGCTTCTATGGCTCAGCGTCCTTTAATTTCAATCGTTACCCCTTTTTTTAATGAAGGTGCTGGAGTCCTGCATTTCTACCAAGTCCTCACGCAAACTATTGATAACTTAACTGATTTTGATTTTGAGGTCATTTGTATTGACGATGGTAGCAAAGATGAGACCCTGATCCACCTAATTGAAAGCACCAAAAAGGATTCTCGAATCGTTGTTTTAGAGCTTTCCCGTAACTTTGGTAAGGAGGCCGCCATGTCAGCAGGCATTGACGCGGCCAAAGGTGATTGCGTTATTCCAATTGATGCGGACTTGCAAGATCCGCCTTCCCTCATTTCAATTATGTTAATGGAATGGCAAAAAGGTGCTGAAGTAGTCTTAGCGAAAAGAATTGATCGCTCGACTGATTCTTTTGTTAAACGAAAAACTGCTGAAATGTTTTATCGACTTCACAATACGCTATCAAGCTTACAAATTCCAGAAAATGTTGGCGACTTCCGTTTAATGGACCGTATCGTAGTCGATGCTCTAAAAAAACTATCAGAACGCCAACGCTTTATGAAGGGCTTATTTGCCTGGGTAGGCTTTAACACTGTTACGGTGGAATATGCAAGAGAAGCACGTTTTTCCGGAACCAGTAAATTTTCTAGTTGGAAATTATGGAATTTTGCAATTGAGGGAGTCACAAGCTTCAGCCTAGTTCCTCTCCGGGTATGGACCTATATCGGCGCGATTGGTGCGGTATGTGCATTTTCTTATGCCTGCTTCATTGTTATTCGCACCTGGATCTATGGAATCGATGTACCCGGTTATGCCTCCTTACTAGTGGTGATGCTTTTCTTTGGAAGTCTTCAATTGGTTAGTCTTGGGGTCATTGGCGAATACATTGGCCGTATATATTTTGAATCTAAGCAACGCCCTCTATATATAGTAAAAAAACTGCACTCCAATAACTTCGATTAATCGGTAAAGTTGGTTATGCCAAAAAAACTTCGAAAATTTCTTAAATCTATAGCCATTCAATATCCTAGAACCGCAGCTGTATATCGCGCCATTCGCTATGGACCGATCATTTTTGAACCGCCCGTAGTGACCCCAATGGGCTTCAAGTTTAGCGGCTCTCAGGCCATCCTAAATGGAAAATATGAGCCAGAAGAAACAAAATTAGTCCTAAAGCTACTACCTGAAATTGATTGCGTAATCAACATAGGAGCTAATATTGGATACTACACTTGCATGGCTCTACATAATAAAAAGCCGGTCATCGCATTTGAACCAATTGAGCTGAACTTTAAATATCTCCTCGGCAATATTTTCGCTAACGACTTTCAATCTACAGCCGAACTTTTTCAGCTAGCTTTAAGCAATAAACCTGGAATTGTAGAAATTTTTGGCGGTGGATCTGGGGCCTCCCTCATCAAGGGGTGGGCTGGAACTGCGGAAGATTTCTCCTGTCTAGTACCATGTTCAACGCTCGATTTAATTTTAGGGGACAGATTTAGTGCCGAGCGGCTCCTTTTTATTGTAGATATTGAAGGCGCAGAAAAAAAAATGTTGGATTCAGCAACCCAACTAATTAATATGGACCCAAAACCACTATGGCTTGTAGAAATCAATGGGGCTATTAATCAACCTCTCGGCATCAAGATGAATCCATACCTGCTAGAAACATTCGAGCAGTTTTGGAGTCGAGGCTATGAGGCGGTGATGGCTGGAAAAGATTTTCACCTCATTACAAGGGAAGAAATTCAACGTATCGCTGAAACAAATATAGATATTAGCGGATCACATAATTTCTTATTTTTTGAAAAAAGTATTGAGCCTAAAATAAGCCAACTTTGGCAAAAGTTAAAATAAAAAGGTTTTCCTTTTTACTTTATGAAATCATCTTTCTGGACCCAAGCGCATTTATTAAAGGTCATCTTTATTGGGGCCGTAATCTTTTTCTTGTACCCCATATTTCACTATGTACCCCACTTTACAGGCACAGATATTGGGTCTTGGGGCCCGGATTGGCAAAAATTTAGGCAGTGTAAGCAACTTGGTTTTAACCAGTGCGTACCTCTTGAGATTAGCAAATTCCCTCTCGGCTATTTGCTTAACTCTTATCTACTTTATTTATTAAAGGGGGTCGATCAAAAACATGGCCTACTCATTATTAATCTTGTATTTTTATCTCTTCCGATTTTTTTTATCTCTTTAACAAGGGGAATTTTTTATTCATTTCATGTGAGTAAAATTTACATTTTAGCTATTTTACTGACCTCGATCCCACCATTTTATCTCTACTCAGGAGCCCTTGAATTTCAATCTGGAATAGTAATTGGTATTTTTATTTCTTCCTGCCTTTTGCTTCTGCAAAAGCAGGGAAATAGAAAATGGTTAATCTTTTTTCTTTTAATCACGTCTTTTCTCCTGCCAACTTATAAAGATACTAATGTCCCTTTAATTCTGATAAGTTTTATTTTAAGCTTTGCATTACTAGCATCATTTAGCTGGTTAAACAAAAAATTAAATATTCGAACGAATTCGAATCTAACTTTCGAATGGTGCAACTTATCAAAAAAAATATTTCTTCTTAGTCTTGGACTAATTTGCATATCTCTTGCACTTGGTTTGCTATATAACAATATTAAATTTGGCTCGATTAAGCCAATTCATTATCTTTATGAGGCTTCACAAACTTCTCCCTCTGTTTTATACAGTCTAAAGTTTTTAATGCTTACCTACCTCTCACCTAATGGAGGGATTATTATTTTCTGGTTCGCCTCAATTTTTTTCCTCTTTTTAGCTTTACATCTTTTTAAAATAAAGCCTTCCCAACTCGGGTTACTAATGTCAGCTCTCCTTATTCTTCTATCTTCTTTAGGGCTATCTCTTTGGTGGACACCATTTGGATGGGATTCCTGGGGGGATCGCTTGATTATTCCGGCGATGGTTTCGGCAGTTATCTGCATACTTAGCACAGCCAGACTTAATTTATCTGCAGGGGTATTGGGTAATTTGAACAGACCACTTGCATTTGAGAATATTCCAAACATTCCCCCCTTTTGGATTTCGCCAAGACTTTTATTGGTTATGATGATTCCACTTTTATTTTCTTTACACTACACCCTAATTGCTTATTACTCGAACCGTGAAAAGTTAATAGAAAAATCTCTATTTCCTGTCGATCAATGCACCAAAATGCTCGAGGATCTAAGAACTACTGGCTCAGTAATTGGGCAAGCATTTTGGAGAACTTCATCTTATTACAACTGTGCTGATGAACGCTTTTTGTTTCTTCCACGCTACATTAGTCCAAAATAATCAGCTTACGATATTCACTTATTAAAAATCGAGCTCTAGAAACCTCCTTAATTCAATATAGGCCAGACATAGATGGCCTGAGAGCGATCGCAGTTCTTCTGGTTGTATCTTTTCATCTTTTTCCCGAGTGGATTCCTGGTGGCTTTGTTGGCGTCGATATTTTCTTTGTAATATCAGGCTACCTTATATCAAGTATTATTTTTAGATCGATTCAAGATAAAAAATTTAGTTTTCTAGAGTTTTACAGCGATCGTATCCTTAGAATTTTTCCGTCCCTAGCTTTAGTCTTATTTTTTTGTATAGCCGTAGGTTGGTTTGTATTATTTGCTGACGAATATTGGCAACTTGGAAAGCATACTTTCTCAAGCGCTCTATTCCTCCAGAATTTAACCCTTATATCTGAAAGCGGATACTTCGATTCTGCGTCTGATACTAAGCCTCTTCTTCATCTTTGGTCTTTAGGAATAGAGGAGCAGTTTTATATTTTCTGGCCTTTATTACTCTGGTTAGTTTATCGCCTAAGATTCAACTTCCTAATTATAATTTTACTTCTCGGCCTGGGGTCTTTTGTATTTAATTTAAGTAATGTTGATATTAATAAAGCCGTTGCTTTTTATTCTCCTCAATCCCGATTTTGGGAATTACTTCTAGGCGCAGTACTTGCCTACCTTCATACTTTTGCTGTAAAAGATATTTCTGACCCAAAAATGCCAGGCCTTATCTCTATTTCGGGCGCCCTCTTGATATTAATTGCTACCCTAGAGATAGATAAAAACTCTTTATTTCCAGGGTGGCTAGCAATACTCCCAACCCTGGGGACTTTCCTACTTATTGCTGCGGGTCCCTTTACTCCGTTCAATAAGCTGATTCTTTCTAACCCATTTCTGGTTTTAATAGGCCTCATTAGTTACCCCTTATATCTATGGCATTGGTCAATAATTTCGATGGCGAGAATCCTCCAAAGTGGGGAGCTTAATGTTTCCATGAGAATAGGTATTCTTGTTATTTCTCTGCTCTTGTCCTTCCTTACCTTTCGCTTTTTTGAACGTCATTTCCGAAATAAAAAACGAAAAAATATCAAGGCAATAGGTTTGCTTTTATTTATGGGGCTCATTGCATTTTTAGGGCACAACATTTATAGCCGAAATGGTCTTGATTTCAGATCGGAACTACTCAAGAATCCTGAAAGTTATTTTCCAGCTATTCCCCGAGCGCTTCAATCTCAACAAGCCGAAGGTTATATTGAAGGCTTCCCTTGTTCTGTACCTGAAATACCGTGCGGCAAACAATCCCACCAAGTTGACAAAAAGCAAATTTTGGTTTGGGGTGATTCTCATGCTCAGATGATGAGGTTTGGTCTTTTAAAAGAGCTACCAAATAACTGGGACCTTCAATTAGCAACCCAGCCAGGGTGCCAGCCAAAAATTTTATTTATTATTTCTACTCCACCTCAAGAATGTGACGCGCTCAACCTATTTGTTTCCAAAGAGATAAGTGAACTAAAGCCAAAAATTGTTTTACTAGCTCAACGTGATGCCTGGAATCCCCAAATTGCAGATCTTTTATACGCCAAACTTATTAACATGGGTGTTCAAAAAGTTCTTTTTTTAGGTAAAGCTCCAGAATGGAGTGCAAAACTGCCAAAGATAATTTTACGACAACTTTGGCATGATATTCCACAGTATAGTCAAGCTTCCCTCAATACAGAAGTTATAGCTATAAATCTAAGAGCAAAAAAAGAAATGATTAAGCGGCCTAAAGCGTACTATATTGATATGATTGATTTGCTATGCAATTCTAATGGCTGCCTGACATATCTTGGCGATGACCCACGTACTGGATTAACCTCAATGGACACAAATCACCTTACGCCACTAGCATCTGCATATGTGGCAAAAAATCTTATTATTCCGCTATTAAATGATTTGCAATAAGACTTGCTAGGGTAAGTTATTTACTAAGCTTGGTTTATAAGCTTATCGCTTACCGCCGAAGCTACCGACCATCGTGCCAATTCCGGCGCCATAAACAGCATATGTACCGCCAATTTCGTTGACGCCCGGGCCATAAAACTTGCCATTAATCTTTCCGGTCATACCACTAGTGGTTGTAACAGTACCTATGAAATTATTGGTTCCGGCAATATAAGTAATTACTCCGGTCATATTTAAATTGTCATTCGTATTTACCTTACCATCCGGCGCCCCCTGAATAACAGTGCTCGTTGTAATAAGGAGAATAGTTCGCGTATTAAAACTTAAGTTAGCGACCATAGTGGCATTAGTCAGGTAAGCAAATTTATTGGTATCGACAAAATATCCAGTTGATCCACCTGTAAACGTTAAACCTCCAGCTGCGGGAATAGCACTTGCAGGAGAAGCCGACCCATCGCTTAGCGCAAAAGAGCTTCCTGTGGCAATCCCATAAGAACCCCACACACCATAAGTTTGATAGTCAAAAGAATAGGCTGATGGATTGGCAAATAGACCAATAGTCGTCTTTGCCTTATTTAAGGTCGTAGTATTAGAAGAACTAAAACTACTCTGCAAGGTATCGCCAAGGGCTGTACTAAAGATTGCCGAATTGCCAGAGGAAGCAGTAGGGTTAATTAATGTAAAGTTATTATTTGCATCACGAGTATAAGTTGCTGAGCCGCTTGAGTCTGACTGCGAAATATTACCTTCTAAATCAATAGTGGATGAAGATCCGCCAGTCATCGCAACGGGGACATCTGCCGTTGCAGCAGACCAAGAAGTAAAAGCTGCAATAGTTAGCGAGCTTGGTGTGTTAGTGGTTGAGCTAGAGGGGGTACTCGAACTACTTCCTCCTCCACATGCACCAAGAAAAATTGCTCCTATAACAATAATGAAGTAATTGTTTATTAATTTTGTTGGTTTCATTTTTTCAATCTTTGTTTTAGCTATCGTTTTCCACCAAAACTACCGACTAGTGTACCAACGCCCGAGCCATATAGCGCAAAAGTACCGCCAAGTTCATTAATACCCGGCCCATAAAACTCTCCATTAATTTTACCGCTCATGCCATTGGCAGATGTAACAGTGCCAGTAAAATAATTTGTGCCAGCAATATAAGTCAAAGTACCCGTTAAATTTAAATTTGACAAAGAGGATAGATTGCCACTTGGGGCACCTAGAATTCCAGAGTTTGATGTAGTGAAACTCAAGCTTTGTAAGTCATAGCTTAGAATCACTGTCATAGTTGCATTAGTAACATAAGACAGTTTGCTTGCATCGACATAATATCCAGTTGAACCACCCGCATACGCTATGCCGCCAACAATAGGTATTGCACTTACTGGGGAGCCCGAACCATCACTT
>Ga0304729_1001781_pt1 | contig 13634 bp, 37 predicted proteins | sample C_131016_MF_Meta_FD_190475 | JGI IMG/M metagenome (GOLD analysis project Ga0304729, IMG submission 190475) | Freshwater microbial communities from Lake Croche, Canada to study carbon cycling - C_131016_MF_MetaG (v2) (version 2) | ecosystem: Environmental > Aquatic > Freshwater > Lake | place... | reverse complement strand
ATCACGCTCTGCTTGATTAAAAGTCTCATATTCATCTAGTGAATCTGGTGTTGCATCTCTATAGTAATCGCTGGTAATCTTTTCATACCCTTTAGATTTTAAATCTTCAAATAGCTTTATGTATTTCATTGTTTAACTGGTTTGAATATTTCATTTAGACAGTTTATTAGTCCATAGAATTGATCACACTTATAGTAGGTGTGACTTTTATAATCATAGAAATCTACATAATACCAATCATCATTTAAAAGATATATACTTGCGACTCCATCATTATTAGTTCGAATGAATATGCAATGTGTACTAATCTGAGCTATCTTTAATAGAACCCGGTAATCTATGAATGCGGTATAGCTAATCACATCAGTCAATATATTTGTCTCTATACTAACGGATTCTATATCTTTAGTCAGCTCATTAGCTATATTCTTGCTAAGAGAATTGTTTATGCTAACTCCCTCTTCCTTAACTCCTCGAAACTGAGCCCTATTTAAAATAACTTCTTCATATCCATCTTTATTTAAATCTTCGAATAGCTTTATATGTCTCATAAATTAAATTCTTTTTTAAGACAGTTAAGTAAACCATCAAATTGATCACACTTAAATGTTTTTTCATCATTATCCAGAACACACGAGACTACAACATAATACCATTCATCATTCGACTTATGTATATAGAGGCTAGGGTTGCCCCTTAGTCTATTATATTTGCCTATATTTATATCGTTGTAATATGCCATTATATCTATAAATTTATAAGTATCTGGTTCATCATCTATATCATGTGTATTAATATATTCTCTTCCAATAAAATCTTCGTATATGTATTCATCATAGAACTCATCAGATGAGATTTCCTCATAGCCAGACTTATCAATGTTCTCAAATAGTTTTATATACTTCATTTCAGTATATATTAAATATTTTTTTTGGTTCTTTCAGAAGCTCTCTTTCGAGTAATATACCTTCGTGCGCCTTTAGTTCCCTGACGACGCAATGGATTATAGATTGAGAAAGAACATATAATATCAATATCGAAGTGACATAGGACTTGCTCTTCTATGTAAGCAGGACAAAATTCATCGTATATATCAACGTTTGATAGGTGCATTTCTTCATCCTCACAGGCAAATGGATAGCCTAGTATATTGCATATTTTTTCCAGTTCACTCCATGATTCATCCGCAAGAGTTTTAGTTTGCATATCATATTTAGCACCAATGACATTTACTGTATTAATACTTATTCCCATATTTTATATTTTAACTACAAAAATAACACTTTTATGAGTAAACCAAATTATAAATATTCCATCATCATATCACCACCATAGATACGTTGCAAAGCCTCAAACTTTGACACCAAATCTAATGGTTTTGCTTCATTGATTTTATCAGTCCATTTCAGTTTCCCACCTTGATGTAATCCTTGGAAGAACCCATCATTTGAGAAAACAATGAACCACTTACTTTGCACTTCTTTTTGTTTTTTAGCTCTTGCCATTATAAATCAAAATCTTCTATAAATAATCTAGTGGATTCTTCTACTGATATACCATCATTGTAGTCTTGCTCAATAGTAAAGTCGTCAATAGATATACAACATTCACACTCTGGATCTTTTGATTTTTCATCAATATAAGCATCGATATTTTTTCTTACTTTTTTAATGTATTCTTCTAATGTCATATTTGTATTGTTTTATTTTACTCCTAATTCGTCTGATTCTCGCTGAAAGAAATATTGTTTTGCAACCTCAGCCACTTTTGAGTTAATATCATTTGGCTCTAATCCTGCCTCAGCTATGATATCTGATTCCTCCTTGATTATATCAACAATAACCATTCTAATATAGTTACCGATAAACTTTCTATCAATAGTACCACCATTTAGTAAATCACATGCCGCGGTTAGTGCTTGGTCTAGTCTCCAAGATACACAAACTTTATTAACCACCTCGATGATGTTATTAATCTTAGCATCATCAACTGGCTTAAGTGTCTTAACCTTGCTTCCCTTAGAGTGCTTTTCACCTTTGCTCTTGAATCGATACACATCACCTTTTTCCGTTATATAAGAAAAGACAATTCCTTCACCCACTCCTTCAAACCCAAAAGCTTTACCAACTGGGCATTCGTCTTCAACTACAATTGTCATTTCAATTATCTTGTTCTGAGCAAGTTGAGGATAGTTGAAATCAATCTCAATATAATATGTTTTATAATCTTCTATATTGAAGACTCTATGCTCTGTGCTTCTAAGATAAGAAGAATCGACCCAGTATGCTGGTGTCTTATCATTTTCGTCTTTAAGATGTGGGGTGATTTTTACGCCAAATATGAACATTGATTTTTCAATATTAGAAATAGCCACTGCTCTATTGATGCCACTACCAGCCCACTCACCATAAATTGAAATTGTATTATTCTTTGTATCAAGGTTTAACTTATCCTTAACTGTCTCGAAGAGTGTCATAAACGCGTCTTTGTTTCTTTCAACAAAAGAAGCTGACCCAGCGTTATCAGATAGCGGTGTGATGATATTCTCTTTGGATTGTGCCCAGATACCACCATCGTCATTGTAACAAACACCAAAGTTGGTACCGTGTAGTTTTACAGTACCCTTGAATGTTAGCTTAGGTTTAGGTTTGGTGATGTCATAGATGGCATCTCCATTCTCATCAAGCCCAATAAAGTTATAGCTTCTATTTATGTGTGCAACAACCCCTCTGAATTGTTCGATAGAAGGAAATGATATATGTTTCTTCATCTAGCAAATATACAAAGAAATATGCTAAATACCAAATTTATTTATTGGTTTATCTTACCCCAAACTCTCTATCTAAGCATGCCATTAATCCATCCCATTGATCACATTTATAATATAGCGTAGGTGTGGGTATGTTATAATTTGCATCTCTGTCCGGTATCATTACCTCCGGATTTTTCCACATTATATAATACCACTCATCATTGGCTTTACTAATATGTATATCAACGTATTTATATATGCTGCTGGTTGATATCACAGATGGCTTTACCGCTTGATATATTTTATTAAGGCAGTCACTAAAGTCTTTCCCTATTGATTTTGATGCTGCAAGATTAGCATAGCCATCATGAAAGCCTAATGACTTTAATATATCAGCTTCTCTTTTTGTAAATTCTTTAAATAAGGGGTCCGATACTCTTTCTGATCTACCAGCATATACTTCATCTCTGCTACATTTTTTATAGCCATCTTGACTTATATCTTCAAATAGTTTTATGTATTTCATATCCCTAATTCATTTTTTAGGCAATCTGCTATGCCTTCTATTTGATCACATTTGAAATATCTGGATTTGGTCCCAACCTCTCTAAATCCCATATCTTTATAATGAAGAATATACCAGTCATCATCTAGTTTAGTAATGGCGATATCTTCGACTTTTTTCTTTGGAGTTCTAATGGATTTTTCTATCGTGTCTTTACAGATTAGATATTCACCACAACCAATTTTATCAAGTCCTGTTAGATAGTCTTCATCAGTAAGTTCAAAGTTAAGAGGTTGTATCTTATTTATCTCTCTTACATCCATTGGACGGAGTTTAGCATAACCAAGACCTCCTTGTAGTTCAGCAAATTGACTATATGTGATTCGGTTATATAGATTACTTTCAAATAGTTTTATGTACTTCATTTTAGTTTAAATTCTTTTTTAATAAGCCTTTTTATATCTGCTCATATCCAGAGCTTGTTAAATCTTCGAATAATTTTATGTATCTCATTATGGTATATATAAAAAAAAAGGAAGCAAAATGCTTCCTTTTAATTAAAATTACAATGTCCCGCTACCACGCTAGCGACAGTCCTTATATCTATTCCCTATTAAGGTTTTTAAAGCAACATAATTTCTGCGAGGCTTAATCTCATCAAGGTCGAACTTAATCCCATTGTAATAATTATTTATTACCAAGTTGCATTCATAAACTCCCGCTACTATTCTCTCGAACACTATCTTGTAGTGTTCGTTCATATTTTATATCACGAAGTATTAGTGTTTTTATCGTATCACCTATGTTATAGGATTGATAGCTTATTGAGTCAGTATTGTACCATGTAGCATCTTCACCAACGTATATTTGCAGTTGATATTTTTTTGAGAAGTGTCTATTATTTGCACTCGCTCTCACATAATAATTACTTAGAATTCTCTTATTTAAGATATGTGCAACAGAGTTAGTTGCTATGTAATAGCTTTTATCAGCCTGATAACAGCTTGTTAAGAGGCACATTAAGATTAATAGATATTTCATTATTTTATTTTATTTAATATTTTAATCCTTTAAACTTTTGATGAAATCATTAACTTTTACCGTGCTTGCTTTAGGGTCGTAGAATGCTTGTCCCCAGTTTACCTTTTCATCCTTTACAAAGATATAACCTGCTCCATTTGCTGGGCTACATTTAGGAAATCCCTTTACATCATAACCATTTTCATCCATTAATGCGAGAACTTCTTTCCATTTTTGTGTAGATATGGGACCGCCGGTATTACCAATAATTGTTATCATATATTTATTTTCTACAAATATACGAAAAATAATGTTAATACTATGTTAGAAACTTTCCCAACTAAATTCGTTTTTCAAACAATCGATTAATCCATCAATCTGATCACATTTAAAATATGTAAAATCTCTCTTTTTTGGGTGTATAGTGGATAGATAAAACCACCCATCATCACATTTAAATATAGATAGATAGATAGGTAGAGATGAACTCCTTATTACCACTTACAAATCTACCTTTTTGATCCACTGGTATAATATCAATTATTAATTTAACTTCATAATTTGTGAATGACATCATAGATGTGAATGTTACTTCTTCTTCAAATTTCTCACTATCAATTTTATCATAGACTCTACTTGACTCATATCAATTTTCATAAATTGTAAGTAGTCGGTAAGTAGGGAATAAATGTACCCAGCATCCATATTCATAATTAGTTTATTACAAATATGTTATAACCTTCTTCTTCATTTCCATGAACGATAACACCTGTTGATGTAGTTGTGTAAACGTTGTAGAAGCCACCTCCTGTGAATGTTCCCTGCTCAACCCTATCTACATTATATTCTTCGAGGGTATTATTAGCCTCTCTTAAATCAAAGTCATTATCAGCTAATATAAATGGACTCTTTACCTTTCTCAACTGACAAGCGGAATCTTCCAGATCTTCAAGTATGTACACATCTATATTGGATTCTAATATAAGTTTAATATCACTAGGTAAGTCATTATAATCCCCTTCTACGTTTGAATAGTCTCTCTCTGTCATAATTTATAATTTAATTTAATATTTCATTTAATTTTTTGTCTCTAAATTCTTGAATTGATAGGAAGTTTTTCCTGTCATACCAAACCTCTGTACCACTATTATTCTTTATCAATGCTGATGAGTTTATGCCAAATTTAATAACGTGAGTTCTGCCGTCTGCTGGGGTAGGAAAATATCTACTAACATTATAAGTTCTGCCGTATGTCAGACTATTGTGAACATCACGCTCGCCTATATAAACTAATTCCCATTCTCTTCCCATACTACAAATGTACGAATTTTTATTTAAACTAATTCATTTCTCAAACAATCTATGAGTCCATCTAATTGATCGCATTTAAAGAATTTACCGTCTCTTCTATTTCCACCCATATCCACGTAAAACCATTCATCAGTAGATTTATTAATCCAAACTTCTATAGGATATAGTATACCACGCCTATCAGTAACATTTTGTCTAAATGTCACTGAGTCATTTTTATTTGAAACGGTATTAGAGCATGTTTCCATGGTTGGTATAAGCTGTTTAAGTATTAAAAGCTCCTTCTCAGTAAAGTCAGTTAATACAAAGCAAAATCCCTCATAGTTATAGTATTTGTCGTATCTGATGCTTTCATATCCATCGGAATTTATATCTTCAAATAGTTTTAAATATCTCATTGTGGTATCATTAATTTTGACTGCTTTGCTCTTCTCTCACCGAGTTCCTTTTTAAGCTTTTTAAAGTAAATATGTTTACCCGATTTAAAATCATTAAAGTTTTCTATATCAACAATTATCTCACGGTAGTCTTGGAGAGCATAAAAGTCAAATGCGTCCGCCTCTTCTTCTCCAAAAGCAGTGGATCCACATGTAGCTATTCCTATTTTATTTAGGCTATCTGTAATCTTTTTAATATCAGCACATAAATCAGTGTAAACGCTCATCTTATCTGTTATCTCAGCAAGTGGCTGGTTTTCGTTTGTGTAAATCTTGCAAGCGATTCTTAATCCTGTTCTGTTGGTGTGATGAAAACTATTTAGAGAGTAAATAATATCAGGTCCGGATTGGTAGTCGAATCTCCAATCGGCTTTCTCTACCATATTATATTTTTCCAATCTGATTAGAAATAGGTTTTCTATTTCTATTTGATAATCCTTAGCATTATCTATATCAGTGAGAAAGTTATATTCTTTTTTTTTCTTTTTGAATATATCAAATATTCCCTCATTAAATCTTTTAAGGTATTTCATTACGGTATATATTAAAAAAGAGGATGAAAAACTTTAATAAATAAAATGTTTTTTATATTATTTTTTCAATTTGCCTATTTCGATAATATTCTAGTAAAAATGGTGGGTTCTTTATCCCATATGTTTTATTACTTATAGTACTAAGTTGATTTTTAATTGTTGTATAAGAGTCATATACTTGTTGACATATATCAACAATAAATTCTACTTGTGCCTGCCAGTACTTAGCATCAACATAATAATATATGTCTATATCCAATAGTTCTCTACATTCTATATCAACCCTAATATCTTTATCACGCGCATCAATTTCTATTTTAAACCCATTTGGGCCGCTAAGGGTTAGTGTGTATCGGTTATACTCTAGTAAAAATAAGTTATGCCAGTTAGACTGGTTCTGTATGGTTAATTTTTTTGCTATGTATATCAGCTTCATGTTGCCATCCATTCTTCCATTGATGTGTAGTGTAATCCTTGAAGATGGCATCAAGTCTTTTATAAAGGTCTTTCATTATTTATAGTAGTTTCTATATTACATTGAATCTCACTATTTAGTGGATTCCTGGCTATATGGTTAGAACTGTTTATCTTAGGTAGCTTTAAACTCTCGTTCTTTGCTAATTCACTTACAACAATTGCACACATCTTAACTAAGATTTGCTCTATATCGGTATCTGGTACATTAACTATTATTTGTATTCTCATTTTCTATATCTATGTATTTTACTAAAATATTATTTTCCAGTGCAAATTTGATTTCCGCTGCCACTCCGGTACTTTTATCCCAACCTTCAAACTTTAATACCCAAACTTCTTTTGCTGTCAATATAGCATTCTCGCAGAATGTTTTCCAGGTTGCCCAGTCGTCCATACCATCAACATATTCAAGATCCTCTTTCCGAAATTTACTTTTATTCCGTATAATACTGGTGAGAATACTAATTCATTTAATTTATTATCTCTTGTCTCTGTTAAAATTGCGGCTCTTAGTTCATCAGTGGTTTTATATACCCCTAATTCAACTCCATTTCGCCACATTTTACAATAGGCTTCTTTAACCTCGGCTTTGAGTGTTAGACTCTTTCCTAATCCTAGATACCACAACTCTTGGTCCGTATCCAACTCAAATGCACTAAGCTTAAGAACATTTGCAAATTCTATCCAAGTTACAGGTGGTACGGGTACCGCTGCGAAGGACTCACATGTTTTTATCATTTTCATGTGGGTGTAGTAGGATTCGAACCTACGACTGAAAGCCCATTTAACCACTTTGGTATACACCCAAAAAAATTAGACGTATTTCTAACTTGTGATTTCCGTTTTTTGTTCTATTTTACAGGTTACTTACGGCATAGTAAAAACTCTAATGTAAATATACGAAATAAAAAAATAATATATAATAAAAATAACACTGCTAGTTCTGCACATTTCTTAGCCATCAGTAATTGCATACCACCATTCTCAACACATGACCAAAATAAATCAACTAGGTATTCTGCATGCTGCTTAGGTGTGCCTATTTCTCTATATTCCATTTTTTATTAGATTTAGTGCTTTGTCAAATTTTAATTTATCAAGATTATTGATGAATATCTCAACTCTGTGTTCATCCCAGAAAAATAGTTCACATCTTTCCTTTTGCTCTTTTATCTTACAAAACTTGTAAAACTTGCTTTCGTTTTTGTCAGCATCCATACCATCAAACATAATTTCAGTTTCCTGTTCGGAATTTATAAGGTGCTTAACTCCTTCACAATCTTCAAAGTTATCCCATTCGTCGGGATTAAGTTCGTAATCCGATAGTGATATTAGCGAATAGAATTCCCCATAGGGGGTAGTACCTGGATAAAAATCATAGTATTCCTTTACACCTACTAGTTTACTCTCAAAATTACTTAATATAGTAGAGTTGTCACTTTTCAGTAAGATTAAGTCAAAAACCTTATCTTGTATATTGAATTGTAGATTTGTAAACTCAACATCAGCAAACACTTCTTTATCATCTGATGTTATATTTTTGCTTCGGAAGTCAAGAAAGTCCTCAATTGTTGAGTTTGGATTACTCTTCCCATATTCAAATGCTTCACGTATATCTTTATATTTCATATTATATTGTCAAATTTATTTATGTAAATATATGGATTTTTTCTAGTATAAAATTTTTTCAAGTGACAACTCTCTAATTTCCTCTGTGGATAAGAAATAATCATTCCAGTAGCTACCTTTAGTACCTCTATCATTTATAATATTTATGAAAAATTCCGGTGATTTTGGGTTATAATATGTTGATTCGGGTACTATTGGCTCATCTAGCCAGTTAATACCGATACCACTTTCTTTTCTTTGTATAGATATTGATATAACTTCATATTGCTTACCCGGTGTTAAGTTACCTTCCTGCCCATTTATTTTCGGACCACTATTTCTCGCAATCACTTTCATCTAGTAAATAGTTTAACTTTTTTTCTCGCATAATTTGTTTTTTATGTACAGCAATATACCTCGCTGCTACTTGCATGTAGTAACTTTTACGGTGGCTGTCATTTGGTCCAACTCCGCCTCTTCGTGCTTTTTTTGTATCATATAAGTGTTGCTTTGAGACAATATAGTTTATCATTGGTGCTTTGTCGAACTCACACCCAGGTAAAAATTTATTACAAAACTTATTTACTACTTCTATTATTATTTGTCTATACATCTATTAATAATTTAATTTTTGCATCTCTCTCATATATGACGGTTACATCATTAAATAGAAATTTATTTGCTTTTAGTAAAGCCAATGATAACATAGATTCTTTCCCTATTTCTACTAAAGACCCAACTTTAATTATAGTATCAAGATAAATATAGGCATCTGAGTAAGTTCCAGACGTTGGTTGGTAATATTTATAGAACCTAACTTTTATTATATCACCTTTTGATAAATCAATTGACCCTGTCAAAAAAAAGATATTTTGAAGTTCTCCGTTTCTTTTATCAACACATATTGGAATTGTGAAGTCTTGCATAACTTCATAGTAATGATACTTCTGAAGGCTCTCATGTATTTGTCCGGCTATATATGTCATCATATAAATATTACTGGCCCGTATTGGATAGTTCCTGAAACTTCTGTTTCACCTGTCACAAAATTCAGTTTACGAAATGAAGTACTATTGCTCCCGGTTATTATATCTTTTGATTCCTTAGTTGCGTCATAGAGATTGTAATACCATACATTGGATATCATATTTAAAAGTGATTTCTCTAGTTCGTCTGGTGTTGTACATAAATCCAAATCTACAATTATGGAATCGCTTCTTCCCGCATCTTCAAAGTGTCTACCGACTATTACAATTTTCATTATATTATTTTTAAATACAAATATACGAAAAAAAATACTAATTTTTAAATGTATCTGATATAAAGTCGAATACCCCACCTAATTGATCACATTTAATAAAGTATCTGTCACTACCGTCTATACTAACGTAGAACCACTCATCATTTCCCTCAAATATTACAATTCGTTGTATCTCAGTAAGGTTTTTCGGGGAAGCTCTTGCGACAAAATATTCATTGCCTGCTCGTATTGATGCAATTTCGTATTTACCTTCAAATCGCTTATTAGTTGCTATTATCTGCTCAAAATGTTTACATATCTCCTTATGAGTCTTCTCACTCATATTGATTGTTTTAAAATGCTCCCAATCATCGCTTGTTACCCTTTCGTACGCATTTAAGTCTTCAAATAATTTTAAGTATTTCATAATTAAAAAATAAAGTCAAATTCTTTATCAAGGCACTTCACAACACCTTCAAATTGATCACATTTATACCAAGTAAATAATACTTCATTTGGTTGTCTTGTTCTGATATAATACCATTCGTCACCACCTGACATTATCTGTATAATCCTATTTAGATGTACCGATGGCTGCAATATCTTTCCATTCAGAATAGTTCGTGAGCATCTTTTTATGAATCCGATTTTATTAAACCTATCTAATTCTCTGTCGGTAAATAAGTCAAACTCAGTAAGATTTCTATTAATCTCGGTAGCACCTGGAGGACTCCACTGTGTATCATTATCAGAAGCTATTTTCTCATAGGCATCCGATTTCAAATCCTCAAATAGTTTTATATACTTCATTTTAATATATATTAAAAATAATATATTACTTTTTTGAATATCCACAGTTATGACCTTTTTTCTCTGTCCGACCAACTTATTAAAAGTAGATACCTTATCCTCATCACCATCTATTTCATCATGCCCATTACTACCCTCGTGTACTATTATACTAAACCAATTTGAGGGATACCTGTCATTTTGCAGCATGCTTTTGGAGGAAGTTACCGATATAACGCCAATTGAAATCATATAGTTATAATCTTGCTCAAGAGACTCAAGACTATCATTCTGTTTAACAATAGTTTAACGTTATATATTTGGAAGGTATTACAAATAGAACTATATTTGTATCCTAATCAAAATGATAGTTTATGTATATGTATCCCATTATAGTAAAGGAAGAAAAACAGGTAATACGTGAAGACTTAAAATATCCGTTAAAAGATACATGGGTGACATTGGAGATGTTAAGGAAACATATCAATGAAGGGGAATATTTTACCATAATGGAAGACGATAACGAGTGTTATATCCTTGTTAATCGTGACAGACTTGAAACTGATGAAGAACAAGAAAAAAGAGTAGAAAGAGAAAAAAATTACATGATTAACTACCATAAATTCCACAACAATAAATGTGGATAACTTTATTTGGTCAGTATTCTAAATTGTTTTATATTTGTATCCTAAATAAAAATGATATGATAAGTTATGAAATTTTAGTTTCCTCTCACCCCGAGGGTTTAACACAGAAAGTTAAAGAGTATATCAGTAATGGTTGGTCACCCGTTGGAGGTCACCAAGTCGTTGTTACACACGTTCAGAATAGATTTCGTGGAACAGAACATACGGTTGGGCATTGACGATTGAAAATGCCCTGTTGGAAAATGTGTTTAATGTGACCGAGGATGACTTTGTATTGAAACAAGATAAACTGATTGTTCTGGTAAATGACTTATTACAATCTTTGACAGAAAATGTAATAGCTCTGGCATTGTATGACATTACCATTGCTGAAATTAATATTGCTAAAAATGCTGTACTGAATTATGAAGCGGCAAAGGAGACTCCCAAACTACAAAGGACCTATAAAAAGACTATTACTGCTACTATTAAGAAGGAGCTAAAAGCTGCTGCCCACATATTGGTTGGAGCTAAATCATCCCGCCAATTCCTCACATACTTATCACTTTCAAACTCATCAAACTTATTCATAATGTATAAGAAAATTAAGGATTCATTTAGAAGAATATTTAGACAGGACTTATTTGACAATCAAGGAGTAGAAATACTAGAGATGATATTAAAGAGAACCAAGGTAATTGAGGACCGACTGAATGGATATAAAAGGTATATTTTATCAGACGTAATTACCAATGGCATCATCATTTACTTTATTGAGAATTAAGGTTTAGCATTAGTTGCAATTCTTCATCTACTATCTTACCCTCATCTTCAAACATCTTTTTAACTTCATCATCAGGGTTCTCTAAGTCATAATCCATCTCAAAGTTAATACCCTTCTTCTGTAGTCTTTCTTGAATATATCCTACATTGTTTGATGATAGTGCTTTTCTCATAAATGTAGTAACTGCCTCATCAATGTCACTGTACATATAGCTACCTGGATATATACAATACTTACCTTCATAGGTGTGAATATATATTTTTGAATACCATTGATCTATTTGAGTTTTATATGGTATTTCAACACTACCAAATTTCAATATTTTTTTTATTGCTTCTTTCATTTTCTATCACCATTATCTTTTATGTAAGTGAATTCCCAATCATCTGGTAGAAATTCACCACTGAAATAAGAGAAGTTATCTCCAAGTTCTTCATCATCATCAACTTCTTCGGTGTCCCACCTAACAACTGGACACCACCCTGAGTCATCAATTATAACCCCTTGTTGAATACCTAAGTATCCGTTATCCATCTGAATTTTTGTTCCTACTGTCATTTATTTAATTTTTAATGTATCCATTATTCTTCTATCACCAAATAGAATCAGGCACCGCTTACAGCCCGGGTAATGAAAATAATGCGATCCGCGAGCATAAGTATTAAATTTATAATATTCATACCCATCACTTCCAGGTTCGATTGTATAGGTAGTTTCACCAACTGTAAAATACTTTGGATATTCCGGCTTTATTGTATCACCATGTAGTCTATCATACTCAGCCTTTGAAATTGTGACAGTTCGGTCATCCCGACAGGCTATAATCAGTAAGCTTATTCCCAACAGTATATTAACTATTTTCATTATATTGATTTTAAGAATTCGTTACCCAGTCTTGTAAGATAGAATTGCTCGCCTTCAACTGACTCAATCAGCCCTTGACTAGCTAGCTCATCCATGTATGACTCACCTTCTTCATCAAAGATATCAACTGTGTAGTCTGATGGTTCTTCACTTTTACTTACTTCGATTAGTAGTCCTTTTGCCTCATCACTTATAGTGACATTTAATGTAATTTTCATATTTTCAATTTTAAAATTTGCCTCATCACTTGATGTTAAATCTATCCTAACTTCCATGTTTCAAACTCCCGTCTTTATTAATGTATTTAAATTCGTAATTATCAATGTATTCGTAGTCGAAGAATCCGAATTGCTCAAAATCTTCTTTCTTCTTTGTGTCCCAGCGAACAACTAACCCATGAAGGTTAAATTTTATATCTGGTCTATAAAGTACAACTCCATATTCACCATCGTACTTAACGATTTTACCTATCTCTGGGTGTTTTTTGAGCAAGTCTTTCTCAGACTTGGCTCTATCTCTTTGTATTTCCCAATATTGTTTCATTTAAATATATTGATATACAAATATACTAAATATTTTTAAAACCAAATTCTTTTTCTAGACATATTAGAAGTCCATCTAGTTGATCGCATCTGAATATCTTTCCTATGTTTGAATGAAGGTAATACCAATCGTCTTCTCCAAAGAA